>Ga0209199_1000273_pt1 | contig 79505 bp, 63 predicted proteins | sample COGITO_mtgs_1105_7_FD_184805 | JGI IMG/M metagenome (GOLD analysis project Ga0209199, IMG submission 184805) | Pelagic marine microbial communities from North Sea - COGITO_mtgs_110523 (SPAdes) (version 2) | ecosystem: Environmental > Aquatic > Marine > Epipelagic ... | reverse complement strand
TTACTTCTCGCAGAGCTTTAGTCTATCGATTGAGGGCAGCTATATGGGTGTCAATAAAGGCTTCAATAAGGTGCGTTTTGTTGCACCCGTGGCTGTAGGTAGCAGAATAAGATGCCATACCACTGTGGCTGAGATCAACGAGAAAAAGCCTGGCCAGTATGACTTTAAAATGGATATCTCGATTGAAATTGAAGGTGGCGATAAGCCAGCGTTGGTTGCTGAATGGCTGAGCGTTCAGATGGTTAACTAATCTAGTTATTTGAGGATATAAGCTATTGCTCCCACTGAATCGCACCCACTAAGCTAGACACTCCTAATGGTTACAATACCAAACCACAGGAGGTCATTATGGCCGGCGAAAGATATAACGATGAATTCAAGATCGCCGCAGTTAGGCAGATCACTCAGGAAGGACATTCGGTCAGCAGCGTTGCTGATCGCTTAGGGGTAACCACCAAAAGCCTCTACAACTGGAAGGCTAGGTTCGGTGATGACTCGCCCGCTTACCAACCTAAGAAGTCGTCTGATGATGAGCTACGGCGCCTAAAGGCAGAGCTAAAGCGGGTAACCCAGGAGCGTGATATCCTAAAGGAAGCCGCCGTGTTCTTTGCCGGCGAGTCGAAGAAAAATACACGTTTATAAAATCTCGCAGCCATCGATATCCAGTGACGGTTATGTGCCACGTGCTTAAGATCCACCGCAGTGGTTTTTATGCTTGGCTCAAGCAGCCGCAAAGCCAGCGATCTAAAGATGATAACTATCTATTAGGGTTCATTAAGCAGTTCTGGCTTGAAAGCGGCTGTGTATATGGCTACCGTAAAATTTATAAAGATTTACGAGCAAGTGGCGATCAGTGTGGTGGTAACCGTGTACTGCGCTTGATGAAAAAGGCCAAAATTCAGTCACAGCGGGGTTATAAACGGCAAAACAAATATCATGCCGGCGAAGTATCGACAATCGCGCCTAACCTGCTTAACCGTGAGTTTAATGTTGTTGAGCCGAACAAGGTGTGGGTTACTGATATTACTTATGTACGCACTCAGCAAGGTTGGCTGTTCCTTGCTGTCGTCATAGACCTGTTTTCACGACAAGTGGTGGGCTGGTCGATGAGCAAGAAGATCGATACTCATTTAGCGCTAGATGCTCTGACTATGGCGTGTTGGCGTCGAAACCCGAAGCAAGAAGTAATTGTGCATTCGGATCAAGGTTGCCAATACACTAGCTATGATTGGCGCAGTATGCTCAAGGCTAACAACTTAACGGCGAGCATGAGTCGACGTGGAAATTGTTGGGATAATGCCTGTGCCGAAACGTTTTTTGGCTTACTAAAACGTGAGCGTATTCGTCGAAAAGTTTACGCAACACGCGATGAAGGACGAGCTGATATATTTAATTATATCGAGATGTTCTATAACTCCGTTCGTCGACATGGTTACAATGATGACCTGTCACCGACAGAGTTCGAAAAGAACTATTTTGAGAAGCAACTGAGTGTCTAGCTTAGTGGGTGCGATTCATAGTTATATCTTCTTATAGCTTCTTTTAAGAATTGTAAAGTCATACACAAAAAGTTATGGCTTCCTGTGTCAGGTATTTTTTGATATCAGAAAATAGTTTTTAGAAAGATTTACTTTACCTAAATCTAATGCTTTGTAGTAAGTGACAAGAGTTTATATCTACAGAACAATGACTCTATAGGATGAAAGATTTAATTAAAAGTCTGCACATTAGGAATAGATAATTTATAGAGGTTTCAAAAACGTTTGTATAAAACTGTGCGTAGTTCTGATACTAATTGATGAATTCAAATTTACCATCTATATAATTTTTTACTACATTATCAGGATTAAATATTCTTCCACTCATTACAAAATAAACTCCTTTTGGAAAAGCCTGGACAGCAGCAACAGAACATCCAATATTAGAGACAGCATTATTTTTTGCAAATACCATAGGTTGAAGAGAACCGGTCAAACAATAACTTTAATGGTGTATACCCATAGATCCGTGACTCGGTAAGAAAATTCGCTCCCGTTGTCGCAATGAATGCGTTTTGGTAGTCCCCTATCTTTTGCGATACGCCCTAAAATATCAACAATATTGCCACTATTTAATCGAACGCTATCTCCGCCAGCAAACATCCTAGCGTAGTAAGTGTCGATAGAACCCACTGTACGGTAACAGCAATATTTGGGAAAAAATGGGGTAGAATCTCTCGATGAACAGACAAATAACGCATTGCAACCGGAAGTTTTATATGCAAAAAAAAGCTATAAATCTATATACTCACACTAAACATTTTAAAATATACCGATGAAGCAAGGGGCACTGGTAATAAAGACTAATGACACAGTGCCGTCTTACTGCTACTTAAAATAATTTCGCTTTTCTAGCGTGGACAGTGTTTGTGGATCAAATAAACAAAAAAATCTCACTCCCAATTATGATTATTGTAGCAGGATTGGGAGCCTATCAACTTCTTACCGAACTAAAGCCCCTGCCGCAAAAGTCTGATGAAACACGCAGACCCATCAGCGTTTTTATAGAGAGGGTAAAGTATGCCAAAGTCCATTCATCGGTGTCCACACAAGGGGAAGTGAGGGCCAAAACGCAGGTAGATATCATTGCCCAGGTGACCGGCATAGTGACCTCAGTATCCAGCGAATTTATCGAGGGAGGCAAAGTTAAACCGGGCATGCCATTGATATCGATTGAGCGGTCTGACTACTACGCCGCGGTCAGAGCAGCCGAGGCACGGCAAGCAAGCGCTGAGGTTTTGGTTCTGCAGGCCAATGCCGACGCTGATGTCGCACGGTACCAATTGCGCAACGAAACCAAGGCCCCTGACTTGGCACTGAGAAAGCCACAGGTCGCTCAAGCCCAAGCAAACTTAAGAGCAGCCAACGCGGAACTCACACAAGCGCGCCTAAACCTTGCACGGACGCAAGTCAGCCTGCCATTCAATGGCCGTATCGTCGACACCGCAGTTGCACTCGGACAATACGTGACGCCGGGGACTCTGATCGGTCAAGCCTTTGCCGACGACATAGTAGAGATACGCCTGCCACTAAACGATGCACAGATCGCCACGCTGGATCTGCCTGTTGGTTTTATCGCCGATGCTGATAATGCGCCGTTAGTCAGCATCACCTCCATATTAGCCAATCGTCACCATCGGTGGCTTGGTAGCCTACAGCGACTAGACGCTACCGTAGACCCTTCGACCCGCATGCTGTTTGGCACTGCTCAGGTCCTAGACCCTTATGGCCAGGGCGCATCAAAAACAGGTATGCCGCTGGCTGTGGGATTATTTGTTAGTGCAAAAATCGCTGGCCCCACGCTTGAAAATGTCCTAGTTATCTCACGCTCCGCACTGCGCGCAGGTAGCTTGGTGTACGTTCTAAGTAATGATAATACATTGGAAATAAGACCCGTTGAAATCGCCTATATTAGCGATTCCGAAGTTGTTATAAGCGCAGGACTAGAGGTCGGCGAGCTCGTCATACGCTCGTCGATCCGCAATGCGACCGAAGGCATGCCGCTAGAAATAATCGAGCAAGATAAGTCATCCATGCGGCGTGAAGATGCATCTAACACCTCAGGGGCTTAGGGTATGCGCTCAATAATTGGTTGGTGGGCGTGCAATCCCGTCGCTGGTAATTTACTGATGGTGGGGATCTTGCTGTCGGGCGGATTGGGGTTTTTAGCGGTCGAGCGTGAAGCATTCCCACACTTTGAACCCGATATAGCTAATATTTCCGTCGTCTGGCCCGGCGCCGCACCTCAAGAGATTGAAGAACAGGTTGTATTTCGAATTGAGGAGGCATTGAAAAATATCGGCTCGATCAAGCGAGTCTGGGCGACGGCATCAGAAGGGTTAGCGGATATAGACGTAGAAAGTAAACTCGGTGTCGATATCGAAACCTTTATCAATGAAGTCAAAAACGCGGTTGACGGCGTCAATTCTTTGCCCAGAGATATCGAGCCCCCCTCCGTCCAGCACCGTATCTTTCGCCCGGACATTATGTCGATTGCGGTGCATGGAGATATGTCCGAGCGGGCTCTGTCTAGGTTGACTCATGACCTGCGCAACGAAATCGCCGCGTTGCCCTACGTATCCATCGTTAATGTAATGTTTGAGAATCGCGAGCAGGTTACGATTGAGTTATCAGAAAGCTCCATGCAGCGCTACGCCGTCAGTTTTTCGCAGGTAGCGAGCGCGATTCGCAACAATTCTATTAATCTCTCGTCCGGCCGAGTGCGAACAGAAACCGGCGATGTGCGACTCAGAGCGCGGAACTTGGCGGATACAGAAGTTGATTTCCAACAGATTGTCATCATCCAAAACCCCGACGGCAGTAGAATTCGCGTGGGCGATGTGGCACGCGTGATCGATGGTTTCGAGGATAACGATGTTATCGCCAGAATAGCTGGCGAGCGGGCTGGCATAATTCAAGTTAAGAGCACCGACAATATGCAAGTGGTCAAAATATCAGACACAGTGCGTGCGTGGATGGAAGAGCGCGAGACTACCCTACCGACAGGCTTAAGTTTGACCCTGTGGCAGGACGATGCGGACATCTACAAGGCTCGAATGGCGACCATCGGAAAGTCTGCTTACCTCGGCCTGGGTTTGGTCTTTTTGTTGCTTATTTTAACCCTTAGGCCAGCGGTAGCGCTCTGGGTGACGGTAGGTATCGGCATCGCATTTGTGGGTACCTTTGCGTTACTGCCGCCGACTAGCGTATCGCTCAACATCATATCGACCTTCGGCTTTTTGTTGGTATTGGGTATTGTTGTTGATGATGCGATCGTAGTTGGCGAGAGTATTCACGAACAGACTCAGCGATTGGGTGGTGGCACAGAAGGCGCTATTGAGGGCGCTGCACTGGTTGCAAAGCCGGTTATTTTTGCGGTTCTCACCACAATGATCGTATTTGCCCCTTGGTTCTTTTTATCTGGAGCTACTGCACAGTTAACCCAGCAACTTTCTATCGTGATCACCGTGGCATTGTGCATTTCACTGATCGAGGCATTTTTCATTCTTCCAACGCACCTGAGAAAACTGCGCCCCCGACACCCAACACAGCTCGGGCGCCTTGCGACATTACAAAACAACATAGCCCTATCAATCTCCAGTTTCGCGGACACCCGCTATCGTCACTGGGTCGGAGACATTCTAGAAAATCGCTACGCCACAGTGGCGAGCTTTGTGGCCTTATTGCTAATCAGCCTAGGCATATTCAATAATGGCTGGGTCGCATCAAGCTTTACCCCCGAGGTAGAGGGTGAGCAAATCTGGATTGATATCGACCTGCCCACCGGAACACCCTTTGCGCGATCGCTGGACGTGATTCAGAAACTCGAAGCCGCAGAACTGCAATTGAGCAACGATCTGGAATCAATGACCTCGGAAAACAGCCTTTCCGGTAAATTGATCGAGGGGTGGTTTAGCGTGGTACAGCGTGGCAATGTATTTGCTGGGGTCAAGTTGGTACCGCCAGAGACACGAGACCTATCTACCTCAGAGGTAGCAGAACGTCTTCGTGAGTTAGTCGGCGAGTTACCCGAGGCGGATCGCATCCAATTTCGATATAACTTGAGCGATGACGACCCTCAACTCAGTTATTTAATGCGCCATCCAGATATGGCGGTGTTGCGCGCCGCCAGTAAAGAGCTGCAAGCTCGCCTAAATAGTTATGAGGGCACCTTTTTTACGCGCGACAACCTTCGCGGTGAGGTGGATGAATTGCATCTAGCGCTCCTGCCAGGGGCTGAAAAACTTGGCGTCACTCTAGCTGAGATATCCTACCAAGTTCGCCAGGCGTACTACGGTGAAGAAGTTCAGAGGCTACCGCGAGAGTATGGTGATACCAAAGTAATGGTCAGGTACCCGAAAGAACTGCGCAGTAACCTGAAAAGCCTCAGCAGTTTTAGAGTTCGAACCAATGACGGCCGTGAATTGCCGCTGATGTCGGTGGTCGATATAAGCCTCGCCAGCGGCGTGCAGAGCATCAAGCGACGTGATGGAATGCGTATGGTACGTATCTCTGCTCGGGTCGATGACGAGCGTGCGAGCGATATCGACGACGACATCAATGACAATTTCCTTGACGACTTAGCGGCCCGCCACCATGGACTGTTGGTCAATAAAAGCGGACGCTTGGAAAAAGAAGAGGAATTTTTTGATGAAATTAGGACGCTGTATGCGATCGCTCTGTTTTCTATGTACGCTCTGATCGCAATCGCCTTTGGGTCCTATTTTTTACCCCTGCTGGTGATGACCGCCATCCCCTTTTCTTTTGCCGGCGCTATTTTCGGACACCTTTTATTTGATATGTCGGTATCGATGTACTCCTATTTTGGCATCGGCGCAGCCGCTGGCGTGGTTGTCAACGACAACCTCGTCTTGGTAGACCGCATAGGAACGATGCGAACACAAGGATACTCGGCGCTGGACTCGGTAGTCGAATCAGCAGTGCAGCGCTTCCGACCGATTTTGCTGACTTCGGTTACCACCTTTGTAGGGCTGATGCCACTCATGGCCGAGAGCTCTATCGATGCGCAATTTTTAAAACCAGCTGGACTAGCGCTGGCGTTTGGCGTGTTGTTCGCGTTCTTTATCACCTTGCTAGTGGTGCCCGCACTGTATTGCATTGGTGAGGACATCAAGCAAAGTTCGGTCAACGCAAAAGCTCGTATCACAGCTATGAGACCATAATTGAAGGAAACATTGGGTTATTTATAGAGCTACTTGTTCACGCAGAAACTGCCGAGTAAGTGCAGGGTCAAGATTTTTTTTGAAACTATTTCGTCGCCGCCAACGTTTTCGATAAAATTTGGGGGAGTATTTAGTTTAGTATTGGCAGCTTGATTGACGGTCACCAATAATATCAGCAGAGTTTCGTGATTGAAGTTTATCCGAGACGGAGGGAGGTTTTGTTAACTCTCTGTTGTGTCTAAGTGAGATGGTATTGAGCATCGTTACCGAATTCTAGTACAGTGACTGAAAGTTTGACTGAGTTGCCAAGTCACTTGTAGTAAAGTCCTATCGAAGCTTATTTTAAAAGTAGAGCCGAATGACACCATATTTTAGGATCATTGGATTGGGCGAAGTGCTCTGGGATCTTTTTCCAGATGGCGATCATTTTGGTGGCGCGCCAGCCAACATAGCCTGCACAGCCGCTGGCTTATTAGGCCCTTCTGGCTCCGTGAAGCTGGTGAGTGCATTAGGCGATGATCAGCGTGGACGCGATGCCATTAATTTTTTAAAACAACGACATGTCAATGTCTCTGAGTTGCAAATAACCGACGCTCCCACCGGCACTGTCACCGTACAGCTAGACGATTCGGGTCAACCATTGTTCAATATTTCTAACAATTCTGCGTGGGATAATATTGTTTGGTCTGAATGCTGGCATGACCTCGCCGCTGACGTTGATGCGATATGCTTTGGTAGCCTAGCTCAACGTGGAACTACTAGCCGTAAAACCATTCAAGAATTTATCGGTGCCACCTCAGCAAATGCGCTTAAGGTATTTGATATGAATCTGAGAGCGCCATTTTACGAACCTGACACTCTGATTCAATCACTCAAGTTAGCTAATGTCTTAAAGCTAAATGAAGATGAATTGTGTGTTATCGCTAAAATTATCCCAATCTCGGGGGATAGTATCGATGTATTAAAAAGGCTCCAAGAGGATTATCAAATCAGCTGTATCGCTCTAACACAAGGTACAGCGGGCGCCGTTTTAATAAATCATAGTGAATTTGTCAATGCACCTAGTGTACCAACAACTGTTGTAGACACTGTTGGGGCAGGTGATGCCTTTACCGCCGCACTCATCATAGGGTTGCTAAAAAACCAATCCCTTACAGAGATCGCGAATTTTGCAACTGAAGTGTCGTCCTTTGTCTGCTCACAGAGAGGCGCTACTCCAAAGCTACCTGACTGGATTGGGGGTTAGTGGCTTTGTACAATTTAATATTAATCCAAGGTCAATGTTACTGTGATTACGTTTTCAGGTTTTTGGCTACATCAGGTTATAGGAGTGAGCTTTGAGACAGGCTGTAATGACCGCGCCCGGCGTGGTAAAAATTGTTGAAGCTGAGGTTCCTGAACCAAATTCTAATCAGGTTCAGATTAATGTAAAGCGCATCGGTATCTGTGGTAGTGACGTGCATGTTTGGCATGGCGCACATCCATTTACTTCTTACCCAGTGATTCAGGGTCATGAGTATTGTGGCATTGTCTCTAAAATTGGTGCCGACGTAACCGACATCTGTGTGGGCCAACTGGTGACTGCACTACCTCAGGAGGTGTGTGGCGAATGCGTGCCATGCCGTCGTGGCAACTGGCACCTTTGTGATAATCTAAAAGTTAGAGGTTTTCAGACACCAGGATGCGCTCAAGACTATTTCGTTACTGAAATCGATAAAGTCATTGTTTTGCCAGAATCTTTTACATTAGAACAAGGCGCATTCATCGAGCCACTTGCGGTAGCGAGCCATTCAACGTCGAGGGCCGGTCTCTTGCGAGGAGCCAATATCGCGGTTATCGGCGCTGGCACAATCGGAAATTTTGTTGGTCAAATGGCGCAAGCTAAAGGCGCCAAAGTACTAATTGGTGACGTTTCAGAGACTCGGCTTGGCGTTGCCCGAGCCTGCGGTCTAGAGCATGTTTTTAATCCAGAGATCGACCACCTATCGAAGGCTGCGGACAGTGTTTTTGGATCCGAGGGCCTTGATATTGTTTTCGATTGTGCGGGCGCACAATTAAGCCTAGATGCTGCCATTAGTTCTGTTAATAAAGGCGGAACTGTGTTGATTGTGGCTGTATTTGACCAAAAGCCGCAAGTCGATATGGCGGTAGTTTGCGAGAGTGAATTAAATATAATTGGCACAATGATGTATCACCACAATGATTATCAGCAGGCGGTGGAGAGCTTGGTAGCGGGAGACGTAAAGACCACTCCCCTGGAGTCGGAGCACTTCACCCTAGAGGAATTTCAATCCGCTTATGAATTTATTGACCAACGAGCCTCTGAATCGATGAAAGTGTTTATCGATTTGGATAGTCAGTTATAAGCATACGGAGTAAAGCAAGTTAATGGATAACTCTCTACAACTTATTGATCCGGAATCCGTTCGCAAGGTTAGACTGAACAGTGGCGTTGCCATGCCCGTCGCCGCATTTGGGACATTCCATTCAGATTGGGCGCAAGAGTATATGTATCAGGCTACTTTAGAGGCCATTCGATTGGGTTGGCGCCACTTAGATACAGCTCGTGCATATGAAAATGAGGCACTGATCGGCGCTGCAATAAAACAATCGATGCGTCTTGGGTATATATCATCGGTGGAGGATCTCTTCATTACTGGCAAACTTTGGAACGGTCATATGAACCCCAAAGATGTTTTGCCGGCATTGGAGGGGACACTGACAGCACTCGGTATTGACCAAATTGATATGTATCTGAACCATTGGCCCTGGCCGAATGCACATATCCATGGCGCAGGTACCGAATTTCGGAGTTCCGATGCAGTTCCATATATCCATGAGGAGTTTATGGAGACATGGGAAGAACTATGCAAAGCCAAAAGAGCAGGAAAGATAGTCGATATTGGAACCTCAAATCATACCGCAGCCTGCATGAACCTGCTGCTCCGTGATGTGGGAATAACAGAACGGCCTTCATGTAATCAAATGGAAATGCACCCTCTTATGCAGCAGACCGCACTTCGCCGAGAGTTTGAATCGGAAAACATCCTATGCACCGGTTATATGTCATTAGGATCACCAAATCGCCCGGCTCGGGATCGGTTCGACGAACATCTAAGCGACCTCGATAATGCTACGCTTTGCGACCTCGCCTCGGAGCTCGGTGTGTCGCCTGCACGGATCGCATTGAGTTGGGCAGCCCAAAGAGAGAATGGCAGTGGCGGTTACGTGGCAATGTCGACAACACCAAAGCGAATACACGAAAATTTATTGGCCGCGACCGAAGATCTGCTGAGCCCCGAGCAACTCCTGCGTATCTCGGGAGATGGTTCTGAGGAAAATCCGGGGATCAATATGGATAACCGTCTGATTTGGGGCCAGGTATTTTTGTGGCCTGAGGCCGCAGGTGATTGGCAAGTACTATGGAATGATAGCCAAGTTTTTGAGAGCCGATCAGAGTACGATCAGTTCAAACTATCCCCCAGGTCGCCGAGTAGCTAATGAGTCGGCCGCACCATACCCGTTCGATGACATCTATTCTGAACTAACATTTTGCAATCTGTGTGGTACCGAAACCAAAAAAATCTCTTCTAAACAGAGTCTTAGGGCAGTGTATAAGTAGTCTTTACTGTAGTGTAGAACTCCTTTGCATAGCTCCCCTGCTCCCGCGAACCATAACTGGAACTCTTGATACCTCCGAAGGGAACATGGTAATCAACACCGGCTGTAGGCACGTTGACAGATGCGACACCAGACTGAATATGCCGCTTGAAATGGCTCGAATACTTCAGGGACGTCGTCACAATACCGGATGACAAACCAAACTCAGTGGCATTAGCAGTTGCCAGGGCCTCGTCATAGTCCTTGACTCGAATAACCGTAGCCACAGGACCAAACACCTCTTCGCGATTAATTCGCATATTATTGTTCGACTCAGTGAACAGCGCCGGCGTCATAAAGAAGCCATGTGTATCACGAGATACTTGCTCGCCACCCCACACCAGATTGGCACCTTCGTTAATACCAATCTGGATGTAATCGAGATTTTGCTGCAACTGATGTTGATCGACCACGGGACCAATATCAGTGCCTGCTTTGAGTGCATGATCGACAGTCAAATTTGCCAAGCGCTCGCTGACAGCCGCGATAAATTTATCGTGGATACCCTCGGTAACGATTAGACGGCTTGACGCCGTACAGCGCTGCCCGGTAGAAAAGTAGGCGCCGTTGACAGCACATTCAACCGCCGTGGGCAGGTCGGCGTCATCCAACACAATCAGGGGATTTTTACCGCCCATTTCAAGCTGCACCTTGGCCATACGAGACACCGCCGCCGCCGCAACGTTACGACCTGTGTGGACAGAACCGGTGAAACTGATAGCATCAACCATGGAGTGATTGACTATGGTTGCGCCCACCTCCGTACCACTACCCATAACAAGATTGAAAACCCCATCGGGGACGCCCGCATTGACAATTATCTCGGTCATCAAGTGGGCGGTGGCAGGAACCAGTTCAGCGGGTTTGAACACCACAGCATTACCATAGGCCAGTGCAGGTGCCACTTTCCATGCAGGAATAGCAATTGGGAAATTCCACGGCAGAATTAGACCCACAACCCCCACTGGGAAGCGGGTGACAGAGACGTCTAGACCAGATCGAACCGAATCAATAAACTCTCCACCCGGGCGCAGTGCCTCTCCGGCAAAAAATTTAAAAACCTGACCCGCTCGCGTCGCCTCACCAATACCTTCGACTCGTGTTTTACCTTCTTCGCGAGATACCAGCTCACCTATCTCTTCCCTGCGACGCAGTATTTCACTGCCGATATTGTCCAACATATCACTGCGATACTGAATCGATGAATTCTTCCAGACCGACGCGGCTTGATACGCGGCATCGATCGCCTGCTCAGTCTGAGCGACACTGGCATGCGCATACTCGCCAATAATATCCGACGTATCTGAAGGATTGATATTATCTTCAGCGCTGGCGCCATCCAGCCACTCTCCGGCAATAAAATTTCGGTTTATTTTTTTCATAATTTCTTGACAATCAATTAAATTTAATTCAAATCAACAATTCGGGTTCCAATATTGCCACCAGCGAGCAAGTTGACAAGTGCCCCTGGAGCAGACTCAAGCCCCTGCACTCTATCGGTCAAACTTTTTAACTCACCGCTGGATATCCACTTGTGCAATGCTTCACGTCCCTCGGCAAACCGATCAGCATAATCATAAATCAGAAAACCCCGCATCGTGACGCGCTTGTTGATCAGTAATCCAGGGATCCCCTTGGGACTCGGTTCTGGTCGATCAGTATCATATTGCGAGACAACGCCACAGCAAGCAATACGGCCACCGATATTCATGCGGAACAGGGCAGATCCCAAAATCATGCCCCCAGTATTATCAAAGTACACATCCACGCCATTCGGCGTGGCAATCTTTAATTTTTGACGAAAGTCGTCATCCCTGTAATTGACCGCCGCATCAAACCCTAACTCAGAAACCAGAATATTTCTCTTGGCATCACTGCCACAGACACCGATGACGCGCGCACCGTTAATTTTGGCTATTTGTCCGGCTAAATGACCCACTGATCCGGCAGCAGCGGACACCAAAACAGTATCACCCTCACGGGGTTGACCGACGTCAACAAGTCCAAAATAGGCTGTCAGACCATTGATTCCCAGAGGTCCAAGATAGGAGACTGGGTCATAGCCATGCGGAATAATCTCTGTGTCTGCGCCATTATGCACCGAGTAATCCTGCCAGCCCGTCGATGCTTTAACCCAATGGCCAACCGGGATAGCTTCGCAGCGGCTTAAAACAACCTGACCAATACCGCTACCATTCATAACATTACCGGCAGAGGGCCCACCCGCGTAACTTGCGCTACCCTGCAAACCAGCTCGGGTACCCGCCGAGATTGAGAAGGCGGCTGTCTTCACCAGTACTTGATCCTCACCCACAACTGGCACTTTGACAGATTCGATATAAAAATTACCTGTCTCCAGTTTACCTTGCGGTAAAGACTTAATAAGAACTTGTCGATTTTCTTGCATTAGCATATTCATAGGTAAAAACCGTAAGACTGGGCCCAATCTCCTTGATTTCCGAGTGTCTCATCTTAACGGATCAGTCAAAAACCTCCCAACATTGCCAAGGAAAAGCACCCATTTTTTATTCACAAATATCTTCTGTCTCGTACAGACATAACATCCGCACTAAAAAGCTAATTAGTTGCTTAAAGAACCAGTGCAAGTAATGCGTCACCCGTTATATGAAGGACGCGTTTTGGGTGAAATTGTCACCTCAAAACTCATCATGAATTCGGCCCTTAGTATCTTTTTCTGCTAACTTACCTTCCAATCGTTAAAACCTTCGGAGAGGAGATACTGTGTCAGATTTAATGACATTTAGAGAAGATACCCGTCGATGGCTTGAAGAAAATTGTCCTGCCAGTATGCGGACCTATATGCCTGAGAGTGAGAAGTGCTGGGGTGGTCGCGACTATGTGTTTTCCAGTGATGATCAGAAACTATGGCTAACGCGAATGGCTGATAGAGGTTGGACGGCACCTACCTTCCCCAAGAAATACGGTGGCGGTGGTCTAAGCAAGGATCAGGCAAAAGTACTGAAAGAAGAACTGGCCGCTATCACTGCGCGGGCTCCGCTGGCCAGCATGGGAACTGAGATGATCGGTCCGGCAATACTAGAGTTTGGAACAGAGGACCTCAAGCAGCAGCACTTACCAGGCATCATCCGTGGGGAGATCCGCTGGTGTCAAGGTTACAGTGAACCCAATGCCGGCTCAGATCTGGCTGGGCTACAAGCCAATGCTGAGGATAGGGGTGACTACTTTGTGATCAACGGGCAAAAGGTTTGGACTAGCTATGCAGATAAATCGGACTGGATGTTTTGTTTGGTCAAAACTAACACCACCGCAAAACATGGCGGCATTAGCCTAGTGTTGTTTGATATGAAGTCCCCAGGTGTCACCGTGCGGCCGATCCAGCTTATCTCTGGTCGCTCGCCCTTCTGCGAAACGTTCCTCGATAATGTTCGCGTCGACAAAGACCAGGTGGTAGGCGAAATTAATAACGGATGGGCTATTGCGAAATATCTGTTGACTCACGAGCGTGAAATGCTTGGCCGAATTGGTAATGTGCCCGCCGAAAAAACCGTCGCCCAGCGCGCTGTAGAATCCATCGGCACAAAAGATGGGCACCTAAAAGACTCCGTTTTGCGCGCAGAACTGGCCGAATGGGAGATCGACTTCCAATCTCATCAACTCACTATCGAGCGCGTCAGAGATGAAACAGCCGTAGCCAGCGTCGGCAATTCATCAGCCATGCTCAAGCTCTATGGCACTCAACTCAACCAGCGGAGACGGGAGTTGTTGATCGCCAGTGAGGGCTTTGATGCCATGAGCTGGAGCCAGGATTCTGAGGCACGGTTATGGTTGCGCTCAAAAGGTAACACCATTGAGGGTGGCACCTCAGAGGTACAACTCAACATCATCGCCAAACGTATTTTAGGGCTGGGTTAATCATGCAACTAATATTGAATGAAGAAGAACAAATGGTTCGTGAGTCGGCGCAAAGCTTTCTCACTGACAATGCAGGTCCCAGTCTGCTTAGGGAAATACGCGACACCAATAATCCCGTCGGATATTCGCAGAACCTATGGCAACAAATGATTGAGCTCGGCTGGCCCAGTCTGTTAATTCCAGAACAGTATGGTGGGCTTGGCTTTAGTCATGTAGCAATGGGGCAACTTATGGAGCAAACCGGCAACAACCTGGCCAATTCTCCCATGTTTGCAACAGCGGTCCTCGGCGTTTCGATACTGCTCGAGGCAGGCAGTGAACAGCAGAGAGCGCAGTGGCTCCCTGAGATCGCCATGGGCAATTTGACGCTGGCACTAGCGCTGGATGAGACAACGAGGCCCGATCCTTTAAATATTGCTGCATCGGTCACCAAATCGACTGGCGGCTTTATACTAAATGGCGGCAAATCGATGGTCGTCGATGGGCAGATAGCTGATCAACTTATTGTGTCTGCCCGCAGCGCGGGCAGGCCCGGGGACAGTGGGGGGATCTCTCTGTTTTTGATACCCCGCGACACCCCCGGTATCGAAGTGAGTGGCACCCTAATGATGGACAGCCGCATTACTGCGAATATTCAGTTCAGCGATGTCACTGTGGGCAAAGACCAGCTTATCGGTACTCTCGATCAAGGTCTGGTGCCGCTGACCGCTGCGCTTAATATTGCCAATATCCATTTATCGGCCGAGCTGTTGGGTATTGCCAGTGAATGCCTGCAAAGAACTGTGCGATATCTAAAAGAACGCAAGCAGTTTGGCGTCAATATTGGTTCTTTTCAGGCTCTGCAGCATCGTGCAGCTACCCTGTGGAGTGATATAGAGCTTTGCAAGTCCACCGTTTTAGCAGCTCTGCGCTCCCTCGACGACTCAGCCGAGAACGCCAGTGTGATAGCCAGCGCCTCCAAGGTAAAAGCCTGCAAGGTAGCACAGCTCGCCACCAATGAATCCATACAAATGCATGGCGGTATCGGAATGACCGATGAATTTGATATAGGGTTCTTTATTAAACGGGCGCGAATCGCGCAAATGCTCTTTGGTGATCACCGTTACCACTTGAATCGCTACGCAGAGCTCTCTGGCTACTGATATTAGAGCGCCCACACTAGAATTTCACCTACGGAGAACCCTAAAATGCGTGATGCCGTTATTGTATCAACAGCAAGAACCCCTATCGGCCGTGCCTACCGCGGAGCCTTTAACAATACAACCTCCCCCACTCTCGGTGGCCACGCTATAAAGCATGCAGTCGCTCGAGCCGGCATTCCGCTCGATGCGGTCGGAGATACCTACATGGGTTGCTCAATGCCTCAGGGTACTCAGGGCAAAAACGTGGCTCGTCAATGTGCGTTGGCCGCTGGTTTGCCTACATCGACCGCGGCAATGACCGTTGATCGCCAGTGCTCCTCTGGAATGATGGCCATCGCCACTGCCGCCAAATCAATTTTAGCCGGTGAAATGGATATCGCAGTGGCGGGTGGCTTGGAGTCCATCAGCCTGGTGCAAAATGAAAATATGAACTTGCATCGTGCCATATCACCGGAGCTAGTCGCCCTGCATAAAGATATGTATCTCCCTATGATCGATACCGCCGAGGTTGTCTCTAAACGCTATGGCATCAGCCGCGAAAGGCAGGATGAATATGCGCTGCAGAGTCAACAACGCACCGCAGCGGCGCAAGCAGCAGGCAAGTTGGACGACGAGATTGTGCCTCTCCCATCGGAAATCGCTGTTCAGAATCGTGAAACCGGCGAGACGACGTACCAACATTTTTTACTGGAAAAAGATCAAGGCAATCGACCCGAGACAACATTGGAAGGGTTGGCAGGGCTTAAATCGGTGCGTGAGAATGGCGTTATTACCGCCGGCAATGCCAGCCAATTGTCTGATGGCGCTTCCGCTTGCGTGGTGATGAGCTCCGTTATGGCCGAAAAATCTGGGCTGCAGCCATTGGGGATTTATCGAGCCACAGCTGTAGCCGGATGCGAACCCGATGAAATGGGCATAGGCCCGATCTATGCGGTCCCCAAACTCCTCAAATTGGCCGGCTTGCAAATGCACGATATTGATCTCTGGGAACTCAACGAAGCCTTTGCCGTCCAGGTCATCTACTGCCGAGATACTCTGGGCATTCCCAATGACCGACTCAATGTAAATGGTGGCGCGGTATCCATTGGCCATCCTTACGGGATGTCTGGCGCACGTATGGTTGGCCACGCTCTGATAGAGGGCAAACGGCGTGGTGCCCGCTATGTGGTTTGTACCATGTGCATCGGTGGTGGACAGGGTGCTGCGTCACTGTTTGAAGTGACCTAGCTAATCACTGGTAAGTTCATTTAACAGGCATGAGTAAGCCAGCTAGGATTACTTTTTAACTGGCTTTTGCATCAACTCAATTAAATAACCATCTGGGTCTTTTATAAAACCAATAGTGGCACCACCCATAGATTCATGCTCTGTGGCTTCTTTATAAATAGCCACGCCAGCTATTCTAGCGGCATTGATGATGGCTCTCACGTCGGGAACATTAAATACCAACTTGGTAGGAAGATCTTGACTGTTTCGGTTATCATTATACTGCATCAACAAAATAGCTGTTCCGCGTACACCCTCAAACCCTAGGATATTTTCAACCATCGTGTCCAGCGTAATGGTTCGATACACGGTCATTCCGAGCATCTCCGTATAAAACTTGGTTGAAGCCTCGAGGTCGCTGACCGCGATGCCAGTGGCGGTTAAATAGGTAGACATCGTAATCTCTCCCAGTACGTCTAAAAACTTTAATCATGGAAATGATCAGAGATTTAATAAATTTTTTAATTAAAGGGTCTATAACAATGGCGCCGAAAGAGCGCGCCACCTGAATCCTTATCAGCGCAAGGAAGAGTTCAACTAGCCGTGCCTAATGACGCACCCAAATGTTATTGCTCGGGCCAGAGCACGCCATTACTCGGCCAGTATGTCTTGCTAAAAATCGACCAGTTTTCCCGATTTAGCAGCTTGCTGTTTAGGCGGTGTATAACCCAAAATTGCCTTTGTCTCGAGAAATTCTTCCATACCCCACTCGCTAAACTCACGGCCATTTCCCGATTGTTTATAGCCGCCAAACGGTGCATTTATGTCAAGATTAGCACCATTTATATGGACATTACCCGCACGAAGTTGCGCAGCAATGATTTTTGCCCGATCAAGGTCATTAGAGCTTACATAGGCCGAAAGCCCGTACACGGTGTCATTGGCAATCTCGACTGCGTGATCATCGTCGTTGTAGCCAATTATGGACAGCACCGGACCAAAGATTTCTTCCTGAGCAATGCTCATATCATTGGTCACATTTGAGAAAATCGTAGGTTTGACGAAATAACCACGATCCAGACCATCCGGCCTACCGACACCACCAGTTTCAAGCTTGGCGCCTTCGTCAATGCCTTTTTGTATTAGCGCCTGTACTTTTCCAAACTGCAATTCTGACACCAACGGGCCGACTTGAATGGCTTCATCTCTGGGATCACCTACCATGATATTTTCCGCCGCAGCTTTGGCAATCGCCGCCGCTTCGTCCATTCGACTTGCCGGTACCAGCATCCGGGACGGAGCATTACAACTCTGACCTGTATTCATGCACATACCTATCGTATCTCTGGCAACAACAGTCTCAAAGTCAGCATCATCGAGGATGATATTGGCAGACTTACCACCGAGCTCTTGGGCGACACGTTTTACGGTATAAGCCGACTCCTGTGCGACAGAAATACCGGCACGCGTGGAACCAGTGAAGGACATCATATCGATATCAGGGTGGCCCGACATCGCAACACCGACATTGGGTCCGTCTCCATTAACCAGATTAAAGACACCGGGAGGCGTACCCGCCTCATGCATAATTTCGGCAAAAATAATCGCATTAAAAGGTGCAATTTCAGATGGTTTAAGCACCATTGTGCAGCCCGCTGCAATGGCCGGTCCAACTTTTGCGGTAATTTGATTTACCGGCCAATTCCAGGGTGTGATCATTCCACAGACACCGATTGGCTCTCGCACCACATGCGAGCTGCCTTTGTCCTGCGAAAACTCAAAACCCTCAAGAGCTTTTTGAGCGAACATCAGATGGCCGAGACCCGCCGGTGCCTGCGCCGCATTGGCAAGACTCATCGGCGCACCCATTTCTTCCGAAACAGTCACTGCGATCTCGCCCATTCTATTCTTATACGCCTCAACAATGCGCCCGAGCAATTCTGAGCGCTCTTGTGTAGAGGTTTTCGAGAAGGTTTTAAATGCTTCTTTAGCGGCGGCCACAGCATTATCGACATCTGCTTTACCGCCCATGGCAACAGAACCGATGACCTCGGCGGTAGCTGGATTTATTACATCGAGGCTTTCAGTTGTCGATGGAGACACCCATTCTCCATTTATGTAGAATTTATTAGAATTTTTCATTTTTTCTCCTTAGAGCAAACCGAATTGCAGACTCTGAATTATTAATATCACATTAAAAAATCTCACAAAATCGCGATGTAAGTCAACGGCATTGACTGAGAATCCCCCCATTTTTACTTGACGGGAATTGCCTGCCTGAATTGCATTATTGTGTAAACTTTTTTATGAAGCGCCTAATGACAATACCTCTCACGCATCTCATCTGTGTCACAATCGCCGCGCCAAGCAGAGTGTTGCAGTTATGAAAGACTCGTAAGCTTGTTGCTTGGTCCGGTCGGCTGTTAATCATTCTGAATATCTCGAAGACTTCCACCCTCCGCAACTAGGCGCTCAAGCATGGGAGCCGGTGTCCAGTTCTCTCTACCATACCGATCAGCGAATTGATTGATTCGATTCAGAGCAGCCTCGAGACCGATGGTATGTTCTGCCCAATACATTGGGCCACCGCGCCATGCCGGAAAGCCATAGCCATTGATATAGACAATATCAATATCCGAGGCGCGATAGGCCATCCCCTCTTCCAACACGTGACAGCCAATATTGAACAGCGAGAGAAAGCAGCGCTCGACGATTTCTTCATCACTGATCTCGCGCTGCTCGATACCAAATTTTTCGGCGGCTTGCTTAATCAGTTTTTGCGTAATCGGCGAGGGGATCGGGTCGCGGTTGCCCGGCTCATAGTCATAGACGCCGGCACCGGTCTTTTGACCGTAGCGCCCCATCTCGACCAGCGCATCATAAACAAAGGAAGTGCGCACGTCGTAGTCACCCTCATTGAGGTTTTGACGCATATAATAGCCAATATCGAGACCGGCCATATCACCCATTGCAATAACCCCCATGGGCATTCCGAAGTGGTACAGCACACTATCGATCTTTTCCGGCGCCGCACCCTCAAGAACCAGCATATTCGCTTCGTGGCTGTAACCGCGCAGCATACGATTGCCGATAAACCCATAACAGACACCCGCTACAGCACCGACCTTGTTGATGCGCTTACCTAGCTTTAGCACGGTTGCCAAAATTTCCGGAGCAGTTTTTTCTGCACGGACAATTTCCAGCATCCGCATGATATTTGCAGGTGAGAAAAAGTGCATACCCAGCATCCTCTCTGGTCTATCGACGACAGTCGCTATTTCATCGATATCCAAATAGGAGGTGTTACTCGCTAAAATTGTGTCGGGTCTCACTATATCGCTCAAGGTCTTAAAAACCTGCTTCTTGATATCCATCTTCTCGAACACTGCTTCTATCACCAGATCCATATCGACCAGATCGCCATACTCGGTGCTACCTTTGAGCAGAGCCATGCGCTCTTCGACCTGCGCATCGGTTATACGGCCTTTCTTAGCCGTAGCCTCATAATTTTTGCGAATGGTGCTCAACCCCTTTTCCAATGCCTCCTGGCTCATTTCGAGGAGCGTAACTGGAATACCGACATTGGCGAAGTTCATGGCGATACCGCCACCCATGGTGCCAGCACCAATGATACCTACAGCATTGACCGCGGTCAGTTCAATGTCCTTGGGCAGTCCCGGCACTTTGGTGGCCTGACGTTCGGCAAAAAAGACGTATTGCAACGCCTTTGACTGAGGATCAGCAACACATTCACGCGTCATCTTGCGTTCAAATGCCACACCTTCTTTAAACGGCAAATTAACCGCTGCTTGCACGGCTCGGACGGCGCACTCTGGTGCATTCATGCCCCGTGTTTTTCGTGCAATCGTCTGGCGAAACGTATCGAAATACTCGTCGTGATACGCTTTGGGGTCGATCACCATTTCCTGTATTTTTCTCAAGGGGGCATTATTCGCCAGCAGTTCTTCTGCGAAGGCAACGGCACCCTCGACAATATCGCCTTCAATCAGGCGATCTATGACACCGACACTTTGTGCCTTCGTCGCCGATACGGGGTCACCCGTGGTCATCATCTTCAATGCAAATTCAACGCCCGAAAGCCTGGGCAACCGCTGCGTTCCCTGGGCACCAGGGATAATACCGAGTTTAACTTCTGGCAAGCCAATTTTTGCCGTTGGTAAGGCAATGCGATAGTCACACCCCAGCGCAACTTCCAACCCGCCGCCAAAGGTAGTGCCGAACAAGGCCGCTACAATAATCTTCGGGCTGGCACTGATCACATCGACCACTGCACTCAAGGACGGAGGCTTATGCCCACTACCAAACTCAGTAATATCAGCACCAGCCATAAAGGTTCGTCCGCGGCAGGCCAGCACCACCGCATTGATACTCTCGTCCGCTGCTATCGCCTCTACCGATGAAACAAGTCCTTCACGAACGGCGTGAGAGATCGCATTGACCGGCGGATTATCAATCCAAATAATGCCAATGGAACCCCGTTTTTCTATTTTGCCCTGCATAATTTAACTCCAAAACATTGATATTTTTTTACAATATTTGATTTTTAGATTGAGCTCTCAAACTTGACAACAATCGTAAAACTTTTGCCCTGTTAACAAATTCATTATCACAACAGGAGACTTTGGCATGGGTTTCGAGAACATCTCTTAAGTAGACATAATGTGTCCACACTGAATCTCTCTAGCCCTGAAGCGTCCCGTAAACAGTTCCACCATCTAGCGGTATAGTGGCACCCAGCAGAAAATCGCCAGCGCGTGAACACATGTAGACGGCTGTTCCTGCTATATCAGCTGGCTGCCCAATGCGCTTAGCGGGGATTCTCGGAGCAACGTCCTCGGGGTTGTCTCTGGCCCAAATATTCATATTACTGGCAAAGGCACCGGGGGCAATCGCGTTTACTCGAATATTATCTTCAGCTAAGCGGTTGGCCAAACGACGGGTGAGATGGATCACAGCTGCTTTACTAGCGGAATACGAGTAGGTTTCAATGCGAGAATTCGAGAGGCCATCTGTCGAAGCGATATTGATAACCTTAGCGGGCTTATCTGAGCTGGCTGCAGCACGCATCAAGGGTGCCAACTGCTGAGTGAGGAAAAACAAAGATTTGACATTAATATCCATAACCTTGTCCCAACCGGATTCTGGAAACTCATCGAACGGTGCTCCCCACGATGCACCCGCATTGTTAACTAGGATATCAATCTTGCTTTCGTGTTCTGAAATTTTGCTGACAAAAGATTTAATCTCTTCCAAATTTGACAGATCGTGGGGAAAGGCAACACATTCACCAAACGCGGATAACTCCGCTGCGGTTTCGTTGCACTGCTCTGCCTTACGAGAGGTAATATAAGTGCGCACACCACGCCGCACGAATTCTGTTGCAATCATTTTTCCTATACCGCGGGACCCGCCCGTGACAATGGCGACTCGACCGCTAATATCAAATATATCTGTCATTATATTGTCCCTTCTTTTCATTTTATGTGTTGGTTCCTTAGGCAAAAAGTCACATCCAAAACCAGTCATTAGCGATATCAACAACGCGCAAGCTGGCTCAGTTAAAATGGGGGAGTTGCCAAGGTTCATCTGTACGCTTTACTGTGGTGATCAGATATCATCTGCTCGCATACCTATCATATATCATTTGCTGAAAATCGAGAGAAACCCATGACTGACATTCACCCAGAACTATTCAATTTATCTATGTCCAAAAAAGCACAACCCCTTTTGGCAGCAGTAAAAAAACATATTGCTGAAAACGTTATCCCATGGGCAGACGAATACCACGAGTTGAGAAAAAGTAATGAAGACCCTTGGAGCTATCATCCCAGACAGCTTGAATTGGTTGAGCAGGCCAAGCAAAAAGCAAGAGATGCCGGTCTGTGGAACTTCTTTCTACCGAATGCTGAGACTGGCGAAGGTCTGAGCAACCTCGACTATGCCTACATAGCTGTTGAGTTGGGTAGAAACCCGCTGGCTTCACAAACACTCAATTGCGCGGCACCTGATACAGGTAATATGGAAGTATTGGAAAGAGTTGGCACACCTGAACAGAAAGAGCAGTGGTTGAAGCCTCTACTAGACGGAAAGATTCGCTCGGCCTATGCTATGACTGAGCCCGATGTCGCTTCCTCCGATGCCACCAACATTCAGACCTCTGCGGTGCTAGATGGGGACGACTGGGTAATCAATGGTCAGAAATATTATATCTCCGGCGCGGGAGATCCTCGCTGCAAGGTGCTGATCACCATGGTAAAAACCAGTCCAGATGCAGAGACATTCCGTCAGCAGTCACAGATCTTAATTCCTATGGATACGCCCGGCGTTGAAATTCTAGGACCCATGCATGTGTTTGGTGATCCCGGAGCACCTCACGGACATATGCATCTTCGCTTCAATAATGTTCGAGTGCCCAAGTCGAATATTTTATTGGGCGAAGGACGCGGCTTTGAAATTTCCCAAGTACGCCTCGGTCCTGGTCGTATCCACCACTGTATGAGAGCTATCGGGCAAGCTGAAGTTGCACTCGAACTGGCGGTTAAACGCGCTAGTTCGCGCACTGCATTCGGCAAGCAACTCGTCAAGCTGGGCAAGAATCTGGAGGTTGTGTCCCGCGCTCGCATTGAAATTGACGCCTGTCGCCTGATGGTATTACAGGCGGCTAAGGCAATGGATGTGCTGGGCAATAAAGAGGCGCGTGTCTATGTCAGTGCTATCAAAGCCATGGTTCCTGAAAAAGTCTGTAAAATTATCGACGATGCGATTCAAATGCACGGTGCGACCGGCACTTCTCAGTGGACGCCACTGGCCCATATGTATGCACAACAGCGTACCCTGCGCTTTGCCGATGGCCCGGATGAGGTACACCATATGGTGGTAGGCCGTAACGAAGTCCGCAAGTATGACCTTTGGTAGGTCGAGAGTTTAGACACCTGAAGTTTAGCAACCTGATTCCCAGTGGTGACAACTATGGCTTATAAGCAGATTAAATATGAGATTGCCGATACTACGGCAACGATCACGCTAAACCGGCCTGAGGCTATGAACGCTCTGACGGTGGTGATGATGAATGAGATTCATCGTGCAATCAAAACGGCTGTCGATGATTCTCAGGTTCGCTCGATAGTGATAACAGGCGAGGGCCGCGCGTTTTGCGCCGGTCTCGATCTGAAAGAGATGGACGACCGCAATATCTCCAAGGGCTACGTTGGTGAAGTGGTCGACCTGCCAGCTCAGGACTTGATCAAGACCATCGAAAATGCGCCTAAGCCGGTAATCGGAAAGGTCAATGGCTTTTGTTTCACCGGGGCTCTAGAGCTTGCCCTGTCGCTTGATTTTCTGGTGGTTGCGAATGAATCCAAATTTGGTGATACCCATGCTAAATGGGGTCTGCGGCCGACTTGGGCCATGAGCGCTCGACTGCCATCCGCTGTCGGCGTGCGCAAGGCCAGAGAGCTCTCTTTTACCGCGGGCACATTCACCGGCGTGCAGGCTGCCGAGTGGGGCCTAGCGAACTACGCCGTGCCTCGCGACGAACTGGATGCCAAAGTAAAAGAGATAACCGACAAAGTTGCCGAAAACAGCGAGGGCTCAGTTGCCGCCTTCAAGGATCTCTACCAGCATTGGCTAACTGGCTCCGTAGAGGATGGTGTCCAGTACGAGCTGGCCACCGACTACGAGATTGCAGACACCGCACAACGGGTTTCGGGATTTTCAAAACGCTAGTGCCTGTGGCTTGGCTGTCTAGCAGTCGAGTCAAAATTGGCACAAATATCGTGCAAACTGCCGTCTCTAATCGCTCAACGTATTACATTCAGGAGTGCTGGATATAGCTTCTATTTTTTTAATCCGACACGGTCAGGCGTCCTTTGGTTCCGCCGATTACGACCAGCTCTCGCAACTCGGTTGCTGTCAGGCGCAAGTTTTAAGCGACTATTTTTCAGACAGCGGTATCAGGCTGGATGCGGTGTATAGCGGCACCCTTAAACGACAGCGTCAAACGGCTGAAATCGCCACTGCGAGCCAACCTGCGGGTATTCCATTTCACAATGATCCGCGGTTAAACGAGATCAAAAATGATGAACAGTTCAAGTTTTTATTGCCGCAACTGATCAAGCGTAATCCACCCACAGCAGGGCTAGTGGAAAAGGCCAAAACCGATAGTAAGAGCTACCAAAAAGTTCTGGAACAGGTATTTCAATTGTGGGTATCCGGTGACCACGATATACCTGCTATGCAAACCTGGGACAACTATTCAGATCAGGTCAAAGCGGCCATGCAAGATTTAATCAGACGCGAGGGCAGCGGTAAAAATATCGGCTTATTCACATCCGGCGGCACCATTGCCACTATTGTCAGCCAAGTGCTAGGCCTCGACGGTAGCTTCGCCTACCACTTTTATGAACCAGTTATTAACGCCTCAATTACACGCCTTTTATACAATCGAAAAAAGGTATCTCTGTCGAGCTTTAATGATTATTCTTTTCTCCAGTGCAAGCCGGACTACCACAGTGAATCTCTAGTCACTTACCGATAACGTCTGCAGCGGACTCGGGAGTGCTTTATCGCGAATAACCAGCTTTTGTTTAATTGATCCACAGCTGCTCCCGATCATCTCTCAGAAAGCCCTGAGTCGCTCTTGCGGTGGAGATGCGACCTGCGAAATAAGGATTGTCACGGCAACCCCAGATAGACTTGAGAGCGCCGCGCAGGCGAAGGGGTTGGGCCCTTGCTCTAGCAGCCAATTCACAGGTATCGATTGGGTGTGCAGCAGCGAAAAGCAAATAAACCCTGTCAGCATGCCAGATAGAGCGCCCTTCTCAGTCACACCATTCCACAGACTGCCTATAATCAGTGGTCCAGCCATGGCCGATGTGATACCACCGATACCCATCCAGACCAAAAGCGCTATATTTACGTTCAACAACATCCACGCCAGACCGGCACTGATCAGAAGCACCGCGACAGTTGCCCAGCGGCTGATCAGAAGTACTCGTTTATCGAGTGCATCCTCCGCGAGCTGTGGAGACCAATATTTTGCCAATGAGCAGCGGTATAAATCATTGGCCACCACCTGTGCCGACGAAACTACCAACCCGTCCGCCGTAGACATAACGGCGCACAACACCGCAATACCCAACAATCCCGCCAACCAGCTGGGAAACAGTTTGGCAAATAACTCAGGAATCACCTGATTAGCCCCTTCATCAAGCAAGCTGTCGCCCAAGTGCACCCGCGCCAGCAAGCCACCCAGAGCCATGGCCGGCAGCACCATCGCTGAAATAAACGCCAGTATCAGAAAACGGCGACGCGCCGAGTCATCTCGCAGTGCCCAGAGCTTGTTACCTATATGCGGCATCATACCAAATGGAATATGCGCAATAATAATGGCGGTCACAGCCCAGGGCGAGCCGACGATCTGTGCTCGCGGATGAAACACATGCAGGTTATCCGGGTTTATTTCACCAAGAATCTGTATCATTCCCGGCAACCCGCCAGCGACGCCAAAGCCGACGACAAATAGCACCGCGACACCGGCGGCAATCACCAGCATAACGGCGCCCTGAACACTATCAGTCAAAATATCGGCATGTGCCCCAACGAGGGTCACATACAACATTAAAACACTGACCGTGATAACCAGTGCAGTTCCCTGGGACAAGCCCAGCAGAGACTCAAACATCACCAAGCCAGCCACCAGTTGACCGGCCAGATAAAAGAACAAGGTCAGCGACATCAAAGCCGCAATAATTCGTATGCGGTCGGAGCCGTAGCGATCACCTAAAAATTCCGGAATCGAGCGACTGCCGAAGGCATTGCCCGACTGGGTTACCGCACGCAGGCAGATCAAAATACCCAGATAAATCCCTACGGGGTAGCAGAACGCATACCACATAACTGATACGCCATTTGAGTAGGCGAGTCCGGGCAAACCCAGAAATGTGGCACCGGATGCACCGGTGGCGGCAAAGGCCAATGCGAGAGTGACGGGCCCATAGGATTGACGTGCTACGGCATAATCGTCCGCGTGTTTTACCCGCCGACTGACCCACAGTCCTAGCGCCAGCATGCCCATGGTGTAGATAATAAAAAAGATCCAAGACCAACTTTGTATCGTCATTAACTCGTCTCCTTTGAATAGGGCAACCTGAGAAAGGGCCGGGTAACTATTGTTTTCTGGGAGCCTCAATCTCCGTGCGATATGGGATAGAGTTGGCAGCACCGGGGCGCTCAACACATTTGGCCGCGGCACGTGCGGCGATCTCCATACATTGCTGTATGGTACTGCCGCGGCATAAATCAGCGATAAAATAGCCTATAAAAGTATCGCCTGCCGCCGTGGTATCCGCCGCCTCAGCAGGGCTTGCATCGACCTTGATGGTCTGCTCAGCATCCTGATACAGAGCGCCTTCCTGACCCAGGGTGAGCAGCACTTTAATTCCGGGATAGTGGTGCCGAAAGTGCCCGAGGATATCGTCGACTCTCTGGTGTCGGGTCAATGCAGCGGCCTCCGTCTGATTGAGAATTAACAGATCGACTTTCTCTAGGGGGTACTGTACGACCTGCTCCGACATGGGTGCCGGATTAAAGGCAATCATCATTTGTCGTTGCGACGCGCAATCAATGATCGCGGCGATATTATTGATCTCATTTTGAAGCAACAACCAATCACCTTGACCGACCGGGTACAACACTCGGGATATAAAATCCAAGTCAACGCATTGGTTGGCGCCACCGTGGAGGGTAATGCAATTTTCGCCCGCAGCATTCACCTGAATAATGGCATGACCGCTAGGCGCGTCTATTTCAATCACATGTTCGACGGCAACACCGTTGTCCCTGAGTGTTTGTCGTAATACCGCACCCTCTCCACCAATACAACCCGCATGGGATACATCGACACCGGCGCGGGCCAGAGCAATCGACTGATTCAGCCCCTTGCCACCGACAAACTGCTGATAATCGTGGCTGGAAAGGGTTTCTCCAGGCTCGGCGAAATGCGGCACAAGGTAGACATGATCGATATTCAGCGAACCAAAACAAATAATTGATGGAAGCATATTTATCCTCGCCGACGCAGTTCACTGGCGAAATAAGACTGCCAAACCGGGTGATTACGAACCTCTGCGATCGCCGTCATCGCAGGGCAATCTATCACCAGTTGATGTAATATCGATTCGCGAACCATCTCAATACCCCTCTTTGTATCGTTCAGATTACGACCCGATGAAACGACTTAAAGCCTCTTCGGCCCTATCCAGAGACAGGGTGATACGCGACCTCAGCAGATCCAGATCGATTCCCTCAGTGCTTTTTTGACCGGCCAGATAGCGTGCATAAACGCCATGTATAATTGCCGCGCCTTTCCAGTGATTGATACTGATATAAAAGTCCAGATCACGAACAGATAAGCCGGTTCTTTCGGCATAGCGTTGGGCCAATTCCCAGCGAAATGGCAGGCCCTCAGCAGCCATCGGGGCATCTGGAGTTCTGGCAATATCGGCGGCTGATTCAGGCCAACTTTTAAGTGAATAACCGAGATCTGCCAGCGGGTCACCCAGCGTGCCGATTTCCCAGTCAACCACCGCGGTCACGGTTGCATCACTGCCAATCAGGCAGTTGTGAAAACCGTAGTCGCCGTGGACCACACTCGCTCTGATCTGCGCTGGGGTGTTATCCAAGTAATAGCTTCTCAGATCATGGGCCCGCGGATCATCGTATTTGGCCGGCTCAATGGATGCTTCCCAAGATCGATACCAAGTCTTAATCTGACGCGCCACATAGCCCTCTTTTTTGGCTAGGGTACCTAGACCGATTGTATCTGGGTCGAAAGTATGAAGATCCGCTAGCGTATCGATAAACGAATGGGCCAGAGTTACACGTTGGTCCCGTGACACCCAAACCTCGGTCTCGTCTCTCGAGTGAAGCGGGCGACCCTGCTTGAATCCCATGACATAAAACCAGGCACCGGTGATCTCGGTATCCTCACAAAATCCCAGAGCCGCTGGCACTGGAAAGCCAGTTGGAGCCAGCGATGAGATAAATGCCCACTCTCTGGACATATCGTGAGCTTTGGGAAGTAATCTACCCAGTGGCGGACGCCGAACAACCGCCTTTAAACCTTTTTGATCCTGCAATAAATAAGTCAAATTTGAATGGCCACCCTCGAGTTGAACCCAATCGAAGGGTGGCGTCAGGCTGGGTATATGTGCCTTTATCCATTGCTCAACAGCAGGTACGTCATAGCCCTGAATATCTCTGGTGCTCATTCTTTAACCATCACTCTTGTCCAAGTTGAGATTTAAACACTTATTGCGCAGCGCTAATTTATCGATTTTTTCTGTGCCGACTCGAGGTAGTTGTCCCTCGTGAAACCAGATCTTGCTGGGCAGTTTGTAACGGGCAATAAGAGGTGCCATCGCTTGCACCAGCTCAGCTTCAGATACGGTATCGTCGTCACGCAAATAGACACAGGCACCCACCGCCTCACCGAGTCTATCATCCGGTATAGAAAAGACCGCTGCTTCAAGCACACTTGGGTGCGCGTGCAGTGCCGCGTGCACTTCAGCACAGGAAACATTTTCACCGCCGCGGATAATCATATCTTTCTTGCGATCGACAATGGTCACCAGATCATCATCGTCGATAAAAGCCATATCGCCAGTATATAGCCAACCACTGCGCAGAACGTCTGCTGTTGCTTCAGGTTGATTGAGATAGCAGCGCATATTAGAAACGCACTTAAATACCAGCTCGCCCACCTTCCCGGTTGCCACCTCTCGGCCATTTTCATCGACAATTTTAATCTGCGGCAACGGTGCTTGCAGACGGCCGGCGACGCCCGGGTTTGCCAAAAATTCCTCTCCGCGAAGACCGATACCCATCCCGTTGGTTTCCGTCATGCCCCAGCCGGTGCCGACCAGTGCATGGGGTACCGCTTTTGCAATCTTCGCCACTTGATCTACAGGTCGGCCTGCACCGCCAGCATCGATATTACGGATCGAGTCTAACGTGACCCCCATTGAGATGGCTGCGTTGATCAGCTCCATTGACATGGTTGGTACACCTGCAAATCGTGTGACCTGTTCGCGTTCAATCAGTGCGACCGCTTTTTGAGGGTCCCATTTATGGCAAATCACCATTTTCATACCCAGCCAAATCGACATAAGGATGCCGGGATGTGTTCCTGACACATGAAAGAAAGGCACGGTTACCAGTGAACAGGGTTGAAATGACTCTCCGTTCTTATCGATCATCGGTGCCGGTGACCAGCCAAGTCTGGCGGAGACCTTCAGACCAAACAACCAAGATTGAATAGTAGAAATTGCACCGCGGTGCGTCAAAACGACGCCTTTGGGAAAACCGGAGGATCCAGAGGTATACATAATCGCAAAATCGTCATCCGGCTCCACATCTGCACTGGGCAGTTGGACATCTGAAGGCACCCCTATCAGTCGCCAGAAGTCAGCATCTCTCTCGCCGGCTTCACCGCGCACAACCACGGATTGCAGGCCCAGCCGATCAGCAAAAGGCACTAGTTTTTTCGCCTGACCGGCATCGGCAAAAACAAGTTTTGCAGCGCTGTCGGTAAACCCGTATTCAAGCTCTTCCGACGTCCACCAGCTATTCATAAACACAGCGAGAGCTCCAATAGATGCTAGGGCCATAAACAAGATCGGATACTCGGGAGAATTGCGCATCACTAGGGCCACCCTATCCCCCTGCTTGACGCCATAATGCTGAGTCAGGCGTAGAGCGACCAACGAGGTGATCCGATAGAAGTCAGCGTAGCTGTAACGTTCGTTCTCATACACGATAAAATCTGCGTCTTGATGATTTTTGCAAAATTCCAAAATATCGCGCAGCGTCTTGGGGCCATTGCGAAAGGTCGTAAATTCAACCCCACGTATTTCACACTGTTCCAGCTCAAATAACGCCTCAGAGGTTGCAACAACCTCAACAGCATTATTGAACGCTTGTTTTACCGAATTGACCATCATTTGGAGTAATCTGCTCTTTGGTTGGAAACCGCGACGCGTCGTTCTTTAAGCTCAGTCAGTAACTGGGCATGACGTTTTCGATCTAATGCATAAAAGTACATACAGAAAATACCCAGACCAGAGACGACCAAGTAGAGCGGACCACACATAAACAACAAGCCCATCAGAGTGTCCGGTGCCAAATTACCTACTTCAGCATTGTCTGGGAAATTGATGATTTCCAAACCAAAGCCAGCGAGCAGACCACCAACTCCCCCGGTTGCTTTGTAGCAAAAACTTCGAACCGAAAAAACCACACCTTCGGAGCGTGCGCCAGTTCGATATTCATGGTCGTCGGCAATATCACTGAGTTGTGAGTCAATCACGATACTTGCCATCGGGAAAAACAAAAACCCAAAAAAGACACCCGACAATAAAAAAAGCAGATCGAAGCCTGAGCCCTGTGCCGGAAAAACGTCCGCCATCTTAAATATATAGGGCGTCGCAACCGTCATCACCATAAATATGTTGGTGTATATCCAGATAGCCTTTTTTTCTAGCCTTTTACTTACAATTGCCAACAGCGGTATCGCAATAAATACACCGGGGAGTTTGGCAATCCCCATCCAAAATAAGTCTTCTGTCTTGAGCTCAAAAACATACAGGTAGGCGTAGGGCGTGACGATATTGATGATCCCCAATGCAATAAACAGCGTCATCATGCTGACACACACAGCTACGTAGGAGGGATTTCTCAATAACTTGGCTATCTCGCCAAGATATCCCTTGATAATAAATTTTGAACTAAAATCTACCTTGTGTAGAAACGGTATCTGGTCCATGGTGCCCAGAGTGCAGACCAACACAGAAAAAATAATGGTCACCGTGCCGACCGCTGCCAGCAGAAAATATCGCGGCTCGTTCATCAAACCATTTTGGTGCTCCGGCGTCGTTGGAAAGATGAAATAGTAGAGCAGTCCGGCGAAAATCATCGAAAGAATCATCTGTAACACGCCGTTGTAACCAAAGATAGACGACCGTTCATCATAATCATCAGTCAACTCAGCACCCAGCGCATCGTGGGGTATCAAATACAGGGTTTGACCAGTCCTCAAGACTATTGAAAACACAGTCAGCCAGATAAAAAGACCGGTTTCAGTGAGCCCAGATAGGGGCTGGTAGAGAAAATAAAAACCGAGTGCCAAGGGTACTGTCGAAGCAATCATAAACGGATGTCGTCGCCCAAATCGACTTTTTAACCGATCGGAGAGCGTGCCGATCAAGGGGTCTGAAACGGCATCAAAAAACATAGCGATCATAAATGCCAGGCCGGTCAAGTAGGGCGATACCCCAAGCACTTGGTTGTAATAGATGACGGTAACGATACCACCAGCAGTAATCGTCGCCTCTTGCGCTGTTCCAGATGCAAACAACAATTTAGTTCGCAGGGATATCTTGCGCTGACGGATGCCCTCTTGCTCCTGTTTGTCAGCGGATATTTGCTCTGCGCTTGTTCTATCGAAGATTTTCATAGACCTTTAAATTCCGGGTTTCGCTTTTCTACGAAAGCTTTGACTGCATTTTTATGGTCTTCCGTGGCAGCACAATGGACATGGTGAGTTGCCTCGAGATCCAAGGAGTCATCAACATCGCCCGACGCGTGGGCCCGATTAATATTTTCTTTCATATAGCGAAACGCTACACTCGGCCCGCTAGCTAAACGATTGGCGATTTCAGCTGCTTTAGCCTGCAGATCATCCGGCTCTACCACCCAGTTTGTCAGGCCAAGTGCCAGGGATTGCTCGGCATTTACCCTTTCAGATAAGAAATACAACTCTCGTGTCTTGGAGGTACCAATCAACTGCGACATAAACAGGGTGCCACCATAATCACCCGAAAACCCGACATTGGCGAAGGCCGTGGTTAAGAATGCTTTGCTAGACATCATTCGCATATCACAGGCAAGAGCTATAGAGAGTCCTGCACCCGCGGCGGCGCCCGGAATAACAGCAAGAGTTGGCTTGGGAACCTTGTAGAGGCGCCCAGCGGTAGCACGTTGAGTCACGCGCTGTCGGTGAATCGCTTCATCAAGCGTTGAGTCACGACCGGTTTTATTGCGTTCAGCCATATTTTTAACATCACCACCTGCACAGAATGCGGTCCCTGCGCCGGTAATCACAATACAGCGAACATCGACATTTTGCTCAGCTACCTCGAGTTGCTCAGAGAGAGCACCGAGTAATTCTCTAGACAGCGCGTTGCGCGCCTCTGGTCGATTCAACGTTAGCGTTAAGATGCCATCATTCAAAGTTGCTAAAAGGTGGTCGGTACCGGTGTCGATTTCAAAAGACATAATCATTATCTCTAGGGGTTGTTAGTTCGGACCGAGTATATCGCTAATATTTAAAGTCTCGAACCGGCCGCCTAACAAATCCACCCATTTTCTACGACATTAATGGTGATGCCGCAGACATTAATTGCATTTCCCTGACGTGGCAATTTTTGTTGGTCGGCGGCTTCTAACACAGCGGCTAGATCGATGGCGTTCACATCGATCGATCGCAAGCCCGGGCCGCGTTGATCCATCAACGGCACAAACCGAACTTCACTGGTTCCCAGCACCAGAGTCGGTACTCCCGACCGTCTGATAACTGGACGTCCATAGGCCAGCGACCACTGCTCAGCGGTCGTGTTTGGATCATCCGATTGAACTTCTGCAGCGCAAATATCAGCGACCCATTGCGCCCTGTGCTGCTGCCATTCAGTGCCAGCCCAGTACCAGGCTTCTGGCGGGACCATCTGGTCCAAAGAAGCGATTGCCCCCGGCACGTCCTTGGGGTGCAGATGTATCGCCTTTGCTCGCTCTGAGTCAGTCTGCCAAATAACACGAATAGATGTTTCAGCTAGGCGTGCCCTCTCCTCAACCAAGTCGTCAACCTGAACAATGACCATATAACCCCCGTCGCCGTTCCGGCGCTCTATGAGCCGGCCTGCAGTGGTGCCCTCTGTCACCGGAGAGACCACTTCCAAAAAAGTGTCACCTAACGCCATGACGACATTTTGCAATCCAAAAGAAATAATTTTTGGGTCTACATGCGCTTCTTTTATGCCGAGCAGTGTAAACAGCGTCTCTTTGACCAATGCTATGTCGTTGGCGACCAATGCGATTTGTCGAATTTTCATTGTGAAACCCTTATTTGGGTGAATATGGTTTACTCAAAATTTGCCTTCAGGACGCTGTGAAAGGATACTGAAAGTGGTGTTGTTTTTTCCATATTGTTTGGCTGAATAAATTGGGTGTCAACAGGATTCTTTTGCAAATCCCCCATTTACCAAGTCAATTTTTAGATCGTGTTACAAATGAGGTCAAAGTCGTAAAAATGTCAGCTGCAATTTGGACATAGGCTTCCTGATTAAATTTTCCAAGAGTCGCTGACGGCATACTTTTATAAACATTAAAATTCTGGAGCTTGCAAATGATCTTTACAGGGTGGGACACGCCTCTAGGCTTAGTCAAAGCTGAATTAGTTCAAAAAGAATACGAGGGATTTTTAGTCCCAGATACGCTAAAGGATCAAGTAGCCGCTATGGACAGCGACAGGGATGAGATGGACTTTGCGGCGATTGACGACCTTTTCATGGTCATAGACAAATTACCTGCCGATCCTCAATTTACCTATGCTCAACCCAATGATCTGCATGGCATTCGCGTGGCTCGCCCGGCGGGACCACGACAACTCGGCACACCGACTGAGTCTGATTTACTCGACAAATTCCATGGTGCATGGATCGGTCGTGCAGCGGGCTGTGCCCTGGGCAAACCCGTGGAAAACATGGGTATTCGCGGTCAGCAGGGAATGATTGGGCGCAAGGCGATTAGAACCTATCTGCAAAATCGCAATGACTGGCCGCTAAACGACTATTTTAGTGGTGTCGATGCAGGTGATGACCTGCAGTTGAGCTGTCCGCTGTCGCAACGCGAACAAATCTCCTTTATGGAGCCTGATGACGATATCCACTACACGCTGATCGCGCTTCGCGTCCTCGAAGAATACGGCCCCGATTTTAAATGGCGCGACGTGGCCGCAACTTGGAACGCCTGCCTTCCCTACAATGCAATCTGTACGGCCGAAACGCAAGCCATTCTCAACTACAACAATGCGGTGCCCAGGATCGTGGTATCCGATTGGGTGACACCCGAATATACTCGCACCAATAGAAACCCCTATCGCGAATGGATCGGCGCGCAAATTCGCGCGGATGGCTGGGGCTACGCCTGTGCAGGAAATCCCGAACTGGCGGCGGAGTTTGCCTACCGCGATGCCTGCTGGACCCATACTGGCAATGGAATTTATGGCGAGATGATGTTTGCGGCGATTATTGCGGCATCCTTTGTTGTCACGGATGCCATCGAGTTAGTCCATATCGGGTTGTCGGAGATACCCGTGAATTGTAAACTGGCAGAAGCGTCTCTGGCAGCAGTGGCTCAGGCCAGTCATTGCGATGATTTTGAAGCTTATATGGATTGGGTGGAAGTGCACTACGGCGATTTAAACGGTGTCCACACAGTCAACAATGCGCTCGTCGTTATCGGCTCAATGATCTTTGGCAATATGGACTTTCATCAGTCGATTTGTCATTCCGTTGAGGGTGGTTGGGACACGGACTGCAATGGCGCTACCTGCGGGTCCATTGTCGGTGCAATGTGTGGGTCTGCCTCCCTACATTCCAGCCTTGTGACACCGCTCAATGACACAGTCAGGCCCAGCGTCATCGGCTTTCAAGAAATTAGCATGACGGAACTAGCAGAGCGGACCCTTAGGGTGTATCAGAAGGTGTCTGGGAGCTGGCGCTCATAAGCGCCTGTAAATCTAAGCACACCCAAATCCCCCCAATGACCGAGCGTATTGATCAGTGATTAAGTATGCAGTCTGGCGTAGGCCTTATCGCCTTCATCAACCGCAACTTCCAGCCCCAGTTTATGCGCCTTAAATAACGCCTCGCGCAGGGAAGAACCGGTGACTGACATCGGCATATTGTGAGCAATTGGTCTTGCCAGAGTCGCCTCGATTAGTGTATTCATAACGTTACCTTTGTCGGCTTCGAGGGAAATTTGGCCGAAGTGTACTGGCAACCCAACCCGAGCAAAAAATCGAGTGACGCGTTCAGCATCGACTGAATCCTCCATGGCGAGCTGCGCCAAGGTGCCCATTGCCACCATCTCTCCATGCAGATAGCGATCATGGATAATATCTATCTCTGGATAGGCAAGCGCGATCGCATGGGCCAGAGCAAGGCCGCCACTCTCAAAGCCAATACCGCTGAGCAGCGTATTAGCCTCGACGACTTTGTCCACCGCGGCATTGTTCTGGTTCACCAGCACCGACGCCGCTGCCGTCTCGCCGAATTCAAAAAGTGTTTGGGCACACATCTCTCCCACTGCACAGGAAGCCAGAGTAGGCAGGGCACCCATAGAGTTGCGAGCAGCGGGGTTGTTGAGACACACTTTAGCCTCATACCAGGTCGCCATCGCATCGCCCATTCCTGCGACAAAATAACGTTCTGGCGCACTGACGATCACATCGGTATCAACAATCACCATGGTCGGGTTCTGTGGGAAAAATTCCACAGACTCTGCGGTGCCCTCCGGTTTGTACACAACTGACAGTGCCGAGGTGGGTGCATCGGTGCTGGCCAGTGTCGGTACAACGATGACCGGCACATTGAGCCGATGGGCGATACACTTACCAGCATCGACCAGTTTTCCACCGCCTACCGCGATAAGGCAATCGAGTTGCTTATCGGCAAGCGCGCCAAAATGCGCCGCGATTTCAGCTTGTGAGCACTCTCCATTGAACTGCGCACTAACCACATCGGTGGATTGAGCCCGCAGGCTTTGGGCGATTTGAGCGCCCTGAGTCGCAAGCCCGCGCCGGGTGGCAAAAATGGCCGCGCGTTCTACCTGCATAAGACTGTCAATATAGTGTCCAACATGGTTGAGAACGCCGGCTCCCTGAATATATTTCTGCGGCGCATTCAGCACCCGTGGCGGAGTTTCATCTTTCGTTGTGAAAACCTGTCTGGGGTTAAAAACATTGTCTACCATAATCGATCCAACCATGATGTTTTTTCAATTGCGCGCCCTACCAGAGCAGATAGATTTTTTCCCGCGAAAAGAACAGCCAATCCACAAGTCGCCAGACCGCACTGCCACAACTGCCACCTAAGCCATCAAACGCCCAATGAGATTGTATAACAAGTCAGTTATGTCGGTCAGCTTTGATCATCAAAAGCCACCCAAATTTTTCGCATCGCTGCGCTTTCTTAAGGCCCTGCTAAGCTTGATTAGGCCTAATTTATAGTTAGGCAACAGGCCTTTAACACTAGCAATAATGGGTGAATAGACCCAAGCATGAGCACAGTTTGGTTGACGGCTTAAAGTGGATTCATCACACTCAAGAGCATCCGCGGTTGAGGACATTTTTATAATGATAACATCAGGAGTAGCGTTGCTATTTTTTGTAGCCGTCATTGCATCTGTAATCATCGTCAGGAAAGTCTTCCATCATGGTCGGACCGGCTCCGTCGTTCACTATAATGATTTTCCATCTGAGTTTGTTGTACCCCGCCCGGTTGAAGTGTGGCTTCCCGAAGGTTACGACCCCTTATCATCAGAACGTTATCCGGTTATGTACATGCACGATGGCCAATTTTTATTTTTAGGGTCTCACTCTTGGTACAAATGGACGCCGTGGAATTGGAATGTCGATCTCATTATGCCACGCATGATTCGGGAGCAAAAAATCAGAGCCGCGATCGTCGTCGCACCCTGGATGCTGCCCAATAAAGGCCGGCGAAGAAATGAATATATGCCGCAAAAGCCCATCACCGAGGAAGTGGGCCGGCTTCTGGAAGCCAACAACTCGGACTTGAAATACGAGCGCCTTAATTCTGACAATTACCTTAAGTTTATTGTCGAGGAGCTTAAGCCCTATATTGACAAAACCTATCAAACCAGACCGGAGCAAGAGAACACGTTTATGATGGGCGCCAGTATGGGCGGCATGATCTCTTCCTACGCGATCTCTGAATACTCTGATGTTTTTGGCGGTGCAGCCTGCATGTCGACTCACTGGGGCGACGCGCAGGGTGCGGTACTTGAGTGGTACCAAAATCACTGGCCAGAGGCGGGTTCTAACCGTCTCTATTTCGATTTTGGTACTGAATCCCTGGATGCCGGCTATGAACCCTATCAGCAAGTTATGGATAAGATCATGCAGTCAAAGGGTTACCAAGAGGATATTGACTGGGTAACCCGTAAATTTCCGGGGGCATCCCACCTGCCCAGTGTATGGCGGGATCGACTACACATTCCATTGGAATTTCTGCTGGGAACGGATAAATAATCTATTGCCCTTTCCAAGAAAGCCGGCAGACAGCGCTGATAAAAAACGATGCTAGAGAGGTGCTAATAGAGAAGCGCAGCCAGCGCTTGAATCGCCGTGGCACCGGTACCTGTAAAAATGCTCTTGATCCGACGATGCTTTTTAACGGAAAGTATTAGGCCGACATCTCGGTATCATCCCAACAATGTGCCTGAAGGTATCCAAGCGCGCCACGCAGGCCCGCTACGCTATCGTGACGTAGCAATATCTCAAGTGCTATTGCCTGCACAAAATTTCGCTTGGCCGGTGGCGCTAACAACTCCAGCAGAAGGCCTTCCATCGCTGTAATCGGCAGATCTGATGAGAGCAAGGCAAATACAGCATTGAAGTGTATCTGGTCACCGACAAGATAAGGTAGATCAAAATCCTGCTGCCAGGTTTCTCGGTCGGTTCGTAATATTTTTTCGATTCCCGGTAACGCCGCTTTGGTATTCCTACCAATGCAGGAAATCGATTCCAAAAGAGCCCGCACAACTCTGTGATCATCACTGTCTAGCAGCGCGGCAAGATCGTCTACTGCCCGGGCTGCTGGATGACCTATTTGGCCGAGAGCAAATGCGGCGTTGATAACTATCCAGGGGTCTTCGGAAGTGAGTAGCTGGCGCAGGGGATCAATCGCGAGCTCGCCCAAACACCCCAGCGCGTAGGCTTCATCTTGAAAAGTATAGCCGCCCTCGGTCCATCGCCTCTCTGATGAGTTCGCCGTATTGGCGGAGTAGGAACCGTCTTCATTTTGTGTGTAGGGGGGATCGATTCTACCCTGCCCCTGTGTACTCACGAGACTTTCCAGGAGCGGTGTAAGCGCCGCTTGGCCCATCGCTCCGAGCGAATAGATCGCTTCCAATCGCAGAGGCTGATCGGGACTATTCAAGTGTGAAATATGCAGCGCGATATCCTTGGCAGGTAGTATATCTAAGCGGGGATGACCGCGCATCCAATCCCACATCGTCGACCACAACTGCGGATGTGAATAGCGGCCTAATAGCTCACTGGGAGTTTGCCATGCGCCCGATCCGCCATTCCAGGAGGGCTGCTCAGGAAGACTTGTGCGCAAAAAGTTAAACTTGACCATATAGCGCGTCTGATCGGCAAGATTACTCATGCCGGCGTGATTGATATCAAAAGCGGCGAGCATACAACTTCCCGCTTTTATGCCCTCTGGCACGATGCCATAGGCGTGATCCTCGACACTGATATCATCCTGATATTGGGAGCCAGGAATGACCCTTGTCGGACCCATTTCGACCGGGGTGTCCTGAGGAAAATAGAACAGAAACAGACGGTACGGCGCATGGTATCGCGCCTGCCCCAGAGGAATATAGGTATCTTTATGCCAGTAGGAATAGGACATCGACCCCTCGCCCATAGGCGGTCCATCCTCGTTACCTCGCAACTCCATATTGCGTTGCTCTAGGGGCAGCGGCTCGCTCGGCACCATCATCCGGTGGGGATGAAAAAAAAAATCATCGCCGAGCAGACTTTGCAGAGCGCCCTTTATGACTGGAGAATCCAGGACTGTTTGAAGCTCAGGTACCCGGGGCATAATATTACCCTCGATGCGCCTGTCGTTCTTGTTGACCCATTCAAGTTTGTGGCGGATCGTCTGATGGATAGCACCGTCTACGGCACTGTCGAGCACTAATATGCCATCACAAATAAAACGGCGTATCTGCGCATCGTCTAGCTTGATTGCTTCTGATTCCTGATGATTCATAATACTCATTTCCTGAGGCAGTCTATCGCAGTCGCCACAAATAATTGGTAGCCCTCTTAAGAATTTATATCGCGACTGATTTCTCTCGTTATTTTTTTGTATAAGTTAACACTAATAAAGCGACACAGAATAGATCTGGTACGCTCCTTTTCACCCATAAATTTAAACCCCTCTTTATGGGTGAAAGGTATTCTATCTTTATTGACCAATTTTGAACCTGAGATTACTCTCAGTGACGGTAATGTTACGCATCCAAAGGAACATCTGGTCGTTGTTATTAAACGCATAAAAAATGCTTATCATGAAATTATTAATCCAACAGAGGGAACAACGTTGAAAATAACAGATGTCAAAATCACGGTCTGGAACTGGAAGGATATCCCTCCAGTTCAATACTTGCGCGACTTCAAAGCTGATAAAGCTCACAACTCTCAGATGGGATTAGTCAGGATCATGACTGATGAAGGTATTGAGGGGCACGCATTTCTCGGTTCTGCCTACAGCCCTATCGGCAGAGATGGAGCAACGCTTGTAGAGCGATATAAGCCACTACTTGTAGGTAGAGACCCGTTTGACCGCGAATTGATCTGGCAAAAAATGGCCAAATGGGCTTCCGGCGGCAGCATGAGAGTGATTGGCGCAGTTGATGTTGCACTCTGGGATTTAGCTGGCAAAGCGGCAGGTGTCCCGGTGCATAAAATCATGGGTACCTTTCGAGAGTCGGCTCCCGCCTACGCGAGCTCTCAGATTTTAGGCTCTGCCGAGGAGTACGTCGAATACGCGCTCAAGTACAAAGAGGCTGGCTGGCACGCCTATAAAATGCACCCCCCCGGCAAAGCAGCTGAGGATATCCGTATTTGTAAAGCGGTAAGAGAAGCAGTCGGCGATGACTTTCGCTTAATGCTCGATTCCACTTGGTCCTACGACTATCCCGATGCGCTTCGGGTCGGTCAGGTAATAGAGGAACTTGGTTTTTACTGGTTTGAGGATCCCCTTAAGTGGGATGATATCTACGGCTACGAAAAACTAAAACAGGTACTTAAAATCCCTCTGATGGCAACCGAATTGCCAGCTAATGGCCCCACCACCTATGCGCCATGGTTGCTGCACAGAGCTACCGACTATCTGCGCGGTGACCCGGCGCTCAAAGGTGGCCTCACCTCCTGTCTAAAAACCGCCCACACCGCCGAGACCTTTCAAATGAATTATGAGATTCACCACGGTGGAAACTCGCTCAACAATGTCGCCAACCTGAACTTGCTGATGGCCCTGCCCAATTCAGAGCTGTTTGAAGTGCTGCTGCCGGACACCGCGCAAAAGCATGGCCTGATCGAGGATATCAAGGTGGATAAACATGGCATGGTGCATGCGCCAACAAGTCCCGGGCTGGGTTATGAAATCGACTTCGACCTTATTGAACATAACAAAGTGACTGATATTTGATGGAAGCGTTAAAGAACAAAACGGCCTTTATCACCGGTGCCGCGGGCGGTATCGGTCTCGGCATGGCGAGAACATTCGCAAAAGCCGGTATGAACGTAGTCATCAGTGATATACAAAAACACCAGCTGCCAGTCGCAGAGGCCGAGCTCAGGGCGATCACCGACAATGTAATAGCCTTAGCGATCGACTCAACCAATCGCGACTCGCTAAAACAGGCCGCAGCGCGCATTGAACAATCTTTCGGTGCACTACATGTACTTTGCAACAATGCCGGCATCGGCGGCGGTGATAAGATTCTCGATACCACGGACGAAAAGTGGCGCGGTGTTATGGAAGTCAACTTCTACGGCCCCCTCAACGGTATCAATCAGTTCCTGCCCGGTATGCTCGAGCATGGTGAAGCGGGGCATATCGTCAACACCTCGTCATTTAGCGGGATCCAGGGTCATGGACATCAATCAGCTTACGGTAGCAGTAAATTCGCCCTGGTTGGCCTGTCTGAATATTTACGCAATGATCTGGCTGGCACTCATATTGGTGTCTCTGTGCTGTGTCCCCATGTTGTCGATACGCCGATTATTCAGAATCTGCAACAAAAAGTTGATGAAAAAATCAGTGCCCTGATCGCTGATATGGCAGTGCCGGCCGATACAGTCGGGCAACAGGTGATGAATGCCATATTAACCGATGAATTTTATATCTTTTGCGACGGTACCCATACTCGCAAGATGCTTGAACAACGCTGCGCTGACCTACTGGCGGCGCTCGATCGACAATTTTAAGGAATATCACGTGAACCAACCCGTGCATGATGTAACCTGGCAACAACTGGCCGATATGCCCTATGGTAGCTGGGAACCTGCCAGCGTGGAACTAGAAGGTAAACTGTATGTTCTGGGTGGTTATTTAGATACGGTCAAATCCAGTGATCGATTACAGATGTTCGACCCCAACGATCAATCATGGACGGTGCTGCAGAACCTGCCGAGTAAGATTTCACATGTAAATTTGGTCGCGGGTTTCAGCGGCTTCTGGTTTGCTGGGGGAATGAAAGATAGACCTGGTGACGGGCAAACGGTGAGCGACCATATCATCGCCGAAGTCTGGCACTTCGACCCCAAACAAGACCGCTACACTGCGGCGCCACTACTACCGAGCAAGCGAGCGGGTGGCGGCCTCGCCAGGATCGGCAATAATCTGCACTATATTTCCGGGCTGGAGGAAGACCGTGACACCGACTCAACGGATCATTGGGCTTTTGATATTGATGCCTGGGATAAGACCGGTAAGGCAGAATGGACCCACAGGGCACCGCTTAAGGTGGGTCGTAATCAACTATCCGTTGCGGTACTTAACAATCAAATTTATGCCATCGGTGGCCAATTTAATCACGATTCGCAACAACTCGATCAACGACGTACCGATATTTATGATCCGGTAACCGATAGCTGGCGCAACGGCCCCGATTTACCGATAGCCCATTCACACTCAGAGGGAGCCACCTTTGTTCATCAGGACAGAATCTGGATGGTGGGTGGGCACTGGACTCCCGACGGTGGTACGAAGACTTTCTGCTCACATATTTTAACGCTGACTGAAGGCGGCGAATGGGAGTACACCTGCAAGCTCCCCAAACCCATTTCATCACCCGCATCACGTATCATTGATGGCCGACTGTATGTGGCCGGTGGTTGGGATGGCCGCACCGCCAAGGATAAAACGTGGCTGTCTTCACCGGAGGTGTGGGTAACAGACGTACCTGTTTCCTAGCAAAACGTGTTTAGTGAAAGTTGTTAGCCACAATTAGCCGTTAAAATTAGTGCCTATTAGGTGGCTTAGTGACTGTCTAACCTAGCGCTTTGCCTCTGCAAAGATTCAGAATATTCGAGAATAAAAAGCCAAGGTGCTCGTTCTTGGTTGGCTCTCCTTTTGTATGCTTGCTGTTTGTCCGCTCTCTCCTTGCCCACCATACCGCCACTCTGTCAATCTACTGCGACGCATTGATCAAGACCTCAGTGCGGCCCATGGCATTCTGACGGATATTTGCCCAGAACAAACTGTAGCCACTACCGTGTAGATTCTGTAAAAATACCGACCAGAATCCCTTATTTTTTAATCTTTCGCCGCGGTCGCCATTGACTATTAGCCAGTTTCTGTTACCCAAATTTTCACAGAACGCGCGGACGGTGTCGTCAATCAAATCACCCATAGAACGATCTAATTGTGCACCGGCCTCGGTGTTTGGCAGGCCGCCAATATGCTTCTGCAGCTCGCTGATCATCCATCGGGTGTACCAAATGCTCCTTGCTGCCGAAGGTCGTCGGGCGCAAGAAAAATGCTGCGGCCTTGCGTTGAGACGGCTTAACTGAGATGACGCCTTCGGGCAGTCGCTCTGCAGGGCTGGCACTATCCGGTCAGGCCGCCCAGTGCGCTCTGAGGTTGTAATCTGGGGCAGCTAGCACAGGCTTATCTCCAAACCAATGCTCGGGAGAGAACATAGTGCTAAAAATTTTTGAGCCAACCAGTGTAATCATACCCAGCAAAACAGTTACTCTTATCATCAACCAAAGTGTTATTTTGTAAAATCGTTTCATAACATCATTCAACAGAAGTTTTAACTGCTTGTCTCGGCAAGACGCATGCGTTCGAACGCCGTAAAGCAAAAATCTGGGCGCCCCAGCATTCCCGCTTTTAAGACAAACGAGACAGGATCCTCACCGCCCTGATAGCAGTAGCCACCGCCGAGCTCATCAAACATAGATACCTCGACTTTTTTGATTCCCAAGGCATTGATCACCTGACCTGAGGTCTCACCCCCTGCCACGACAAATTTGCGTACCCCGAGATCAAAAAGGCCCTCAGCGACCTGACCCAAAAGGCAATCGGCCAAATCGGAAGCGCCCTCTCGACCGAGCACGCTTTGGCTGCGCTTTAGTTCCTCAGCATCTGCAGAGGATGTAATGGCTATCGGCTGATTGCATAGCTCTTGCTTGGCCCAACGCAAAACACTGGCAACATAATCTGGGTCTTTAGCAGCGGCGAGCAGATCAATCTTAAACACCGGGTGACGAATCTCAAATTGCTCTAATTGCTTGAGTGTTGCACTAGCACAACTACCCGCAATAAAGGCCTCAAATCCGGGGCTTGCTGGTAACAGGCTTTTGGGCTTGCGTCTTGTTCTAGACTGTTTTTCTGCTTGCCAAGCCCGAGCAAGAAAAATCGGCAGTGCATCTGCACCAGTGGTGAGCGGCCAGTCTTTAACGTACTCTGCGATGCGTTCGAGATCATTATCATCAGCTGCATCTGCAATGTAGAATTTTGCAGCACTGGGTTGCGTAATATATGACTCGAATGCTTCCCTTCCGCGCTGCAGGAGATTGTGTGACAACAAACCCACTGAGTTGTCGGTCTGAGACTGCAGTACGTCGACAAGATTGGAGTTTAGCATGGGCGTAACGGGATCGAATTGCTTAAATGATTGGCCCAGTGGTGTGCTACCAATAAACATCATGCCCTGAAATACTGTTACAGTATGCTCAGGAAAGGCCGGACAAAACAAGGTCCGACTGGCGCCAAGCGCCTCTGACATTGCTTCGGCAATCGGCCCGATATTACCCTTTTCAGTGGAGTCAAAGGTGGCGCAATATTTATAATAAAATCGCTTGCAGCCCAGTTGTAGGAGTGCCGATACTGCTTGCTGTGCCTCCTCAACGGCGGTGGAGGCATCGACCAACCGTACTTTGCGGGCCACCACCACCGCAGTGGCAGTCGGCGAGATATCGGCTAGGGCATCAACTGAACTGACTAACGGACATTCAACGCCCTCGCGTTCGAGTAGACTCGCCACCATCATACCGCCGGTCAAATCGTCGGCCAAAATGCCCAATTTAATCACAAAACACCTCTCATATTTTTCACGCTAGGAAACACTACAATAAACAACTTGCAGGAACTAGCGCGACTATTGTAGTAGAATTGACGCCATTGGTTGTGGTGAAATATATAAAAACAGGCTGGCAGATCAAATCTAGTCAACAGTTCTCACCACCGCTCTCTATGCTCATATGGGTAGCGGATTACCTGCTTTTCAGTGATCTGACGCGGCGCTAATGCTCGACTGATACTAGACGGGTGCTCACTTAAAAACCCATCTGACAAGACAACCTGAAACGCCACAAATGGTGCTTGTCACCGCTGTTTGGCCGACTTTTTTGGGTGAATGATGGTTCGCTGATGGACGCCAAACAGATCACTGGCTGTCCCTGCGGCACGGTCAGTGGCAATATACTTACTATGAATGCTTCCCCTCGCCAGATCTCAATCAATGCGGTCGCTGTTATGGTGGCTGTCTTGGTGCCTATGCCGCTCTCAGCTGTCAGGTCTGTCAACTTTGCCCCACGGTCTAGCAGGGGTTAGCCGATGCGTGCCATAACGACTCGTCTTGGAGGGATACGCGGCTTGGAGAGCGAGGGGGTTAAATCGTTTCTTGGCCTGCGATACGGCGCGCCACCAACTGGCTCACAGCGATTTCTAGCGCCTGTCAAAGCCTGTGGATGGCAGGACGTTTTTGATGCGGTTCACTACCCAAACCGCTCTATGCAAAATTCAGGGGCACTCTCGCTTCGCAGTTATGTACCCGGTGAGCCGAATGAGGATTGCCTGTTTCTTAATATCACCACTCCTGCGCTAACAGGGTCGCTAAGGCCGGTGATGGTCTGGATTCACGGCGGTGGTTTTGTCGGGGGCTCTGCCAACGAATACGATACCCGGGTACTTTCCAGGCAGGGTGATATGGTCGTCGTGTCCCTCAACTTTCGGGTTGGAACGCTAGGATTTTTGGATCTTTCAAGCCATGGTGAAGCCTATCACGGCTCTGCCTGCAACGGGCTTCGCGATATTATTCTCGCTCTACAGTGGGTGCGTGATAATATTGATGAATACGGTGGTGATCCGCAAAATATCACTCTGGCTGGGCAGTCCTCCGGTGCGACAAAAGTACTCGCTTTATTGGGTGCCCCGAGTGCAGACGGCCTGTTTCACAAGGCAATAGCTAACAGTGCCACCTGCGCCTACTTTCCAGCTCGGGATCAGAGCAAAAAGCTCGCCGAGAAACTGGCCGTCAAGCGCGCTGATGTAATGCCAACTCTACTGTCTATGACTGCACAGGAGATCGTTGATCTCGGACTGCGATACCGAATCACCGTGGATGGCACGGTTGTTACTCGTCCGACATTTGACGCCATCCAATACCGCGGCAACTACGGCGTACCACTGCTAACCGGAAGCAATCTAAATGAGGGCACCTTATACACTCGAGGTCTGGATATCGCGCAAGATCACTATGCAGCGTTCAATTGCTCGCTCGCTAGTGAAATGCTGTGTGGCGGCACACCCGATGATTACCTTGCCGCGCTGCAACAGAGCTATCCACAGGCGTCCCCTGGCAGGTTTCATGAGCTGGTCTGGAACGATATGTTCAGGCGCAGCGTGCTTAAAGCGGCGGAGCTGACAACCATCGCAGGGCCCGGAGGATGGCTCTACCGATTCGATCTACCAGCCAACCTGCCCCGGTTTAAAAATTACGGTGCATCCCACGCATCGGAAATGGCGTTTACCTTTAATACGATTGCCGCACCAGACAGCCATGCGCTCACCTTCCACGACCCCCATGATCCCATAGTCAAGAAAGTGGCCGAGCAGTGGGTATCGAGAATTATTCAATTTTGTAAAGCCGGCCAACCCAATGGCAACGGGCTTGAACACTGGCCAGTTTATAACACAGCATCGCGCGACTGTCTGGTGATCGATCAGACATTAAAAATAATCTCTGACCCGGATCAGCAACATCGCCAACTATGGGGCTTGTAGCCCAAAGAGCACAGCAATCCTATGAATAAAAGCCGTATACATAAACTAAACCATTACAGCAAACATACCACGGCTCATGAGGTGACTGAAGGGCTGGATCTCTCCGGTAGAGTCGCGCTGGTCACTGGCTGTACCAATGGTATTGGCAGCGAAACCATGCGTGTCCTAGCGCAGCGAGGTGCTCACGTGTTAGCGACGGGACGCACGGTGGCCAAAGTCGAAAATGCCAGTCGCGGCATACAGGGGCAGATTACGCCGTTGGCTCTCGAGTTGACTGACTTGGCGTCGGTCAACCGCTGTGCATCGAGCGTCAATGCACTGGGTCTCTCGCCAGATATCGTTATTCTCAATGCTGGCAGAGATCATTTTGGCGACCTTGAATTAGTATCCGGGATCGAGACGGTATTTTTTACCAATTTTCTCGGCCACTTTGTTTTGGTAAACAATTTACTGCCATCGATGCTACAAAAAAACAGTGCACGTATCGTGCACGTGGCTAGCAACAGTGCCTATAAAGAGCAAAAGGGGCCGCCACCGGAGGGCATCGACTTCGATAACCTGCGCGGCGAGGGGCACTATGATGCCCCTGCAGCCTACGGTCGCTCAAAATTGGCAAATGTCCTGTTTGCCTTTGAGCTTGCAGATCGACTAATGGGAACCGGATTGACATCAAACGCCGTACATCCCGGTAGTGTTTTTAGCAACATTGCTCATGCCGCACCCAATGAGGTCAGGCAGTCCATCAAGGATTATTCCGAGAACTTATTGACGACAGCGCAGGGAGCTGCAACACAGGTCTATGTTGCAACCAGCCCTGATGTCGGGGATATGAGTGGCGTCTTTTTCGAAGTATGCAATCCCATCGATACCACTCATCTAAAATTTGTAAATGACCGTGCAATGGGCAAAAAACTCTGGCGGGTTGCCGAGGAGATGGCCAAAAACCATTTAGTGTAAGGCTTTGAGAAAATAATAATGAACAATAACGCCAACCTACTGCCACAAACCCCGCGAGATATCCGTCTGAGTTTAACCAAAGCGGAGGACAGTTCGTTTCTCCTGCGCTAGGGAATCTTCGGAACAGGTACTATTCCGCGACAGTGGGTTGAGGTCTTAAAGGCCTGTCAAGGCGCGACACTCGCAGCCGTTACCTCCCGCTCTATGAAAAAGGCCAATGACTTTACCCGGCTACATAGGATTGAGAAAGTTTATAATAACTACGCAGAGATGGTTGCAAGCTTGGATATCAATATTGTTTATATTGCCACACCCGATAATCTACATAAAGAGCGCTGCGTGCTGGCGTTAAATGTCGGAAAACATCTTCTATGCGAAAAAGAACTCGCACAGAGCGTCACTGATGCCGAGGAAATGTACGCCACCGCAAAAAAACATAAGCTGATGCTTCAGGCCGCTGTCTGGACTCGCTTCTTTCCCCCAGTTGAATATACCCAAATGCTCCTAGGTACGGGCGCCATCGGCGACGTTGTTATGGTGCAATCCGATTTAAACCCCCTGTATACCACACAGGCTGTGACCCTCAGTTTTGGCACTAAAAAGAAGCCCCAGACCCTTTCAGCGATGAGCGCTGCCGCGGCAATGGGTACCACAACCGGCGGCGCGCTATTTGATTTCGGAGATGGGGCAGTTCATCGTTGCGTGGTAGCAGGACTTAGCCAGTGTCCTCAATTTGACATGGATAAATCACTGAATACGCTGTTATTGCTCAAACAAATACACGCCGCCAGAGAGACTGGTCAGTAAAACTGTCGAAAGGCAGTACGCTGATCTGAACCTGAAGACAGATATAAGTAAAAGTACCATAATCAGGATACTCTCATAGCGCGCTTTTCAGAAAACTCCATTCCCTGATAACAAGAGAGCTCAGATGATAAATGAAGTAGTAAAAAAGTCTGATAACGGCCTAACTCAAGGCCCGATTGCTGTTACGCTATTGCGCTTTTCCTGGCCACTTTTAGTCACACTCACACTGCATAATATTACCGGCTCATGGAATGCCGCATGGGTGAGCCTGGTATTGGGTCCTAGCGAATTAGTCGCTGTGGTCAATGCCAATGTTCTGTTGGGAATATTCATGGCCTTTGTGTCAGGCTTTGGTATTGCCGCCGGCATTTTTGTAGGTCAGGCAATTGGCGCTGCCGATATAGAAACTGCACGCAAAGTCGTCGGCTCCGCCATCAGCTTTGCCATCGCCGCGGGTATGCTTACCACAATCGTATGCTTCCTCTTCGTTGAATCCGTCATTGACTTTCTGCAGATGCCCGAGGAAATACGAGAAAATGCGATTATCTACTTTCAGATTTTCTCCCTTTCGTTGCCCACACTATTTGTATTTATCTTCTCTACGATGCTGCTCCGCAGCGCGGGCGACGCCAGAACGCCCTTTATTTTCTCAATCATATGGATTGTTCTCGGCTTTGCACTTACACCGTTGCTGCTCACCGGTGTATTCGGCCTACCGCGCTTTGGTATCGCTGGGGCGGCAATGAGTGGTTGGATTGCCAATACCGTGGCTTTGGTTGCTATGTACATCTACATCTATCGGAAGAATTTACCTCTGGCATTGCGCAGAGAGAGTTTGCACTATCTGCGTCCCAACAAATCGCTGCTGTGGCAGTTAGCGAAACGCGCGATTCCCTCTGGTGCGGAGACTTGGGCTATTCACGGCGCCTATTTCGTGCTGTTATCAATCGTTAATGCCCAGGGAGTAATCATCGCCTCCGGCTTCGCGGCGGCCGCTCAACTATGGGGCTATGTAATGCTACCCACCTTTGCTATTGCGGGCTCTATGTCAACAATGGCCGCCCAAAATATTGGCGCTAATCAGTGGGGTCGCATCGATAGAATTGCACTCCAGGGGTGTATGTTGGCCGTTTTAAGCACAACCTCTATGGCGGTTGTGGTTTATTCATCTGGCAAGCTGCTGCTTACATTATTTCTGCAAGAGGGTAGCGAGGCACTCCAGGCAGCGTTGGACGTTAATGCTGTCGTACTGTGGGCTTGGCCAATGATTGCGATATCCTATGGGCTGTTCGGTATTATTCGCGCCAATGGCGTGATGCTGCCATCGGTGATTATTTTTGCCCTTACAATGTGGGGAGTGAGGCTTCCCTTCGCCTATTTTATGCAGACCAAACTTGGTGCCGCTGCTATTTGGTGGAGCTTTCCAGTCGCCACATTAAGCGCTGCACTGCTCACCTTTACCTATTATCGCTGGGGTAAATGGCGTCAACAAACGTTACTGTGAGCAACCATTATTCACCATGCATCATTATTGACTTGGTCCCTGTTCCCTCTCCCTATTATTTCCTCTGGCCCAGGGCCACGCTCCGGTTATCCTATTTGCTAGTCACCCGATACTTGGATTCTCTGATTTGTAATATAACGCCCATCCTCTGAACATAGGTATAGGGCCGTCGCAGCAATATCAGCGGGCGTGCAGACGAAACCAAATGGCGAATTTGCATCTGCATCGCGCAGATTGCTGCCGCGGCCGGTGGCCGCTACCACTGACTGCCCCATATCGGTATCGACCAAGCCAGGGGCAATAATATTGACGCGCATACCATTGGGCTTTTCTTCACGGGCCAGGGTATGCGCCATGGCCTCCAGTGCAGTTTTGCTGACCGCATAGACACCAAAACCCGATGACAGCACCTTGGTTGCGATGCTTGACATCACGATGACGTCACTGCGTGGTGCGCGACGCATATGAGGTACCAGAACACGACACAGCCAAACCGGGCCCCAGAAGTTGACTGACATCAGTTGATACCACTGTGCATCAGTCGCATCGCTGATAGAGGGTCGTTGAATTGACGTTGAACCGAGTCCGGCGTTGTTAATCAAAATATCTAGCTGCTCGAAGTCTCTAACAACCTCATCTGCGAGTCTATAGCACTGCTTCTGATCACCGATATCAGCTTTGTAGACCCGGGCTTGAACTCCCCGTTTTTCTGCAATGGCGGCCACTTCCAAAGCGGCAGTCGAATTACTGGCGTAGTGAATCGCCAAATTCGCGCCCTCGGCAGCAAATCGCTCGGCAATCGATCGACCGATGCCTCGGCTGGCGCCGGTAATAAGTGCAGTACGCCCCACTAATCGTTTCAATTGGCGGCGTCCTCGATCAGAATAATGCGCCCAGCTTTACCTATAATGGCCCAACCCTTTGGATCGGCATCTACCGTTCTGCTAAATAAAGCGCGCTGGGTGCTCTCTACTGACAACATTTGCCTCCTCTTGTTTAAGGATTGTCGGTTATATCTCTTGCCTTATGCTAGCCAGCCTAGATGGCGCCCAAATCCCGCAATCGCGCCAAGGCTTTATCGTCGAGGCCCAACAGGGCTTTTAATATCTGATCAGTATGCTCACCGAGTTGCGGACCGGGCCGATCAGTTCGCCCCGGTGTCTCCTCCAGCCTGGGGGCAATAGAAGGTATATGCAATATTTCGCCATTTACCGAAACTTCCTCAAAGGCACCTCGCGCCTGATAGTGTGGATCAGCAAACATATCCTCCACATTTAAAATCGGTCCAGCGGCCACCGCTTGCTCTTGCAACATCGCCAGTGCGTCTTTTAACGGCACTGTCGCAGCCCAATCGGCTATCGCCTTATCGATTGCCTCTTCATGGGTAACCCGCCCAGAATTAGTCGCCAGACGCGGGTCATCGGCAAAATCATCTCGCCCGACCAAGCGCATCAGCCGTTCAAACATGCCTTTGGTATTGGCACCGATAATAATGAGTTTTTCATCCTCACAGCGATAAGTATTTGACGGAACGATTCCCTTGATGGTGCTCCCCGAGGGCTCACGCACTTTACCGACACCCGAATATTCCGGCACCACCGCTTCGAGCATATTAAACACAGATTCAAATATCGAGACGTCGACCACCTGACCCTTGCCCTGACCCTGCTGCAAACAGCGAATATAGGCCATGCACACTCCCAGTGCAGCGTGAAGACCGGCCAGCGTATCGCCCAGACTGAGGTTGGGTCGAACCGGAATCTCACCGGGCTCGCCATTGACATAGCGAAAGCCACCAAAGCCCTCACAGACTGAGGCAAAGCCGGGGTAGCTCGAATAGGGACCGGTTTGGCCATACCCGGAGATGCGGGTGTAGATCAGGCTGGGATTTATCTGTTTTATTTCTGCCGGGCCCAAACCCCATTTTTCCATCTGGCCCGGACGGAAGTTTTCAATTAAAACATCGCACTGCTCACACAACTGTCGGACCAACTGCTGGCCCTCTCGCAACTTGAGATTGATGGTGATGGATTGCTTATTGCGGGCAAGACTCCACCACCAGAGTGACGTCCCATCTTTGACGGTACGCCAATTGCGGATCGGATCGCCCTCGCTCGGTGGCTCAACCTTGATCACTTCGGCACCAAAATACCCCAGAATGGTAGTGGTAAACGCCCCCGCCAGAATCTGACCGAGTTCAAGTATCTTCATGCCCTCGAGGGGACGTGCATTGGGGGTAGTATCAGAAATAGCCTGCTCCTCAATCATCTTGTGCTGCGCTCAACCCCAGTAATTCAAGGGCTTCTAGTTTGATTTGTCGTCGTTGAATCTTTTCGGTATCGCCACGGATCAACGGTATATGTTGCTGTAGTATATAGCGAGGCACTTCAAACACGGCCAGCTTGTCGCTGAGAAATTCACGTAACTGATCGTCGCTAATCTCTTTGTCCACATAGAGCGTGACGCCTACTTCCTCGCCGAGTCGACCGTCTGGCACGCCGTATGCTGAGGCTTCGATAACGTCTGGGTGTTCGAGGATTGCGTCCTCTACAGTGCCGCAACCAATGTTCTCACCGCCACGGATAATAAGCTCTTTAAATCGACCATTGATATAGACAAAGCCCTCTTCATCGATAGTCGCTCTGTCACCGGTTCTAAACCATTCGCCGTCAAATGCTTGAATCGTCGCCTCAGTTTGATTCCAGTAGCCGCTAAACAGAGTGGTCCCACGAATTTGCAACTCACCTTTTTCACCGCACGGAAGTTCGTCTCCCGCCTTATCGACAACTCGAATATCCAGCACCGCAGAGCACCGCCCACTGCTTTCCGGGCGCGTCAGGTAATCATTACCAAATATACCTACACCCAGCCCATTGGTCTCTGTCATACCCCATCCGGTATGTGGCTGTAGAAGATCGCTGAACCCGCCAATGGCTTTTACCTGCTCCGGTGCGCGATGCATTCCGCCACCACCGATAATCCGCAAGCTAGATAAATCGCGCGCGCTGCGAAGACCGGCCGAGATAATATCGCCAGTGATCGCCGAGGGGGCTGAACAAACGGTCAAACGCTCTCGCTCGATTACGGCCAGTGCGGCCTCCGTGTCCCATTTGTAAAGACAGCCAAGTTTTCGCTGGGCACGCAGAGACATCAGGCAACTGACCAACAGCCCCGACACATGGAACAGTGGAATGGCCAGCAACATTCCCTTCTGAAAATCTAACTCAACGGGGCTGTGAACACCCATTTCGGCGAGCAGGCATTCATCCAGTTCCCAGGATAACAGAGCGTTTATAATCGCGCGATGAGAGGACAATACACCTTTGGGAGATCCCGTCGATCCCGAGGTATACAGAATCGTTGCATGATCATCCGGATCCACCTCAACTGTGGGCATCGCAGCGCCCCTCTGTTCCCGTAAGACATCGCTCCAGTCCAGAGAGGTGATCTGAACATTTGGCACAGCCCGGGTTCTCACTATTTGTAGCGCAGCCGGCAACCCCTCGCACTGACCCAGACAGTCGAGTCTCTCCTGATCGACAATGATAAGTTTTGGTGTGGCATCTAGAATGCCATCGGCTAGGTCGCTGCTACTCCACAGGGCATTGAAGGCGACGGCGATGGCGCCAATCGAGGTCGCCGCATAAAAGGCGATAATCCACTCGGGATAGTTGCGCATACTGATTGCAACCCGGTCCCCTTTTGCAATGCCTAAATCAGTAACCATGGCAGCCGCCAGCATACTGGCCTGCAGGTAGACATCGTTAAAGCTCAAGCGTTGCTCTTCGTAGACAATAAAGTCCATATCACTGAGGTTGTCCCGGTACAGATCGAGCAGTGTTTGCGGTGCGTTCACAAAGACTCTATGACGATATCCATTGACAGCTAATTCCTGCAATTCGTAGGGCTGCCCCTGCGCACAGACTGTAGCGATGGCCTCGGCACGACTTTTTATCACTCTAAACATTTCACTGACCTTTACTCAAACATTCAGATACAAAACGACTCTTGTGCAAGAATACTGCCGACATCACTCACCAGACCGACCTCGTATTGGACAAGGCTCTGTATTACCCACTAATTAAAGTGTCCGTTAAACTGAAAGGGATCGATCTGATCCCACTTAACGGAAAATATTTCATCTGACCCTCCAATTTTTTACTCTCTGCCTGCTGTGGCCAATCCAAACCACAGGGATTGATCGGCTTCGCTATCTCGCATGGCACGTCTGGCCTGCAGAATGGTTTGACCGGCTTTAGTGTTATCGTAAAACCATTGCTCCGTGGTCCAGGGACCAATGGGGCCATCTGCGAGTTCACAGGCCAATTCCTCGTAATAAGTCCGTATATCGTGAACGGTTCCATACATGACTTCAGCGATTGACTCATTGAGAAATCCGACCTCCGCCCAGTGCTCGCCTGCCGCTATTTTTGCAAACTTCTCTAACGCTTGCGGTATTTCCTCAGCACTAATTTGCATGCCCACAGACGTTCTTTTAGTGCGCTCGTAAGCACGGTAATAGGCAGATCTAAGGGCTTCAGCTTCATCAACGGCAGGGTGCAGTTTCGGATTCATTTGCGGTGGGAGAGGACAGGTCAGTGGTTCGCTGTCCGTAGCGCTAATACTAATAGGAAATTCGTTAATCACTGGGCCTTGCGGCGCTTCCAATAATTTGAAGGCGGCTGTTAAAACCTCGATCTGAAATGCTTTGTCCCTTGGCTTGCCCAGTGACAGGCCTGGTGGGAAAACAGTGTGGAGGGCCCGCGGAACTCTCATGCGCTCAGCAACCTCTCTCGCTCGGGTGATGACGATAGTAGCAAGGCCTGCGGCCTCAAAAACATGTGCGAGGGTGCAAACAGTGCGCGGGCAAAGAGGACAGGTACCAGTGATAATCACAACTTCCACATTCTCGGCGAGCATTTCTTTAGCACAATGCGGCCCTGAGTCCAGGCGAATCTCAGAGACCGTTGCTGACTGGTTTCCGGCAAAGGCATAGTGATTTCCCGCCACTTCACCAATGACGCCGGCTGTAGCAAGTTCCTCAAGGCGATCAATGGGGTATACAACATTGAGATCGGCGGCAAAACCGCCTCGATCAAAATTGACACTGTGATGTCCGAGTTGCAGATCTCTGGTATGCCTCGCCAAGGTTTCATAATGAAAATCGCTGTCACCGATTTCAAATCCTGACGTGCCTTGTCTATGGAGACCGGCGGTTGTGACTATCGCCACCTTCGCCTGACTTATTGGCTTCGGTATAACGAAGTGCGTTTCTTCGAATTCTGGTACGGGCATGCTCGAAGCGAATTTTCGCATGGCCAACTCATCCTTCCCGAAAACTGACATTATTCTCTCCTAGTTAACTGCTAGTGTGAGGCACCTACTCTAATGCCTTCAATGCTTTTCAATGCACTGGATACCGGGCTTCACCACTAAAATGAGAGCGGCAAATAGATATAAAGATCCTTTTTCAAAGGCTAAAAGTACAGCCATCTTCTGTTGGAAAGTGGCTGATTTACAATGACGAATTATTCATCCTCGTGGATAAAAACCGTCCCCAGATCACCACTAATTGTTATTGTCTGCCCGTGGCGGATACGCTTGGTGCCATTGCCCACACCCAAAACCGCGGGTATGCCGTATTCGCGCGCCACAATGGATCCGTGCGCAAGAATGCTGCCGACATCGGTGACCAAGCCAGCACAATTCGCAAAAAGCTGGGTCCAGGCTGGGGTTGTCAGTGGACTGACAAGAATGCTTCCGGGCACCATTTTATCGAATTCTGAAGGACCTAAGATCACACTTGCCTTGGCGGTCACAACCCCAGAACTCACTGCGAAACCTTGCATAATATTGCTCGATTCGTCGTTTTTAATCTGGGTTTCTTTAAACGAAACCGCTCCTATGCTGGCAACCTCTGCGGGCAATGTACCCGGTGGATGATGGCGTTTTCTCGCCTCGCGCAGTTGGTTCCGTTGTGCGGCAAGCTCGCGGAAGTTGTCTGGCTTTTGGTTGCTTGCCTTGGCCTCTATCGCCCGCTTAATCTCAGCACTAGTGAGGAAAAAAATATCATTCTTGTCGGCCAGTATTTCTGCTTCCATCAGGCGTCGATTGAGCTCATAGGCCATCGGGCGCAAGATTGACCAGGTATAACCAAATCGAAACGCGACTTCCTCACGAATAAAGTTATACTTGCGCGCTAACCACAATCTAAACCGGAACTGCCAGTATTCAATACCTGAGAGTAATTGTGAAACTTCCTCATACTTGGCAGCACGAATCTCCGCAGTTTTTTTCCCTTGATTTTTAGGATGGTAACTTCTATCCCGAACCATTCCTTTTAATGAAGCGAATAGTGCCGATGGATCCTCAATCTGTGTTGGCTCGATAAAGTCCATACTGTAACCCTGATGTCCGTACTGCTTGAGATATTGCTCAATAGCAGCAACCACATCTGCGCCTTTTTCGTGATCTTTTAGTGCTTGCAACAGGTAGGCCGAGGGTACGACTAATACTGTGTACATCAAGTCTTTATCTGACCGCAACATCTCTGCGATTTTAAAAAGGTCTGCATTGGACTGCATAGTTTTTGATTCAATACCAGTGAGAAACTGACCACTGATAAAATTGTGGTCTGGCAGCGTCTCTTGCAAAAAACACTGGAGTTGATCATCAGTCGACTTGGCGACACCAAAGGTATGACTAGAGTCATCCGACCAATAACGACCTTCCTCGATCGCCAGCTCGCAAATGCCGTCAAACAACTCTTCATCGGAGGCACTGGCAACGTCTAACTTTAGCCATTTATCTGCAACGTTCTCGAGTCTTGGTAAAGTTTTTTCATACCAATACTTTAACTGCGCATCGTTTTGTTTAGTGTTACTGAATGCGACATAGGTGGGATTTTCACTTTCTGGCATAGAGATACGAGAGTTGATGTTCGCGTCCGTTTGTTCACCATACCACTGGTCAAAGACAACGCGATCGGTCTCAGTCATATCATTGCGAAGTAGATCAACATCCCCCGCAGCCGCATCCGCCAAGCTATCTTTTAGTTTAAGTAAATCACCTTTGAATGCCGCATACTCTGCGGCTTCTATGTCTTGTTCCGATACGGCCTGCGGATCTTTATTTCGCTCTCGTCGAGCTTCCAGGTTGCTGTGGATAGCTGGCCAGTCAAATCGCTGATAAGCATAGCCATTCACAGTAACAAACATCGCCCCTCCACCCACCATAAGACTTTTCTCACGCGGTGCCTCTAGCCCCTGAGTCAGATAAAGATCTTCAAATAACGGCGAAATTGGATCCGGCATATTCTCTGCAATTTGCCGGCGGCTAACACATTTGGCAGGTAATGTCGGCGCCCACTCAACATCAATGGGTTGGACAGGCAGGTTAGTGATTGGACGCGATTGGAGTAAATGTAATTTCCCATCGCAAAAAGCCCACTCTATATCTTGCGGCAACCCATTGTATAAGCCTTCTATCTCAATGGCGGTTTTACACAATTCCTTGATCATTGTGTCACTCAACGATGAATGGTGCCGTTCATTTTCTGACACGTCTTCAATGCGAATACCCTGCTCCCCATCGTAAACAATTTTCTGCTCCTTAGGCCCCAACACAGACTCTTTAACACTGAGATCAGGTCGTTGGACGATATATGTGTCCGGCGTCACTTGACCGCTAACAACTGCCTCTCCAAGCCCATAACTGGCATTAATAATTATTTCCGATCGCTCACCAGAGGTTGGATTTGCCGTAAACAGAATGCCAGATACTTCAGAAGGCACCATGGTTTGGACCACTACCGCCATAGCGACCTTGTCTTGCGCTATACCATTATTATGACGATAACTGATTGCTTGGGCTGTCCACAGAGAAGCCCAGCATTTTTGAACCGCCCTGACAACCGCATCCTCGCCGCGAACATTGAGGTAGGTCTCCTGTTGTCCAGCAAATGAAAAGTCTGGAAGATCCTCTGCGTTTGCTGAAGATCGGACAGCAACCGGAAGACTAGCACCCTCTAAGCCACTGTAGGCTGCTTTGATTTGTTCGACAATAGTGCCACTCATCGGCGCGCTCAAAATTAGTGCGGAAATTTGCTCTGCACAGGTGTCGAAGACAGGATAGCCTTCCTTAAGAGTGGGCTGAGCTCTATCGACAATGGTTGAGAGAAGGTTATTCTCGGCAATAAATGTTCTGTAGGCATCGGCGGTCACCAAAAATCCTCCTGGCACATTAAACCTGGCACAGGTCATTCGCGCCAGAGAGCGGCCTTTCCCACCAATACGCTCTAGAGAATCATCAGTTGTTTTAATGTTGCTTGTGTACACGGTATATCCTTTGTTGTTTTGTGAGGGTCTACTCTTTAACCTTAGAAATGCTCTGCTAAATCCAGAAACGATCAGCTTTTTCCCAAGAGCGAACAGGAATTGCCTCGCCTGTAATCAGATCAGCGGCCTCAGAGGCCAGAAATCGGCAGAGATGCGCGACATCAGCAGGCCCAGGAGGACGGGTTAATCGGGGCACATGGTTGCCATCTTCATCGACGTCAGCCGGTATAACTCCCCACTTAATCATATTAGGTGTCGCTATAAGCCCGGGAACGACGGCATTCACATTGATATTGTGCTCAGCCCACTTGAAGGCAAGATTATTAGTCAGACTCAAGACACCTGCTTTTGCTGCAGAATAGTGCAACATGCCGGGATTTCCCTTAGTACCGGCGGTCGACGAAATATTGATAATCTTGCCCGACTTTTGTTTGATCATCTGCTTACCCGCTTCAATGCAGCAGTAAAATGTTGAACTTAGATTGACATCAATCATTCGTGACCACACATCATAAGGCGTCTCCTCAGGCTCACACATGGTAGCGCTGCCACCTACATTGTTGATGATGACATCAACGCGGCCAAATTTTTTCACAGTCGATACGATCAAATTCTTGACTGATTCAGGATCAGTTACGTCGGTACTTACAACAAAACTGTCCGCGCCATTAAGATCATTGGACAAGGCAACTAGTGTTTTTTCCGTGCGTCCTGCCAACACCACTTTGGCACCCGCGCTGGCACACTCCCGTGAGATTTCTGTCCCGATACCACCCGAGGCACCGGTGACTATAATTACCCTATCTTGAAGATCAAATCTCGACACCACTATTTCTCTTATCATTATTTGGATGACAATTATGCCCTTTTTATTCTGGCTGTCACTTAGCAGTTTGATCACACTTTTGAACTATCACCCAAAACTTAAAATGATACATAAACAGCATGGACATCGGCTGTTGCAACCGCATATATTTTGGGCGAAGGTGAGTATCGTATTATTTGATAGATGTTTTTTAGTTAAATAAAGTCGCGAGCCGAAACAAAAAAACAGCCGCCAAAAAACCGCAGCCTAATGCGCGGGCCCGTCGTGGCATTGACCTACCAGAGTTGAAAGACTGCAAAAATCACCTCCCGTGTTTTCGCTCGCCCAAACCGCCGCGTAACCTGCGGCGGAATAAATTGCAGACCGGCTTGCGCGATGGGGATTAGGCCGATCCATAGCCATCTTGCCACAGAAATTCGATTCAGTTGCGATCGTTAAGTCTATGTGTGAATCAGTCGAACCGAGCATACCAAACTTGAACGAGTTGGTCTCGCACTTATGCCTCAAGTGCGAGGCCTGCTTTAAGCGCACTGCGAGCGAATGATTGTTTAGCTTGATCTATTTCTTGGATACCATTTTTGTCCTTTGAAAACTTCATTATTATGTCCCACCAAGCTTTTTCATGCCGTGAAAAATCGTCCTCATTCGTCCCGTGAGTGGCAATTGACTACAACCCGCTGAAACAGAATAACAGGTTACATAGCACTGGTGAACCTAGCTTCAGCGGCAGCCGCTCTGAGTCCCCAAATGCATAGTTACCGACAACATCTTGACTCATTAGGGTAACACCGTTATTTCTGATCTCTTTATTTCCTCGCGCCACACCATTTGATTCTTCTCGCGATCCCTCTCAATTCTCGGGGTCAGTTCGCGTCCTGATGGGAGTACCTCACCCTCTGGATAATCCTCGCCAAACGCACTTCTGCTGACTGACAGGCTCCACGCCGCATACTCATTTTTCATGCGCTCAGCTATATCGGGGTACAAATCGATTAGGTTATTTTCCTCACTGGGATCACCGATTAGGTTATACAGCTCATAGGGGGTGGTAATAAACTTTTTACCGTCATAATCGACGTTTCTTAACAGTTTCCAATCGTTGTCCAGCCACGCCAGTCCCCCATTAGCCCTAAACCCCAAGGGTTGTTCGCGCTTTCCTGACTCTTTCTGAAACACCCCAGATAAGGAGATTCCATCATGGACTTTGTTAATTGAATTGGGGTCGAGTCCCGCGACATCGATCAATGTCGGGAAGATATCTACCGTACCCGATGGAAAATTTGTCACTCTGGGAGCAATGTTTGCTGGCCACTCAATAATCGTAGGAACGCGCAGCCCGCCTTCATAGAAATCTTTCTTGAATCCGCGCAGGTGGCCGGTACTGTCTGGGTCTAAACCCCTAATGCAACCGTGCAGTTCTCGGGCCTCAAAACTTGTTAGATCGGGATCGATTTGATCACTGCAGTTAGATGGGTATTCTAATTCCATACCATGTCCCCCAGCGCCCCCAAATGGGTCTTCAGAGGCCCATACCCGAACATCGAGGTTGGGCGATCCGCCGTTATCGCTGGTAAACCAGATCAATGTATCATCTGCAATACCCAGATCTTTGAGGCCTTGTCTTAGATTTCCGATGGACCGATCTATGGCAACAATCTCTCCATGAGCGTGAGCTGAGGTGCGATCGACTTTACCCAAAAACGGGGCTATATCTTGGTCCGACGCCGCCCACGGCCCGTGCGGAGCCGAGTACCATATGACAACAAAGACAGGCGTGTTATCGGATGCCTCACGGGCGATAAATTTCAGTGCCTCATCGACAATGACCACTGAACCTTCACCTTCAAACTGCTCTCGATCCCCATTGCGGCTGAGTTGAGGATTTAAATCCCAACCAGAGGTTTTGCTTAGCCAATAGTCAAAACCGAACTCGCCTGGATTATGCGGATCATCGGCGGGGAGGGGATGATGCTTGAGCAGTTCTTCCGTGCCCACCCGATTGAGGTGCCATTTACCAAAGTGGCCAGTCTTATAGCCCGCCTCTTTGAACGCCGTTGAAATCACCTTCTCTTGTTTGTTTAGATAACTTCCAACACGAAATGCCCCCGTCCGGTCGTTTGTTCGGCCCGTAAGTACAGTCGCTCGAGTGGGCGTACAACTCGGTGAACCCGCATAGAAACGATCCATTCGCAGCCCACTTTCTGCCATAGTATCCAGGTTGGGAGTTTTTATGAGTGGGTGGCCATAAAAGCTGGTCTGAGCCCAGCCCATATCATCGGCCATGACCAATATCACATGGGGACGTTTGGGGGCATCATTGGGTCGGGAAGGCGCTTCATTACACCCAGTGATGGAGATGAAGCCAACTAGGCTAAACGTGATAATTAGCAGGCGATACGCGGTACCGATAATCCGCTTTATATCATCAATAGCGTCACCCATCACAGTTCTCCATACCTTTTAAAAGTCTTGAAAAGGTAGCATGGTTAACATGAAGATAACAATTTAGGGCCGGTCTCTTTCACCCATAAAACAGGAAAGGAGAGCTCATCAGAGACTAGCACTTAAGTCAAAAGTAAGATAAGAAGAATGCTACGGCTGGTAGACTTTTTGCCTGATAAAAGCACTCAAGCGCCTAAATGAAGCCGTAAAGCATTGAAGTAGGAAACGTTAGGTGATCGAGCGACCCTTTTTACGGAGCCGCTCGATTGGAATACACCTAAAAAGTACTGTAACTAACCCTTACATGGAATGAGCGCGGGAACATCAGTATCGACTGGTTAACACCCGAATAATCCGGTGTGTACTGCTCATCGTAATCTGTCGCATTTTGTATAGAAAAGTTGATATCCCATTGATCTTTTCTGACACCTGCGCTGAGGTTGAGCACCTCGTAGTCGCTTGGTGCTGTGATATAACCGCTGGGCGTAAGTACCGAGCTGAACCCGTCGGGCGCCTCTCTTCTGGCAAATGTTCCACCCGCGTATCCCTGCCACCCAGATTCAAGCATCATAGAGTAATTGGCAGTTAAGGAGTGGGTCATCGGCGAGTAGTTATAGAGCTCTCCTCCCCGGGTGATGGCTGATGGGTATGTGACACCTTCGATGCTGTCAACCGCGGGCACTCCTGTCACCTCGCTGTCCGTGTATGCGCCTGCGTAGGAAAGGGAAAAGTTATCTGTTAGCTGCCAGGAGACCATAGCCTCCAAGCTTTTCACGTCTGCATCTGTTCCCCCAATTGATACGCTACCAGCGTAAAGCGGGATATCCTCCCACTCTGATAGGGCATACACGAGCTCTAGGTTCATGGCTCCATCCATTAAGGTCCACTTTGTTCCTAACTCAGTGCTCACGACCTCAGACGCGTTGGAATCACTTATGGGAAGTCCCTGCGCGCGAAATTGGATGCGGCCCTCAGGTGTCTGTAGGAGTGGCGCACGTGCGGCACTTGATCGAGTCAGGTAAACGATGCCATTTTCCCGCGGGTTCACCCTTACACCAACGCGATAGCTAATATTGTCGTAACTGTAACTACTATCGCTATCCGTGTAAGCAAAGCCAGTCCATGGGCCACTTGCGGGATCGCCTGCCGCACGCAGCACTCCGCCGACAACTTCTTTCCGATCCTCCTCCTGCTTGCGCAGACCACCGAACACGGACACCTGTTCACTGAAGCGATAGGTAACCTCGCCATATATTGCAGTCGCGTCGAGATCGACCGAGGTCAGTTCAGAGTACTCGCCGTAGGATGCGTAGTTATAAAATAAATCCGTCTGGCTCTCCCCTTCCATGTCAAGATATCCTAAAATCCATCCGATTGGGCCATCACCTGAAGACACCAACCTGATCTCGTGAGTCGTTGTCTCTGCTGGCATGTTGGTTAAACTAACAATACCATACGCAATGTTTTCATCGTTGTAATCCCTTTCGGATACATCTACTTTACCCCCAGAGTAGGTCATAGACGCGAATCCGAGATCTACTTGGATCTTTGCACTGGTCCACTCGACGTCATAATTATTGACAGGGATTCCACTAGGGAACTCCTCTAGACCAAAATCCCAGGAAAGTGGGATGACCTCCATCACACCGTTTGATGAATCGATAATGTTCGAACCGGGGATGAACGTGTAGCGTGTGTTCCACCGACTATGGGACAGAGTGACTTCTGATCCCTCGTTGGGTAGCCAGGTCAGTTTTGCACGAAGCGTATCTCGCTCAGTATTGAATGGCTCTTCAACATCGGGCCTTCCACGAACAACTCCATACCCGGGATCCTCTTGAGATTCGAAGCCAAGCCTCAAGCCTAACGAGTCCTGCACGATGGGCACATTGATAACCCCACTGTACTCATTGCCATAGCTGCCCTTGGCGTAAGTCATCGTGCCCGCACTAACTCGGTAACCAAAATTCTCGAGGTCGACCGGGCTCGTTCTCATGATTACGCTGCCCGCCGAAGAGTCTTGCCCGTAGGTTGTGCCCTGAGGTCCCCGCAGCACCTCAATCGATGCAAAGTCATAAGTGCCTAGCGGAGGCGGGGTCAGTCCACCAATGTCGATGTAGGGGATGTCATCAATATAGTAACCGACCGGTTGCATGCTAGCACCGGCGTTGGTTTGTGTTAATCCGCTACCCCTGAGCATAATCCCCTCTGACACGGGAGCCTTACCACCCTGAGTAATGCCTACAGTGGCGCCGGGGACTAGATTGTAAACATCGCGAACATCGCTGTAGATGGGCTGCTCGAGCATTTCTCGAGATATTACTTGAACCGATTGAGGTACCTCCATCACCGACTCTTCACGGCGGGTGGCCATTACGGTCACCTCTTCCATGGCTACTTCTGATGCATCACTCGATTGAGCACTTGCCCACATCGAACCAGGAAGAACAATACTGATGATCACCAAGTCTCTTATCTTTCTTTTTTTCATAATGTCTCCAAGAAATCTCTGTTTCGCCCCTGCACCCTGAGCAAGAACAAAGGTCGACACCGGTGAACAAAAGGTACTCTTTATCGTATTTGTTATTAAATTTTTCTTCACGATCTTCTCCATTTATCTATTTTAGCTTTTTTTTACTTGGAATTATTTTCTTCTCCAAGCAAGACTTTAAACCTAAAGCCTTGCCTCACTCAAATTAGACCTAGTGCAATCCCCCCATTTTTTAATCACAGTCTTCAATAGCAACTGCTCTAACCCATGTACCCTCCATTCGCTCAACATTCAGCGGTAAGCTCAAGAAAAATACCCGTTCTCTTTTTATGTCATATAAGTTAGAGAGTGGATAGACAATGGGAATATTGTTACCTGTCATAGCCCTATGAGTAGGACTATTCTCGGGCTCAGCAACCTGTGTTTTTGTCTCCCAGGAAATTCCCGGAACACCAACACCAAGCATCTTGATTTTCTTTTGCTCAGCCAGCCAATAGGCGGTATCGCCCTCGATCCAGGGTTGGTCATCTCCCGAATGACTGCTGCGCATCAATACAATATCGCCCTCGCGAATGTTCGACAGGTGCTCTGGAAGAATAGGTTTTCCCTTGAGATGGTCAAGGTCGCAAATTACAGCTTCACCGTAATAGGTAGGCAATGGCATATCCCATATTCCCAACATACCCAGTGGGAGGTCTTTCCAATTATCATTGTGACCCACACCTAATTGGATATGAGTCCCCATATGGCCGCTCACCGGACCGATCGGCCACTCAGGAATCGTGGCCCGGTTTGATCCAACCAAATGCTCGATTGTGTTATCTCTTTCATTAACCGTCTCTTCGACGATCCACGGCATGTCGTAAACATCCTTTGTCCCCTCTTCGACGGAGCCGTCAAGCCGCGTGACTCGCGACACAAGCTCGGCGGTCAAATCTATAATCTTTCGGTTCTTGAAACTGATCATCAGCTGGCCTCCGGCGCTTCGAATGCGACCGCTCGAATAAAACTGGCCTCAAATTTTTTGAAGTTGAGCGGAAGACCAAAGTAGATCACTCGCTGTGAGCGGATCCGCTCAATGTTGACCAGAGGGTGTGCGATGGGAATATTGGCGCCGAGAAACATCCGTCGCAGCGGTGAATTATGTGAGGAGGGAACCTTTAAGTCATATTGCCACTCGATACCCAGTGCACCTAAACCGAGCATTTTGATCTGCCGGTCATTGATTAGCCATTCTGCGGTGCGCTGCGACAGCCATGGACTTTCCAAACCTTTGAATGGGCTGGTCATCAGTACAATATCGCCTTTTTGAATGCTGTCCAGATGGTCCGGCAGAATCTCTTGCCCGCGCAGGTCACCGGATTTGCTCTTCATATTCCAGCCCTCGCCACGGGGATACTCATTGGGATCAGTAATTTCCCGCGGGGCCAAATCGGCTAAATTACAAACCGCAGCCTCACCGATAAAGGTTTCAAGAGGCATTTCCCAAAGCCCCTGCATATCGGCGGGCATGCCAGCCCAATGACTGATATGACCCTTACCTCCCTGAACATGTGAACCATGGTGTGATGTCATACGCTCTTGATGCCAGACTTCGTCACCCGGTGGCGCCCAGTACAATGTAAAGAGAGAATTATCACCGGGAAACACGCCTTCTTTCATCACCCAGGGTTTTCCGTAGGGGTCCCTGTTACCTTCCTCGATAGAGCCGTCAGCTCTATGAATTCGAGCTTTGACACGGGGACTCAAGTCAATTTCTCGATATCCTTCAAGTGAAAACATTTTTTTGCCTCATAGTTTTCTTAAGACTATATCTAAACCCCAATGAGTCCAAATTTGCTGATCACAACTTCACCCATTTGTGGTGCCTATTTAAAGCCTCTTTAAATAGGAAATGACATCCCCCATTGTCCCTAAACAATTAAACCCCCGAACCGTAAAATCTGTCCAAGGCTCGCGCTCGCCAATACCGTAGCCATAAGAGGAGCCATCGGCTAACCATTGGTGGAATTCTTGAAAGGGCTCAAGTGCGATGGTCTTTTCCGGCACTTCCAGCCACTATGCTGGGTCATAGGTAACCTAGCGTGGGTAATACAAACCATCTTCAAACAGGCCGTAACAAGCATGCCACTTACAACATCGAGGTAGCACGACACTGCCTCATTGATGCACGTCTCATTGCCTATTTTCCGAGAGAGCTGCACATACGTTTAGCCAAACAGGATTAGTAGACAAACACTGTCGCCATCCAGCGTGGCGAAACTTTCACTGGAAGCATTCGGAAGAAGAATAGGTATCTGTTTGTCGATTTTATCGTGCTGAAGGAACATCTTTGTACCGGCTATATCATAGCATCCAGCGAGCTGAGGGCTTTTTAGGGGAATCTACTCGACTAGCCAGTGTGGAAATCTCGAGGGATCAGACAACTCATCATCGTGATTGTCCAGAATAGAAATATCAATATTCATCGAACTCAAGAGTTCTGCAGTTTCGTTTGCCTGTGGTCTCGATAAGAGAGCATCACCGAGATATATAGAGTGGTCCGCGTATTACTCTGAATCGATCACGGCGCGCAATGCCGTGGCGTTGTCATGGGTATCACTGATTATAAGAATTTTAACGTTAACTCCTCATTGTGCCGCGCTCAGCGTTTTCCTTATGCCGTCTCACTGTACAATTATTTGGCAAAACTGTGAGGTCAGCCGTGGCAACTATCGATGCAGATCTGACTGACCAACTTAATGGTTTCCTGAACTGACTACTCAATGAACTGGAAGGCAGGTCAAAATTTTTTAAAAGAACATTTGAACCGCATCTCAGCTTTAAGTCAGGTTAAATTAACTCAGGTACAACTCCAAACAGGGTAAGCTGAAATTGACCCATTAACAGCATTTTCTGTTTTAGAAAAAAGTGCTCGATGTCCATTTCGGACTGTTTCTAACGCTAAACATCCGCCTTTATTTTCCCTAAATAGGTGTAACTATCAACTGGGACTGAATTATTTTCCGGGCTAAGTAACTATTTAAACGGCCATCCTAACCAGCATCTGATTTGGGTGAATTTGTCTGTAGCGATAAATTTGTTTTTACCCTCACCAGAAACATTACGTTATCCTATAAAGTCGCCAATCGCTGCAGTCTTGCTTGCAGGGAAATGTTGCCTGACAGTGGCGCTTTTCGCAAATACACAACTAAAAATAGATGTAGGAAACAATGAAAATGAATGGAGCTGAAGCGCTGATCCAGACCCTGTATAACAACGGTGTCGACGTTTGTTTTGCCAATCCTGGTACGTCAGAGATGCAACTCGTTGCAGCAATCGGTGAGCAAGAGGGCATGCGCGCTATTCTTGGATTATTTGAGGGTGTGGTGACCGGCGCTGCAGATGGGTACGGGCGTATGGCCGACAAACCAGCGGCGACGCTGCTTCACTTGGGTCCCGGTCTAGCAAATGGTCTGGCCAACCTACACAATGCTAAGCGTGCCCGGACACCGATTATCAATATTGTTGGTGATCATGCAGCTGATCATTTGAAGTATGACGCTCCGTTGACCTCTAATATAGTCGGGGTTGCTACACCCATGTCTGACTGGGTGAGGACCTCTACATCGCCCTCAGATCTCGCGGTTGCTGGCGCTGAATCTGTCGCTTCAGCACTTACCTATCCTGGGCAAATTTGCACCCTGATCGCCCCAGGTGACCATGCTTGGACAGATGGCGCGGAGGTGTCTGCAAGCATAGCGGCACCTGAAACCGCACAGCCAAGCAGTGCGGAGATCAAAGAAGCTGCCGCTTTACTAAAGAGCAGTGGTCAAGGGGCTCTATTTTTGGGTGGAAGAGCGCTGCGTGAAACTGCCCTGTTTCACGCCGGTCGGATTGCCGCCGCTACCGGTGCGCGACTTATTTGCGAGACTCTGCCTGCGCGCCTGCAGCGAGGGGCTGGTCGGGTAGAGGTAGAACGACTGCCCTACTTTGCAGAAATGGCAACTGAACTTCTTTCGGGTATCGAACAGATGGTGTTTATCGGCTCCAAGCCGCCGGTCGCCTTCTTCGCGTATCCAGGCAAGCCGAGTTGGCTGTCCCCCGAATCCGCATCTTTATTTGAGTTTGATCATTCTAATATTGATGCAGAAGGGACCTTGCGTTGTCTCGCTGACGAGCTGGTAGCACCTGCATCTCCGAAGCTTGTGAAACACACCCCTCCACCGGCATTCGAAAAGGGCAAACTGACCCGTCAATCAGCCGGCATAATCACGGCCGCACTGATGCCACAAAATGCCATTGTTTCAGATGAAGCGGGCACTAATGGTATGCCTTTCTATAATCACGCGTCTACCGCGCCCAAACACGACTGGCTAGTTATCACCGGTGGGTCTATCGGACAAGGTCTTCCGCTTGCCACGGGTGCAGCAGTGGCCTGCCCGGATAGGAAGGTCATTGCACTGCAGGCAGATGGCTCTGGAATGTATACCCTGCAGGCACTTTGGACGATGGCGAGGGAAAATCTCGATGTAACTATTATCATACTGAAAAATAATAGTTACGGTATTCTCAATATTGAATTAGGACGGGTTGGCGTTGAGGATCCGAGTAACAAAGCACTGTCGCTGCTTGACCTGACCAACCCGACGCTCGACTGGGTATCACTGTCAACGGGAATGGGTGTTCCCGCATCCAGTGCAACAACGACAGATGAGTTTTCTTCGGCACTGAAGGACGCCATCAGCAGTCCAGGTCCCAGACTGGTAGAAGCTGTGCTTGTCTAGCAATGACATTCACTCCGAACCAGTCTTTTGGTGTTTTTATTGTATTATTTTTATCTCTCTGTTCACCGAATTGAAGACCACCCTCGCTATAGCCTCCGGAAACTCCTTGGTAGGCTGTTGCACCATTATAACAACATTTATATCATTTTCTGGATCTGTCCAAGATATAGTCCCTGCAGCACCAGCCCAGCCAAATGAACCTTTGCCTCGTTTTAGTGAAGCTTTTTCCGGATCAAGCGTAACAGAGACTGTATATCCAAACCCTTCTGAACCCTCTTTCACCTTCGGGTTTTGTTTTGAGAATAAATCACCTATTTGATTAGTTGACATTAAATTAACGGTAGCTTCTGACAGTATTCGTTGACCCAAAAACTCACCTTTATTAAGCAACATATTCTCAAAATGGAGATAGTCCTTTGCGGTACTAATCAAACCAACAGAACCTGAGAAAAATTTTGTTTCTCCAGCGGGTTTACTTCCATCCTTACCACCACCGCTTATACTCACAATTCGATTGAATTTTTCACTAGGCACGTTCCAGTAGGTATCGTGCATATATAGTGGATCAAAAATATTAGTTTTAACGAACTCATCAAAAGGTTGTCCAGATGTAATTTCAATTATGTGAGCAACAACATCTAATCCCATGAATCCACTATAGGAAAATCTTGAACCCGGCTGAAAGTCCAAAGGGCCCTCGGAAATCATGTCGGTCAAAGATCCTATAGTGACGTCATTGAGAAATGCATTTTCTTCTTTTGTACCTCCATCCTTACTAGACGTAAGTTTGGCATTCCAAGGGGCAATAGCCTGGCCAAGCCCATTGGTTCCTAGTCCTGCTGTATGAGTTAGCAAGTGATGAATGGTAATTGGTTTGTTGGATTTAACTAACCGACGTTCTGGAATATAACCAATGTAGTATCCATCAGAGAACCACGACCACACTCTCCAATATAAGCTTGAAAAAAAACCAGTCTCACCACCCATCTGGGCGTAAACTCCCAAGGGTGAAATATCTTTGTCTTTTGGATCATCCAATACAGCAACTTCAATACCGTTAAAATTTGGAAGATACTTCCCCACCTCATCCTCTGGACTAAAAAGACCACGTTCAACGGCAATCATCGCAGCTACTCCAAGAACTGGTTTGGTGGAGGACCACATTTGAAACATTGAATCCTTTTCCATCGCAATTTTTTTTGGAACATCGGCTAATCCATGTGCTGAAAAATATATCGGGTTACCAAAGCGGCTTACTGCTACAACGGCACCTTGTATTTTTTCATCCTCTATAAATTGTGTTATGACCTCATCGAGCTCACTGCTCATTGTGTTTTTCATTCCCTGACTTTGAGGTTCGAAAAGTTTCAGATTTTCAATATCTAGAGGAAGAGCCAACAAATTTAAACTCCAAGAAACTGTTAAGAAAAAATATAAGTAAAGATACTTCATAGCATAAACTCCAAATTATTTGCAGACGTTGTCAAAGTAGTTGTAGTGTCGCACCTAGAACTTGATCACACTGCGCAGGGTCTCCCCTGACTGCATAGCGTCAAAGGCCTGGTTAATTTCTTCGATGGCGTAGGTGCGACTGAGCAGCGCATCCAGCTTTAAACGGCCATTGGTATAGAGGTCGATTATCATCGGGATATCTGTTTTAGGTGCCGCAGAGCCGTATAGTGATCCCGTGAGCACACGCTCTTCATAGACCAGACCAACCGGTGAAATAGTCACTTTAGTGGTGGTAGATGCAATACCCAGCGTCATCGCAATACCGCGCTTAGCAAGGCAGTCGTAGGCCTGCTGAATGGTCGCGGATAAGCCGACCGCTTCAAACGCGTAATCCACACCACGCCCGCCGGTCAGGTCGCGAATTGCGGCGACCGGATCCGCATCTGAGGCATTGATGGTATGCGTTGCGCCAAAGGTCATCGCGTCATCCAGTCGGCTCGGATGGCGATCAACAGCAACTATAGCTTTTGCCCCAGACAGCACGGCCCCCTGAACCACATTGACACCCACCCCGCCTGCGCCAAATACTGCAACAGTGTGTCCCGGTTTAACTTTTGCAGCATTAATGACGGCGCCTACTCCGGTGATGACCGAGCAGCCCATCAGTGCCGCTTGCTCAAATGACAGCTCCTTGGGGATTTTAAGCACGGCACCCTCGGGTAAAACGGTGTAATTTGAAAACGATGAGACGCCAGCGAAATGTAAGATCTCAGTGCCATCGATACCAAAGCGACTGGTGCCATCCAGTAACCGCCCTGTCGATCGAATTTCAGTGCCCTCTCCACAGAGAGCCGGCCGCCGGTCACTACAGTATTCGCACTCACCACAGGACAGCCGCCACAGCGGAATCACGTGGTCGCCTGGTTTTACGGCGGTAACTCCGGGGCCAACATCGACGACGATACCCGCCCCTTCATGACCGAGAATTGCGGGTACGGGGGCCTTGAGACTGCCGGTCATCACACTGAGATCGGTATGGCAAACCCCGGCAGCCTTTATTTCAATTCTCACTTCACCGGCTTTTGGATCCTGAACATCAACATAACATACCTCAAGTGGCTTACCGGGCTCGAACAGAACGGCTGCGCGTGATTTCATTAGTTCACCTTATTATTTAATTATTGGCACTACGCCATACGTCTGGAGCCAAACCTTTGAGGGCCAAGTATATTATGTTTTAAAGAATCTGTGACTTGAGCAGATTTAAAATGCACCCAAATTTCGGGGGATATTCTCAGGTAGAAAAACCGATCAATGTTGTGCAACCGCGGGTCAGCCGTCAAAATAGAATTAGATACTAATTCTCAAAAAGCATATCTGCTATTCGCAGGCTTTGAATCTACTCTCGTGAATTGGTGAAAGACTCGTCATACCGGATACCCGCAATATTGGAGATACATATAATGGCAGTAGACTCAGATACGCTGAATCATCTTATCGAAACGGTGCGTCGTTTCGTCGAGAACCGACTTATACCGCTCGAGGCACAGGTTGCAGAAGATGACTGTATCCCAGATGATGTCATAAGCGAGATGCGTGAGCTCGGTCTATTTGGTTTGACAATTCCTGAAGCCTATGGCGGTCTTGGTTTGAATACCGAGGAGGAGTGTCAAGTCATTCTTGAAATCGGTTATACATCACCCGCATTTCGCTCTATTATTGGCACCAACAATGGTATTGGCAGCCAAGGGCTAGTTATGGATGGTACCGAGGAACAGAAGCGCCACTACCTACCTAAACTGGCAACAGGAGAGATTATTGGTTCCTTCGCACTGACTGAACCGGACGCCGGCTCAGATTCGGCCGCTGTGCAGACCAGAGCGGTCAAAGACGGTGACGACTATGTGCTGAACGGCACCAAACGCTATATTACCAACGCAAATTGCGCACAGCTGTTCACGGTATTTGCGCGAACGGATCAAAACGAGGCGGGATCCCGCGGGGTGAGTGCTTTTTTAGTCGACGCAGATTCTCCGGGTATCTCACTATCAAAGCCATACAAAAAAATGGGCCAGCAAGGCGCGCATGTCTGTGATGTTATTTTTGAAGACTGCCGCGTACCCGAGGCAAATATTATCGGTGGTCCCGATAAGCTTCACCTTGGTTTTCAGACCGCGATGAAAACCCTGGACCGCGGTAGAATTCATATTTCTGCCCTCGCAGTGGGCTGCGCAAAAAGATTAATTGACTTGTCGCTGAGCTATGCGGTCGAGCGCAAGCAATTTGGTAAGCCGATCGCCGATTTTCAGCTTGTGCAAGCGATGCTCGCAGATAGTCAGGCGGAGTGCTACGCGGCCAAGTGCATGGTGCTGGATGCGGCTCGACGGCGTGATAATGGCGAATCAGTCAAAATGATCGCATCGTGTTGCAAACTATTTGCCACCGAAATGGTTGGCAGAGTGGCGGATCGCGCGGTGCAGATCCATGGGGGTGCCGGTTACATTGAGGAGTATGCCGTCTCACGCTTTTATCGTGATGTTCGCCTACTGCGAATCTACGAGGGCACCAGCCAAATCCAACAGACAATTATTGCACGCGATCTCATTCGTCAGGCTTGATGGTCGTTTCTCAATCTGCCCGCTCTCTAATTTCAGCTGGGAGCTAGTGGGCCTCGCTAAAGCTGATCTCTGGCCATTAGATCGTTGCCAGTATCATGTGAGCGATTAAGGATCATTCAAAAAAATTCTGTCTGTTGATGAGCCCCAAATACCCTCAGATAAACGTGCTGTAGGCCACTTTCTTGGCTCGGCCAAAAAACTCATCCCATTGATCGTCTGTCAAAAGATCTGGTTCGCCAAGTTGCCTCGCGAGCACATAGTGCTTACACAAAATCTCCATTCTCTCAGCATGACCAATGGCGATATCAAAATTACTACCGCGACAGATCATTCCGTGATTCCCCAATAAGCAGGCAGCGCGCCCATCCAATGCATCGGCGGCATCACTGGCCAGTGACTCGGTACCAAACGTCGAATACGGCACGCATGGCACGTCTGGGCCACCGAAAGTACCCACCATATAATGAAACCCAGGCAGGGCTAAATTATTACAGGCCATCGCAACGCAATAGTCAGAATGGGTATGCACCACCGCATTGGCTGTTTGGTTGCGTTGATAGATACCCTGATGCATTCGCCATTCCGATGATGGCTTGGTTTCACCCTCATAACTGCCATCGTCGCGGACTTTTACCACACGCTGCGGTGTCAGGTTCTTGGCGGTGGCGCCAGAACAGGAAACCAGCATACCATCATTAACACGACAGCTGATATTGCCAGACGCCTGATCCATTAACCCCATTTCTACCAATTGGTGATAGGCACTTACTAGATCTTCCCTGCTTTGTTGTTCGCCTGTATTCGTCGTTGTGTTCATCGTTCGATTCATCCCCACCAGTTGCAACCTGCGTTAAGTTTAAAAGTTTCGATAAAAATAGGAGACCGCACGTCTGGGCATTCCACTGGTATTACCGCCCGACCAATGCAGAGTCAGTGCGTTATGGATAACGACATCTCCCGGCTTCACTTCTACCTGACTGACATCTTCAGCATCGATTTCAACACCCTCAACAAAAATTTGATCAGGGTAAATTTCTTTATGTGAGCCGCGCAGATAATGCAAGCAGCCATTGTTCTTATCAACTAAATCAAGCGCCACCCACACAGTCACACCTGCATTGATACTGCCCTGCCCGCGCAGAACATCAAAATGTGGGGGCACGCCAGTAATTTCACCATCTGAACGATCAAACCAAGCAACCGAGCAACCCCTCAATTCCATCTCTGCTAACTGTTGCACAAGTGGCACATGTCTGCCGTTGTCGAGCTGGCTCTGCAACCAATTATCATGACGGTGCAGTGATTTAAGTAGATTTGTGGAATGGTCTGTATTTTGCCTACTCTGTATTAAACGCTCAACCAATGGTATAGCGTGGTCCCTGAGTTCACTAACCTCCAAGGAGCTTAAGTAATCACGCAAAACGATAAATCCATCGCGATTGAAGTTTTCTTTCAGCACCTTTATATCAATAGCGTCTTTCATCACAACCTCTCTTTATCTAAGGCATCGTGCCAAGAGAGTACCAATGTTAAAACCAAGCGAACAACTCATGACCACACCCTTTCCCCCAGAAAATCGCTGATGAGTCACTGACTTGAATTGAGTAATCCACCAACTCGATATCTGATAACTATTGCAAAACCGACAGCCGCTTTGGTCAACCATTCAGAGACTACTTATGGAGCCTTAAAATGAGCTGCAGGGTATCGTGACAGCGATTCACCATTGCGCATTTACGAAGCACTCTTATCCTCGGGTAGATAATAAGTACGATCCAGATCTCCATCATGCGGATTGGACGACATATAGTGGCCGTCAATAACAACTTTACCAGCGACAGAAACCTGGTGATACATAACCGCCTGTAGAAGGGTCATCAGGAACTGAAGACGGCTGTAGGTTAAAACTCGAAAGCTCGCTGGATGAAAACGTTTAATCAGAGCGTGATGTGCAGTCAATGTATCTTGAATGGTTAAAAATGACTCGACTAAACCCATTAAGGCCTTTCTAGAACGAAGACCTTCCGCCGTAGTGATCATTGGCACTGAAATCTCTCCCACAAGCCGATTCTTCGACTTGAGCGCAATCAGCCTGAGATTTCTGCCTGCTTCCTTGGACTTGATAGCGGTTACTCCGGCGTGTACAAAGAGATCAATATCTGTCAAGTTTGACATACCAGATGCTCCCTTGGGTACCAACTTAAACATCATCTTCCCGTACGCTGTTTCGACCCCTTCTGCCACCTCTTTTAGCGAGCAAATTTTCTGGCGATATCGGACGCTTGCACCCGAGCGCTGAAACATAACAATATTCAAACTGCGCTCTTCTAGAATGGGCAAAAGGAGATCATCATCCATAGATTTGTCATCAAAGTAAAACATACCCCGGTTGCCGGTTGCCTCTGCCACTCGGTGCAGCACTTTCTTTATCTCTGTGATATCGCTGACGTAACCCGGTACGTCTTCCGACCAAACTGACGCCACCAATGGAAAATACCTTCGCAAGCCGAGATCATTGGCAATGACGCCGCAAACCTTGAATCCGGCGCTTTCATCATGTTCCGATGTGGGGAGATATTCCACCTTGCGCGCATACTTTTTATTGAGCTCGTACATGTGCACGATCAAACGCGTATCTTTTTTAACTTGAGCCGCGCCGAGTTTTAACAACCGATCGGACAAACTCTCGGATAACTCAGGATTGCAGAGATTGCGAGACAAACGCTTGTGCGTCGCATGGGGGCGAATGCCCTCGCACAAGGCCTTAGTGATATCAGTCAGGTTGACTGACTGTGCCCGGTCAATGCCGACCATCATATCGCGGATAAACTTAAAGCCCACACGACCTAAATCAGGGCCCAACTGTTCAGAACACAACAGCTTGGCAAATTTATCTACTGACACCTTATTGCCATCATAACTCGACTCACTCGACACTGCTTCACAGGCTGTAGCACAATCACTATCACTAACTTCCACCCATTTTTTTGACGCCATTTGCCACTCCTCAACGGATTGAAATACCGCACAAAGTTAAAAATTCAGCTTTTTGAGCATCACTCATACGTTTAAAAACCGGCACGCCAAGGTCGGTCATGGGCAATCCAGCATATTCGGGCGAAGTCATTTGCAAACTGGCAGCAATATTGTGCAGACCCGCTCCCTCCTCAACACCAACGCTCAGCGCATCAATAATAGGCTGCGGCCAAACCGGATTTTCCCAACCGCCAAGATTTGCCTGATAACCAAGGTAATCAGAGATTTCGCGAATCAGCTCACCTTCGTCTGCGCCACGCTGTCGCTGGCCTGCAGCCCCATATTTGGTCGCAGACTGATGACAGATAAAACCCCAGCGCATATTGACATGAAACCCAGGTATAGCAAGACACTCATCCGGCACCGTCGCGCCACCCGAAACCACCCCATCTTTGACCATGAAGTGGTAACCCGATTGGGGCCAGTCCTCACTTACAAGGCGAGCGGGTGGAGCCGTATAAATTTCGCTGAATCCCCATTCCAAATCAGATGGCAGATCGTATGCTCTGAGTATTTCTACACCATACCTAGCACAGGCTTCACACCATGGCTTAGATCCGAATTCGCCTACAGGCTTAATCATATCCATGTCAATCGTAAACACTCGTAAACTCCTTTCGCTATCTTCCTAACTATCTTCCGATAGAAGTGTAAGATCAAGTCAAAAAAGGCTCAATATCACCCATTTTTAGACGCTTTGATTCAATAACATGAGATGAGGTTAAACACTAATAAAAAAAATTTAGCCTCGGTAATAGTGACGTTACTTGCTACCTGTGTTCTTATTGGAGATATGGTGTCAGTTTTCCAATCTAAGGCTTTTCTCTTCTTATTGATCAGTGTGAAGCTTGTGCAGTTTATGGCGCGAAACTACTTGACGCGTCGGATCTACCTGCGGATTCCAGAGCTTTAACGAAACCTACATAGATGCGGAAATAATGCTTTTGTCAGGCCCTTAGTACTCTGCACCTCGACTGGCGCTCTATGCGGAGCGCCTATAATCATCACTTGATCCTAGAGATCAAAGTCCAACATAACATTTCCGTATTGATATTTTCACTCATCATGCTTTTTTTCACTGATGTCGCTTTTTCAGCCTGGGCCAGACAAAATCGCCACCCAAAAGGATAAAATGGGTGATTCGTGCCGCTGTGTCTTCTTTAACACCTTTACTAGACATTTCGGTTAACGCATTCTGGCGCTAGAGGATTTGATGCCTAAATTTCAAAACATCATTCAATTTATCCATTTATAGAGAATTCATCCCTATGGCAAAAAAACTCAAAACCTTGGTCATTAGTGATATCCACGGCAACGCCGATGCACTTCGCGCCGTGATCAACGAAGAAAAAAACGTGGATCAATCAATTTTTCTCGGTGACGCACTGCTTTCAGGGCCGCAAGCGCAGGAAACCGCTGAACTCCTGCATGAGCTTGACCCGGATATCTGTATCATGGGAAACCACGACGAGGAGTTGCTCGACCCGTCTATTTATGCGGAGTGGCCGGCGGAATGGGTCGCATTTAATAACGCGATCATCGACAGCCTGACTCCCGATGCCATACAACCTTTTAACGACTACCTACCGTCGGGCCAATATAAACTGGGGTCACTTGAGATGTATTTACACCATGGTAAAACCGATAGCGGCTCACATGCCGCGCTGCCGAATGCTACCGATGATGTTTTAGGCACATTGGACAACCACAGCGGAAGCCCGATCGTGATGTTTGGGCACACGCATATTCAGTTCACCCGCGAGGTTGGAAAAACGACGTACATCAACCCTGGCAGTGTCGGACAACCCCGCTGTGGAAAACTCCATGCCTGCTACGGCGTGTTCGAGGGCGAACAATACTTTCCGCGTCAGGTCACCTATGACCCGTCTGGCTGGTTAGCAGCGCTAGAGCGCATGGAGGCGCTAGACCCCTTTCCTGATTTTAAGAAATGGATCAGAGACGGTTTACTTAACGGATTCGGTATTGGTGAAAACGAACCTTGGACGCAATTTGCTGCAGAAGGCTACAACTAGCCGCCACATCATTACCAAAGGTTGCCGACGGCATATCGTTTCAAACCAAGGTGGGTTTCGCCACTTTGCCTCCAGATGTTGGTTGCGGCCACATGAAAACACGAAACCTTTAGGTGATTTTCGGAGTATTACTGCTCGAAGAAATGTTGTCTCGAGGAGACGGTGAAATTCGATCTCTGTAACGCTCGGATACAAGATAAATAATTATTATGGCAGTCATTAAGGTAGTTGGGGGATTGGAATCACGAAAACTGTGTGAGACTTGCGCGCTAAACGGCGCCAAAATGCTGGAGGCAACATCATGTCTTTCTATCTAGATGATTCCATAATAAACAAATAAGAGGTGAGCCGAAATATTACTATTAAAGCCATTACCAACGGTGATCTGCCTTTCCAAGTTACGGTGATAATACCCCATTAAGCAGAGAATAAACAAAGGATAGAGCTATGCCACAACTTATTAAAAAGACTGAGATTGAACATTATGTCGGTTATATATGCGAGCCCACAGATTGGTTTGAGGTGACCCAAGAACAGGTCAACGTGTTTGCCGAATGTACCCTGGATCATCAGTTTATCCATATAGATCCACAGGCAGCGGCTAAGTCACCCTTTGGTGGCACTATTGCCCACGGTTTCTTAACCCTGTCCATGCTCGCTTATTTCGCTCAGAGCTCTAGCCTATCAATAGAGGGCAGATATATGGGTGTCAACAAAGGCTTTAACAGGGTGCGGTTTGTTACGCCGGTGGCCGTGGGTAGCAGGATACGCTGTCATATCACTGTGACTGAGATTATCGAGAAAAAGCCTGGTCAGTATGACTTTAAAATGGCTATCTCAGTTGAAATTGAAGGTGGCAATAAGCCTGCGTTAGTAGCGGAATGGCTGAGCGTTCAAATGGTTAACTAATCCAGTTATTCAAGGATATAAACTATCATTCCCACTCAATAGCTACTGTCGGCTTACTCTAAATATCCTAGGTTAACCGAGAAGCCTCGGTAATCTCATTGATAAAAAGATACTTCTTTTCGGTCAGTACGACTTTTCGCTCAGCACCACTTTGAGATGCTATTCCCTCGTAAGCGGTATTAAAGGCTGTCGTTGACTCTGGTGCGCAGGTCTTTGCCGGGTTTGAAGTAGGGGA
>Ga0209199_1000260_pt1 | contig 81954 bp, 75 predicted proteins | sample COGITO_mtgs_1105_7_FD_184805 | JGI IMG/M metagenome (GOLD analysis project Ga0209199, IMG submission 184805) | Pelagic marine microbial communities from North Sea - COGITO_mtgs_110523 (SPAdes) (version 2) | ecosystem: Environmental > Aquatic > Marine > Epipelagic ... | reverse complement strand
CCTCTGAAATAGACCATGATGTTTCAGAGGGCTTAATTTGAATTACCTCTTCATCCATCATTCTTAAGTCAACTAACCATTCATTTGCTTTCCTATTAAATCGACTAACTATTTTATTTGAATCCATCTTATTTTATTTAAAAAGTAAATAATTTGATTAAATATACAAATATAAAAGCAAGGGCAACTCAAAGATGTACTTACTACAAAATTCTTTAATGCATCTCCTAGTACTTTTGCATACTCCCAGCGACATTTTGAAATTATTTAAAAGTTTTTTTTAACCACTGATAGTCAGAATCTCATCTTCTTATAACTCCTTTTTGTACCATAATATGCAAAACAGAAATACACCCTTCTAGTTACTTCATAAATGGGTTACTAAACAACCCTAAATACTATGAAAGATATACACACAAGTAGTAGGAATTCTCAAGGAGAACTACCTGCGAATCGCAAAACTGAATTAGGATTTTACCGTAATTGTAATTTTACGGAAATAAGAAAAATCATTGGAGAGCACTTTGTAAAGACGCCATATCTAGGTATGTTTTTTAGAATAAATCCTGACGATACAACAGACTGGTCGAATCCTATAAGCAATGATGACTTGATTTTGAATTTAAAAGACAGAGGTTTAAGTACTACTGAAGCTGACATTAAAAGAATCTTCTCCTCTGATGCCATAAGAGACGTTACTCCTCTTCACATTATCAGTGAAATGATTTTGCAGGGTTGATTTTACAGGTTGAGTTAAGCTCTAAATTGTCTGCCCGCTTTTCTTCTTTAGAATCTTCTTTGCGTATATACACCTTAACAAATAGCAATACATTCTTGTGCTTTTGATCCATGGTTTCTAAACACATAGCTTAGGTATTACCTAATGTAATGAAAGTCGTAACAGTTTAAGTTTTTGGTCTACGGACATTGAATTCACATCTGTTGAATTTACATATACATCTTAATTATATACTATTTTATTAAGTTTGATATTCCACAAAAATCTGATTTCCATTTGTAAGGTTGAGGATACTATCTTCACAGAGCTCATTCATAATTGGAATTAGGTCATCTTGAATACCGAGATTAACAGTTTTAATTTTTTTTATTCCATTTGGATGAGTAAATCTTTTAGGTTTTGGATCAATATTAAAATAAGTCATAAAAAACGGAATATTTATGTTTGATGGAAATAATAATTTCCATTTTAAATGTCTATCGGAAGGGTCTAATCTTTGGCTTTTGGTTTCAAAAAACGTTTCATCGTATTTTTTTAAAATCTTAATTTCAGTAAAAAAATCATTTTCATCGTTTTCTAAACAAATCCCAAAAAAGCCCGCTTTAGCGTTATCCCAAGAATTAAATCGGTCCAATAAAAAACCCTTTCCAATTATTTTTAAGATAAACCTAACTAATAATGAAATTGGAGCATTTTGAATAAGTTCAATATAGGGTCCTTTTGAAAAATAAATCAATGCGTTTTTAGGCTTATTTTTCGAACCATACTCTACATTAAATCCTTTATCACTGAAAAAACGAACCGAATCATTTAAGTTGTCTACTTTGTACAACAAGTGGCTTAGTTTCATAATTTAAATCTACAAATAATTACCATTAGCTTTTGAAAAGGTATTCTGTTTTTATAGCTTAGTGACAAGTAAGGACCCCGATCTGATTGCTACCATGAATTTACGACTGGTTTCCATTCCCGTTATTTTGCAGAAAAACTTTGGCTTTAGTTGCGGCTATTGTTATGAAGGAGTTTTGAGAGGATTAATACTCGAAGGTTTATTGAAAGATGATTTACATTAAATTAAATAAAAAAGATCAATATATATTTACTTCTGAGAGACTTGGTTTTCGCAATTGGAACCATATAGATTTGGAAGAATTGGTAGAGTTAAATTCTGATGAAATGGTAATGGAACATTTCCCTAAAACTTTAACAGAAAATGAAGTCGGTGAACTCATCAAGAGCCTCAAAAAACATTTTGCATTAAATGGATTCACTTATTATGCAACTGAAATAAAAGAAACAGGAACTTTTGTTGGGATGATTGGACTGGCATTGCAAGAGTATAAAACAGCCTACACTCCTGCAATTGATATCGGTTGGAGATTAAAAAGAAGTGCATGGGGAAGAGGGTATGCAACTGAAGGAGCAAAAAGATGCCTCGAATTTGCGTTTAATGAATTAGCACTAAATAAGATCATATCAGTTTGCACAATACAGAATCGTAAATCTGAAAATGTCATGAGAAAAATAGGAATGAAAAAAATCGGCGAATTCAATCACCCTAATATGATTCATCATCCTGATTATGAAAAACATCTATGCTACGAAATAAGTAAAAACCCAAAGAACCTTAACTAATGATCGATAGAATTATAGCATTCAATCCTATGGCGCAAGCAAGGAACCTACCTTTATATTATTCTCAAAGAAGTATGGGAAATCAAAACAATTTTCCATTTAAAACAGCTTTTTTTGTTTAATATCCATTAACTGCTATTTTTTTCTACCTTTAGTCGGAATACTCTTTTAATTAAATTTTACAAGAATGAGACCAATATTTTCTTTATTTTTTTTATGCTGTTTCCTTCAATTGGGAGCACAAGACTTTTCTACCACCTGGCTCAAAGAAGCCGCCCCAAGGAATATTGGCCCTGGAGGTATGAGCGGTCGGATTACGTCCATTGACGTTGTGAATTCCGATTCCGACATCATGTTTGTAGGTACCGCTTCGGGTGGTTTATGGAAATCTACTTCTGGAGGAGTAACTTGGAAACCAGTCTTTAACGATCAAGTAACCGCTTCTGTTGGTGCTGTGGCAATTCAACAATCCAATCCCGATGTGATTTGGGTAGGAACGGGAGAAGGAAACCCTAGAAACAGTTTGAATGGCGGATATGGAATTTTTAAATCACTTGACGGAGGAAAATCATGGAAGTCCATGGGGCTTGAAAAAACAAGACACATTCATCGCGTACTTATCGATCCTACAAACCCCAATATAGTTTATGTTGCAGCTATTGGTTCTCCTTGGGGTGTACATCCCGAACGTGGAGTTTATAAGACAATCAATGGAGGTAAATTCTGGAAGAAAATACTATACGTAAACGATAAAACCGGTGCTGCCGATCTGGTTATGGATCCCAGCAACCCCAATAAATTAGTTGCCGCTATGTGGGAACACAAACGGGACCCCTGGTTTTTCAAATCAGGAGGCTCGGGGAGTGGTCTTTATGTAAGTTTCGATGGCGGTGAAAATTGGTCAGAGAAAACCGATGAAGACGGCTTACCTAAGGGTGACCTTGGGAGAATTGGTTTGGCCATTGCAGCGAATAAAACCAATATAATTTATGCCTTAGTCGAATCAAAGAAAAATGCATTATACAAGTCTGAAGATGGTGGTTTTAAATGGAAGAAAATAAACGATAAAGACGATATTGGAAATCGACCTTTTTATTACTCCGATATTGCCGTTGATCCTCAAAATGAAAACCGAGTATTTTCTGTATTTACCTATGTCAATGTATCCCAAGATGGCGGGAAGAATTTCAGTCAGCTGATGCCTGCCTATGGAGTTACAAACGGCGTGCATCCAGATCACCATGCTTGGTGGATTCATCCGCAAGATGGCTCGTTTATGATAGACGGTAATGATGGTGGCTTAAACATTACTCACGATGGGGGTAAAACTTGGCGTTTTATCGGCAACATACCTGTTGCTCAATTCTATCACATTAGTGTAGATAATGAATTTCCTTATAATGTATATGGCGGAATGCAAGACAACGGATCTTGGAGAGGACCAGCCTATGTTTGGAAAGTACAAGGAATTAGAAATTCCTATTGGCAAGAAATTGCTTTTGGAGATGGATTTGATGTAGTACCTGATTTAGATGATTCCCGTTATGGATATGCCATGAGCCAGCAGGGGTATGTGTCTCGTTATGACTGGAAGACTGGAAACAACTATATCATTCGTCCCACCCACCCAGAAGCAGATACCCGCTTACGATTCAATTGGAACGCAGCAATAGGACAAGATCCTTTTGACAACAGCACCGTTTATTTTGGTAGTCAATTCGTACATGTTAGCAAGGATAAAGGCCAAACTTGGAAGGTGATTTCCCCAGACTTAACGACCAATGATCCTGAAAAGCAAAAACAGAGCGAGAGTGGAGGACTTACCCTCGATGCTACGGGCGCAGAAAACCACTGTACTCTTTTAGTGATTGAACCTTCCTTAGTTGAAAAAGATATGCTTTGGGTTGCTTCTGACGATGGACGTGTACATTTCACTCAAGATGCAGGGTCAACTTGGAATGAGGTTACCAAAAACATCAAAGGATTTCCCAAAGGGAGTTGGATTACCCAAATCAAAGCATCAAATAAAAACAAGGGAGAAGCCTTGTTGGTTGCAAATGATTACAGAAGATTCAACTATACCCCCTATGCATACAGAACTAAGAACTATGGAAAAACATGGGAACGTATTGTAGATGGTGGCGATGTTGAAAATTACACATTGAGTATCGTAGAAGATCCAATCAATCCAAACTTGATGTTTTTAGGAACCGATGATGGACTTTATATTTCGCTTAACGCAGGAAAGCAATGGGATAAGTTTGATGCTGAAATTTTTCCAACCGTTTCGGTAAAAGATTTGGTTATTCACCCCAGAGAACACGATTTGGTAATTGGGACTTTTGGAAGAGCAGCCTGGGTTCTAGATGATATTCGCCCGCTAAGAGCTTTGGCTTCTAGTTCAAGTATAATTGAAAAGGACGTACAACTATTCGAACCACCAACAGCTTATTTGGCAGCTTATCAGCAACCAACTGGGAGCCGCTTTGGTGCAGATGCAATGTACCAGGGTACCAACCGAAAATACGGAGCCATGCTTTCTTATTTTGTCAATCCTCCTGTTAAAAAAGATAAAGACTCGGACAAAGAGGAAAAAGCTAATGATGAAGATGAAGCCGAAAAGAAAGAAGCTAAAAAAGACTCGCTTACCCTCATGGTATACGACGGAGAACGTTTGATTAGAACCCTTAAAAAGAAGATTCCTAAAGAAAAGGGAATTTACCGTTGGTATTGGTATATGGATGAGAAAGGAGTTTCTAGACCAAGAAGAAAACCCAGTAAATCGAAACGAGAGCCTTCGGGAGTTCAAGTAAAACCCGGAACATACCGTCTGGTTATGTCTTTTGGAGACGAACAATCTGAGCAAACTATTGAGGTTAAAAGCGATCCAAGGTTAACTGTTGATCCAGCAAACATTGATGCTGTATACACTGCTTCCAAAGAATTAGAAGGGTATACTGCTGCAGCTGCAGCTGCTGTAAAACAGTTAGCAGAGAGTAAGCAAACCCTTACGGATTATAAAAAACTCTTTAAAGAAAACAAATCGGATGAGATGAAGACCTTACTCAAAGAAATGAAAAGCCAGACCAAAACCATTGATTCTCTAATAGCTCTTTATATTGGCAAGGAAGATAAACGTCAAGGGATTGTCCGCAATCCAGAGAGTAATGTTTTGACCCGTATTAGAAATGCATCACGTTATACTAGAAGTCGTCAAGAAGGGATTACGGTGACAGAAAATAAGTTATTACAGCATGCTAAAGAAGAGTTGGAGGTTGCAATTGAACAAACCAATAATTACTACAAAGAAGTATGGCCGGTATTGAAAAGTAAAATTGAGGCAGAAGATACTTCAAGATTCAAAGAGATACAAGAACTGAGTATCGACTAGTTTTACAAATAATCTTTTAACACTTCCAAGGCAATTCCTCTTGATCCTTTGATCAAGATGGTTTTGTTTTGGAAGTTCTTTTCTTGAAGATAAGGGATAGCGGATGCGGTGCTGTTGAATTTCTTAAAGCCAGATGTTGATGTTTTGGTTTTATTAAATTCAGGACCAATTAAGAGAACCTCCTCTACCTTTTTTGTTTCGATTAAATCAACAATTTTTTGGTGTTCCTCATCTGCAAAAGACCCTAACTCCAACATATCGCCAAGAATCAGAACATGATCTTCTTTTTTAGCTCTAAAAAAGGATTCTAAAGCAGCTTTCATACTGCTGGGATTTGCGTTATATGCGTCAAGCACTAGGGTGTTGGAATCTGTTTTATACCATTGCGAACGATTATTTGTAGGATTGTACGCTTCAATTCCTTTTTTGATTTTTGCTACAGGAACTTTAAAGTAATATCCAAAGGCTATTGCCGCTGCTATATTGGTGAAATTGTACGCTCCTTTTAGTTGACTGATAATTTCTGTTTCTTCTGTACAAATCACAATGTTTTGGTCTGCTCCTCGATCAATATTTTGAATTGTAACTGCTGCTTTGTCGCTGGTTCCAAAAGAAAATGTTTTTTGATTCTGCGTACCGGATACTTGTATTGGATCTACTGAGTTGATAAGGCATATCCCCTTATTCTTTGCTAAGAATTGGTAGAGTTCAGATTTTCCTCGAACCACGCCTTCAATACTTCCAAAACCTTCTAAATGTGCTTTTCCAAAATTGGTTATATAACCATGCGTAGGGGCAGCTATTGCGGCTAAAAGTTCAATTTCCTTGAGGTGGTTCGCACCCATTTCAATCAAGGCAATTGCAGTATTCGAATTAATATTCAAAAGGGTGAGGGGTACTCCAATGTGGTTGTTGAGGTTTCCGACCGTTGCTGTAGTATTGAATTGTTGCGACAGGACACTGTTAATCAATTCTTTTGTGGTAGTCTTTCCATTCGATCCCGTAAGTCCTATCACGGGTATGCTAAATTGCATGCGATGGTGATGAGCGAGTGTTTGTAGACTCTTAAGACAATTTTCTACGATAATATAGCGTTTGTCTTCTTTGAAGTACTCCGAGTCATCTACAACCACATAAGAAGCTCCTTTTTCGAGGGCTTCTTCTGCAAATCTATTGCCATTAAAATGTTCTCCTCGTAAGCAGATAAAAAGTGTTCCTTCCTCGATTTTTCGTGAATCGGTTGTTACCCCAGTGGATTTTAGGAAATAGGAATAAAGATCTTTTGCCTCCATGAAATAAAAAAGGCATTTCGTTAAAAATGCCTTTTGATTTGATTAACCTTTACGCTTGTGTCTGGCCGTTTTTTTAACCTTGCTTTTCGAACCTAATCGAGTCATAGCACATCTAAAACCAATGTGATCTGTAGCGAGATATTGCGGCATAAAACGTCTTTGAGCTGGATCGAGCCAGTAGGCTCTATCTTTCCAAGATCCACCTTTGTATACACGAACTTCGTCTGTAATTAAGGAAGTTCTTTTGTTGGATTTATCTTTTGTTCGAACTAAGTTGCCGTCTTCATCTACGGTAACTTTTGGATGCGTAGGAGCATCGTACATGGTTGTGGTTTCTGGACGAGCATTTTCACTCTCCTCTTCTTCTCCAAATCTGGAGAACAGACGAGTTGATCCCAAGTCACCATCTCTAAAGTTTTTGTTATCACTTTTATTGAAATTTTGTCTAAGGAATGTTTCTTCTTCGTCAATAGCTACTTTTTCAAGTTGACCTGGAAGTCTTTTTAAAAGCACCTTTCCATTGGGAAGCGTATCATATACCAATTGGTCTGGCGAAATTACTTGCGCTTTTCCGTCTTCACTAATTACATCTTTTAGGTAAACATTACCTCTATAGTAGTTAAAATCACTGGCTTCATCGTCTACAATAGGACGATATACATCGGCAACCCATTCGGCAACGTTTCCAGCCATATCATAAATTCCAAAATCATTTGGAGGATATGCTTTTACTTGTATTGTAATGTCGGCTCCATCGTCTGACCATCCTGCAATTCCACCATAATCTCCCTTACCAAGCTTAAAGTTTGCTAATTGATCTCCTTCCGAACGTCGTTCTTCAGAACGTGTATATTCTCCTGACCATGGGTATTTTTTCTTCCCGCGATACGTATTGTATTCTCGATCTCCTACCAAAGCTAGAGCTGCATATTCCCATTCAGTCTCCGTTGGAAGTCTGTACGAGGGCAATAAAATTCCTTTGTCAACACCTGCGTAAACATTTACTTCAGTCGTGTCTTTTTGCATACGACCATTCTTACCAGCTAGACTGTCAATTTTTCCACCATAAGTAGTTTCTGGACGTTTGAGGTAGGCTCCTGTGCTGAACGTACTGTTTGCGTCAACTTCTGTATAACGCACATCTTTTTGTACGTAAGCTTCACGTTCAAGAATAAATTCATTTACACGATCGGTTCTCCATTCAGCAAATTGAACAGCCTGTAACCAATTAACTCCAACAACGGGATATTCTGCATAGGCAGGGTGGCGTAAATAGTTTGTGGTAAGTTCTTCGACATAACCCAACTGGTTTCTCCAAACCAAGGTATCGGGGAGAGCTCCGTTATATAATTGTTTAAACTGTCTTTGGTCTTGAGGAAAAACTAAGGTGATCCAATCCAAGTATTCTAAATACATTAGGTTAGTGACCTCTGTTTCGTCAATATAGAATGACATCACGTGCTGCTTGTTTGGAGAATTATTCCAGTCGTGCATAACATCGTCTTGTACCTGTCCTTTTGTGAATGTTCCTCCTTCTATAAATACCAGACCGGGACCCGTTTCTTGATCCTCAAATTCAACGTTATATTGAAACCCACCTTTTTTTGAATTTATACCCCATCCCGTAGCTCTTGATTGATTGTTTTTCCCACAGGAAATAGCAATTAATGCTGTAAAAGCGATTAGAATAGCGTTTTTAGATAATAAGTTGATTCTCATAAATATTATATAAAGTACTCGTTTTTTTACTTAATGTATGCAATATACAAAATCTACTCTTGCATCTAAACTTTAATGTGTTGTTTACGTTCAGATTCTTAATTAGAACGTTTGAAATATTAGATTATTATCTGGGATCTTGTTCTTCTGTTTATTTTTTAAATTTTTTAAGCATAAGATTTTTATAAAAAAAGCGTTATATGATTATATGACACGAACAATATTTCATGTAAAAGCCTGTTTAAGAGTAGTTTTGACTACTTTTTTTTGCATTGCCTGTGCTTTAGAAACAGTTGCACAAGAACGTGTCATTACAACGGGAGTTCCCTTTTTATTAATAACACCAGATGCGCGTGGTGCAGCAATGGGAGAACAAGGGGTCGCAACATCTGTCGATGCCTTTTCACAGCAATGGAATCCTTCTAAATATGTTTTTGCAGAACAAAAATCCGGTTTTGGGGTAAGTTATACTCCTTATTTGAGTAAACTGGTCAATGATATTTTCTTAGCAAACATCACCTATTTTAACAAAAATACGGATCGAAGTGCTTGGGCAGCTAGCCTTAAGTATTTTAGTTTAGGCGACATTGTCTTAAATGATTTAGTTGCAGGTACTATTATTGAACAAGGAATTGAACGGCCCAATGAGCTCACTTTAGATTTTTCGTATGCCTTGTTGCTCAACACCAAATATTCCATGGCGGTAGCTGCACGTTTTATACGATCGGATTTGAAAATTTCATCGGACCTTGACGCTACCTCTGCTAATACGCTCGGGATTGACATTGCGGGTTTTTATAAAAGTGACTTATTCGATTTTAGAGACAAAAAAGCACGCCTGCGACTTGGGTTTAATATTTCGAATATTGGCCCCCGATTGAAGTATGATGAAGGCGGGCAAAAAAACTTTATCCCTACGAATTTGAAGCTGGGATCTGGGCTGAACATCCATTTAGATTCGGATAATAAAATTTCTTTTAATTTAGAATTCAACAAGCTATTGGTTCCTTCTCCAGTTGCTGTAATTGATGAAGACACGGGTCAGATTGATCGTTATCAGCAGCCTGACATTAGTTTTTTGCAAGGTATTTTTGAATCGTTCAACGATGCTCCAGATGGTTTCTCTGAAGAATTAAAAGAAATCACGTGGGGTTTTGGTTCCGAGTATAATTTTCAAGACGCTTTTGCATTACGAGGAGGTTATTTTCATGAAAGTATTAAGAAAGGATCTCGTAAATATTTTACCTTGGGCGCAGGCTTTTCTTTGAATTTTGCAGTGATTGATATTTCCTATCTTTTTTCGACTTCTAAAGTTAGAAACCCCCTCGAAAACACACTTCGATTCTCTATGACTTTTGATTTGGCAAGCGCTCCTGTAACGGAGTCTGAGGACTAGTCGGATAGCATAATTTCTTTTTCCGAAGAAATCCATTAATTTTATTGTGATTTTAACAACTTATTGGCTCAATACGCCCATTTTTCACATGAATAAAATCAATAAAATATTGTATTTTTGGGCTCAAATCTAAATTTTTTCAAATAACAACATTAATGAAGAAAATAACAAAACAAACCTATATCGATTGGTATTCAAATATGCTCTTCTGGAGAAAGTTTGAAGACAAATTAGCCGCAGTGTACATTCAGCAAAAAGTAAGAGGATTTCTTCACTTATATAATGGTCAAGAAGCGATTCTTGCTGGGTCATTACATGCAATGGAATTAGGTAAAGATCGTATGATCACGGCCTACAGAAATCACGTTCAACCCATCGGGATGGGTGTAGACCCCAAACGTGTTATGGCTGAACTTTATGGAAAAGCTACGGGAACATCAAGCGGTCTTGGAGGTTCCATGCATATTTTTTCAAAAGAATTTAAATTTCATGGTGGTCACGGAATTGTTGGAGGTCAAATTCCTCTAGGAGCTGGAATGGCTTTTGGTGATAAATATAATAATACAGGTGGCGTAACACTTTGTTATATGGGAGACGGTGCAGTGCGTCAAGGTTCACTGCATGAAACCCTCAATTTGGCTACTTTATGGAAACTACCGGTAGTATTTGTTGTTGAAAACAATGGATATGCTATGGGTACTTCTGTTGCAAGAACAGCAAGTCATGAAGAGATATGGAAACTTGGGCTTGGTTATGAAATGCCTTGTGGCCCAGTAGATGGTATGGATCCTGTTGCAGTTGCCGAGGCTATGGACAAAGCAATTAAACTTGCAAGAGACGGTGGCGGACCTTCTTTCTTAGAAATGAAGACCTACCGATACAGAGGGCATTCTATGTCTGATGCACAACAATACCGTACTAAGAAAGAAGTTGAAGAGTATAAAAAAGTAGACCCAATTTCTCAGGTTAAGGCTCTTATTCTTGATAAAAAATACGCAAAGCAGTCAGACCTTGATGTGATCGAAGTAGATGTTAAAGCACGCGTTGCGGAATGTGAAAAATTTGCTGAAGCTTCTCCATACCCCGAAAAATCGGTTATGTATGATGCTGTTTACGAACAAACAGATTATCCTTTTATTAAACATAAATTAAGCTAGATATGGCAGAAATTATAAACATGCCTCGATTAAGTGACACCATGGAAGAAGGTACTGTCGCTACTTGGTTTAAGAAAGTTGGAGATACCGTAAGTGAAGGTGATATTCTTGCCGAAATCGAAACGGATAAAGCTACAATGGAATTCGAAGCATTTTATGCGGGAGAATTATTACATATTGGAATACAAGAAGGTGGAACTGCACCCGTAGATACCCTTTTGGCAATTATAGGTGAGAAAGGCGAAGATATTTCTGCTCATTTGGGCGGAGGTTCTCCAGCTGTTGCAGCTGAAGAAACTGCTGTCGAAGCTGCAGCACCGGAAACAGTTGCTCTTCCTAACGATGTTGAAGTTATTACCATGCCCCGTTTAAGTGATACAATGGAAGAAGGTACGGTTGCTTCTTGGTTAAAGAAAGTAGGTGATACGGTTGCTGAAGGCGATATTCTTGCAGAAATAGAAACGGATAAGGCGACTATGGAATTTGAATCTTTTCACAACGGAACTCTGTTGTATGTTGGGATTCAAGAAGGCGAATCGGCACCAGTTGATAGCGTATTGGCTATTATTGGAGCTAAAGATGCCGATGTTAAAGCTGCAATTGCTTCTTTGGGTTCTAAGCCAACTCCTGTTGCTGAAACTCCAAAAGCTGAAGCAGCTCCAGTTGTAGCTGCTAAAGTAGAGACTCCAAAGGCTGTAGTAACTCCCGTTATTGCTGTGAAAAAAGCTAATAACGGTAGGATTATAGCATCTCCCCTTGCTAAGAAATTAGCTGAAGAAAAAGGAATTGATATCGCTATGGTATCCGGTTCTGGAGATGGTGGAAGAATCATCAAAAGAGATATAGAGGGCTATCAACCAGCAGCAGGAGGTGTTCGACCTTTTGTACCAGCTGGGATTGAATCTGTTGAGGAGATGGCAAACAGTCAGATGCGCAAAACAATTGCCAAGCGTCTAGCCGCCTCCAAATTTACAGCACCACACTATTACTTAGGTGTTGAGTATGATATGGACAATGCCATTGCCTTTAGAACGCAATTCAATTCTATTCCAGATACTAAAATTTCATTCAACGATATTGTTGTTAAGGCAACTGCCTTAGCATTAAAACAACATCCGCAAGTAAACTCAAGGTGGTACGATGATAAGATTGTAAAACACAACCACGTACACATGGGAGTTGCTGTTGCTGTCGATGATGGATTGGTCGTGCCTGTGGTTCAATTTGCAGATGAGCAATCATTACCTCAAATTGGAGCACTCGTAAAGGATTATGCCGTGCGCGCCCGAGATAAAAAGCTAACACCTGCAGAGATGGATGGCAGTACATTTACCATTTCTAATTTGGGAATGTTTGGAATTCAAGAATTTACTTCGATAATCAACCAGCCCAATTCCGCCATATTATCGGTTGGAGCTATAGTTCAAAAACCAGTAGTGAAGAATGGACAAATTGTTGTTGGTAATATGATGAAGCTTACCCTTGCTTGTGACCATAGATCGGTTGATGGAGCTACGGGCTCAAAGTTTTTACAAACATTACAACAGTATATCGAAAATCCTTTAACAATGTTGTTATAACATTTTAATTGAAAAAGTATAAACCCGCTTTCAGCGGGTTTTTTTATATTTAACTTGTACTATATAATTAAGATTAAAATAAAAGAAAGTTGAAAAAGAACATCATCATAACAGGAGCAGGAAGAGGGATTGGTAGAGCAACGGCATTACTTGCTGCTTCCCAAGGGAATCAGGTTTTTGCAATCTCAAGAACTATCGACGACTTAAAGGGGATAGATAACATTCAAGCTTTTTCAGTTGATTTAATAGACCCAGAGGCGATTAGGTCATTTTGTCAAGACTTTGCTTCACGTGGAATTTCAATGGATGTTTTAATTAATAATGCTGGGAAACTAGAAAACATTCCGTTTAAAGAAACGACTTTCGATGTTTTTGAATTGGTCTTTAAAGTAAATGTTTTTGGCTTGGCTGAGCTTACGCGCCAACTTTTACCCATGATTAATCCAAAAGGGCATGTTGTTAATGTCAGTAGTATGGGAGGTGTACAAGGCAGTTCAAAATTTCCCGGATTGGCAGCCTACAGCAGTAGTAAAGGAGCAGTAATAACCCTAACAGAATTACTTGCTGAAGAGTTTAAAGAAACAGGGCCTGCATTTAATGCACTAGCCTTTGGAGCGGTTCAGACTGAGATGCTCGAAGAAGCTTTCCCAGGGTATCAAGCACCTCTGAGTGCAGAAGAGATGGGTTCATACCTCTTGAATTTTGCACTAACAGGGCATCAATTTTATAACGGTAAGGTTTTGCCAGTTTCTTCGGGTACACCCTAATTTTATTTTCAATGACTTCAGTTTTTGACTCGATACCCACCACGGCAATCCCTCAGGTTGAGTCGTATTTGTCGGCTTTTAAAGTTGATGTTAAAGTCGTTTCTAAAAGAAAAACAAAGCATGGTGATTATAGAAAGACCTTGTCTGGTGTACACCAAATAACTATAAACAAAGGTTCCAATCCCTATCGTTTCTTATTGACATTAATTCATGAGTTGGCCCATTTTGTTGCTTTTCAAGAATTTGGCTATCGAATACAGCCCCATGGAAAAGAGTGGAAAACGACTTTTCAGAAGCTGATGTTGCCGTTAATCAATCCAGCTGTTTTTCCAGAAAGCTTATTAGCCGTAATCGCATTGCATTTTAAAAATCCAAAGGCCAGTAGTGATACAGATTTTAAGTTAGTAATGGAGTTGGGTAAGTTCGACCCCATTCGTGATAGAACGTACATCTATGAACTAGAAGAAGGAACACTTTTTTCAATTGCAGATGGAAGAGCATTTCGACTTGGAAGAAAACGTGTTAAGCGATTTGAATGCGAAGAAATATCAACACAGAAGAAGTATATTTTCAGTCCCCACGCTGAGGTGACCGAAATTAAAAAACACACATAAAATAAATACCTGCTCTGTCTAAACTTGTAGAAGCAATTAATTTGATTCTTTGATGTAGATGGCTCTGATTTTTTTAAACATCTCTGAAGAGTAGACAAATTTTGTTACTGCTTCGTTATCTGTTTTAAAAATCTCTTGATTGGTACCTTCCCATTGTTTCAGCCCGTTTTCAAGAAACACAATTTTTTCGCCTATTTCCATTACCGAATTCATATCGTGTGTATTAATAACCGTTGTAATTTCATATTCTTGGGTTATCTCCTGAATGAGGTTGTCAATTAATATAGCTGTTCTGGGATCTAATCCAGAATTGGGTTCGTCACAAAAAAGATATTTAGGATTCATTATTATGGCTCGAGCAATGGCCACTCTTTTTTTCATCCCTCCAGAAATCTCTGACGGCATTTTGTGGTTTGCGTCTATTAAATTCACTCGATTAATTGCTGTATTGGCACGATCTCTTAATTCATCTTCATTGGCATTGGTAAACATTCTCATGGGAAACATGATGTTTTCTTCAACCGTCATTGAGTCAAAAAGAGCACTGCCCTGAAAAACCATTCCAAGGTCTTGTCTTAAAAGCGCTCTTGTTTTTAAGTCCATACTGCTTAAGGCTGTATTGTCGAAAATAATATCTCCTCCTGTAGGTTCAAAAAGGCCGATAATACATTTTAAAAACACAGTCTTACCAGAGCCACTTTGACCAATAATCAAATTGGTTTTCCCTTTTTCAAAGATGGTGCTTATTCCTTTTAGGACTTGAGTTTCTTCGAACGATTTTATGAGGTTGTTTATTTGAATCATTCTACGTAAGCAAAAGGTTAGTAACAATTGTATTCGTTATGATAATGGCAACACTGGTCCACACAAATGAAGTGGTACTGGCTTTTCCAACATCCAAAGCACCACCTTTCATAAAATAACCATGATAGGAAGGAATGGTGGCTAGAAGCATAGCAAACAAAAATGTTTTAATAAATGCATATACAATATGAAAGGCTTTGAAATCAAGTTGGAGGCCTTCAATAAAATCTGCATGGGAGGAAAATCCACCACTAATACAAGCAAGATAACCGCCGAAAATCCCTAGGGTCATGGAGATGCTAATTAAGAAAGGATACAAGGTCAAAGCTGCGATTTTAGGAAAAATCAAATAATTATAAGTATTTATACCCATGACCTCGAGCGCATCTATTTGTTCCGTTACGCGCATGGTTCCCAAACTGGAAGTGATGAACGAGCCTACTTTTCCAGCCATAATAACCGATATGAAGGTAGGAGCAAATTCTAGAATTATGGATTGTCTTGTTGCAAAGCCTACTAAATACCCTGGAAGTAATGGATTGTCGGTATTTATTGCAGTTTGAATGGCTACTACACCGCCAACAAAAAAAGAAATAAAGGCGATAATTCCTAGCGAGCCAATGATCAAATCATCGATTTCACGTAGAATTAAGTTTCGAAGTACATTCCATTTCGTGAATTTCCCAAAAGTTTTTTGGAGCATTAACACGTACTGTCCGATATGGGTTAAAATTTTCATTGCTCTAAAATACACAAAACTTAAAAATTAAAGTCCCAAATAACTCAAAGGAATCTAATAAATATAGCTTTCTTAGATCTGGTAGGTGATGGCGTTGATATTCATACCAGCACCAACGCTAGCAAATAAAACAACATCGCCTTTTGCTAACTCATGCCCGTCTTTTTGACCTTTAAGAACTTGGTCAAAGAGTGTTGGAATGGTAGCAACAGAACTATTTCCATATGTTTCGATGTTCATTGGGAGAACGTCGACGGGAACTTTTTCTTTGTAAAGTCTATAAAAGCGTTTCACAATAGCTTCATCCATTTTTTCGTTCGCTTGATGGATGAATATCTTCTTGAGGTTTTGTATGGAAGTGCCGGATTGATCTAAACAGGCTTTCATTGCATCAGGAACTCGAGATAAGGCAAATTCATACACCTTTCTTCCTTGCATTTTAATGAACTGATCGCTATTGTTCGTTTCGTATGAATCGCCAAAAAACAACATATCAACTTCGTTGTTATCGGTATAGGTAACCGATTCGTGCGCCATAATACCTCCAGATTTATCAGAGTCTTGGATGATGGTAGCACCTGCACCGTCTGCAAAAATCATTGAGTCCCGATCATTGGCATCCACAACTCTTGAAAGCGTTTCGGTGCCTATGACCAAACACTTTTTTGCCATTCCAGATTTTATAAATGCTTTGGCTTGAATCACCCCTTCGATCCAACCCGGACATCCAAAGAGGATGTCATAGGCTACACATTTAGGGTTTTTTATGCCTAAGGCTGCTTTTACTTTAGACGCTACACTTGGGAGCGAATTCGATTGTTTTGATCCGAATCGAGTATCTCCAAAATTATGAGCAACAATGATGTAATCAAGTGTTTCTTGATCAATCTTTGAATCCGTTATCGCTTTGGCGGCTGCATGGGCTGCTAAGTCAGAAGAGTTTTGATCTTGGGTAGCGTAGCGACGCTCTTTGATCCCTGTTATTGAACTGAACTTTTCAATTATCTCCGCATTTTCAACGTCAAAGGGAAGTCCGTCATTTGTTAAAAAAGTATGGTTTAGAAAGTCACTGTTCTTTTGAATTTGACTTGGGATGTAACTACCTGTACCTGTGATTTTTATATTTAAGGGCTCAATCATATACAAATGTAGTAAAGTACAGAAGCGCTTGGCAGTTTTACCTCAAAATCAGACGAAGTTCAACATTAAGTATTTGAAGCAAAAAAGAAAGAACAGAATAAACCTAAATAATGATTATTAGATATTTACATATTCTTCTATAGGAGGACAACTGCATATTAAATTACGATCCCCAAAGGCTTCATCCACCCTTCTGACGGAGGGCCAAAACTTGTTTTCTCGAACAAATTCTAAGGGATATAATGCCTTTTGTCTGCTGTATTCAAATGGCCATGCATCTGTAGTTGCCATCTGGAGTGTATGTGGGGCATTTTTTAAAATACTAGCTTCTGTATGCATTTCTTGCGCTCCAATTTCATGTGCAATCGCAATCATAGCCTCACAGAAACGATCGATTTCTGAAATGTTTTCACTTTCGGTAGGTTCTATCATCATCGTTCCAGCTACTGGAAAGGAAACAGTAGGAGCATGGAAACCATAATCCATAAGCCGCTTGGCAACGTCTACAACTTCGATGCCTTTTTCTTTAAAAGGCCTGAGGTCAATAATCATTTCATGAGCCGTCCTTCCTTTTTCGCCTAGGTAAAGAATGGGGTAGGTTCCTTCCAATCGTACTTTGATGTAATTGGCGTTCAGTATCGCAATTTCGGTAGCTTTTTTAAGTCCTTTTCCTCCTAGCATTTTGATGTAACCGTAGGAAATCAAGCAAGCGAGAGCTGAGCCCCAAGGCGCTCCTGAGATTGAGCTTATCGGATTCGTTCCTCCCGTTGTTATCATTGGATTGCTGGGTAAAAAAGGAGCTAAATGCTCAGCTACACAAATGGGTCCAACTCCAGGACCTCCTCCTCCGTGAGGAATTGCAAAAGTTTTATGAAGGTTGAGGTGGCATACGTCTGCCCCGATAATAGCTGGACTAGTTACACCAACTTGTGCATTCATATTGGCACCATCCATATACACTTGACCCCCATTGTCGTGAATCAACTGCGTCATTTTTCGGATGTTCGATTCAAACACACCGTGGGTTGAGGGGTAGGTGACCATTAGGGCAGCTAGATTGTCTTTATGTTCAAGAACCTTAGCAGAAAAATCTTCCCAATCAATATTGCCAATAGCATCGGTAGCTGTAACAACTACTTTCATTCCCGCCATGATGGCAGAGGCAGGGTTAGTTCCGTGCGCAGATGCAGGAATAATACAGATATTGCGATGATGATCTCCTCGATTGCTATGATAGGCACGAATAACCATCAGCCCAGCATATTCACCTTGTGCTCCTGAATTTGGCTGGAGTGAGGTTGCGTAAAATCCAGTAACTTCATTCAATTGTTCTTCGAGTTCTTTTAGGATGTGCTGATAACCCTGTGCTTGATCTAGGGGAACAAAAGGGTGCAACCCATTCCATTGCGCCCAACTTAGCGGAAGCATTTCACTAGCTGCATTCAATTTCATTGTACAAGAACCCAAGGATATCATGGAATGATTAAGGGCTAAATCTTTTCTTTCAAGGCGTTTGATGTAGCGCATCAGGCTGGTTTCAGAATGATACGAATTGAAAACGGGATGTGTTAAAAAAGCCGATTTTCGAGCTTGACTCTCTGGAATCCTAGATTCTAAATTAGCTGGATTTGAAGCTCCTTTTTGTTGGCTATAGGTTTCAAATACATCAACCAGTTTGGCAAAACTTTTTTCAGTTACGGTTTCATTAAACGCAATTGCAACATGGTTGGCATCAACAGTAAGTAAGTTGATTTCGTGAGCTTCTGCAACTGCAGTCAATCGAGCAGCATCAGCTTTGATTAACAAGGTGTCAAAATAATTTTTGTTGAGTTGCTCAATAGCAAGTTTTTCTAAAACTGCCTCAAATCGAATGGCTTGGAGATGAATTTTTGTTGCTATATTCTTAAGCTCTTTTGGTCCGTGATATACGGCATACATTCCGGCCATAACGGCGAGTAAAACTTGAGCGGTACATATATTGGATGTAGCCTTATCTCTTTTGATGTGTTGTTCTCTTGTTTGAAGTGCCATGCGTAAAGCGGGTGCGCCATCCAAGTCTCTAGTTTGTCCAATAATTCTGCCTGGAAGGTTTCTTTTATAAGCTTCACGGGTAGCGAAATAAGCCGCATGTGGCCCTCCATAACCTAGAGGTATCCCAAAACGCTGAGTTGTTCCTACCACTACATCTACACCGTATTTTCCGGGAGCTTCTAAAAGGGTAAGGCTTAATAAATCAGCCGCAACAACTGTTTTTATATCAAATGCTTGAACTTTTTTAACTAATTCTGGGAGGTCGCAAATTGCTCCATGTTTTCCTGGGTATTGAAAAAACGCTCCAAAAAAGTCGGTGTTAAAATCAAAGGTAGCTGCATTTCCTACCATAAGTTCAATTCCAATTGGTTCCGCTCGGGTTTTGAATAACGCAAGTGTTTGGGGAAGTACATCTTCAGACACAAAAAAGAGGCAGCTGTTATTCTTTTTTTGTTCTCGTGATCGGGCAGCAAAAAGAAGGGTCATCGCTTCTGCAGCCGCAGTGCTTTCATCCAATAGGGAAGCATTTGCCAATTCCATTCCCGTTAAATCGGTAACTACGGTTTGAAAATTAAAAAGAGCCTCTAGTCTTCCTTGCGCAATTTCCGCTTGATAAGGTGTGTATGCTGTATACCATCCCGGGTTTTCTAGGATGTTTCTTTGGATTACTGCTGGGGTGATGGTAGGATGATACCCTAAGCCAATGTAGGTGTCAAATAATTTATTTTTTTGTGAAATAAGCTGTAATTCTGTTAAAAATTCGTGCTCACTAATACCATCGGGGAGGTTCAAATCTGTACTTAGAGCAATATCAGCTGGGATTGTTTCACTCAATAAAGTCGCTATAGAATCGGCACCAATTACATCAAGCATTTGCTTAATTTCTCTTTCGTTGGGGCCTAAGTGTCTCGATTCAAAAGTTCCGTCCATCTTAAATAGTTATTTACGCAAACTTAGTTAAAATAGAAGCTATACTTCTCTACTTTTTACCCCTAAATAAGATAAGTTTTCAACTAAATTCAGAAGAAATTTTTTAACAGGTTTTTCGGCTGCATTTCAGGAAAAATAAGGGACTGCAAGTATTATAATTGATCATTGAACTCGGACATATAAACAGTTTTGATACTTTTGCGCTGTGAAACAACTTCAAGCTTTTTTCGATTTCTATCTCAAATCCAGTATTCATGTCGCTTTGATGGTACTTTGTATGTTCGAGATAACCCGAATTGAATGGGGCGTCCCTATTGTTTTATCAGAACAACTATTTGTTTTTTTAGCATCACTTGCGGCTTATAATTTTGTCAAATACTCCAACCTGATCAGGGTTAAATTCAATAGGAAGTCTAAACGTTTTATTACGATCGTTTTGATATCGTTTTTGAGTTTACTAGCAGCGGCATATTTTTTATTTTTCTTTTCTCAATCTAAACTGTATGTTGTTTTGGTTGCCACATTACTATTGCTTTTATATGTAGTCCCCCTAAATTCATCGAGCTCAAACCTAAGGACTGTTGGAGGAGTTAAAATTCATATTGTTGCCCTTTGTTGGACTTTAATTACAGGAGTGCTCCCGCTCATTGATGAAGTTGACACAATAGAGATTTCTTTTTGGCTCACTTTGATTCAGCGTTATCTTTGGATTATTTTAGCCTTACTTCCTTTTGAGATTGCTGATTTTAGTTCAGATGACAAAGCGTTGAGTACTTTACCGCAAGTTTTAGGAAAACAGAAGACGAAGTTTTTAGGCTATATTCTTGCTTTTCTTGTTGTATCTATTGCTTTTAAAGGCTTTGAAAAGGTTGTATGGTGCTATCTTGTAATGATGCTGTTGTATGTTTTTTTCTTAGGGAGAAGTTCAGAAGATCAACATCCGAACACAAATGCTTTTTGGGTAGAAGGGATTCCTTTTATCGGTTGGCTTATCTTATATTTACCCCATTAAAATTTCATAGCAATGGTTCGTTTATTTGTCCTGTTTATCTTGTTGCAAAGTAAAATAGTTACGCTAAAAGTAGCTTCTTTTGCTTCACAATTATCGCCTGAAATCGTTCTTATTGATGTTCGTACGCACGAAGAGTTTTTAGCGGGGCATATCGAGGGGGCTATCAACATTGATGTCACTGCTGCTGACTTTGCCTCCATAATAAATCAGTTTCCAAAAAAAGGACCCGTTTACATTTATTGCCGATCGGGTAAGAGAAGCACTCGTGCAGCCAATCAGATGAAAACGATGAATTTCAAAAAGATTGTTGAACTTGAAGGGGGCTATTTGGCTTGGAAAAAGAGGAATTCTATTTCTCAATAAGTCCAGCTCTTCTCAACAAAGCCTTTGGGTCTGGCTCAGATCCTCTAAAGCGTTTATACAATTTCATAGGATGCTCTGTTCCCCCCTTAGAGAGTACATGATCGTGAAACGCTTGCGCCGTTTTTTTATCAAAAACTCCTTTTTCCAAGAATAATTCAAAAGCATCTGCATCCAACACTTCTGCCCATTTATAACTGTAATAACCCGCAGCGTATCCTCCCTGAAAAATGTGAGAAAACGAAGTGCTCATGCAATTTTCTTCTATGCTCGGCGTGAATTGAAGTTTGCTGATTTGCTTTTCTTCATGCACTTTTACTGAGGTTATTTCTGTTGCATTTTCGTTGTGGTAAGATAGGTCTAGATAACCAAAACTCAGTTGTCGCAAAGTTTGCAAGCCTTGTTGAAATTGAGAAGCATTTTTGATTTTTTGAACATAGTGCATCGGAATTGGCTCACCAGTTTGGTAATGATGGGCAAACAAAGACAATGCTTCTTCCTGATAACACCAGTTTTCTAGAATTTGACTGGGTAGTTCAACAAAATCCCAAGAAACACTAGTTCCGCTCAGACTACCGTATTTGGTGTTTGCAAGCATTCCGTGTAGCGCGTGACCAAATTCGTGGAAGAGTGTGGTAACTTCATTGAAGCTTAAGAGTGCTGGATCATCATTTGTAGGTGGAGAAAAATTACATACAATAGAAATGTGCGGACGTTGACTTTGGTTTTGAGAACGATAAGAGGTCATCCATGCGCCACTTCTTTTTCCAGATCGTGGATGGAAATCTGCGTATAAAAGTGCATGAAAGCCACCTGTTTCGTTAAAAACTTCGTAGCAGATAACGTCCTTATGATATCCTTGGATTGCGTCCGACTGCTCGAAACGCAAACCGTATAAGCGCTCCACTATTTCAAATAAACCTTTCAATACATTGGGCAGAGGGAAATAAGGCTTTAGAATTTGCTCATCAAAATCAAAAAGTTCTTGTTTAAGTTTTTCAGAAACATAGGAAGTGTCCCATTTTTGTAAATCTTTTAGATCCAGTTTATCTTCCGCAAAACGCTCGATTTGCTCCCATTCTTTTTTAGCATAGGGGAGTGCATTTTGGTAAAGATCATCTAAGAACTGATTTACTTGTGAAGCAGATTGTGCCATGCGTTCTTCCAAAACAAAATCGGCATGGGAGCTATAGCCGAGGAGATTTGCGCGGTCTTTTTTTAATTGTACCAACTTTAGAATGCTGGATTCGTTGTTGTTTTCATTCTTTTGAAAGCCTCTTTTACCAAAGGCGAGGCTCATTTTTTTTCTAAGCGCTCGATCATCTGCAAAGGTTACAAAGGGGACGTAGCTCGGATAGTCTAATGTAAAAACCCAACCGTCTTTATTTTTCTCTTTCGCTAGGGCCTCAGCTTGTGTGATGCTTGTTTGTGGAAGTCCACTCAATTGTTTTTTGTCTGTCAAATGAAGTTCAAAAGCCTGGGTGTCGGCAAGGACATGTTCGCCAAATGAAAGGCTCAATTGAGCTAACTCTGTGTCGATTAAGCGCAACTTATCTTTGTCTTCTGCTGATAAAAGAGCACCGTTTCGAACAAACCCTTTGTATTCTTTTTCAATTAGAGTCAGTTGTTCTGGATCTAAAGCTAGGGTTTCTTTTTTATCGAAAATATTTTTAATGCGATCGAATAAAACCTTATTTAGACGCACATCGTTTTGAAATTTCGTTAATAAGGGAGCGGCTTTTTGCGTTACTTCTTGAAGCTCATTACTTGTTTCAGCACTGTTTAGGTTGAATAAAATTCCAGAGATTATGCCCAGCTGTTCACCACTTTGTTCCAGAGCCTCAAGTGTGTTTTCGAAAGTAGGGATTGCTGGGTTAGAACAGATATGATCAATTTCTTCGAGTGTTTTACTGATTTCTAGCTCAAGTGCTGGAATAAAGTAAGTCGTTTGAATTTGTTCGAAAGGAGCACTTTGGTGTTGCGTTTCAAAAACGCTGTTAAGGATATTTTTCAAAAGGTAAATGGGGTTTAGTTTAGGTTTTTGGCAGAATCAATTACTTTAGTTTTCATGGATTCCTTGTACGCCAAAATGGTTTGTTGTACCGCCTTGTCTGAACTGCCTAGAATTTGAGCCGCTAAGATCCCTGCATTTTTAGCACCATTCAATGCAACAGTAGCTACGGGAACCCCACCGGGCATCTGAAGGATGGATAATACAGAATCCCATCCATCAATTGAATTACTCGATTTTATAGGAACACCAATTACAGGGAGTGGGCTTGTTGCTGCTATCATACCCGGAAGGTGAGCAGCACCACCCGCTCCAGCGATAATAACCTGAATTCCTCTTGTATGCGCTTCTTGTCCATAAGAAATCATTTTCTCTGGAGTACGATGAGCTGATACAATATCGACTTCGAAGTCAATATTAAATTCTTTTAGAATGTCGATTGCTTCTTGCATTACTGGAAGGTCTGATTGACTCCCCATGATGATTCCAATTTTTGCCATTTTATTTTGAGATTACTTGTATTGTTTTTTTTACGTCTTCTGCTATTTTACGTGCCACCTCAAGATTTTCATTGATGATGGTCACATGCCCCATTTTTCTAAATGGGCGGGTATCTTTTTTACCGTAGATATGGGGGATTACTCCCGGCATAGCTAAGATAGTATTCATCTGTTCATAATAAACAGATCCGGTATGATTTTCTGCTCCTACCAAGTTTACCATAACCCCCGAAACTTTATTCTTTGTATTTCCAAGGGGTAGGTCTAGGATTGCTCGAATGTGTTGTTCGAACTGATCGGTATAGGAAGTCTCAATGGTTATATGTCCGCTGTTGTGTGGACGTGGCGCAACTTCATTGACTAAGATTGCACCAGTTTCTGTTAAAAATAATTCAACCGCCAGAAGGCCTACGTGTTCAAAAGATTCAGAAACCTGAAGGGCAATTGCTTGTGCTTTTTTAGTAATGTCTTCACCTAATCGAGTAGGACATAAAACATATTCTACTTGGTTCGCTTCGGGATGAAATTCCATTTCCACAGTTGGATAAGCAACTACATCACCTGAGGGGTTTCTGCAAACGATAACAGCAAGCTCGTGTGTAAAGGGAATTAAATCTTCTGCCAAGCAAGCCACATCAGGAAGCGCATCTAATTGCTCTTGATTTCGGACAACACTAACACCATTACCATCGTAACCCATTAAAGCAGATTTCCATACGAATGGAAGGTCTAACGAATGGTTTTGAACTGCAGTTTTGAGTTCCTCAAGATTATTGAAATTTTGATGTGGTGCTGTTGGAATATTATTTGCTCGATAAAAATCTTTCTGTGTGCTTTTGTTTTGAATGACTTCTAAAGTAGCAGCAGAAGGGTAAACTTCTACACCTTCTTTTTCAAGTTGTTTTAAAGCGTCAAGATTGACGTGTTCAATTTCGAAAGTAAGGACATCCACTTTTTTTCCAAACTCATAAACGGTTTGGTAGTCTTTGAAATCGCCTACTTCAAAATAATCACAAGCTATTTTAGAGGGTGCCACTTCGCTGGGGTCAAGAACATGGGTTTTGATGTCCCATTTACGAGTAGTGTAGAGCAGCATTTTGCCCAATTGGCCTCCGCCTAAAATGCCTAAGGTTTTATGAGTAGAAAAAAAGGACATATATTTTTTTGACAAAAATACGCATATATCTTTGATATCTTAATTTCAAACACAAAAAGCCCTTTAATTTGGGTATCTTTGCTTTTTCATAAAACTATTTGATCATGATTAATATCGTACTTTTCGGTAAGCCGGGAGCTGGTAAAGGAACACAAGCTGAGTTTTTGAAATCTCAATACCAATTGGTACATATTTCAACAGGAGATGTATTTCGTTACAACATCAAAAACACAACTGATTTAGGCAAACTGGCCCAGTCGTATATGGATCAAGGTGATTTGGTGCCCGATTCGGTAACCATCAACATGCTCGAAGCTGAGGTTGAAAAAAATCATGATGCCAAAGGTTTTATTTTCGACGGCTTTCCAAGAACTACTGCTCAGGCCGAAGCGTTGGATGCTTTTTTAAGTAAAAAAGAAATGCAAGTTACTGCTACTATTGCGCTTGAAGCTACCGATGACGAATTGGTCGAACGTTTGTTGAAACGCGGAGAAACAAGCGGACGTTCTGATGATCAGGATGAAGCTAAAATCAGAAATCGGTTTGATGAATACAATCAAAAAACGGCTCCATTACGAAGTTTTTATACCAACCAAAGTAAATTTCATAGTGTCAATGGGATTGGGACAATCGACGAAATAACAGCTCGATTAACCTCCATTATTGACCGCTTCTAAAACTGTACAATGACTGAAGGAAATTTTGTAGATTATGTAAAACTTGCCCTCACTTCTGGAAACGGAGGTAAAGGATCCATACATCTTCACCGTGAAAAATTCATAACCAAAGGTGGACCCGATGGAGGTGATGGTGGTCGAGGAGGTCATATTATTTTGAGAGGAAATCCAAATCTTTGGACCCTCTACTCCTTTAAATTTAAAAAGCATTTTGGAGCTGAACATGGAATGCACGGTAGTAAAAACAGAAGTTCAGGCGCTCAAGGAGAAGATGTATATCTCGATGTTCCATTAGGTACTGTTGTAAAGGATACTGAAACTGAAGAAGTGCTTTTTGAAATTACAGAAAAGGATCAAGAAGTGATATTGGTCAAAGGAGGTTTGGGTGGCCGTGGAAACTGGCACTTTAAATCCTCGACTAGACAAACCCCCCGATACGCTCAGCCCGGTATGAAAGGCGTTCAGCGTTTCGTTACTTTAGAATTGAAATTACTTGCTGATGTAGGTTTGGTAGGATTTCCCAATGCAGGAAAATCAACTCTTTTAGCTGCTTTGACTTCGGCTAAACCCAAAATTGCTGACTATGAGTTTACAACCTTAAAACCCAATTTAGGGATTGTTCATTATCGCGATTATCGTTCTTTTGTGATGGCCGATATTCCAGGGATTATTGAAGGTGCCGCCCAAGGTAAAGGATTGGGTCATTATTTTTTGAGGCATATAGAACGGAATTCTGTTTTGCTCTATGTAATTCCAGCAGATGCAAAAGATGTAAAAAAACAATTTGAGATTTTACGTTCAGAACTTCAAGAATTCAATCCAGAATTATTAGACAAACAATATATGGTCGTACTATCTAAGTGCGATTTACTTGACGATGAACTCCGTGAAGCTTATGCCGAAGAGATGAAAGCGAGTTTTCCTCATACTCCACATACCATGATTTCAGCAATAAGCGAGTACAATCTTCAGTCCCTTAAAGACGAACTCTGGAAGGTTTTGGCTCTTGAAAATTCAATTGCGTAAATTTTAATATGGGTCGTATTTCAATCATTTGTATTATTGTTTTTTGGAGTTGGTCTACCATAGGGCAAGAAAAAACTCCTTTTGCAACCTATGATTTTTCTTCTGATCAGGGATATCTAGAAAAACGTTCGACCTTAGAGAAAGAATCCAGCACCAGCGAGGCCTATAATAGGTTGATCCGTTGGGCTATAAAACACAAGGATTTTGAAACGGCAATTCAGTATTATGCAAAGTTGCTGGAGTTGGAACCAAATAATGCCGAGTATCATTATCGTTTGGCAGGTGTTAATGGAATTCGAATTGATGAGATCAGTAAGTTTAAAGCCTTGCCCTATGTCTACGCAATGAAAACAAATTTTCTGAAAGCACACCAATTAGATTCAACCCACACCCCAACTCTAACGGCACTTGTTCGGATTTATACCAAGTTACCCAACTTCCTCGGTGGAAACCTTGAGAAGGCAAAAGAATACGCAAAATTACTATCTGATTTGAGTCCAGCTGAAGGCTATCTCGCTCAGGGGTTTATTTTAGAATATGAAGGCAACACAACTCAAGCTGAAGCCCAGTATAAAAATGCTTTTGATCTCCTATCTTTTTTAGATAGCTGTGAGGCTTCCGTTGTTGAAACTTATTTTGACAATAAAAGTGCTAATCTGAGTTATGAATTAGCCGCTATTGGACTGACTTTCAATTTAAGCTCAACCCGATCCATTTGCGCACTTCAATATTATTTAGAGCAGTTCGATGACTCCGATAATTTACCCAAAGAATGGGCGTTTTACAAACTTGCCTTGCTTTATGAAAAGATAAACCAAAAGGAACGGGCTGAGATATATCGTACTTTAGCTTTAGAAATTAACCCTACTTTTATTCCAGAATAGGATTAGAACAGAAAGAAAGACCCATGAAGAAATTCCATTTTATAGCCATCGGAGGGAGTGCCATGCACAACCTTGCATTAGCATTACAGTTCAAAGGTTTTGAAATTAGTGGAAGTGATGATGCTATTTTTGAGCCATCAAAATCTAGATTAGCAAAGGCCAGTTTGCATCCAGAAGTGATGGGGTGGTTTCCAGAAAAAATCACGGATGATTTAGACGGAATCATCTTAGGGATGCATGCCAAAGAAGATAATCCCGAACTTTTACAGGCAATGGAATTGGGAATCCGAATTTATTCTTATCCTGAGTTTCTTTACGAACAGACAAAAAACAAAACACGGGTGGTCATCGCTGGAAGTCATGGCAAAACAACCATCACTTCAATGGTTCTTCATGTTCTAAATTATTGGGAAAAAGAAGTCGATTATATGATTGGTGCTCAACTCGAAGGTTTTGATACCATGGTTCATTTGACAGAAGAAAATGATTTTATGCTGATTGAGGGCGATGAATATCTTTCGTCACCCATAGACCGAAGACCCAAGTTTCTTTGGTATAAACCCCATGTTACATTAATCTCGGGCATTGCTTGGGATCATATCAATGTTTTTCCGACCGAAGAAAATTACATCGAGCAATTCGAAACCTATATCGACTCGATAATGCCCGGAGGTGTATTGGTTTATAACGAATCGGATTCTGTCTTGGAGCGCATAACCGCAGCTTCTCAAAACACCATTCGAAAAGAAAGTTATCGCTTGCCAGATTATTTTATCGAAGAAGGAGTGTCTTATTTGAAAACGGATGAAGGCGATTTGCCCCTCGAAGTTTTTGGAGAACACAACCTTTCGAATATTGCTGGAGCCAAATGGATTTGCCAACTGATGGGAGTTGATGAGGATGATTTTTTAGAAGCCATAATGAGTTTTAAAGGCGCATCAAAGCGATTGGAGAAAATAGGAGATAACGGATCCTCCTTCTTGTTCAAAGATTTTGCCCATGCTCCGAGTAAGGTTAAGGCAACTTCAGAAGCGGTAGCGTTACAATTTGACAAACATCATAAAGTATATTGTTTGGAATTGCATACCTATAGCAGCCTGAATCCAGCCTTTATTGGACAATATAAAAATGCGCTCAATGGGGCAGACGAAGCTGTTGTTTTTTATGATCCAGCAGCATTGAAAGTTAAAAACAGAAGCCCTTTGAGTGAACAAGAAATCAAAACTGCTTTTGGTTCTGAAAATCTCCTAGTGTTTTCCAATCCCAAAGCTTTTCAAGAATTTCTTTTTGAGCACGAGTGGAATAATAGTATCCTCTTGATGATGAGTTCGGGTAACTACGGAGGTATTGATTGGGACACTTTAAAAGATCGCGTGCTCAACCTTTAGTTTGATGGTTTGCGTATAAACGTTCAATGTGCTCAATCACTTGAGACTGACCGTCGATTAGCGCCTGTTTGGCTCTCGATCGATCTTCTTTGTTTTTGTCCTGAGAAATTTTGTATTTACCTTCCCAAGATGTAATCTCAATATGAAATCCAACAATATAATCCAAGGCAGCTTGCATACGCGGATTATTTTCTTCTAAAACATAACTAGGATTTGCACCTTCCAGAAAAGCAGTCATGGCAATTAGACTTTCCTTCACCTCTTGTGCTGCTCTTTTGATTTTAATTTTTCCACGCAAATGAACCTTAAAATAGTTCCAAGTTGGGAGCTGTGTTGTGCTGTATTTTGAGGGTGAAATATATACTTCGGGCCCGTGAAAAATAAGTTCTAAGTCGTGATCCTTATCTTCGAAATGACTGATCTGCGGATTGAATTTATCTAGGTGACCAACCAAGGTACCCAAAGTGCCTTTCGGAGTGTATACTAAGGGGATATGCGTGCTTAAAACGGAATTGTTACTGGCTGTAATTACAGTTGCGAGCGGGTACATTTTAACCAGTTCTAAAGCATTTTCGTATTGTTTTTCTTGGTGGTGTTTTGGAGGATAATTCATTATTAAAAAAGTTATATTTTTATAGACATTATTGATTTTAATAAGCGTAAAACCATCGTAAACCTACTTTACTATGAAAATGATTCCTCCCAAATTTACATTAAAAGACTGGTCTGTTGAAGAACGACCTCGAGAAAAATTAATCAGTCTAGGGGCTCAGCAACTGTCGAATGCAGAATTGTTGGCACTTTTAATTGGAAGTGGAAATCCTGGGGAAACTGCCGTTCAACTCATGCAACGCCTCATGGCTTCCCTTAATAATGATCTGAGTGCACTTCACAGAATTGGTATAGACGGCTTATTGCAATGGAAGGGAATTGGCCCAGCCAAGGCCGTAAAAATAAAAGCAGCATTGGAATTAGGGAAACGAATGCAAGGAATTCCTGCACAAGAAAAAGTGAGTTGTACCAGTAGTGCAATTGCTTATGACGTTCTATTTGCGGTCTTGTCCTATTTGGATCAAGAGGAGTTTTGGGTTTTATTATTGAATAGTCAACATCATATTTTAGAAAAAAAATGTTTGAGTAAGGGAGGGATTTCGGAAACTACAGTCGATATTCGATTGCTGTTTAAGAGCGCCCTTCAAGTTGGAGCAACGGCTATAATTGTTCCTCATAACCACCCTTCGGGAGTTTTAAAACCAAGTACAAGTGACATTCAACTGACGCAGAAAATAAAAAAAGCAGGTGATAATATGGATATAAAACTCCTAGATCATTTAATTATTTCTGAAAAAGGCTATTTTAGCTTTGCAGACGAAAAACTACTATAACTATGCTGTTGGTTTATACCCACACAATCACTCCTAGACTCCGATATACTTTCAAGCATTTCTTTGAAAGCGTCCTTGGAATTCAAGTAGATTTCACAACAAAATTGGAAGTTTTTATTGCTCAGAATGGACCCAAAATAAGCTATGCTAACGCCCCTTTGGGGAATGAATTTTTTGTGAATTCAAATGCCTTGTTGTTTGAGCAAGGGGCTCATGATATCGAAATAACAGTTTCTCAATGGGAAGGCTTACCTGCTTTTTTTGAGTGTAACAAAGACTCCATGCTTCCATTTGATGTTTTTGCAGCAACCTTTTTTTTAATCAGTAGATACGAAGAATACCTAACCCATATAAAGGACGAGTCCGATCGGTTTGTGAGCGACCAATGCCTTGCAGTTCAGAATAACTTTTTAGAACGGCCCGTTATTGATCTATGGGCTCAAAAAACATTCGATTTACTCCTTCAGAAATTCCCTGAACTTGAGCAAACCAAAAAATCTAAGGTACAGTGTATACCCTTGGTTGAGGTTACATCTGCCTATAAATACAAGCATAAATCATTTCTGAGAAATACTGCTCAGTTCCTAATTTCATTAGGCAATTTTGAATTGTGGAGCATGATAGAACAGACCCTAGTTTTGCTAGGCTTTTGGAAAGATCCGTGGAATAATTTTAACGCCTTTTTGTCTTTGTTTAAAAAGACTAAGGTAAAACCCCGTTTTTTCTTTCTGTTTTCTAAAATCACCTTTTATGATCAAGGGATTTCAATTTTCAACGACACCTTTCAATCTTTAATTAAATCCCTTGCAGATTATCATAAAGTTTCTTTGTTGGTCTCTACAGAAGGGCGTCAAAAAGCTACAACATTCAAAACAGAATTGGAGCGTTTTGAAAGTGTCATTCACAGAAACACAAAATTCTTACGCTTTAATCGCGGTGTAACAACAGTTTTCGACACCTACCGGAATGCTTTGGGAATGGAGCAGGCAGAGGATTTCAGCCTAGGATATCACGATAGAATAGGCTATCGAGCAAGTACAGCGGTGCCTTTTCGATTCTACGATTTAGGTAACGAAATTGAAACCTCTTTGGTGCTATATGCAGTTGTTGCAACTGAAGAAGCGTTACGAACCTTGGATGCTCAAACTGCTTTTAAGAAATTAGAAACCCTTAAAGATCAAATCCCAACGTCAACGGGAGTTCATGTGTTTTCTGTAACGAATGCGATTTTTTCTCCGCACAATAAAAACACTTTGTGGAAAGAAGCCTATACCAACTATATTGTAAACTATGATTAATTCACATAAGGTCCAGCATATTTTCTTTGACTTGGACCATACGCTTTGGGATTTTGAAAAAAATTCTGGTGCAACATTTAAATCGATTTTCGAAGAATTGAACTTTGATTTTTCTCTCGAAGTATTTTTGGACTTTTATAATCCAATCAACCATTATTATTGGAAGCAGTATCGCGAGAATATGATTTCGGAAATCGAGCTTCGTTATTTGAGGTTAGAAAAAACCTTTGAAGCCATGAAGGTGCCTACTTCCACGGCTCGAATTGATCGTATTTCTGAACTTTATATACAGCAACTTTCTACGTATACTCATCTTTTTAAAGATACCATTTCAGTTCTAGAATACTTGAATTCTAAGTATACATTGCACATCATCACCAACGGCTTTGAGCATGTACAGCAACGGAAACTAGAAAATTCTGGTATCGCTCGGTTTTTTAAAACCGTTTTGACTGCTGAGAAAATTGGCGTTAAAAAACCCCATCCGACTATTTTTCTATCTGCAATGAAAACAGCTGAGGTTCTTCCTGAACATGCTATGATGATTGGTGACAGTCTAGAAGCGGATATTCAAGGGGCATTGAAACTAGGGATGCAGGCAATACATTTCAATTCGCACAAAGAAGCGTATCACGAAGAATGCTTGATTATTGATCAGTTATCAGATTTAACTAATTTATTGTAAAATGTTCGGATATGATCGGCCGCTCTTTTGTCTAGTAGCTTGACTTAATGTATTTTTACATAAAATTCCAGTATGCAAATTCAAGATGCTCAAAAGGCCGTAGACGAATGGATCAAGGATCACGGAGTCCGATACTTCAATGAACTCACCAATATGGCTCAGTTGACTGAAGAGGTTGGGGAAGTGGCTCGAATTATTGCCAGACGCTACGGAGAACAAAGTGAAAAGGAATCGGATAAAAACAAAGACTTAGGAGAAGAGCTTGCAGATGTTGTCTTTGTGGTTTTATGTTTAGCAAACCAAACAGGAATCAACCTTCAAGACGCTTTTGATAAAAAACTCAACCTAAAAACCCAACGGGATCACGACCGACATCAAAACAATCCAAAACTTAAATAATACGGATGCTGCTTCACATTAATCACCCTTCTCAAAACTGTTTGGGAAGCCTCAATATTACCGGGTCAAAAAGCGAGACCAACCGATTATTACTTTTACAGGCACTGTATCCTGGATTGACCATAAAAAACCGCTCGAATTCGGATGATTCTGTTGCCATGAATCATGCACTAACGACAGACTCAAACCTAATAGACATTCACCACGCTGGAACAGCAATGCGTTTTTTGACTGCTTTTTTTGCAACACAAGCAGGGCGTGAAGTTGTTTTGACAGGTTCTTCGCGCATGCAAGAAAGACCCATAGGGGTTTTGGTAGAGGCCTTGAGAAAATTAGGTGCCCAAATTGCTTATGAACAAGAAGAAGGCTATCCACCACTTCGGATCACAGGAAAAGCCTTGAAAGGTGGCGCTGTTTCCTTACCAGCAAACATCAGCAGCCAATACATTTCTGCCTTATTGTTAATTGCGCCGCATTTGGAAGAAGGACTAAATTTGAAACTAGAAGGAGAAATCACCTCCTTACCTTATTTGAAAATGACGTTGGCTTTGTTGGATCGCATTGGAGTTCGTTCTCATTTTGAAGATAAAAACATTAAAATCTCCCAACAAAAAACAATAGCCGACCAAACCCAAGTTGTTGAATCCGATTGGAGTTCGGCTTCCTATCATTTCAGTTGTGTTGCGTTGAGCAAAGCAGGTCGAATTCGGTTGAGCAGTTACCGACAAGACAGTCTTCAAGGAGATGCCGTTTTGATTGCGGTCTACAAAAAACTAGGAGTTGATACGCGTTTTGAAAATGATCAAATGATTTTAGAAAAAATCAAAGATTTTGAATTACCAAAAACCCTTGCATTGGATCTGGTCGAGGCACCTGATATTGCTCAGACCATTGCAGTGAGTTGTTACGGACTAGGAGTTGCTTGTGATCTGACAGGTTTGCACACCCTAAAAATCAAAGAAACTGATCGACTCATTGCATTAGAAAATGAATTGTCTAAGCTTGGTGCTCAAATTCGAGTGACCGAGGACAGCTTACACCTTAGTGCTGATCAGGATTTTAAAGTCAATCAAACCATCGCCACTTATAGCGATCATCGTATGGCAATGGCTTTTGCTCCCTTGGCTTTGAAAATCAGCCATCAAATTGCAGAATCAAATGTCGTTACTAAGTCGTATCCTGACTTTTGGAATGACTTGGAAGCTATTGGTTTTGAGCTTGTTGAAAAATAAGTCAACGAAATAACTCCGTTTACTTGACAACCCCTATGCTGAGGTAGTATATTTGCGCTTTTAATATCATTTCTATGAAGCGGTATTGAAGTAACTAAACACAGCTTATTTATGAAATTATCCAATTTCGGTTTTACATTACCAGAAGAAAGACTAGCCGAGCATCCTGCAGAAAATCGCGACGAAGCTCGATTAATGGTTCTCAATAGAGCAACCAGAACAATAGAACACAAGCAATTCAAGGACGTTATCGATTACTTCGAAGAAGGGGACGTAATGGTTCTGAATAACACCAAGGTTTTTCCTGCGCGTCTTTTTGGTAATAAAGAAAAAACGGGAGCGCGTATCGAAGTCTTTTTGTTGAGAGAATTGAACGAAGAACAACGTTTGTGGGATGTTTTAGTTGATCCAGCACGTAAGATAAGAATTGGTAATAAGCTTTACTTTGGGGAAGACGATAGTCTAGTCGCTGAAGTAATTGATAATACAACCTCCAGAGGGAGAACCCTGCGTTTTCTTTTCGATGGTTCTTATAACGAATTTCGTAAGAAACTCAAACAACTGGGTGAAACACCACTTCCAAAATACATCAAAAGAGAGCCAGAAGCTTACGATAAAGAACGCTATCAGACCATTTATGCTAAGAATGAAGGAGCTGTAGCTGCTCCCACAGCTGGAATGCATTTTTCTAAACATCTATTGAAACGTCTAGAGATTAAAGGAATTGATCTAGCCGAATTGACATTGCATGTTGGTTTAGGAACATTCAATCCGGTCGAAGTTGAAGATTTATCGAAACACAAAATGGATTCGGAAGAACTCATTATTGAAGAAAAGGCAGTGCAAATAGTAAATGCTGCAAAGGCTAAAAAAAATAAAATCTGTGCTGTTGGGACTACCGTTATGCGCGGATTAGAAAGTTCAGTTTCTTCTATTGGTACCTTAAATCCATACGAAGGATGGACCCATAAATTTATTTTTCCTCCATTTGAGTTTTCAATTGCTGACTGTATGATCACCAATTTTCATACGCCCAAATCAACTTTATTGATGATGGCTTCTGCTTTTGCAGATCCAGATTTCATCAAAGAAGCTTATCAAGTTGCCATCAAGGAAGAATATAATTTCTATTCTTATGGAGACGCGATGTTGATCCTTTAAATTCATTAAATACAGACGGTTTCTATGGAGTTGGCTAAAAAAGATATTCGAGCACTTTCTAAAGAAGCCCTTCAGGACTTTTTTATTGCACAGGGGCAACAAGCCTATAGAGCTGCACAAGTATATCAATGGTTGTGGAGTAAAGGAGTTCATGATTTTGACAAGATGACCAATCTTTCAAAAGACACAAGACTGTTGCTGGACACTCATTTTACGATCAATCATATTGCGGTCGATCAACAACAGCGCAGTAAGGATGGGACATTTAAAAATGCGATCAAATTACACGATAATCGCATTGTCGAATCGGTACTAATTCCCGCAAAAGACCGAACTACTGCTTGTGTTTCATCGCAAGTAGGATGCAGTTTGGATTGTAAATTTTGTGCTACTGCTCAGTTGGATCGTATGCGAAACCTGAATGTCGATGAAATCTTTGATCAGGTCGTTGCCATTGATCAGCAAAGTAAGACCTATTTTGACATCCCTCTTTCGAATATTGTATTCATGGGAATGGGTGAGCCCTTGATGAACTATAATAATGTATTGGGTGCAATAGAGAAAATCACCTCTCCAGAAGGCCTGGGAATGGCCTCCAAAAGAATCACACTCTCGACTTCGGGAATCCCAAAATTGATTCGTAAAATGGCAGATGATGGTGTTAAATTTAATCTTGCTGTTTCCCTCCATTCTGCTATTCAATCGACTCGAGAAAAGATCATGCCTTTTTCTGAGAAATTTCCAGTGGATGAGCTATTGTCTTCCCTAGAATACTGGTATGAAGCTACGCAACGAATGGTCACAATCGAATTTATCGTTTGGAAAGGAATCAACGACAACCTTGAAGAGGTTAGAGCATTGGTTAACTTTTGCCGAAAATTTCCTTCCAAAGTAAATTTAATCGAATACAATCCTATTGGAGATGATACTTTTGAACAAGCCTCAAAAGAAGCCATGTCGATGTATCAGAACAAACTAACAGCTGCGCGCATCATCAATACCATAAGACGATCGCGTGGGAAAGACATTGACGCAGCTTGTGGTCAACTAGCAAATAAAGCCCTGAAAAACTAATTCTAATGAAGTTGTATATTAGTGGAGTATGAAAGTAACAGAGCAAATTAAAGATCCCATATATGAAGAAATGGAGCACTTCGAACAAAAGTTCAGTGATTCGATGTCTTCTAAAGTTGCTCTGCTCAATCGAATTACCCATTTTATTGTCAATCGAAAAGGGAAGCAGATGCGGCCCATGTTTGTGTTCCTTACTGCTAAGCTTTTAGGCGGAGGAAAAGTTACCGAGCGAACCTATAGAGGAGCTTCTGTGATCGAACTAATTCATACAGCCACTCTTGTTCATGATGATGTTGTTGATGATAGTAATCAGCGGAGAGGTTTTTTCTCGATCAACGCATTGTGGAAAAATAAAATCGCCGTTCTCGTTGGCGACTATTTATTGTCCAAAGGCTTACTTTTATGTATTCATAACGAAGATTTTGATTTACTCAAAATCATTTCTGTAGCGGTTCGCGAAATGAGCGAAGGAGAATTGTTGCAGATTGAAAAGGCCAGAAACCTTGATATAACAGAAGACATTTACTTTGAAATCATCCGACAGAAAACAGCTACATTACTTGCCGCATGTTGTGCAATGGGCGCACAGTCCGTTTCTGATGATAAAGAAGCAGTCGAGCAAATGCGTGTTTTTGGAGAACTTCTAGGAATGGCTTTCCAGATCAAAGACGATCTTTTTGATTATGGGGAAGCAAAAATTGGCAAGCCAACAGGAATTGACATCAAGGAACAAAAAATGACCTTGCCTTTAATTTATACATTGAACAATGTTTCTTCGAAAGAACGAAAATGGTTGATTCATTCCGTTAAAAAATACAATACAGATAAAAAAAGAGTAAAAGAGGTTATTCAGATGGTGAAAGATTCAGGAGGCTTGGATTACGCCCAAAACCGGATGGAATCATATCGCACTGAAGCCCTAGATATTCTAATGACATTTCCTAAAAACGCCTACCGTGATTCTTTAGAATTAATGGTAAATTATGTCATTACTCGTAAACAATAAACAACACAGTAAACACTAAAATTTGATTTCTAAAAATACCATAGACCAAGTGTATGAGACTGCTCGTGTAGAGGAGGTCATTGGTGATTTCGTGGGTTTAAAGAAGTCTGGAACGAACTTCAAAGGACTAAGCCCTTTTACCCAAGAACGCAGTCCGAGTTTTATGGTTTCTCCTGTAAAGCAAATTTGGAAAGACTTTAGTAGTGGAAAAGGTGGGAACGTTGTAGCCTTTCTTATGGAGCACGAACATTTTTCTTATCCTGAGGCCATCCGTTATTTGGCTAAAAAGTATAATGTTGAAATTGAAGAAACCGAGCAAAGCGATGCGGAGAAGGAAAAGTTAAACGAACGTGAAAGCATGTTCTTGCTAGCTGAACACGCAAACACCTATTTTAAGCAAACACTTTGGGAAGCATCAGAGGGGAAGGCAATAGGGCTTTCTTACTACAAGGAACGAGGCTTTACAGACGAAACCATTAAGAAGTTTGATTTAGGTTATTCTCCCCAAGAGAAAGATGCATTTACAAAAACAGCTCTAAAAAATGGTTTTCAATTAGAGTTCCTCGAGAAAACAGGCTTGTCGATTGTTAATGAAAGTTATCAGGTTGATCGCTTTCGAGGTAGGGTCATGTTCCCAATCAAAAGTCTTTCGGGACGAGTAGTCGGTTTTGGTGGAAGAATTCTTGGAGATAATAAAAAAACAGCCAAATATTTAAATTCACCTGAAAGTGAGATTTACCATAAGAGTAAAGTACTTTATGGAATTTACGAAGCAAAACAGAGTATAGCCAAAGAAGATGTTTGTTACTTAGTAGAGGGCTATACAGACGTTATTCAAATGGTTCAGTCAGGAGTAGCCAATGTCGTCTCGTCTTCGGGAACTGCACTTACAGAGCTTCAGATCCGCTTGATTCAGCGACTCACTCAAAACATTGTAGTTCTTTTTGATGGCGATGCAGCGGGACTCCGAGCTTCACTTCGTGGGATCGATATGATTTTAGCGCAGGGAATGAATGTAAAGGTCTGTTCGTTTCCAGAGGGAGAAGATCCTGATAGTTTTGCTAAGAAAAATTCGCAAGAAGCTATTGAACTTTTTTTTAAGGAAAACGCAAAAGATTTCATTCAATTCAAAGCTTCTTTACTCCTCGAAGATGCTACAAATGATCCTGTTAAAAAGGCCGCAACAATTCGTGATATAGTTGAAAGTATTTCTAAAATTCCAGACCCAATTCAACAAGAAGTCTATGTGCAAAGTTGTGCACAGCAGATGGAAATTTCAGAAAATGTTTTGTTTAGCGCTTTGGCTCAACTTACAAAGAAAGCCCAATCCAACACCCGTAAAACGGCTTCCAAAGAAGAGTCTTTTCGGGTAGTGAAAAACGATACTCCTCAAAATGTTACCGTAGATCATACTTTTGAATTGGAACGACAAATCATAACAATCCTTATGCTTTATGGGGATCGAGAAGAGTCTTTCAAAGAGTCTGTATTGAGTTTTTCTGATGATAAAGATATTTTAGAGGAAATCACTGAAGTGAAAGCAAAGGTGTTTGAAAAAATATTTTTGGATTTACAGCAAGACGAGGTTGAATTAGCAAATGCAAACTTCAAAACCTTATTTTATCTTTTAATTGAACATTTTCAAGTAGAAGGTCAAATTGCCATGGATAAATTAATACCTACCCTAGACGGAGAGTTGAGTTCTTTGGTGAGTAATATCCTTATGAACGAAGATCAATATCAATTACACGATTGGGAGAAGAAAAATATTTTTGTAAAATCCCGAGACAGTCAAGTACCACAACTAGTAAATGAAACTATTTTAACACTTCGAAAGTTGTTGATTGACAAGAAGATAGAAGAACTGCAAAGTCAAGTACAAGACAAAGAATTGCATCACGCTGAAATTCTAGAGGAAGTGATGAGTTACTACCAACTCAAACAGGTTGTTTCTAGAAAATTAAATCGAGTAATTTAGTTCCTAAAGATCCATCGGAATTTCACAGACGGGAATTGGCTGCATCTTATGCTGGTTTTGACTGTGGAGTTTTTTATAAATCGCCCGAACCTCTTTTTGTCTATCAGTGTCGTGCTCTGAAGTGCTGTTCACATGTTTCATAGCCCATTCCAATTCATTGTAGGTAGCACCCATTTGATCTTCGTCTGTACGATCATCACCCCACAATCCATCTGTGGGAGCAGCTTGTTGAATGGAATCGATTACGCCGAGTTTTTTGGCGAGTAAAAACACCTCAGATTTCATCAGATCTGCAATGGGACTAAGATCTACGCCACCGTCTCCATACTTAGTGTAAAAACCAACACCAAAATCTTCAATTTTATTTCCAGTTCCTGCTACTAAATAGCGTCCTAGTGCTGCGAAATAATACAGGGTAGTCATACGTATACGCGCACGCGTATTGGCTAAACTCAAAAACGTACTCGCTTCATCTGTGGTTGGAGGTAAAAGCTCCTGAAAGCTTTCAAAAACTCCTGTTAGGGAAAGTGAATGATGCCGGACGTTGGGGTATTTGCTTTCGAGCCAAGCAATGTGTTCTTGTGCTCTTGTAACTTGATTAGCTTCTTGATGAATGGGCATTTCTAGGCAAAGGACAGGCTTTCCCGTAAGTGCACATAAGCTTGAAGTTAAAGCCGAGTCAATCCCACCAGACACACCAACTACAAAACCATTCATTCCTGATTTATCTGCATAGTCGTTAAGCCAATTTACGATGTAGTCAATAACTTTTTCTGGTGATTTCATGTGTTTTAGCGATTTTTTGGATGTAACTTTGTACAAAATTAGGGAACTTATTCCTCACAAAAAATTTTTAGCAGCAGATGAATTCATTTTCTAGATCATTTTTTTTAAAAGCGAGTTTTTGTATCGCTTTTACTGTTTTTTTCTCATCCTGTTCGGATGAAAATGCGCTTGAGGCGGAAATTAATCGAATCCCTGTTACGATTGACATCGATCGTTTTGATCTTAAGTTTTATAATGCTACTCCTGAGGAATATATTGAACTCAAAAAGTCCTATCCGTATCTCTTTCCCAATCAATTTCCAGATAGTATATGGGTTAAAAGACAACGCGACAGTATTCAAACGCTTTTGCATGCCGAAATAAAGAAGGTTTACCCTTCTCTGGATCCTGTAAAAGAAGAGTTGGTTTCGCTTTATAAGCACATCAAATATTATTTCCCACAAATACAAGATCCGCATGTCGTTACGGTAGTCAATAATGTCGACTATCAGAGTAAAACAATTTTTACAGACTCCTTGCTGATCATCTCTTTGGATACTTATTTGGGATCAAAGAATCCATTGTATGAGGGTATTCCGAAGTACATTGTTCAGGATATGGAGTTTGCTTATATGACGTCCCACATTATTGATGAATTAGGAAACGCCTTAGTGAAAAGCCCGGTGAAAAGAACCTTGTTGGGTCAGATGATTTATTACGGAAAGAAGTTGTACCTAAAAGACCTTATGTTACCTCAGACTTCCGATGCCATTAAGATCAGCTATTCTCAAGAACAAGTAGATTGGGTTCACGATAATGAGCGTTATATGTGGCAATATTTTATAGAAAACGAATTGCTTTATAAGACACAATCTTCTTTATTTCTCAGGTTTATTGAGCCTGCTCCTTTTTCAAAATTCTATTTGGAGATTGATAACGAAACTCCAGGTAAAGTTGGTCAATGGATTGGGTGGCAAATTGTTCGCTCTTATATGGAAAAGAATCCAGACACAGCTTTAGAAAAACTCTTTGAGACTCCAGCTATGGAATTATTCAATCAATCAAATTATAAACCCGCAAAATAAGAACATGGGAAAACAAACCAATATATCCATTGAAGTAGCCTTAGACGAAAATAAGATTCCAGAAAAAATTGTTTGGTCTGCACCCGATGGCGGTGTTAATGAAGAGGAGGCACAAGCCTTATTGATGTCCTTGTGGGATGGAAAAAATCAAGAAACCCTTCGTATGGATTTATGGGTAAAAGATATGCCGATTGATCAAATGAATGTGTTTTTTCATCAATCGTTAGTGACCATGAGTCAAACCTTTTTGCGAGCGACCCAAGATGAGAAGATGGCGGCTACGATGAATGATTTTTGTGATTACTTCGCAGAAAAACTAAAAATCGACCGCAGCTAAAGCTTCTCGATTGTTGAAATCTTCGTTCAATTGAGCGATATATGCCAAGAGTTTATCTCCACCTGTTTTGTGTAAAGACGAAGTGATGAAGTGTGGCGGTGCTTCTTCCCATGCATGATCAAGCATTTTCTGAATATAAGCCTTTGATTTACGTTCAACAGCCATCGGTTTTTCCTTATCTGCTTTAGTAAAAACAATTGCGAAAGGGATGTAATTTGTTCCCAGCCATTCCATAAATTCCAAATCAATGGGTTGTGGATCGTGCCGAATGTCGATTAAAACAAAGGCAGAAATCAATTGTTTTCTTTTTTCAAAGTAAGTGGTAATCAGCTTTTGGAAAGCTTTTTTTGATGTTTTGGAAGTACGTGCATAACCGTAGCCGGGTAAATCGACTAAGTACCAAGACTTATTAATTTTGAAGTGATTGATAAGCTGGGTTTTTCCGGGTCTTCCCGAAGTTTTCGCAAGATTTTTACGATCGCAAATAGAATTTATTAAAGAGGACTTACCGACATTGGAACGCCCAATAAAAGCGTATTCTGGAATGGGCTCGTTAGGACATTTGGAGACATCCGTGTTGCTGATAATGAATTCGGATGATGTGATTCGCATTACTACTAAAAGTTACGTTTCTTGAGCCAATCCAAAAGTTTTTCATTGAATGTGTCAGGATGTTCCATCATAGGAGCATGACCACATTCTTTGATCCAATAGAGGTCAGAATCCGGCAGTAATTTATGGAATTCGTCGGCTACATTGGGCGGAGTTACTAGATCGTTCTCACCCCAAATGAGGCCTGTAGGCGTATGCATTGTTGGCAAATCCTTAGCCATATTGTGGCGAATTGCACTTTTGGCGATTGCTAGAGTCCGTATGAGTTTATTTCGATCATTGACAACTTCAAAAACTTCGTCTACAATCTCTTTGGTAGCTACTTCAGGGTCAAAAAACACCTCTTGTGCCTTGGATTTAATATAATCATAATTCCCTCTTTTTGGATAACTTTCACCCATAGAGTTTTCATATAAACCAGAACTTCCTGCAAGCACAAGACCTTTTACTAATTCCGGATGATTTTTGGCAAAAACTAGTCCGATATGACCTCCGAGCGAGTTTCCTAGGAGAATGGCATTGTCAATTTTCTTGAAGGATAAAAAGCTTTTCAAATAGTCTGAAAAAGTTTTAACATTGGTTTTGATTAAGGGTAATTCGTAAATAGGCAACTCAGGTATGATGACCTTGTAACCTTCCTTAGGGAAGAAATCAGCTACACCAGCGAAATTACTTAGACCACCCATTAAACCGTGTAGAATTACGATTGGTTGTCCTTCTCCAATTTCGGCATATTTAAAATCCCCCTCTTCTGTAAATTTTTTTTCCATGCTAGTCGTCGCTCTAGAGACTTATGAGCCGACAAATATAGTTAATATTAACCGATACTGTCTTATTTATTTGACTCTTATCTCCCAAGCTTAAGCTATGATTGAGATTGGAAACTTATCAACAAAGTGGTATTAAGTGGAAAAATGTGGTAAATATATTTTATATTTGATTATTCAATTCACAAACAATTAAGATGCAGCACTTTATTGGGACATATGAATGTAAGGCAGATACTAAAGGACGTATCATGCTTCCTGTTGCTCTGAAAAGGCAGTTGGCGCAGAATCTTAAAGAACAATTTGTACTCAAGCGCGCTGTGTTTAACAGTTGTTTGGAGTTGTATCCCATAAAAGAATGGGAGGCTATGATGGAAAAGGTCAATCAGCTCAATCGTTTTAATAAAAAGAACAATGATTTTATTAGACGATTTACGGCGGGGGTGCGTTTGGTTGAGGTCGACGCTACCGGTCGCTTGTTGATCCCAAAAGACCTGGTTACGCATGCCGGTATTTCTAAGGAAACGGTTATTTCTTCTGCGGTTAATATTCTTGAGATTTGGGATAAGGATCGATACGAAGAGGCTATTAATGAAGCGACAATTGACTTCGGTGCTTTAGCCGAAGACGTAATGGGAGACAAGGATGGAGACCAAATATCATAACCCAGTATTACTGGATCGAAGTGTTGCGGATTTAATCAAAAACCCTGATGGGGTTTATGTTGACGTAACTTTTGGTGGTGGTGGACATTCAAAAAAGATTTTAAAAGCACTTTCGGATAAAGGCAGGTTGTTTGCATTTGATCAAGATCAAGATGCAGTTGCAAATGCATTGTCAGACCCTCGGTTCGAGTTGATTCAGGCAAATTTTAAAGATCTAAAACGCTACATGAAGTTTTATGGTGTAAAAGAAGTGGATGGGATTCTCGCTGACTTTGGCGTATCATCACACCAGTTCGATGCCGAAAAAAGAGGTTTTTCAACTCGTTTTGAGGGCCGTTTGGATATGCGGATGGATCAAACTTCGACGCTTTCGGCTTACGAGGTTGTGAATGATTATTCCGAACAGGAATTGATATCCATAATGAAATTATACGGAGAAGTTAAAGGGGCACATAAAATTGTTGCTGCCATTTTAGATCATAGAGAAGAACAGCCAATCGAAACGACAACAGAGTTGATTGCATTAATCAAGCCTTTAATCCCAGAACGATTTTTAAATAAAATATTAGCTCAGGTTTTTCAAGCTATTCGAATTGAAGTAAACCAAGAACTGGAAGTGATCAAGTTGTTTCTTGAGCAGACGGTAGCGGTTTTGAAGCCTAAAGGACGGTTGGTTTGTATTTCATATCACTCACTAGAAGATCGTTTGGTCAAGCGTTTTATCAGAGAGGGAGTTTTTGAAGGTACGGCTGAACAGGATTTTTTTGGCAACCGGTTTACGCCTTTGAAAAAAGTTGGCGGCTTGGTTGTCCCTGATGACGATGAAGTCAAACAAAACAGTAGAGCAAGAAGTGCAAAACTAAGAACAGCAGAAAAGAGATGAAACAGTTACTCTCCTTCTTGAATATAGAATTCCTAATCAAGGATGATGCGCTGAAAAATTGGCGTATGATTTTGTTTGTGTCTTTTTTGGCACTCTTGATTATTTCGAGCGGTCATTTGGCTGATCGTAAAATTTTTAAGATTGCTCAACTGAACAACGAATTGAAAGAGATGAAAAGTCAGTTTGTAGAAAAGCGGGCCTATTTAATGGAATTAAAAATGGAGTCTCGGGTTACAGAGTCGCTTCGCGAAAAAGGAATAAAACCAGCTAAAACACCACCCCTAAAATTAGTTATAGAATCAAAAGAACAATGAGTAGTGTAGAGACAAAAACAATAATGAACCGTTTTTACCTGGTGGTACTGGGGATGTTTGTCTTTGCTTGTCTTTTGGTTTATAAATTAGTTGTAATTCAATTTGCTGAAGGAGATTACTATCGCGACTTAGCGCAACAACGTACCGTAAAGAATTTCGTGCTTCAGCCTAGTAGAGGGAATATATATGCAGATGACGAGAGTTTGCTGGCTACTACAGTTCCTCGCTATGAAATTCGTTGGGATGCAAAGGTTCCTTCTGAGAAATTATTTCAAAAACACAAAGATAGCCTGGCGATTCTGCTGGGAGCCCTGTTTGAAAAGCCCAGTTCTTTTTATCTTCAAAAACTTCAGCGTGCTCGTGCTAAGAAAAACCGCTATTTATTAATCGGTAGAAACCTAAATTACTCTACCTATAAAAAAATCAAAGGCTTCCCTTTGTTTAGTAAATCTTCCATGCGAGGAGGGTTGATTGTCGAATCGCGATTGACTCGTGAAAATCCAATTGGAAAAATTGCAGAAAGAACCATAGGATACGAACAAAGAGATCCAAGTGGAAATTACTTACGCGTTGGACTTGAAGGTGCTTACGGTCAGTATTTGAAAGGCGAAAATGGGCGCAGATTGAAACAAAAAATCGCAAATGGACAATGGAAGCCCATTAACGATAACAATGAAAAAGAGCCTACGGAAGGCTATGATGTTTACACAACGATAAACATCAACATGCAAGATATTGCGCATCATGCGTTGTTGGCTCAACTAGAAAAATTTGAGGCAGATCACGGAAGTGTTGTGGTGATGGAAACCAAAACGGGAAACATTAAAGCAATTTCTAACCTAGGTAGAACGTCGAAAGGGAAGTATTACGAAAAGCTCAACTATGCGATTGGTGAAGCGCATGAACCGGGTTCTACGTTCAAGCTTATGGCGATGATCGCTGCCCTTGAAGATAAAGTGATTCGAGCAGATGACTTAGTCGATACCACTGGAGGTGAACTTACTTTTTACAGGAAATATAAAGTCCGAGATTCTAAAAAAGGTGGCTATGGTTTGTTGACAGCTTCTAAAGCTTTTGAGCTCTCATCGAATACGGGAATCGTTAAAATGATTTATGATAATTATAAAAACAAGCCTTCCAAATTCGTAGATCGACTCTATAATATGGGCTTGCATAAACCCCTTGGACTTCCTTTTAAAGGAGAAGCACTCCCCAAAATCCCTTATCCTACTGATGCAGATTGGGATGGCTTGGACCTCCCTTGGATGGCTTTTGGCTATGGTGTTTTGATGACTCCATTGCAAACCTTAACCTTTTATAATGCTGTAGCCAATGGAGGTGAAATGGTAAAGCCGAAGTTTATAGACCGTATCAGCAGTTTTGGAGAAGAGCCCGTAAAGCATTTTACTAAAGAAGTAATCAATCCTTCCATCTGTTCGAAAGAGACCTTGAAGCAGGTTCAGAAAATGATGTTCAATGTGGTTGATAAAAAATGGGGTACAGCGCATGAAATCAAGGATAAGAATTTTTCTATTGCTGGTAAAACCGGAACCTGTCAAGTCGATTATACTAAAGAAGAGACGCAGTATGTTTCAAGTTTTGTAGGATATTTCCCTGCAGAAGCACCCCAATACTCTTGTATTGTAGTCATTCATCGTCCAAATAAAAACATCGGTTATTACGGCGCTACAGTTGCAGCTCCAGTTTTCAAAGAGATTGCACTCAATATTTTTAACACTACAGCCCAAAGGGTAGTTGTTCCAAATCAAAATCTTGCTACCAAGGAATTCGCTTTTGACAAACTTGAGCAAACCTTGGTGGATCAAATAATCCCAAATGTAATGGGTATGCAGGCAATGGACGCCCTCATGCTGTTGGAGCGATTGGGGCTGAAGGTGCAATTAAAAGGTAAAGGTAAAGTAGTGCGTCAGTCCATAAAACAGGGATCGAAAGTAAAAAGCAATCAACAAATTTTATTAGAGCTTTCATGAAAGAATTAAAAGACATTTTATTTGGGGTATCGATTGAACAGACGTATGGTTCAATCGACAAGCAAATTAGTGCCTTAGCGTATGATTCACGTGAAGTAGTTTCAGACGCTCTTTTTGTAGCAATAAAAGGAGATGCAGTTGATGGACATGCATATATAGAAGTAGCAATCAAACAGGGTACTACCGTTGTTTTGGTTGAAGATGAAGGTGCGTACGACACTACTGAAATAACCTATGTTCGAGTAAATGATACCCGCATAGCTTTGGCGGTTATGGCAGCCAATTATTATGATCATCCCTCTCGAAAGCTCGACTTGATTGGGATTACAGGAACCAATGGTAAAACCACTATTGCTAGTTTGTGTTATGAGTTATTTACCGCAATGGGTTATGCTGTGGGATTGCTTTCTACGGTTGCAGTCAAATATGGAGCACAAGTACTTCCAGCTTCGCACACTACCCCAGACCCTCTGGCGATTAATAAACATTTAAGTGCCATGGTTGCTCTTGGAATAAGCTCTTGTTTTATGGAAGTTTCTTCTCATGGAATTCATCAAGGACGGATTCATGGCTTGCATTTTAAGGGAGGTGTTTTTACAAACCTTACACAAGATCATCTAGACTATCACGAAACATTTGCCGCCTATCGAGACACTAAAAAACAGTTTTTTGATTTTCTTCCCAAAGCAGCCTTTGCTTTGGTAAACTTGGATGATAAAAACGGTGCCTTTATGGTTCAAAATACCAAGGCTCATAAAAAATCATACGCCTTAGAAAACTATGCTGATTTCCGTGCTCAAATCTTGGAGCATCAATTTACAGGCATGCTTTTGAAAATGGATTCTCAAGAGTTATGGACCCAATTGATCGGTGCTTTCAATGCATCCAATCTTTTAGCCGTTTATGCTGTTGCAGTTTTGATGGAACAAGATTCGCTTGAGGTTTTAGCAGGAATAAGCCAACTTAAAAACATAAGTGGGCGTTTCGAAACCATACAAGGTCCAAAAGGTTCCTTGATTATTGTAGACTATGCGCATACCCCCGATGCCCTTAAAAATGTATTGAAGACCATCAACACTGTACGTACAAAAAACGAAAAAGTAATCACGGTTGTGGGCTGCGGTGGAGATCGTGATCAAAGTAAAAGACCAAAAATGGCTGCTATTGCCGCCAAGATGAGTGATCGTGTTGTCTTTACATCAGACAACCCTCGTTCAGAAAACCCGGAGCAAATAATCTCTGATATGGAAGCTGGAATAGCTCCAGAAGATTATAAAAAGACATTACTTATTAGTGATCGTAGAGAAGCGATTAAGGCAGCATGTATGCTTTTATCCGATAAGGACATTTTATTAATAGCAGGGAAAGGTCACGAAACGTATCAAGAAATAAAAGGAGTAAGAACGCAGTTTGACGACCGTCAAATTGTACAAGAAATATTATTGAAATTATTCTAATATGTTATATTATTTATTTGAGTATTTAGAGAATCAGTATCAACTTCCAGGAGCAAGTCTTTTTCAGTTTTTGTCTTTTCGGGCGGCGCTCGCGGTTCTTATATCGCTGATGTTTTCTACTCTTTTTGGTAAAAAAATAATAGAATTTCTAAAGCGAAAACAAATAGGAGAAACTGTTCGAGAGTTGGGACTTGATGGGCAAGCTCAAAAATCAGGTACCCCTACCATGGGTGGAGTCATCATTATAATCAGTACGCTGATCCCAGTTCTTCTCATTGCACAACTCCAAAACATTTACATACTTCTACTCATTTTTACAACCCTTTGGATGGGTGCAATCGGTTTTTTAGATGATTATATTAAAATTTTCAGAAAAGATAAAGAAGGGTTAAAAGGGATTTTCAAGATTATTGGTCAGGTTATTTTGGGAATCGTTGTTGGTTCAACCTTATATTTTCATTCAGAGGTTACGGTGCGTTTAGAACAGACCATCATTCTTGTGGAGCAGGGGATAGAACGTTCGTCAAGAGATGATAAATCCACCTTAACAACAATCCCATTTTTAAAAAATAATGAGTTTGACTATGCTGATTTGATCAGTTGGATTCCAAATACAGCGCCATATTCGTGGTTGGTTTTCATTCCTTTTGTTGTTTTTATTGTAACTGCTTTTTCTAATGGAGCCAATCTAACCGATGGAATTGATGGTTTGGCTGCTGGAAGTTCAGCCATCATGGTTTTTACCTTGGGTATTTTTGCATGGGTGTCTGGTAATGTTATTTTTTCCGACTACCTCAACATCATGTACATTCCTAATGCGGGTGAAATCACCATTTTTGTTGCCGCCTTTTTGGGTGCATTAATTGGATTTTTGTGGTACAATACTTTTCCAGCACAGGTTTTTATGGGCGACACGGGAAGCCTTACCATAGGAGCTATCATTGCCGTAATTGCTCTGATGATTAGAAAAGAATTATTGCTTCCCCTTTTATGTGGGATTTTTGTAATAGAAAACTTATCTGTTGTTCTACAAGTGGGATATTTTAAATATACCAGAAAACGAACCGGTGTCGGGAAACGTATTTTTCTGATGGCGCCTTTACATCATCATTACCAAAAGTTAGGTTATCATGAAAGTAAAATTGTTTCTCGCTTTTGGATTATAGGAATCCTTTTGAGTGTCTTAACCATTGTAACCCTTAAAATCCGATAATGTCTAAAAAACTAGTCATATTAGGTGGAGGTGAAAGCGGGATAGGGTCCGCGGTTTTAGGCGTGAAACAAGGTTTTGAGGTTTTTGTTTCCGATGCCGGAACTATCGCACACGAAGTACAGAAAGAATTAAATGAATTGGGCGTTTCTTTTGAAGAGGGAGGACATGATTTGGATGTCATCTTAAAAGCATCTTTGGTGATGAAAAGCCCAGGGATCCCAGATCACATTGATTTGATCCAACAGATTCGTTCCTCCAAAATTAAAATTGTTTCAGAAATTGAATTTGCTAGTCAGTATACCGATGCTACACTAATTGGTATAACAGGCAGTAATGGAAAAACAACCACGACTCTTTTGACGCATCACCTTTTGAAGGAGTCGGGAATGAATGTTGGAGTTGCGGGTAATATCGGTTATAGTTTTGCTCGACAAGTAGCTGAATCTGAAAGAGAAGTATATGTTTTGGAGATCAGTAGTTTTCAGTTAGACGATATTCATAAGTTTAAGCCCGAAGTTGCAGTTATCACCAATATTACTCCCGATCATTTGGATCGATATGAAAATAATTTTTCAAAATATATAGCATCTAAAATGCGCATCATTGAAAACCAAACATCCAATCAATTTTTAGTTTTCAATGCCGAAGACCCCGTTTTGGTTGAAGCATTGAACGGATCTTCTTCAAAAGTCAAAACAATTCCTTTTGGATTCACAAAACCAGATCACGACGGAGTCTATCCCGCAGATGATCAAATAATCGTACAACAAGATAATTCAAGCATGATGATACAAACAACACATTTCCAACTTCAAGGAAGGCACAATTTACTTAATGCTATGGCTGCGGTTTCTGTTGCTCGACTTTTGAAGGTAAGTAAAGATTCTATTCGTGAAAGTTTAATAAGCTTTAGAGGAGTGCCCCATCGATTGGAGCAATTTTTAAGAATTCAAAATGTAAATTATATAAATGATTCTAAGGCGACCAATGTCAATGCAACGTTTTATGCGCTGGACAGTGTGAAGTCGCAAACAGTTTGGATTGCTGGTGGTGTAGATAAGGGGAATGATTACAGTGCATTGTTGCCTATGGTTCGCGAGAAAGTGAAGGCAATTATTTGTTTGGGGGTTGATAATGAAAAACTTTTAGCAGTTTTCGGTCCCGTTGTTGATATTATAGTAGAAACACAATCGATAGACGAAGCTGTGAAAATTGCTCACAAAATTGCACATAAAAAAGAAACGGTCCTACTGTCTCCTGCTTGCGCAAGTTTTGACTTGTTTGAGAATTACGAGGATCGCGGAAATCAATTTAAACAAGCTGTACAAAAATTATAATGAATAAAAAATACAAGCTGCTTAGCGGAGATTTAGTGTTGTGGGGCATTCTTGCTCTATTGGCTTTATTCTCATTTTTTCCTGTATTTAGTGCAAGCTCAAACCTTGCCTATGTCGTAGGAAAAGGTACCCCTTGGGAGTACTTGTTTAAGCATATGGTTATTTTGGTTTTTGGTTTCGGTTTTATGATTGGAGTTCACAAAATTCCATACCAATATTTCAAAGGTATTTCTGTTCTACTATTACCCGTGGTAATTCTTTTGTTGCTCTATACAGCTACTCAAGGAACGGTTATCGATGGAGCGAATGCAAGCCGATGGATTCGCATTCCTTTTGTGGGATTGAGTTTCCAAACATCTACATTGGCAGCTGTAGTGCTTATGGTGTATGTCGCATACTATCTTTCCAAGAACTTTGAAGGTCCACAAACGTTTAAGGCTTCTATCTTGCCTCTGTGGCTTCCGGTTTTTGTTGTAGTGATGCTTATTCTTCCATCCAATTTATCAACAGCTTTACTGATTTCGGTTATGGTTTTTATGCTCGCATTTTTAGGCGGTTATCCCTTAAAGTACTTGGCGCTGATTGTCGGAAGTGGACTTCTGGTTCTTACGTTGTTCGTTTTATCGACAAAGGCATTTCCTGATCTAATTCCGAATCGAGTAGATACCTGGATTAGCCGAATTGAAAGTTTTAGTCAACCTGCAAATGCAGAAGTAGATAATTATCAAGTCGAGCGAGCAAAGATTGCAATTGCTACTGGAGGTGTAACCGGATTAGGAGTTGGTAAAAGTGTAATGAAAAATTTCTTACCACAAAGTAGTTCAGATTTCATCTACGCAATCATTGTAGAGGAGTTTGGTCTGGTTGGTGGAATTGCATTGATTTTTTCTTATCTCCTGATTCTTTTTAGGATCGTGGTTATAGCACATCGAACCCCAACTGTTTTCGGGAAATTGGTGGTTATTGGAGTAGGCGTACCTATTATTTTTCAGGCATTGATCAATATGGGGGTTGCCGTTCAGATTTTACCCGTAACGGGGCAAACATTGCCCATGGTGAGTAGTGGTGGTACTGCTGCTTGGATGACTTGTATTGCCTTCGGTTTGATTTTGAGCGTGAGTACTGCCTATTATAAAAAAGAAGATGAAGAGCAAAAAACAGAACCTTCCCAGGAAGATAACCCTTTAGCCGTTTTAAGTGAAGCCTTATAAATTCATCATATCGGGAGGAGGAACGGGGGGTCATATCTTCCCAGCAATCGCTATTGCGGATGCTTTGAAATTGGCATACCCTAACGCACAATTTTTATTTGTAGGTGCCTATGGGAAAATAGAAATGGAAAAAGTGCCCCGAGCGGGTTACAGCATCAAAGGGATCTGGATAGCTGGACTCCAACGGGGTTCAATTTTAAAGAACATCTTATTTCCATTGAAATTGCTTGTCAGCTTTTTTCAATCCGTATTCATCCTTTTGAGGTTTCGACCCAATTTTGCCATCGGAACTGGAGGTTTTGCCAGTGGACCAATTCTTTTTATCGCTCATTATCTCAAAATAAAAACCCTGATCCAAGAGCAAAATTCCTTTGCTGGAATTACCAATAAAGCCCTTTCTAAAATTGTAAACGTAGTGGCAGTTGCCTTTGAGGATATGGACCGCTTTTTCCCTAAAAATAAAATCATATTAACAGGAAATCCAGTTCGAGAGGAGCTACTGGATGTTGAGAGTAAAAAGTCAGAAGCTCGAGCACATTTTAAATTAGACTCATCAAAAAAAACAATTGTCATTTTGGGCGGTAGTATGGGAGCGCAAAAAATAAATGAAACCATTGCAGCCCATCTACCCTTGTTTTCTGAGTTAGGAGTTCAGTTGATATGGCAATGCGGCTCCTTGTATTTCGATCAGTTTAAAATACACAACAAACAAGACGGTATTCAAGTACATGAATTCATTCAAAAAATGGATTTGTTGTATGCCGCAGCTGATCTTCTTATTTCTCGTGCAGGTGCGAGTTCTATTTCGGAGCTGGCTTTGGTTGGTAAACCCGTTTTATTGATTCCCTCTCCGAACGTTGCGGAAAACCATCAGTATTATAACGCTTTGGCATTGTCTAAAACTGGGGGTGCATTGGTGCTTTTGGAAAAGGAAATAGACCGCCAATTTCAGGAGGTATTGCATCAACTCCTGACAATTAATAAAGATGATGTTCAAGAGCGTTTCAAGAGGTTTGCACGACCAAACGCTACTCAAGACATTGTACTAAAAATTAAAAACGAATTAAAATCCAAGTGAATTTTAAAGAGCAGACATATTATTTTATTGGTATTGGGGGGATTGGAATGTCTTCGATTGCTCGGTACTTGTTCTTGCAAGGAGCATCGGTTTTTGGGTATGATAAAACAAGATCAGCAGTTACAAACTCTTTAGAAAAATTGGGTATAACCATTGTCTATGATTCAGCAGTAGGTGCTTTACCCCTTGCTGTTTCCTCTGAAAAATCACTTGTGGTTTATACTCCTGCGGTATCGGCGGAACATCCACAGCTTAACTTTTTTATCGATCAAGGAAATAAAGTAGTCAAGCGCGCAAAACTATTAGGTGATTTAACACAAGATACTATCTGTTTGGCCGTAGCAGGAACTCATGGAAAAACCACAACAACAGCAATTTTAACTCATTTATTTGAGCAATCAAATGCATCCTATACCGCTTTTGTTGGAGGAATTTTTCAAGATTCCAAAACCAATATGATGTCGCGTGGAAACACCTACACCTTGGTTGAAGCAGATGAATTTGACCGCTCTTTTCTTCATCTAAGTCCAACGATTGCTTGCATTACCTCTATGGATCTGGATCACTTGGATGTTTATAGTGATGCTGCAAGTTTACAGGCTGCCTACGTGGAATTTGCAAGCCAGGTGAAAAAAGCCTTATTTGTTGAGAAGAATATCGCGTTGAACGGAATTACCTACAGTGTTTCGGAGGAAGCAGATTTTTATATCGATGCTATTAAACCAGATGCCTCAGGATCTTATTTTGATCTGCATACACCTGATGGGGTCTATAAAAATCAATTTTTCAATCAATTGGGGATGCACAATTTGTCGAATGCACTTGTGGCTTTGGCGATGGCTTCGAAGGCTGGCCTTCAGCTTCAAGATTTGGTCAAGAGTTTGGCCACCTTTCCCGGGGTTCAAAGACGCCTTCAGGTTTTGATTAATAATGATAATAGGGTTTTGATCGACGATTATGCTCATCATCCTACAGAGATAAAAGCTGTATACGAAACTTTAAAATTAAGCTTTCCAACTGAGGAGAAATGTGTTGTTTTTCAGCCGCATTTATTTTCTCGTACACAAGATTTTATGACGGACTTTGCAAGGGTTCTTTCTCTTTTTGATCGGGTGTTGCTTTTGGATATATATGCTGCACGTGAGTTGCCTATTGTAGGAGTGTCTTCTGCTGCTTTAAAAGAAATGATTTCTGGACCTTCGGTTGAATTGATCACGAAAAAAGATTTGGCAAATAGACTGAGTTTGGTCGAAGAACGCATTATTGTGCTGCTAGGAGCAGGGGATATCGGTGTAGAAGTCGAAGCCATTAAACATAAATTATTATATGATGAAGCTTTATAAATATGGTGGTTTAGTTTCGGTGCTGACTTTGGTTGTTGCTGCAGTTGTTTTTGCGCAGTGGAGAAACAGTCAACGTGAAATCGTGCGGGTAGAAGTTTCTTTTGCTGACAACCGACATGATTTTTTAAATGTGGAAACGGTTAATAAATTGTTAATACTAAACCAAGAATTGTCCACTATTGGTGTAAAAGATACCCTAGCTTTGAGTAGTATTGAAGCAGGCTTGGAAGCTTATGCTGTCGTTCGGAATGCAGAGGTATTCAACTCTCCTTCGAGGGTATTGATAGTCAGTGTTGAAGAGCGAATTCCTTTGTTGAGAATTATTGGTGACGAAACCTATTATGTGGATATTGAAGCTGAGAAAGTTCCGCTTTCGGATCATTTTACAGCACATGTTCCACTTTTTTTTGGAACTCCAAGTGAGAAACAAACAGAAGCATTGGTTGGTTTTATGCAAAAAATAAATGCGGATGATTTTCTAAAAAAAGAAATCGTTCAAATTGAAAGTCAAGCGGGAGGTTATTTGTTAAAAATCCGCTCCTATGATTTTATAATTGAATGGGGTGCGTTTACCTCTTTTGAACAAAAGGCAGTAAAATTAAAAACATTATGTAAGTATTTGGATGCTGTCGAAGAGAAGCCAGATTTTACAAGAATAAATTTAAAATACAATCAGCAAGTAATTGCATCAAGTTGATCCGTTATGAAGAGTAAAAACATATCCGTAGGGTTAGATATTGGAACTACAAAGATCGTAGCCATGGTTGGGCAAAAGAATGAATACGGTAAGGTAGAAGTTCTAGGCGTAGGTAAATCCAAAAGCTTAGGTGTACACCGTGGTGTTGTGAACAACATAACCCAAACCATTCAGTCCATTCAGACAGCTGTTACTGAAGCAGAAGCAAAAGCAGATGTTTCTATTGATGAAGTAATTGTCGGCATCGCTGGACAGCACATCCGAAGCCTTCAGCACAGTGATTATATAACCCGAGAAAATGCTGACGAAGTAATTAATGAAGATGATATTGATCGCCTAATCAACCAGGTTCACAAATTAGTGATGCTCCCAGGAGAAGAGATTATCCATGTGCTCCCTCAAGAGTTTAAAGTCGACGGACAGGCAGAAATAAAAGAACCTATTGGGATGTACGGTGGTCGCTTAGAAGCAAACTTCCATGTGGTTGTTGGTCAAGTTTCTTCGATCAGAAACATTGGACGATGTATTAAAAGCGCTGGATTAACCATGGGTAAAGTTACTCTAGAGCCCATCGCATCCTCAGATGCAGTTTTAAGTCAAGAAGAAAAAGAAGCTGGAGTTGCCTTGATCGATATTGGCGGAGGGACTACAGATTTAGCTGTCTTTAAAGACGGTATCATACGTCATACAGCCGTAATTCCTTTTGGTGGAAATGTCATTACCGAAGATGTAAAAGAAGGTTGTTCCATCATTAATAAGCAGGCAGAACTTTTAAAAATAAAATTTGGCTCGGCTTGGCCGGGAGAAAACAAGGAAACAGAAATTGTTTCTATACCCGGACTAAGAGGGAGAGAGCCCAAAGAAATTTCATTAAAAACACTTTCAAAAATAATCAATGCGCGTGTCATTGAAATTATTGAACAAGCTTTTTTAGAGATTAAAAATTACGGTCACGAAGACCCAAAGAAGAAACTCATCGCAGGAATTGTGCTTACAGGTGGTGGAAGCCAACTCAAACACCTGAAGCAACTGGTGGAATATATCACCGGGATGGATACGCGTGTTGGATACCCAAACGAACATTTAGCTGGAGATTCTGATCCGCAAACAACCAGCCCTACTTTTTCAACTGCTGTAGGATTACTTATGAATGCACTTGAGAACGCACCCGCGCATGATGAAGCTGATCTCGAAGAAGAAGCAAGCTCAGAAGAAGAGGTGATGGGTAATGAAATAGACACACAACTTCCTTTGGGAAGAAAATCCATTTTTGAAAAATGGACGGATAAGTTTAAAGAATTTTTGGATAAAGCATAATTAAAATTTAAAGTACATGGACACATTTACAACGGGTATAAATTTTGATCTCCCCAAAAACAAAAGTAATGTCATTAAGGTCATTGGAGTTGGAGGGGGTGGAAGCAACGCGATTAATTACATGTTCCAGCAAGGGATTATGGGTGTTGATTTTGTTGTTTGTAATACCGATGCACAGGCACTCGAAAAAAGTGCTGTCCCAATCAAAATTCAATTAGGAGCTTCTCTTACAGAGGGTCTTGGTGCAGGTGCAAACCCAGATGTGGGAAGACAGTCGGCTCAAGAAAGCTACGATGATTTGCATACCCTTTTATCTACGCAAACCAAAATGGTTTTCATCACTGCTGGAATGGGTGGGGGTACGGGTACCGGTGCAGCACCGATAATCGCTCGTATGGCAAAGGACCTAGACGTATTGACAGTAGGCATTGTAACCATGCCTTTTCAGTTCGAAGGAAAAATAAGACTGGAACAAGCTCAAAAAGGAATGGAAGAGTTAAAGAATAATGTAGATTCTTTAATTGTCATCAATAATAATAAGCTTCGAGAAGTATATGGAAACCTTGGTTTTAAAGCTGGTTTTTCAAAAGCAGATGAAGTATTAGCCACTGCTGCACGTGGTATTGCAGAAGTAATTACACATCATTACACACAGAATATTGACCTGAAAGATGCCAAAACTGTTTTGACAAATAGCGGTTCCGCTATTATGGGATCTGCAAGTGCATCGGGAGCTAACCGAGCGCAAGAATCAATTGTAAAAGCATTGGATTCTCCTTTGTTGAACGATAATAAAATCACAGGCTGTAAAAATGTTCTTCTGCTAATTGTTTCGGGTGAAGAAGAAATAACAATTGATGAAATCGGCGAGATTAATGATTTTATCCAATCTGAAGCAGGTAACAATACCAACATCATCATGGGGGTTGGCGATGATCCGGGATTAGGCGATAGTATTTCGGTAACCATAATCGCTACCGGATTTAATTCCGATCAGCAACATGAAATTGTAAATACGGAAGCAAAAAAAGTAATCCACACTCTTGAAGAAGATCAGCCTTTTGTTCATGATTTAACAGAGAAGAAAAAAGCAACATCCGCTTTTTCTGCACCGATTGTTACTCCAGAAGTTGAAGAGCCCGTTGTAAAGTTTACACTAGAAGAAGACCCAGTAGAAGAGGTTGCCGAAACTATAATGGAACAAGCACTTGTTCAAAAAAGCATCCCAGACGATAGCCTGATCTTATTAACAGAAGACCTTTTGGATCTCGATGTTGTATTCGAAGAAGTAGGTGTTGAAGCGCCTCTAGCTGAAATCGAAGAAGAACAAGAGTTTGTTATTAACGAAGTAGTAAACGTTCGCGATATTGAGGTTATTGATGCAGAACATCTTACACCTATGTTGGAGGAAGAAAGTCAAATCAGCTTTGAATTTGACTTACCGCTGGCAAAAGTAGAAGTTTCAGCAGCACAACCAATTCAGTTTGAGGAAGAGCCTGTTGTTATTTCTGAAGTTCAAGTTCCAGTTCAAGAAACTGATGTAGAAGAGGAGCCTATCGTATTTCAATTAGAAGAAACAGAGCCTTCAGAAGAGTTGATTGCACCAGTAAGCGAAGGCAAGCTCAACGAAATTGATATAACCTATAAGGTGGTAACCAAAGAAAATATTCAAGAGGAAAGCACAAAAGCTCGGGACTCCAATCCTTTTGATCGTTCAATTGATGAGAGCGTAAATTCAGAAAATGAAAAAAGGAAAGAGCAACTAAAAAAATTCAATTACACTTTTAAGAACAATATCAATAGAATTGAAGAGATGGAAAAGCAACCTGCATATAAACGCATGGGGTTTGATATTGATGCTGCTCCTGAGGCAAGCGGAAATTCGCAAATGACTTTAGATACGGATAGCAATGAAGATATTCAATTCCGCTCTAACAATTCTTTTTTACACGATAACGTTGATTAAATTAAAATAAATATGGCAGCATTAGACAACTTAACTACTGAAATTAAAGAAGCAATGAAAGCTAAAAATGCACTCGCATTAGAGGCTTTACGTGCAATTAAATCTGCGGTATTACTTCAGAAGAGTGAAGCTGGAGCATCGGATGGAATGTCAGAAGATGAAGAAATAAAATTACTTCAAAAACTGGTAAAACAACGCCGCGACAGCGCAGCAATTTTTAGAGAACAAAACCGTGTTGATCTAGCAGAGCCTGAAGAGGCTCAAGCCGAAGTCATTGCACGTTTTTTGCCCGAGCAGCTTTCAGAAGAAGAAGTAGGGAAGGTTATCGAAAGTATTGTCGCTCAGACGGGTGCTAGCAGTATGAAGGATATGGGAAAGGTTATGGGCATGGCGAGCAAACAATTGGCTGGTAAGGCAGACGGAAAAACTATTTCGACTCTAGTGAAACAATTGCTTTCTGCATAGTTATGTTAGAACGCATTTAAATGGATCTGAGCGTTAAATCCTATACATCTTTTTTGTTTACATAATTTATAGCCTTAAATTTGTCTATATAAAATGGCCCAGTAGTTCAACTGGATAGAATATCAGATTTCGGCTCTGACGGTTAGGGGTTCGAATCCCTTCTGGGTCACTTTTATAAATTATTTATTAAAGTTCAGCTTTCCAAAGTAATTGAGAATTATGAATGCTATCCCACTGGCAATTTGTAAAATATAGAAAATGCCTTCACCATCATTAAGTTCTAGTTGGATTGCTCCTATAATTGCATAAACAGCCCCATAAATATAGAAGAAAACAGTTCTCAAACGTTCTTTCCTTTCTTCTGAAGAACGGATTAATTTTAGAGAAACGAAGTGAATTACTGTTATTAATAAAAAAACTGAAATCATTACAATGAACCCTTTCTCCATACCTAGCTTTTCTTAGTTTGTTTTAAAAATGTGCTTTCAAAAATTTTATCCGCATTGGCTGTCTCAAAACCATCCCTTCTGTGTTTTGCTGTAATGAGTTTTGGATCAAGATCTTGAAATTCTTCTAGAACTTTTCGTTCAGCAAATTCTACATAACTTCCCGCTATTTTTTGTGTTTTATTTCCTGCAAATGTTGCCGTAATCATTTCTGCTACCGAACTGCTTTGAAGTAACAAGCCGTCTTTACTGGTTTTGATAACGCCCCCAGCATCGTTTAGTTTAATGTCCAGTTCTGATAAAAACAGGTTGAATTTTTCGAGGCGATCAAAGCCATCAGGTAATTCGTGTACACTAATCGTGTAATGGTTTAAGTAGTACCGATTGTAAATCACCCAAGCTGCGTACTCACTTTCATTTAAAAGCACATTATAGTCCTCAAGAGTGGGTAATTCCCACAATGGTTTTTCGAAAAATTCAATGACTTCTGAGGGCTGATTCAGGTTTAGGGAATCTACAGGATCACTTTTTATTGAGTTTGTATACTTGTGGATGATGTTTTGCGCCTTTTCGCTCAGATCGTTTACACGAAGCTCACTTATAAAAATCCGAGGTAAATTTCTAGTTGGAGGGGCGTACCAATAGGCATTTAGTTTTTTTGCTTCAAAAGAATAAAATTCTTTCTTTTCGTAACCATGATGAAGAAAAATCTTTTCAAATGACGCTATTCCAAGATGGTCTAAACCTAAGGTTCTAAAAGCTACATGATCGTTGATGATGTCTTCTTGTGAGGAGACCCATCCTTTTTTAATCATTGCATTGGTTATCTTTTTCACATCAGGGACACGGTCAAAATAGGTTCGAAATAAGCCGTTTAAAATGGTTTCTAAATTTGATTGTTCTGAGAAAATCATAGGAATTTTTCTAATTAAATGTAAGTAAAAAGCTAGTCCTTCAGTAAAAGTAGCACAAACTTTTTATTGATCAATAAACTTTGTATTTTTATGATATAATTTTTTATATGAAAAATGCTATAATCTCTTTAGTTCTTATCTTGGTTTTGGCATCCTCTTGTTCAGGCACTAACTCAAATGGTAAAGCTCAAGAAATTGCTCAAGGAGTATATGAGCAGGCAGGCTGGATTTTTGATATGAAGCAATTGCCTTCAGGGGAAGATATCGTCCCTTATTTTATCCTAGGAAAACCATCAACGAATACAATAAAGGAAAGTGTTGAAGGCGGTTCCGTTATTGAAATGGGCATTACTGTTAACTTTAAGATCGGGAAAAGTGGTTCGGATAAAGGGAATATTCTTGGTATTTATTTTGAGTCAACCGCAACGAATGAAAATGACTTTAAATTTCCACGCTGTCTGAGTGTCTGTCCAGTTAATATCGAAATTATTAATATTGATGGAGGAGTAGCAACATCGAAAACTACCTACTCTAGAAGCAATGTATTTCAAATGCAATTGGAGGATGAAGTGTTGAACGCTCTGGCTACTGAAAAGAAGAAAATTCGAGTTCAAATTCCGGTCTCTATTCAAAATAAAAACACAACATTTGAGTGGTTTGCTATTGACCTCTCGGGTTATAACCCGGTGTTGAATTTATAAAAAGTTTTCAGACGGCTTTTAGACTCAAGTCCATATTCTGTGCAGAATGTGTTAAAGCTCCAAGAGAAACATAATCCACTCCAGTCTCTGCAATTGCTACAATCGTTTCTTTAGTGATATTTCCCGATGCTTCCGTAGCTATTTTTCCGTCAATAATTTTAAGCCCTTCTTTTAAAACTTCTGGATTCATATTGTCCAATAAAATACGGTGAATCCAAGGAAAATATAGGCAAGCTTTAATTTCTGATTGATTTCGTACTTCGATTATCACGGGAATATTTAGGTTGTTTGCTTCTAAATACTGTTTTGTTTTACTTAGGGCTTTTGCTGTTGAGCCACAAAAATCTACATGATTATCTTTGATCATGATCACATCAAATAAGCCCATACGATGATTTTCACCACCTCCAATGAGGACAGCCCATTTTTCAGGATAGCGAAAGTTTGGTGTTGTTTTCCGTGTGTCTAGCAGTGTACAAGAGGTGTGCTTTATAAGATCGGCTGTTTGACGCGTAAGCGAAGCAATTCCACTCATTCGTTGCATGCAGTTCAGTACAAGGCGCTCTGTGGCTAGTAATTCAAGTTGGGGTCCTTCGACTGTAAAAACTACATCGCCAGGATTTACCCAGGCGCCATCCGCTATTTTAGTTTCAAAAGTAAACGTTTCATTTTTGGTTTTGAAGATGTGTTTGGCAAGTTCAACTCCAGCAATGATTCCGGCTTCTTTGACCAAAAGGTTCGCACGACTTATGTTGTTGTTTGATAAACAGGACTGGCTGGTATGATCACCATTTCCAATGTCTTCCTTCAAAGCTGCTGCTATGAATAAATCTATTTCGTTTTTGTAATCTTTAAGAAAAGTATTTTTATGCATAATCGTTATTGTAAAACACCCCTTTATTTGCATTGATTTCTAAAGCCTGATTGATTAATAAATAAGCCACACTTACCATGTTCCTTAATTCACATAATTGAGGTGTCAACTTATTTTTTTGGTACAGATCGAGAGTTTCTGTATACAGGTGGTTCAACTCTACAGCAGCTTCGTTCAACCCTTTGTTTGTCTTGAAAATACCTGCTTTTTCACTCATAATCTTTTGTAGATTATTAAAGAGCTTTTGAGTTTTATCAAGTTTTAAATCCGAGGAATATTCTTGACCATTCCAATCCGGTATGCTGTTGTAAAACGAATGTTCTAAGATGGGTTCACTTAAACTATTTGCAGAGCATACGGCTGCTCTGTGGGCGTAAACAATAGCTTCTAGTAGGGAGTTAGATGCTAGTCGGTTGGCTCCATGAAGTCCTGTATGACTACATTCTCCTATGGCAAAGAGCCCTTTTAAACTCGATTCTCCATGGGAGTCAACTTCGATACCACCACAACTGTAATGCGCAGCAGGAACAACTGGAATTCCTTCTTTCATTGGGTCAATACCAATTGAAATACAGGTGTCGTGTATCATGGGGAAGTGTGACAAGAATTCATCTTTTTCTATAGCTGTAGCATCCAATAATACATGACTCTCTTTTCGTGAAAGCAATTCCTGAGCGATAGCTCGAGATACAATATCACGGGGAGCTAATTCTTTTCTAGGATCGTAATTTGGCATGAATCGCTCACCATCTAGGTTTCTGAGTACGCCACCCGAACCACGAACAGCTTCTGTGATCAGAAAAGTATCTCCGTTTACTTTTGGGTAAAGTGCTGTAGGATGAAATTGTATGTAGGGTAAATTTTTGATCTGTACTTTTGCTCGATATGCCGCTCCAAGACCATCACCAGTAGCTACCTTAGGGTTGGTTGTGAACTCATAGAGTTGACCTACACCACCGGTTGTTAGGATTGTGAGCTTTGAGGCTATGGTAATTATTTCTTGATCCAGAGTAGAAATTATATAGGCTCCGTAGCAGCGCTTATGTTCAGTCTTGGTATGGTGATCGGTGATTAAGTCTACTAAGATGTGGTTTTCTAAGTATTCAATGGTGTCAATTGCCTTGATTTTATTTATCAATGCCCGTTGTATCTCTGAGCCAGAATGGTCTTTGTAATGTAAAATTCTATTTTCTGAATGTCCACCCTCACGGACTAAATCAAATTCTTTTGTTGTCTTGGTGTCGAATGCAGTTCCCCATTGCATCAATTCATTTACCCGATCGGTACCTTCTTTAATAACAAAATCTATAACTTCAGGATCTCCCTCATAATCCCCAGCAATATAGGTGTCTTCAATGTGCTTTTTAAAGGAGTCTTTTTCGAAATTATAAACTGCAGCAATTCCGCCTTGGGCATATCGGGTATTGCCCTCCATCAAATCTTCTTTACAGATTAAAGTGATTTTTGTTGTTGGAGATAATTTTGACAACTTGATTGCATAAGATAATCCAGAAATTCCGGTTCCAATAACAAGTACATCTGTATTCATCTTAACCGATTTCTAGCATTCGTTCTATAGGAAGACGCGCTCTGTGCATCAAGTTTTCTTCTAGAAGGATTTCGGGCAATTCATGTTCCAAGCAAAGGTATAATTTCTCTAGCGTATTGAGTTTCATAAAGGCACATTCACTACAGGCACAGGTATCGTCCTCTACAGGCGCAGGGATGAATGCTTTATGCGGTGCTCTTTTTTGCATTTCATGTAAAATACCAGCTTCAGTTGCAACAATGAATTCTGTTGCATCGTCTTCTTGTACAAACTTGAGTAAACCAGATGTGCTACCAACATAGTGCGCAACATCCAAGACTTGGCTTTCACTCTCTGGATGTGCGATGAACTTTGCTTTTGGGTGTTCCTTAAAAAGGGTTACTATTTTTTCGAACGAAAATGCTTCATGTACTATACAGGAACCTTCCCAAAGAATCATATCACGACCCGTTTCTTTGATCAGGTAGCGGCCAAGATTTTTGTCTGGAGCGAATATGATTTGTTTGTCTTTTGGGATTGAATTAATTACTTGTACGGCATTACTTGAAGTACAAACAATATCACTCAAGGCTTTTATGTCAGCGGAGCAATTGATATAGGTTACTACAAGGGCCTCAGGGTGCATTTCTTTAAACTTCTTAAAATCAGCTGGTGGACAAGAATCTGCCAAAGAGCAACCCGCTTTCAGATCTGGAAGAACAACTTTTTTTGTTGGATTAATTATTTTTGCAGTTTCTGCCATAAAGTGAACACCCGCGAAAACAATGATATCTGCTTTTATTTCTGCTGCAATTTTTGCTAAATACAAACTGTCACCCAAATAATCAGCTAATTCCTGAATCTCCTTGTTTTGGTAATAGTGCGCTAGTATTACCGCATTTTTATCCATTTTTAAACGCTTGATTTCAGAGACAATTTTATCTTTCGTCGGTACTGGAAGCTTTAAATATCCTCTAGCGGCTAAGGTTGTGGTGGCGATTTCTAAGTCTGCTTTTGTACCCATTAAACGGATTTATAATTTGAAGTAAATACTTTTTAAAGATAATTTGTTTAGTGATACTGATGCAGTTTTTTTTTGAATTTTATTTGTAAAAATTCGATATCTTAAAAAGAGTTTTTAATTTAATTATAAAAATTGTATTTTTGAAGTTAAAAATCTTTTATTTTACTATTTGTAAATAACAAAAAACGCTAATAGTATCTTATTATAACTAAATAACTACACATGAAAAATTTAAAACTAATCGCTTTATTATTCCTGTTTGCTGGGGTAGTTCAAGCGCAAACATCAGACAACCCATGGTTGATTTCAGCTGGAATTAATGGAATTAGCTTACAAAGCGACTTTACTGGGGGAGCCAATGCTCTTACAAAAAGTAATTACAAAAGTATGAGCCTAGGAGTTCCTTCTTTGTCTGTTTTTAGAACGGTTTACGGAGGTCTTTCTCTGGGAGCACAATTTTCTCTCAACAACATAAAAAGTGAATCTGGGCTTAATGATGCCAAATTTAGTAGCATTGATTTTGCTTTGAAATATGGTTTTTCTCGCGATAGTAAACTGAGTCCCTACTTAAAGGCGGGTGTAGCAAGAGCTTCAATAGATATAATTGACCAAAGCTCGTTTAATGCAGCTTCAAGTGCAACAGATACGTACTTCGGTGGTGCGGGTTTCAGTTATAAGTTAGGAGATAACTTAAGCGCTTTTGTTGAGACGTCCTACCGTTCATCACAAGATAATCCCAAAGGTAATTTCTTGCAGCACTCTGCAGGCCTTTCATACGGTCTAGGTTCTGGAGATGCCGATAAAGATGGTATTTCTGATAAGAAAGATAAATGCCCAGATGTTCCAGGTCTTAAAGAATTTGAAGGTTGCCCTGATACAGACGCTGATGGAATTCCAGATAACATGGATGATTGTCCAGAAGAAGCTGGTCCAGAAGAAAATAACGGATGTCCTGATACAGATGGCGATGGGGTCTTAGATAAAGATGATACTTGTGTAGATGTTCCAGGTTTAGTTGAATTAAACGGATGTCCTGATACTGACGAGGATGGAATAATGGATTCAGAAGATGAATGTCCAGAAGAAGCAGGTGATCTTGAAAATAAAGGATGCCCATGGCCAGATACTGACAATGATGGTGTTGCAGATAAAGATGACGCTTGTCCTGAAGAAGCTGGTACAGCTGAAGGTAACGGTTGTCCTGATACTCCAAAAGATATTTTAGATAAGATGAATGGTATTGGTTCTAACATATTGTTTGCTGCCGAAAGCTCGAAGCTTATGGGTAAAAAGGTATTTGCTGCAATAGGTGAAATCAAGCGGGTCTTAGATGAGAATCCAAGTGCAAAAATTTTAATTGAAGGTCATGCCTCAAGTGATGGAAGCGCTGAGTATAATGATGCTCTATCTCTTAAGAGAGCAGAAGCTGTTCAGGCTAAATTGATCGAATTAGGAGCTGATCCTAATAGAATTGAAGTGAAGGCCTACGGTGAGACTATGCCGATTGACGGAGATGATTCACCTCAAGCTAGAACTAAAAACAGAAGAGTTGAATTCAAAGCTTTGACTGAGAATTAAGCTTTATATCGCTGAAACAAAAAAGGGTGAACATATGTTCACCCTTTTTTTATTCTCTTAATTCAAATCTACACCTTAGATTTCCTTTAATCCTGCTATGGTTTGAATTGGGTCTTCTGCTCCAAAAACATAGCTTCCAGCTACTAAGACATCAGCACCAGCGTTGATAAGTTGCTTTGCGTTTTTATTCGTTACACCTCCATCAATTTCAATTAAAGTAGCACTCTCTTTTTCTCGAATAAGGGTCTTTAACGTCCGTACCTTAGTGTAAGTTTCTTCAATGAACGATTGTCCACCGAAACCAGGATTAACACTCATAAGGCAAACAACATCCACATCCTTAATGATCGATTCTAAGACAGTGATGGGTGTGTGAGGATTTAAAGCTACTCCAGCTTTCATTCCACAAGATTTTATTTTTTGAAGTGTACGATGTAGGTGATCACAAGCTTCGTAATGAACTGTAAGCACTGCTGAGCCAAGCTCAGCAAAGGTCTCAATGTACTGATCTGGATTTACAATCATCAAATGAACATCAAGGGGTTTAGTAGCATGTTTTGCGATCGCCTTGAGGGCAGGCATTCCAAAGGATATGTTGGGAACAAACACACCGTCCATAATGTCAATATGAAACCAGTCTGCTTCACTTTTGTTGAGCATTTCTGAATCTCGTTGAAGGTTTGCAAAGTCAGCCGCTAAAAGGGAGGGTGCTATAAGTGTTGGCATTGTAAAATAGTTTTTAGTTATAAAAAAAGCAACCCGAAGGTTGCTTGTTAGGTTACCCTAAATATGTTTTCAAGATTTTACTTCGAGATGTATGCTTCAGGCGTCGAATGGCTTTTTCTTTGATTTGACGAACACGTTCGCGTGTCAGATCAAAAGTTTCACCAATTTCTTCAAGTGTCATTGCGTGTTGTTCTCCAAGACCGAAGTACAAGCGAACCACATCTGCCTCACGAGGAGTAAGTGTTTCCAAAGCACGTTCAATTTCTGTTTTTAATGATTCATGAAGTAAAGTTCTATCGGGATTGGGTGATTCTCCACTATTCAGTACATCGTATAGATTAGAATCTTCTCCTTCTACTAGTGGTGCGTCCATTGAGACGTGTCTACCCGAGTTTTTAAGAGACTCCTTTACGTCATTGATGGTCATGTCTAATTCCTTAGCAATTTCTTCTGCAGAAGGCGCACGTTCGTGAGCTTGCTCTAGAAAGGCATAGGTTTTATTGATTTTATTAATCGAACCGATTTTATTCAAAGGTAAACGAACAATCCTCGATTGCTCTGCTAGGGCTTGAAGTATAGATTGACGAATCCACCAAACAGCATAAGAAATGAATTTAAATCCACGAGTTTCATCAAAACGTTTAGCCGCTTTGATCAATCCTAAGTTTCCTTCATTAATTAAATCTGGCAGTGTTAATCCTTGATTTTGGTATTGTTTTGCTACAGATACAACAAATCTTAGGTTTGCTTTGGTTAGTTTTTCGAGAGCAACTTGATCCCCTGCTTTAATCCTTTGCGCTAATTCTACTTCTTCCTCTGCGGTAATTAAATCTACTTTTCCTATTTCTTGAAGATATTTGTCAAGAGAAGCGGTTTCGCGATTGGTTACCTGCTTGGTAATTTTAAGTTGTCTCATGTATGATTAAATATTGTGTATACTTCTTATACGTTCAAAAGCTTAAAATGTTACATGCATACCAAAAAAAAACCTCTCAAATTGAATTGAGAGGTTTTTAAAATTTAAAAACGCAACAGAAATTAATCTCTATTTCTTGGTTTTCTATCATCACGACGCTTATTGTCACGACCACGACTATCATCTCTTGGTGGGCGAGCTACATAGCCTTCAGGCTTTTCCAATAAGGCTTTACGCGATACTTTTTCTTTACGTGTTCTTGCGTCTTGACCGAAATATTTCACATCAAAGACATCGCCCATATTCACAACGTCAGATACATTTTCTGTACGTTCCCATGCCAATTCACTTACGTGAAGTAGAACTTCGTTTCCAGGAGCATCTAAATATTCAACAACTGCACCAAAGTCAAGCATTTTGATAACCTTTACTTGGTAGCTGTTTCCTACTGTTGGTTTGAACATTAAAGAATCAATTTTTGATATAACCGCATCAATACCTACTTGATCCGTTCCAAGAATTTCAACAATTCCTTCTTCTGTTACAGGATCTTCATTGATAACAATGGTACAGCCTGTTTCTTTTTGAAGTTCTTGAATTACTTTTCCTCCAGGACCAATTAATGCACCAATGAATTCATTAGGAATGACACGCGTTACCATTTTTGGAGCATGTGGTTTCACATCTTCAGCTGGTGTTGCGACGGTTTCGGTAATTTTATCAAGAATATGTAAACGTCCTGCACGAGCTTGTTTTAAAGCGTTTACAAGAATTTCATAGGGTAAACCTTTGATTTTAATATCCATTTGACAGGCAGTAATCCCTTCAGAAGTACCGGTTACTTTAAAGTCCATATCTCCTAAGTGATCTTCATCACCTAAAATATCAGACAATACAGCATAGCGATCTCCGTCAGAAATAAGTCCCATTGCAATTCCAGAAACTGGTCTTGTAATCTTTACACCCGCATCCATCAATGCCATAGTTCCTGCACATACAGTAGCCATAGAAGATGATCCATTGGATTCTAATACCTCAGAAACGACACGAACAGTATACGGACAATCAGCTGGGATCATACCTTTTAAACCACGTTGTGCTAAATTACCATGTCCAACCTCACGACGGGAAGTACCTCTCAAAGGACGCGCTTCACCAGTACAAAAAGGAGGGAAGTTGTAGTGTAAATAGAAACTTTCTTCACCTTCATGAGAAGGCATATCGATTTTATTTGAATCTCGTGACGTTCCTAGTGTTACAGTAGCAAGAGCTTGAGTCTCTCCACGAGTAAAGATAGATGAACCATGTGTCGATGGTAAGTAATCTATTTCACACCAAATCGGTCTAATTTCATCCGTTTTACGACCATCTAAACGCACACCTTCACTTAGTGTTAATTCACGGACAGCTTCTTTTTCTGCTTTTCTGTAATATCCACCAACTAGATGTCCAAATTCGGCCATTTCCTCTTCAGTGAAAGAAGCTTTCACTTCTTCTTTTACATCAGCAAATGCTGTACTACGTTCTGCTTTTGAAGTTCCTTTCTTTGCAATTGCATAACACTTATCGTAAGCCATGTCATGAATGCGTTTTTCTAAATCTTCGTTTGCTTCGGCAGTATCGTATTCACGAATTTCTTTTCTTCCGAAAGCTTCGGCTAATCGTAATTGTGCAGCAATTTGAACCTTAATGGCTTCATGAGCAAATTTGATAGCGTCTGCCATTTCTTCTTCAGAAATTTCATCCATTTCACCTTCAACCATCATCACTGAATCTGCAGAAGCACCGATCATCATATCAAGATCAGATTCTGCTAATTGTGCGCGACTAGGGTTGATGACGAATTCACCATTTACTCGAGCTACACGAGCTTCAGAAATAGCACATTCGAATGGAAAGTCACTCAATTGAATGGCAGTTGAAGCGGCTAGACCAGCTAAAGCGTCTGGCATAACATCTTCGTCATGCGACATCAATTGAATCATCACTTGTGTTTCGGCGTGATAATCTTTTGGGAATAATGGGCGTAGTACACGATCGACTAAACGCATCGTCAATACTTCACCGTCGCTTGGGCGTGCTTCTCTTTTGAAAAAACCACCTGGATAGCGTCCAGCTGCTGCAAATTTTTCACGATAATCTACTGTTAACGGTAAAAAGTCTACATCAGATTGTTTGTAGTTCGATACAACTGTACAGAGCAACATGGCTTTTCCCATTTGCACTACAACTGAACCGTGGGCTTGCTTCGCTAGCTTACCTGTTTCAATAGAGATTTCTCGTCCATCGCCGAGGTCAATGACCTCTTTAAAAACTTTTGGAATCATTTTTTTTCATTTTTGTTAAACCTAAACAGTGTGTTGTGTTGTCGTTGTAGGATACCAATGAAAAACTAAGGTTCAGCTTTTAATACTCCCGGAGGAAATGCGTTTGAATTATTTACGTAGACCTAATTCTTTTACAATTGCACGGTAACGTAAAATATCTTTTGCTTTTAAGTAATCTAAGAGACTTCTTCTTTTTCCTACTAGTTTTACTAGGGAACGTTCTGTATTATAGTCTTTTCGATTGTTTTTTAAGTGATCAGACAAGTGGTTGATTCTGTGAGAAAACAAAGCAATTTGTCCTTCTGCAGTACCGGTGTCTGATTTGGATTTCCCGTGTTTTTTGAAAATCCCTTCTTTAATTTCTTTTGTCAAATACATGCTAATATTATTTAATGATTGTTATGTATGCCTATTATTAGGCGGTGCAAATATACACTTATTTTTGATTAATGCTTAGTTTCTAATCGGCTGATTGAGAATCAAGTCAATGTATAGATTGATCTTGTTTTTTAGATGTTTACGATGAGCGATAAAATCTAAGAACCCTTTTTCAAGAAGAAACTCACTTCGCTGGAATCCTTCGGGTAAATCTTTTCCAGTTGTGTCTTTTACAACACGAGGTCCAGCAAAGGCTATTAAAGCGCCCGGTTCCGCAATATTAATATCTCCAAGCATTGCGAAAGAAGCGGTTGTACCACCCGTTGTTGGATCCGTACAAAGCGATATGTAGGGTAGTTTTGACTCTGCTAGTTCACTTAGTTTTGAACTCGTTTTAGCTAATTGCATCAACGAAAATGCACCTTCCATCATTCGAGCTCCTCCCGATTTTGAGATGATAATAAACGGCAAATGCTTTTCAATGGCATAGTCAACCGCACGGGCTATTTTTTCGCCTACTACCGATCCCATAGAACCGCCGATAAAACCAAAATCCATACTAGCAATTACGACTTCTTTTCCGTTTGATTTGCCAACGGCAGTTCGGATTGCATCTTTTAAACCAGACTTTTTGGTGGTATCTTTTAAGCGATCACTATACTTCTTCGTGTCCTTAAACTTCAAGAAATCTTTAGAAACAATATCGCTGTTGATTTCCTTAAAGTGATTATCATCAAAGAGAATTTCGAAATATTCCTTACTGCCAACGCGAACATGATATTCGTCTTCTGGGCTTACATAAAAATTATCTGCAAGCTCTTGTGTTTCTATAATTTTACCAGTAGGAGTCTTGTACCAGAGCCCTTTTGGAATATCTTTTTTCTCTTCTGTTCGGGTTTGAATCCCCTGTTCGCTACGTTTAAACCAACTCATTTATTCCTTTTTGATTAGGCTAATGTATTGATATTATTTAGATCTTCAAATGCTTGGATTAATCTTTGTTTGAAGGTTTGTTCTCCCAAACGCAACCATTTTCTCGGATCGTAGTTTTTCTTATTGGGCTGATCTTTTCCTTCTGGGTTCCCAATTTGAGTTTTTAAGTAGTCGATATTTTCGACCATATAGTCACGAATTCCTTCAGTAAAAGCAAATTGAAGATCGGTATCGATATTCATTTTGATTACTCCATATCCGATAGCTTCACGAATCTCTTCAACAGTAGAACCGGATCCACCGTGGAATACAAAATCTACCGTATTTTCAGATAAGTCATATTTTGTACTGATATACTCTTGAGAGTTTTTAAGGATTTTCGGAGTAAGCTTTACGTTACCCGGCTTGTAAACCCCGTGCACATTTCCGAATGCTGCAGCCACAGTAAATTGATCGCTTACTTGTCTCAACTCTTCAAAAGCATACGCTACCTCTTCAGGTTGTGTATAGAGTTTAGAAACGTCAACATCACTGTTGTCTACACCATCTTCTTCACCCCCTGTAATTCCTAATTCAATTTCAAGGGTCATTCCCATTTTTGACATACGCTCTAAATAGGTCTTGCAAATTGCAATATTTTCTTCTAAAGGCTCTTCAGAAAGGTCAATCATATGAGAACTGTAAAGGGATTTTCCAGTTTCAGCATAGAATTTCTCTCCAGCATCGAGTAAACCGTCGATCCAAGGTAAAAGTTTTTTTGCACAGTGGTCCGTATTTAAAATAACGGTAGCTCCGTAAGCATCGGCTAGTTCATGAATGTGCTTTGCACCAGCAACTGCACCAGCAATAGCTGCTTTCTGATCGGTATTGTCTAAGCTTTTTCCAGCGTTGAAAATTGCGCCTCCATTTGAAAATTGAATAATAACAGGGCTGTTGAGCTCTGCAGCAGTTTCAAGAACGGTATTCACGGTATTGTTTCCAATTACATTTACTGCAGGTAATGCAAACTTCTTTTCTTTTGCTAAAGCAAAAACTTCTTGCACTTGTTTTCCTGTAATTACACCAGAGGGAATTGTTGAACTCATAAGATTATTGTTTTGTTTTTCAATTTTGAAGCACCAAATGTAATCGTTTTTTTTAAAATGGGTAATTTATTCCAATGTTGAATACCGTTCTTCGAAAAGAAATCTGTTTTCCCCAACGATCTGCCTTTGTTTGTGAAGGATCATAAGTTTTAAAGCCAGAATCTAAGCGAAACACAAAATAATCGAAATCATAACGTAGACCAAAACCAGTTCCAATTGCTATTTCATCAAGATCTTCGAAGCCATCGAAGCGTTGTTTAGGGTCTTCGATATTGTCTAAAGCATTCCAGATATTCCCAGCATCGATAAAAAAAGCACCTTTAAGGGGGCCTAAAATAGTATAGCGATATTCCAAATTAAAGGCTATTTTAAAGTTAGCTTCGTTGAATTCATTTGAATTTTCGCCAACTCCAGGGCCAAGTTTGTAAGCCTTCCAGGCTCGGTTGTCGTTGGATCCTCCAGCAAAATAAGAACGAGTAAAGGGTATGTTATCAGAATTTCCATAAGGAATAGCAATTCCAGAAAACAAGCGCATAGCCAATACCTGTTCTTTACCTATGCTCCAGTGCTTAATGAAATTAAATTCGGTCTTGATGAATTGAGATGGAATAACATCAAGAAACTCATACACCTGATCTTCGTTTTTTTCTTTTCCAGTCAGATTCAGTAATCCTGTCAAAAGGTTTCCACTGGAAACAACTTTTAATTGAAACTGAGAGAAATCCTCATCAAAGATGTTTTCTTGTGTATTCCTGTTGAAACTAAAAGCAGAACTTGTAATTAAGTTGTTGGATGTAAGCCTAGTTTCTCGTTCTTGAATCACACGAACATCTCGATAAAGCTGATCTTCACGCTCTATTCTTGTTTCTCCTTGGATAACTTGGTTTATGAATTCTGTGGTTCCTTCTGGAATTACTAGATTGTCGTCTACAACAAATTGAGAGTTGTATTGGATTTGCTGTGCAATACTATTTAGGCGGTCGTAGGAGTTACGATATACATTAAAATAATTTGCTACGGCTTTGTTGTTTACAAATTCGAGATCCAGCAGTTTGAAATTGTATTTCTGTGTTTTATTTTTACTCCACTGATATTCTAATGTTCCCACAAAATTCTGCTTATCCAAACCAATATTTTGTTGAAATGAAGTACCGATAATGATTTTGGTACTCGGCTTTTCGAAGTAGTTTTTAAACAGTGAGCCGTTGAAAGGGAAAATCATTCTAGGAATACGGAATTTTAAATCACCTCCAAATTCAAAAATATTAAAAAAGTCATCATTTGCGTCCGCAACATCTTTTGAGGCTCCAATAGTACCTTTTAAACCCAATTCTAGTGTTTCAGTTCCTTTAAACACATTGCGGCTTATAACGGAACTCCCTAGACTGATTCCAAAAAACTGAATATTGGAATGAGAAAGGTCTAAATCAAAGCCAACAGAAAAAGGCTCTCTCGGAGTCAGGTAGATGGAAGAAACTAAACCTAGTGAATCATTAGAGTCATTGGAGAAATCAATGTTGGGGTATTTAAAAATGCGGAGATCAGAAAAATACCGATAGGTGTTCGAGCGGTCCAAATCACTGTAAGGGAGCCCTTCTTTAATAAAAACACCGCTTGCTAGTGTTTGGGGTTTGTAGTTCAACTTGCCGTCGGATAGTATGGTCAATGAGTTGAATTGGATGGTATCGGTGTATGCCGTAAACGCTTTGTTTGGATCTTCAATGTAGAGTTTGATTTTGTTAACTTTTTGAACGACATAGGGAATTTCGACAATCTTATTTTGTTCTCGTTTAGCTTCGTTTTGAATTACAATACCAATAGGAATTTTAAGATCCTCACCGAGGCTGTCGAGGTAGGCTTTGAAACGAATCGATTTTTGTTGAAAATTTTCTATTCCATTGTTTCGGAATAACTGTACCAAACGATCCCGTTCTTTATCAAAGTTTCCAACTTCAAATACGGCACCTTCTTTTATATGGCTATCCTCTAAGTTTTTTCGATAAATCGAATCCAAGTCTGCCGAGGTAATGTCTTCTATTTTTTGATCTACAATAAATGATTCCCCAGTTTCAATATGGTAGTTAGCACGGACTTTTTGCGGAGCTAATGTGTCGATAGAGGTTCGTACAGAGGTATTAAAATATCCTTTGTTCTTATAGTATTGCTCTAATCTCCTGGAGGTATTGGTGCTGTTGTTTTCAAAATAAACCGAAGGGGGTTCACCCGATTTTTTCAGCCAAAAATTAAAATTTCTTTTGTAGGCCCTGAGTTGATCAACTTGTTTTTCAGAATATAATTTTGTCAACCGTTTTATTCGTTTTGGGTTTTTGTTTAGCCAAGTATCAAATAAACTATCGGGGCTTTCTTTCGCAAGATTATAAATGTGGAGCTTGACTGGGATTCCGAAAACTTTTGTATTGGGAGGAGCAACGCTAAGTTGTTTAGCAAGGTCACGTTTTATAGGCGTCCCATTCTTTAAAAAGGCCTCTCGAACAAGAAGGCTTTGAGTGGGTGCAATGTTTTTTGTGCTACTACATTTGTAGAAGCATAAGGATAGCAAGCTAAGAATGATTATTTTTGTGAGCCTTCCTTTCAAAGTATAACCTAATTTAAGGCAAAAATACATCATTTATGATTACGAAGAATGAAATCAAGCGAATCAAAAGCTTACAAAATAAGAAGGATCGAAAAGAACTTCAACTCTTTGTTGCTGAGGGTGAAAAAACAGTACATGATTTATTAAAATCGGGATGGGTTGCCGACTGTATTTATGCTTCACAATCTTTTGCATATGCGGAGGAAAAACGAATTAGTTCAAAAGAAATGGAACGGATCAGTTCGCTAAAATCTCCCAGTTCGGTTTTGGGTGTTTTTCGTATTCCGACACTGCAGCCTTTTTCTCAAGAAGGAAGAATTTTAGCATTAGATGGAGTGACCGACCCTGGCAATCTAGGGACAATAATCAGACTCTGCGATTGGTTTGGGATAGCTACTTTGGTTTGTTCTTTGGATACAGTCGATTGTTATAATCCAAAAGTTGTTCAGGCGACCATGGGTTCGTTGTCTCAAGTAAACTGTGTTTATACCGATTTGGTTTCTTTTTTAAAAAACACCCACAAACCAATATACGGAACCTTATTAGCAGGAAGTTCTGTTTATGAGTTGCCATTGGATTCTGAGGGTATACTCGTGTTGGGAAGTGAATCACATGGCCTTTCTGAAGAAGTAAAATCGCTGGTCAAACACGTCATAACAATTCCACGTTTCGGCTCAGAAGAAGGTGCTGAAAGCTTAAATGTAGCCATAGCTGCCGCTATTGTTCTAGGACAAGCATTCAGAACTTAATTATTCGAATGTAAAATTGATCAGTATGGCCTGAGAATATAAATTATTGATGTTAGACGTCCATGGACTCATTGGATCAACATCTTGGATCAATTCATTATCTACTGAAAAAAGACCCCGAATGGATGGTGAAAATTTGAAATAAGGGAGATAAAAGTCAATTCCGAACCCAATTTCATAGTTATAGGTTTGACTGATTACCCGAAATACATTGTTGGAGTTATCGTCGTTACTTTTTTTATTACTTGATAGATTGAAAGAAGTAGAAATCCCACCGACCAAATAGGGCTTAAAATTATTTATTCGCAAGGCGCTAAATTTTATCAACAACGGTAAGTGTATGTAGGTAGATTTAATTTCACGCAGGTAATCTTGATCTGTGCTGAGTCCGGGCGTTGCATCTGGATAAATGAAATCTCGTTGATTGTAATATAAACCCGGCTCAAAACGAAGGTTCAAAAACTTATTAATCCGCATATCTCCAATTAAACCTACGTTAAAGCCATAATTTTTCACAAGCTCTATATCCGGTAATCCACGACCTTTTAGAACAACAGGAGCCGAATACGTTTTTTCATATTCAAACTTAAAGCCAAATTCATTGAGGCCAAAATAATATCCGTAATGTAAAAAGCGTTCATCAAAATCTTGAAGGTTTTGAACCCGTTCGGTAACACTAGGGTATTGGGCGTTTAAAGCCTCTATTCCTAAAAGAAAAAGGCTTAGTGTTAGAACTGCCGCTTTGGGTAGATTAAGGTTTTGTGGCACAATATATTGAGGCAACCCCTAAGGTTTGTGGCTTGTCCTCTACTTCTATAAACCCGATTTTCTCCAAAATATTGTTGAACTGCTTTCCATATGGAAAAACAGCTGCCGAATCAGAGAGATACTTGTAGGCTGCTTGATCGCGTGTAAAGAGTTTGCCCATAAGTGGAATGATGACCTGAGTATGGAATTTATATCCCTGTTTAAAAGGGAAACGCGTGGGTACCGCAGTTTCTAAAACCACCAAAGTTCCTCCCGATTTTAATACTCTAAACAATTCGGAAAGCCCCAGCTCTAAATTTTCAAAATTCCGAACGCCGAAGGCCACAGTAACTGCATCAAAAGAATTATCGTCATAAGTCAAAGCCTCACTGTCGCCCATAACCATTTCGATGGTTTTTTCTAGACCTACTGCTTTCACTTTATCCTTTCCTACGGAAAGCATCCCTGCAGAAATATCGAGTCCTACAATTCTTGAAGCCTCTGTGGCGGTAAGTGCAAGCGCTAAATCACCAGTTCCAGTCGCAATATCTAAAATACGATCTGGTTTTTTAGGAATCAAAAGATCTACAACCCTTTTCCGCCACTTAACATCAATTCCAAGAGATATTTTTCGGTTCAGTGCGTCGTATTCAGTTGAAATGCCATCAAACATTTCAGTGACTTGCTTTTTCTTTGAATCTTCTTGATTGTAGGGAGTAACGCTCTTTTTCATAGAATGCAAAGATAGATAATGAAGAAATTTTCACCCCCTTATTTCGCTCTTTTATTTGTGGTTAAATGAGCTGCAAGAGTAAATTTATTTTTGGGAGCTTCGGTTTTATAAGCTAACTCTAAACAAATTAGTATATTTGTATTGAGTTTACTGAATATTACTCTATGAAAATAATTATCGCAGGGGCTGGAGAAGTAGGATTTCATCTTGCTAAACTCCTTTCTTTTGAATCCCAAGATATTACTCTTATCGACACCGATAAGGAACGTCTCAATTATGCCGAAAACAACTTAGACATCAAGACCATAAAGGGTGATGCTTGCTCTTTGTCTCTCATACGAGAAGCTGATGTGGGCAACTCCGATCTTTTTATTTCGGTAACTTCACAAGAAACAACCAACATCACTATTTGTGCTTTGGCAAAACAATTGGGATGTAAAAAAACAATAGCTCGAATTTCTAGTATCGAATTCATCAATGCAACAGACGGAGTGAGCTTTTCTGATCTAGGCGTAGACGAACTTTTTTCGCCCGAAGAATTGGCTGCTGTTGAAATTCAACAACTACTGGATCAATCAGCTTTTAGCGACAGCTATGAATTTGAAAATGGAGCTTTAACGCTCATAGGTACTACACTTGACCCTTCAGTTCCTTTTGTTGGCAAGTCAGTCAAGGAGGCAGCCACCATATTTCCTGATGTTCATTTTATGCCAATTGCATTACAGCGAAAAGGCACCCAATATACAATCATTCCTCGGGGTGATACTATCTTTGAGGCCCACGATCAAGTATACTTTATTACACTGAAAGAAGGGGTAGAGGAGCTCTATAAGCTTACTGGAAAGACCAAAGAGTCAATCAAAAATGTAATGATTTTAGGTGGCGGAAAAATCGGTTTGAATACGGCACGCGAGTTGTGTGAAAAGAAATTTAGAGTTACTATAGTTGAAAAAGACAAAGCAAAAGCCTTCGAAATAGCGGATCAACTTCCAAATGCAATGGTTATTCACGGCGATGGGAGAAGTGTTGAACTTTTAGATGAAGAAGACATAGACACCATGGATGCGTTTATTTCGGTAACCGAAAATTCGGAGACGAACATCATGTCCTGTCTGATGGCAAAATCTAAGAAGGTGAAAAAGGCGATTGCTTTAGTAGAGAACATGGACTATTTTCAGTTGTCTCATTCCGTAGGGATTGACACGTTGATCAATAAAAAATTATTAACTGCAAATACGATTTTTAGATACATCAGAAGGGGAGAGGTTGTCGATATGACGACACTAACCAATATGAATGCTGAGATCTTAGAGTTTATAGTTAAACCAGAATCCAAGGTAAACGGATTGGATATTCGAGATATTGACTTTCCGCGATCGGCTACCATTGGTGGGGTCATTAAAAATGGTGAGGGTACTATTGTACTCGGCGATTATACGATTGAAGCTGGCGATCGGGTTGTTGTTTGTTGTCTTCCAAGAGCGATTCGAAAAGTAGAAAGCTTATTCCTGTAGAATGCATAAAATTAATAAAGAAATAATAGCCAACCTTATGGGACTTTTGCTCCTGTTCAACGGTGGTTTTATGTTGCTTTCCTCCTTGGTTAGTCTTCTAACCCATGATGGGGTGACTTTTGAATTAACGCTAGCTGCTTTTTTGGTTTTATTTCTGGGGGTTTTTATTATGCTTTTATCCCGAAATCACAGCAAGCAAATCCAAAAACGAGAAGGATACATCATCGTTAGCTTTGGATGGGTTTTAATGTCATTGTCTGGCATGTTACCCTATCTATTCACAGGCGTTGTCCCAGATATTTCCAGTGCTTTTTTTGAAACTATGTCGGGCTACACCACTACAGGATCGACTATTCTTAATGATATTGAATCTGTTCCTAAAGGGATTTTATTCTGGCGCAGCACTACCCATTGGATTGGTGGTATGGGGATTATTGTTTTGGCGATTGCCATCTTACCCCTACTGGGTATTGGCGGAATGCAATTATTTGCAGCAGAAGCACCCGGACCTAGTAGTGATAAGTTACATCCAAGAATTACTGATACTGCAAAACGCCTGTGGTTTATATACGTGGGTTACACCTTAGCAGAAACCATACTTTTATCGGCAGCTGGGATGAGTTTCTTTGATGCGATCAATCATGCTATGAGTACCATATCAACTGGGGGCTTTTCAACTAAAAATTCTAGTGTTTCCTTCTGGAACGATACTCCAATAATCCAATACATCATTACCTTTTTTATGTTGATAGCGGGAACAAATTTTGTATTGAGTTATTTTGCCTTTACTGGAAAGATTCAAAAAATATTCCGAGACCAGGAGTTTAAGTTCTTCATGACTTTTATTGGGATTTCGACCCTATTAGTTGCACTAGTTTTATTCTATAAAGTAGACTTGACGCTGAGTTCGTTCAACCATCCTCAAATTCTTGGAACCTTAGAAAGTTCTTTTCGTCATGCGTTCTTTCAAGTTGTTGCCGTCATAACAACTACGGGCTTTGTAACTGCCGATTTTACAGCCTGGACTCCTTTTTTGACCATTGTATTTTTTGGGTTAATGTTTATGGGTGGCTCAGCGGGATCTACTTCTGGAGGCGTAAAAGGTGTACGTCATATGCTGATGGTGAAAAGTGGATTCTTAGAATTCAAACGCGCTCTTCATCCCAATGCTATCATACAACCTAGGCACAATGGTACCATCTTGAAAGAAGAGGTTGTGTATAATATCCATGCATTTTTCATCCTCTATATGCTGTCCTTTATTTTTGGTGCCCTAGTTTTTGGAGCTTTAGGATTGGATTTTGAATCTGCAATCGGAGTAGCCGCTTCTAGTTTGGGGAATGTTGGTCCAGCGCTAGGGAGTTATGGCCCTGCATTCTCTTTTAGCGAATTGCCCGAGACAGGTAAGTGGTGGGCTTCTTTTTTAATGCTTTTAGGGAGGTTGGAATTGTTTACCGTCCTAATTTTGTTCACCCCATTTTTTTGGAAGAAACATTAGTAGCCGTATTTTTCTTTCCAACGCTGTTTTAGGAACGATCGTATGGCGTCTTCTTTAGGGTTTTGACCCGGTTCATAAACTTTTGTCTGACTTATCTCTTGGGGTAGAAATTCTTGTGCAGCAAAATTTAAAGCATAATCGTGCGCATATTGATATCCTTTCCCATAATCCAAATCCTTCATAAGCTTAGTCGCAGCATTTCGAAGGGGGAGGGGAACTTGCAAGCTTCCGGTGTCTTGCACCATTTGTTGTGCCTTTCCGATGGCCATATAACTGGCATTACTTTTTGGACTAGTTGCCAAGTAAATCACACATTGGCTTAAAATTATTCGAGCTTCCGGATAACCAATGGCAGCAACAGCTTGAAAGGTGTTGTTTGCTAAAACAAGTGCTGTTGGGTTGGCATTTCCGATATCTTCCGAAGCTAAAATCAGTAATCTACGGGCAATGAATTTTACATCTTCTCCGCCTTCGATCAAGCGTGCTAACCAATATACAGCTGCGTTAGGATCACTTCCACGGATCGATTTGATGAAAGCAGAAATGATGTCGTAGTGTTGGTCTCCATCTTTGTCAAAAAGAACCGTTTTGGTTTGTGCTTTTTGTAATACAATTTCGTCAGTAATATTGATTTCATCGCCTTCCTGGCTCATGACGACCAATTCGAGCAGCGATAGCATTTTACGTGCATCACCCCCCGATAGTTTTAAGAGTGCCTGATCTTCGATTAAGCTTATGTTTTTTTGTTTTAAAAGGTCATCCTCCTCAATGGCTCGATTGAGAAGCAGTTGCAGGTCTTCTGTTTCTAGAGGTTTTAGGGTGTATATTTGACAGCGAGAAAGTAGGGCTTTAATAACCTCAAAGCTTGGATTCTCTGTTGTTGCTCCGATCAGTGTCACGTATCCCTTTTCTACAGCCCCCAAAAGGGAATCTTGTTGTGATTTGCTGAAGCGATGGATTTCATCAATAAACAGTAAAGGGCCTTTTTGCGTAAACAGACCTCCGCTATTTTTTGCCTTTTCAATGATCTCTCGAACTTCTTTAACTCCTGAATTTATGGCTGAAAGGCTGTAGAAGGGACGATCATTAGCTTTCGCCATAAGCGTAGCCAAAGTTGTTTTTCCTGTTCCTGGTGGGCCCCAGAGTATCAAAGAGGGGAGTTGTCCGATCTTTAGGATGGGACGAATTGCACCTTGAGGCCCAACCAAATGTTGTTGTCCCACATAGTGGTCAATTACTTTCGGACGCATACGTTCGGCCAGAGGAGCTATCATAGCACTAATATACTCAACTTAGGAGAATTTTCGTTGTCGGATAATTTCGTAAAGAACACTTCCGCAAGCAACAGCAACATTCAGTGAAGCAATAGCGCCTTCCATAGGAAGTTTTGCTTTTTCGGAAATGATATTCAAAATCCCTTTAGAAATTCCTTTTTCTTCCGATCCCATGATGAGAGCTACAGGTTTTTTAAAATCAACTTCATAAATCATTGCTTCCGACTTTTCAGAAATAGCGATCGGCTCTACATCATGTGCTTTTAAAAGATAGATCGCATCTTTTAGATGATCTACTTTTGCAATAGGAACCGAAAACAAAGCGCCTGCTGAGGTTTTGATGGTGTCGGAATTGATTCGTGCACTTCCAGTTTTTGGTAAGATAATACCCGCAACTCCAGTAGCAGATGCACTACGAATGATGGCGCCTAGGTTACGCGTGTCAGTAATATTATCGAGTAGAAGGAAAATAGGGGTTTGATCTTCTTTAAGTACTTTTTCAATTAAGAGTTCTAAATCCCAATACGAAATAGGCGAAATTGTAGCAACCGCACCTTGATGGTTTTTATTTGAAAAACGGTCAAGACGTTCTATGGGAACATAACTGTGTGCTACTCTTTTGTCTCGAAGTAAATTTTCTAGTTGTTTAAAAAGGGGACTTCTTTGATCTTTTAACAAAAAAACCTTTTCAAGATTTTGATTTGCCTCTATACATTCTATGATGGCACGAACGCCAAAGATTTC
>Ga0209199_1000258_pt1 | contig 82291 bp, 73 predicted proteins | sample COGITO_mtgs_1105_7_FD_184805 | JGI IMG/M metagenome (GOLD analysis project Ga0209199, IMG submission 184805) | Pelagic marine microbial communities from North Sea - COGITO_mtgs_110523 (SPAdes) (version 2) | ecosystem: Environmental > Aquatic > Marine > Epipelagic ... | reverse complement strand
AAATCCCAGTATCTGTTGCTGCATATATAAACCCATTAAAGACTTCCGTTTGATAAACTTCTAACGAACTTGAATTATTTCCTATAAAATAAGTGTCTCCAAACTCTAATTTTTCGATATCGTACACGACAATACCAAACGGAGTAGATACATATAACTTATTATTAAATTCTTTAAAATGATTTATTCTCTTTCTTCCAGATTGATTGAAATCGACAATGTTAGATGAAATCGTTATGCTTCCATCATTATCTACCACTTCTATCAATCCATTTTCATAACCAATAATCAATCGTTGAAAACTTTTATTGAAGTATATTGACGCTGTAGTTTCTCCAGACAAACCTTGCACTGAAGATAACTTATTAATCTCTTTTGTAACAATATCGTAAGTAAAAACAGCATTGTCCACCAGGGCATAAATTAAGTCATCTACCTTAATAAAATCTTTCACGTTATTATAAGAGTAGAAATCCTCCCAAGAATCACTGTAATCTGTTTGAGCAGAAAACGAAAGCGAAAAAAATAAACTGGAAAGTAAAAGGAGTTTTTTCATTCTTTAAATTTGATTCTCAAAGATATTTATTTATTGTTACAATAACGATAAAACACTTACATTAGTACAAAAATCTAAAGATTTTATGGGCGTAGAAATTGAAAGGAAATTTTTGGTTAAAAATGATGATTTTAAAAGTGAAAGTCACACACAAAAAAATATTAAACAAGGATATTTAAATTCTGATAAAAATAGGACTGTACGAATTAGAGTTGCTGATAACAATGCTTTTATAACCATTAAAGGGAAATCTAACGAAGCTGGAACTACTAGGTTTGAATGGGAAAAAGAAATCATAAAACAAGAAGCTGAAGATTTATTATTACTTTGTGAACCCAGTATCATTGAAAAAACTAGATATTTAGTAAGCGTAGGTCTGCATACTTTTGAAATTGATGAATTTTATGGGGACAACAAAGGATTAATTATTGCAGAAGTAGAATTGAACACTGAATCTGAGTATTTTACAAAACCAAACTGGTTAGGACGTGAAGTTACTGGCGAACTAAAGTACTACAATTCAAGTATTTGTAAACATCCATTTAAAGATTGGAAATAAAAAAATTACAAAAAATAGATCGCAAGAAAGTGACAGACACTGCCAAATAAAACAAACACATGGAAAATAGCGTGGTTATAAGGTATTTTTTTAATAGAATACAAAACGGCTCCTATTGTATAGAATACCCCGCCAAGAATTAATAAATTGAAACCAAAATCTGTTAATACATTTTTTAAAGGTTTTATAAGAAACAACACTTGCCAGCCCATTAAGAGATACATTGTTATGGATATTTTTCGGAATTTTCCTGTATAAAAAAGTTTAAGAATAACACCTATTAAAGCAAAAAACCAAACAAAAACGAATAAATACCACCCTAAGTTAGCATCTAAAGCTACCAAACAAAAAGGAGTATAACTACCTGCAATTAATACATAAATAGCAGCGTGATCAAAGATATTTAACTTTCTTCTTTTCTTTGGATTTTTTGCTGCATGATAAAAAGTTGAAGCTGAAAATAAAATAACTAAACTCAATCCATAAATTATAAAACTGCTTGTCATCCAAAAACTGGAATATGAAATTGCTTTTAAAATTAAAAAAGGAAACGCAACGATACTCGCTACTAAAGCCAACCCATGTGACCAAATATTTAATTGTTCCTCAGAATTTGAATAGGTGTAATTTAATTGCTCGCTCATTGCTTTCTATTGGTGTCTTTCATGTACTTTTTATCGTTTGCCAAGTCAGTATAAATAGTCTCAAATGTTTTATCTTTTAAATGCTCCATTTGATCAATTGCCACTCCCTTGGTCGAGATAAATTTATGCTGATGAACTCTAAAACAGCCCATGCCTCCTTTTAAAAAATCCCAAGAGAACAAACGCTTACAATCGTAATAGGTTTGAGGAACAAGAGGTATTTCAAATTCAATTGCCAAGCTAAAAGCTCCATTTTTAAATGGCGCTAAAACAACATCTTCTTTGGGTACTAATCCTTCAGGAAAAATAGCCATGCTGACTCCATTTTGCAATCTCTTTTTAGCCATTTTAAAAACTTTTTTTCTACTTTTAGGATTACTCCTATCTACCATGATAACAATTCTTTTATAAAAAAACCCAAAAATTGGAATTTTGACCAACTCTTTTTTTCCAACAAAAACTATTGGATTTTTACTCAAAAGAACTAATACAAAAGGATCTATTAAAGAAGTGTGATTCGGGCAAAACATATAACTCTTATTCGGTTCAATTTCTTGATCTAATTTTGTTTTTAAACGAAATCCCATACCATAAACAAGTACTTTAGATAATGCTCTTACTAGTTTCCATAACAAATGATAATGCGCTTCCTTTATGGAAAAGATAAATAATAATGGTGACATTATAATAATGATTGTGAACAATAAAAGGTAAAACCACAAGCGCCAAACTAAAAGAAAAGGGATTTTTATATACTTCACAATATCAATAAATGTTAAATAGTAATTTTTGTTATCTATCTTTAAAAATGAATGAAAATGGAAATATTACATTCCAATTTAAAAGCAAAAATACTAATATTCTTTTGTGTTGATTGGTTTTCTTAAACAAAACCTTATTTTTGTCCAAATAGAGGAATTAAACAACGTACTCTTGAGTCAATTACTATAAATAAAAAAACAATGTCAAGAATTTTAACAGGCGTCCAGAGTACTGGAACACCACATTTAGGAAATTTATTAGGCGCTATTCTGCCGGCAATCGAAATGGCAAATAACCCTGAAAATGAAGCTTTTTTATTTATTGCAGATATGCATTCTTTAACTCAAATTAAAGAGGGGAAACAGCTACAAGAAAACACCTATAGCACTGCTGCTACTTGGTTAGCTTGTGGATTAGACATCAATAAAACCGTTTTTTATAGACAAAGTGATATTCCTCAAGTTACAGAATTAACATGGTATTTAAGCTGCTTTTTTCCGTATCAAAGACTCACATTAGCACATAGTTTTAAAGACAAATCGGATCGATTAGGAGATGTAAATTCTGGATTGTTTTCGTATCCGATGTTAATGGCTGCAGATATTTTATTATATGATGCAGAAGTTGTTCCTGTTGGAAAAGATCAATTACAACATTTAGAAATGACACGTGATGTTGCGAATCGATTTAATAACATTGTAGGTGAAACATTGGTTACCCCAGTCGCTAAAATTCAAGAACACACGAAATTAGTTCCTGGAACTGATGGTGAAAAAATGAGTAAATCTAGAAACAACAGTATCAATATTTTTTTACCAGATAAGAAACTAAGAAAACAAATAATGTCGATTAAAACAGACAGTAAAGGTTTAGAAGAACCTAAAAACCCAGACAATGATACTGTTTTTGGTTTATATAAATTAATCGCTTCAGAAACTCAAATTGCAGAAATGAGAGTAAATTACGAAAGCGGCAACTATGGTTATGGTCATGCAAAACAAGCTTTATATGAGTTGATTATTACCCAGTTTTCGACCATTAGAGATCGTTACAATTACTTTATGGAAAACAAGCAAGAAATTGATAAAGCGTTAGTCATTGGAGCAGAAAAAGCAACCATTGTTGCTACGGAAGTTTTACTTAGAGTAAGAGGTAAAATTGGTTTTTAAATTAAGGACTCTTTAGAACATAAAAAAACCACGCTTATTGCGTGGTTTTTTATTATAGATTGACGGTGTTTTTTAATCCGCTAAAATGATTGCTTTATTGTCATTTAATTCTAAAGTACCAGAATTAATCTCTAATGTTAAAATTTTATCATCTGATTGGTCAGAAATTAATTTTGCATTCAAGTCTTCTAATTTTAAATTAGCTTGGGTATGAATGTGAATCTTAATTGTTCCTGCTCTTAAATTAGAAACAACAGGTGCGTGATTATTTAACATTTGAAACTCACCATTGACACCAGGTACTGATAAAGAATCAATTTCTGATGAAAATAATATAGCTTCTGGTGTAACAATTTCTAAATACATATTTCCTTAAAGTTATTAGTTGTTAGTAAAAACTGCCAACTGTAAATTGTTTATGCTTCTGCTAACATTTTTTCTCCAGCATCAATTGCATCTTGAATTGATCCTCTTAAGTTAAATGCTGCTTCTGGATATTTATCTAATTCACCATCTAAAATCATATTAAATCCTTTAATAGTGTCCTTAATATCGACTAAAACTCCTGGTATACCTGTAAATTGTTCCGCAACGTGGAAAGGTTGAGATAAAAAACGTTGTACACGTCTTGCTCTATGAACTACTAATTTATCTTCTTCAGATAATTCTTCCATTCCTAAAATTGCGATAATATCTTGTAATTCTTTATAACGTTGTAAAATTTCTTTTACAGCGGTTGCTGTATTATAGTGTTCATCACCTAAAATTTCAGCAGATAAAATTCTAGAAGTAGAATCTAAAGGGTCTACTGCAGGATAAATTCCTAATTCAGCAATTTTACGAGACAATACTGTTGTCGCATCTAAATGCGCAAACGTTGTTGCTGGTGCTGGATCCGTTAAATCATCTGCAGGCACGTAAACCGCTTGTACAGAAGTAATAGAACCTTTTTTAGTTGATGTAATACGTTCTTGCATGGCACCCATTTCTGTAGCTAAAGTTGGTTGATAACCAACTGCCGATGGCATACGTCCTAATAAAGCAGAAACCTCAGAACCTGCTTGTGTAAAACGGAAAATATTATCTACAAAGAAAAGTACATCTTTACCTTGAGCTTCTCCTGCTCCATCTCTAAAATATTCTGCGATTGTCAAACCAGATAGTGCAACACGTGCTCGTGCTCCAGGTGGTTCGTTCATTTGTCCAAATACAAAAGTAGCTTTAGAGTCTTTCATTCCGGCTTTATCAACTTTAGACAAATCCCATCCTCCTTCTTCCATAGAATGCATAAAATCATCACCATATTTGATAATACCAGATTCTAACATTTCACGAAGTAAATCATTTCCTTCACGTGTTCTTTCTCCAACACCTGCAAAAACTGATAAACCACCATGCCCTTTTGCAATATTATTAATTAACTCCTGAATCAATACTGTTTTACCTACTCCAGCTCCTCCAAATAATCCAATCTTACCTCCTTTTGCATACGGTTCAATTAAATCGATTACTTTTATACCTGTAAATAAAACCTCAGTAGATACTGATAAGTCTTCAAATTTAGGTGCAGATCTGTGAATTGGCAAACCATGTTTACCTTCTTTTTTTAAATTACCTAATCCATCAATAGCATCACCAGTTACATTAAACAAACGACCATAAATATCGTTTCCTACTGGCATCTGTATAGGATTACCCTTAGCGACAACTTCTGTTCCTCTACTTAACCCATCAGTAGCATCCATTGAAATAGTTCTCACTGTATCCTCACCAATATGCTGTTGTACCTCTAGTACTAAAATAGCTCCGTCAGCTTTTTTGATTTCTAAAGAATCGTAGATCTTAGGAAGTTCATTTCCCGTATTGAATTCAACATCAATTACTGGTCCAATAATTTGTGAAACTTTACCTGTTATTGTAGACATTATGTATCTAATTAAAGTTATTTATTTTATTTATGAGAATTTACCTCATTTTAAGGTCGCAAAGGTAATTTTTTTGATTGGAAATAAAAAAGAATTTTTACTTAAAAAGAATAATTAAGGTCATAAAAAAAAGCCTCATCAAATTGATGAGGCTTTCTAATATTTATTTTAGAAAACTAGTTTGTTACTTTAACTTCTACTCTTCTATTGTTAGCTCTTCCAGCTCTTGTCTTATTTGAGTCTATAGGATCCGCTTGACCAAAACCTTTCACAGTTAATCTTGAAGCATCAATTCCATTTTTCACTAAGTAATTCTTAACAACATTTGCTCTTTTATTAGATAGTTTTAAATTTCCTGAAACACTTCCTGTTGTATCTGTATATCCTTTAATTACAAATTCAGAGGTAGGGAATTCATTGATAATTGCTGTCATACCATCCAATTCTTTAGTAACTCCTGATTTGAAACTAACTTTTTCAGTATCGAATAAAATCGCTTTAGCAAATGTGTTAATACCCATTTTAGCTGCATTTGAAATTACAGGACATCCTGATTGAGAAGCAACACCTGCTACTAATGGACATTTGTCATCTTTATCTAAAACACTATCTCCATCTGTATCTACCCAAGGACATCCACTATTTGCTACAGGACCTGCAACATTAGCACATTTATCTTCACCATCTACAACTCCATCTCCGTCAGTATCTGGACAACCTTTGTTCGCTTTTGTTCCACTAGCATTAGGACATGCATCATCTTTATCTGCGATTCCATCACCGTCAGCATCTGGACAACCATTCATCGCTGCTAAACCAGCTATTTCTGGACAAGAATCATCAGCATCTGTTACTCCATCACCATCAGCATCTGGGCAGCCTTTAAACTCCTCTAATCCAGCTACTTCAGGACAAGCATCATCCTTATCATAAACGCCATCTCCATCAGTATCTTTTCCACCAAACTTGACAACTAAACCAATAGAATGTCTAAAAGTATCAAAACCTGTTGGCTGAAAATGATGACCATATCCAGTTTGAAAGTTCAAACCTATATGGTCACTAAACCAAGTGTTAAAACCTAAATTAGCAACAAGCATTATGTCAGATTTACCATCTTGACCATCAGCTCTTGTAAAATCTATATTTTGATATCCACCACCTAAAGCAACATAAGGGTCGAACCAACCTGTTTGACCAAACAAATTGTTTAAATCATATTTTACTACTAAATCTATTGCGTAATACAATGCATCTGCATTAGTAGTAGCTTCAGTAGGAGTAGTACCATCTCCTAATAAATTATCTAATTTATTTATAGACCCTGCTAATTGTAGAGAAAATCCTTTTTCTAAATATCTGTCAATAGAAATTCTAGAAACTGATAGCAAGGTGTTGTCACTTAACTCGTCAAAACCGACAAAGTCTTCAAGACTTTGGCTAAAGTTTCCTGCAGCAACTCTTTGGTCTACACTATTTACACCAAAACCTATTACCCAAGGTTTGTTTTCATCTTGTGCGCTTACATTGGTAATTGATACTAACATAAACAAAGCTATCACAGCTAATTTGATTTGTTTCATTATTAAAGATTTAAATTTAAAGTTCTTATTAATTAATTAATTAACAAAAGTAGTAGGTATAAATTTATTAACAAAGAAAAAATGAAAAAATTATAGAAAAAAAACATTTTCTATAATTTTAAACCCTTATATGTTTGAAAAATTGATTTTTTATAATTTCACAACTGGTAAAATGAAGCAATATTAGATATAATAACAAATTAAGTGTCTGTTTTTACTGACCTACCCAATAGAGTTATTTAATATTATACTTCAACGATATTAATTTCTTCATTTATATAAATTAATATTTTTTTATCAACTTTAAAATTCATTGTTTTCAAAACGTTTTCATACTTTAGTAATTGTTGATGGTGCTCTAAGGCAGGAGACCCAGTCTTATAATCAATAATTACAACTTCCATTTTATCTAAAAAAACCAGCCGATCAGGAATCACTATCTGATGATCTATTGCAACAATTTCTCTTTCATTATAGACAATGAATTCGTCCGTGAAATAAGCTGCTAATTTTGGGTGCTCCACAACTTGGTTAATACGTTGTTTAATAAATGCTGTTTGCTTATCATTTAAAACTCCTTGTTGATGGTAGTGATTAACAATCATATCAACATCTTTTTTATGGATAATTTTCGCGAAAATTTCGTGCAATAAATTTCCGAAATCAATAGCTTGTCCCTGTTCTGTATTCCATAATTTAGAAGCACCCGCTAATAACACAATATTGTGTTCTTGCCATGGAGTTGAAATAAATTTTTCATGAATCTCAACGACAGAGTTTTCTTCTTCTTTTTTGCTTACGCGATGATCATCACCAAAAGAATAGTCTAAAACACTTGCGTTCCAGAGATTTTGTTGCTTTAAATAATTGATAAAAATGCCTGAATAAAAATTGGTGTTTTCTTCTCCTTTGGTAGATATTTTCTTCTCTGTTATAATGTGTAATTGCTCTATAGCTCTTGTTAAAGTAACATACAATAAATTAAAATTATCAAGTTCTAATTCTGCCCTTTGTTGCTTGTAAATTTCTAAGCCTCTTTCACTTACAAAAGCTAAACTTTTACTATAATCGACTAGCAATTCATTAAAACCATTGTAAGACTCTGGCAATTCATTTAACCACGATTTTGGTTTTATTTGCCTATAAATATCCATATCACAAGGAAAAATAACGACCGGAAATTCTAATCCTTTGGATTTATGAATCGTCATAATTTGCACAGCGTTTGAACTTTCGGGTGCAACAATACTTAATCTATCTTTTTGGAGTTCCCAAAATGCTAGAAACTCACCAATATCCGTTCCTTTTCTTTGTTGCTCTAAAACGATGTCTAAAAAAAATTGAACATAAGCATCTGAAGAGTTGACCAAATTAAAACCTCTAATAATTGCTTCAATTTTTTCATAAAACGGCAATTGATGAAAAGCAGCAACTTCAAATGAAACACCCTCATTTTTCAAAGATGTCAAAATAGTTTGATTATCCACTTTTGAAAACGCTTTAAGAAAGCTATTTTTTGGAGTTTTAATCTGCAAGTGTTGATGCAAAAAATAGAGCATTTCAAAACGCGTTTCTTCATCACTTGGGTTTTGTAAAACTTTTAGAACATCAATAATAAAAGAAACCTTCTCGCTATTCTGCAACAATAATGTTTCTGATGAGATGATAGCGATTCCTTTCTCTGAAAGATAATTTGCAATTGCAACCCCATCTTTCCTTGTGCGTGTTAACACACAAATTTCATTCAAAGAAAAACGCTCTTTTAATTGCTCTATTTTCTCTAAAACTTTCTGAGGATATTTTACTTTTTCTATCTCTTTATCATCTTCCTTTTCTAGAAAACTCAACGAAACATATCCGCCTTTTTTAGCATTTTCAAGTTGTTTGTTTCCCTCTTTAAAGAGGTTTTTATAAGATTCTTTTTGAAGAAAGTTCGCCGTATGTTGAAAAAAAGAATTGTTAAAATTAATAATTTCTGAAAAACTTCTAAAATTGGTTTCCAAGTTTTTTATTTCTTTAGCTACCCGAAAAGGATTTTTTCCCTCTGAGCCAAGATCAATAAACTGCGCTGCTTTTCCTCCTCTCCATCTGTAAATAGCTTGTTTTCCGTCACCCACCAACAATAAATTGCTGTTTTCTTGCGCCAATGTGTTCGCTATTAAGGGAATTAAATTCTGCCACTGCAACACGGAAGTATCTTGCATTTCGTCAATAAAATAATACTGAAACCGCTGCCCTATTCTTTCGTAAATAAAGGGGGCAGGCTGGTCTTTTATATTGTCTGAAATTAGTTGATTAAATTCCGCATTTAAACGAATATTATTATCTTCTTTTATTGTTTCTAATTCTGAGTTAATATTATTTAAAACCGCTAAAGGAATGATGCTTTTTAGCGCTAACTTATTCATTGAAAATTGCTGATAAATTTGCTCAGACTTTTTAAAAAATCGAACAATTTCTGGAATTATTTCTTCTATTGAAGCAGCTACTGAATCTGTCGTTGACTTAGAATAATATTGATTATTTTCGATTGCCTTTTTGATGGTTTCACTTCGCTTTATGAAATCAATATTTACAGATTTAGTACTTAAATCAGCAAAGAATTTAGGTAGTGTTCCACGCATAAAATCTTTGTATCCCAAATCGTTTTTCTTAAGAAGTTCAAGACAATCTTGACCCACGTTTTTTAGGGCGTCTTTTAATTCTTTTTGGTGTTTATAAAGGCTTGTTTTTAAGCGAGTAAAATCTTCTAACTTTTTATCTGCAAGACCTCTAAAGTGTTTTACGTCTTCTTCACTTAACAAAAGTCTTGCAAACTCACTTAAATCTCTAGAAATATCCCAAGATTTATCATCATCTGTTTTATCTAAAGAATAGGCTATTAAAAGATTTGTCAATTTTTCATCTGTGCCTATTTTAGAAATCAACACATCTACCGCTTCGTTTAATAGAGATACCGCATCCATTTCTACTTCAAAATTAAGTGACAAACCTAAATCAAAAGCGAAATTTTTAATGATTTTATGGGTAAAGCTATCGATTGTCGTAATTGAAAAGGCGGAGTAATTTTGTAAAATTGCGTTTAATATCTTTTTACTTCTTTCTTTAATTGTTTGTTTGTCTACCTCAGTTTCAGTGACAATAATAGTGAATAAATCATTCTCTTTTCCATCAGAAAAATCTTCTAGACTAGACAGCACACGTTCTTTCATTTCACCAGCAGCTTTGTTGGTAAACGTAATCGCTAATATTTTTTGAAATGAAAAAATATCGTCAGAATTTAATAAAACTTTTAAGTATTCTTTTACAAGAGTAAAGGTTTTTCCACTTCCTGCGGAAGCATTATAAACTTGAAAAGAAGCTGGCTGTTGCACAATTTATTTTTAAAAATGAATTGTACGAATTTATGAAAAAAAGAACACTATTTTATAAAGAACTAAGAATCATACAAGAATATTTTCCTCTTCGGAATGATAAAGAAGGTTTTTTTACCCAAGCGCAACATCCAAAGACATCATGACTATAAAACCACCAATAAAGCCAAGTGTGGCAATATCTGTGTATTTATCTCTCTGTGTTTCTGGTATTACCTCTTCTACAACTACAAAAATCATTGCTCCTGCTGCAAATGCTAAAGCATACGGTAAAATTGGAGTAAAAAAAGATACTGCCAAAGCGCCTAAAACTGCTGCTATGGGTTCTACAATTGCAGATAATTGTCCGTACCAAAAACTCTTTAACCGACTAACTCCTTGCCTTCTTAAAGGCATTGCAACTGCAAAGCCTTCTGGGAAATTCTGAATTCCAATTCCGATTGCTAAAGATATCGCAGCAATGATCATTTCTGTTTGTTCTGCACCAACTAGGGTTGAAGCAGCTCCAAATAAAACACCCACTGCTAAACCTTCAGGAATATTATGCAAGGTGATTGCCAACACCAATAAGGTTGTTTTGTGCCATTCCGTTTTAACACCTTCTGCTTCACTTTCTTTAAAATTAATGTGTAAATGCGGTAAAATTTTATCCATTCCAAAAAGTGAAATGGCTCCTAAACCAAAGCCAATTGCAGCTGGGAGTACTTTCATAAAACCTTCTCCTGGGCTATTTTCTATAGCTGGTGCTAGTAAACTCCAAAAACTTGCAGCAACCATAACACCACCTGTAAAACCGAGCATTCCATCTAAAACTGCTCTGTTCATTTTCTTAAAAAAGAAAACTAAAGCTGCTCCTAAAGCGGTCAATCCCCAAGTAAAAAGAGAAGCATATAATGCTGATAATATTGGATGCTCTTTCCCAAACGTTACTAACTGTTCAAATGTACTCATTGTCTTTGTATGTATAAATTACTTGCTATTTTATTTGAAACTGAAAGCTTGTTATTGTCTATTTCAATTAATAAAGAAGCATCAAAATCTTCTTTTTCTAGTACGGTTATTTGTTTTCCTAAAGTGACCCCTTTTTTATCTAAAAATTTTAGAAATTCTGATGAAGAATCGTTTACGCCAACACAAATTCCGCTTTCATTTTTTGATAAGGTTGATAATAAACTTTTCTCAATCGTTTTTAAATTTCCCTCTTTATCAGGTATCGGGTCTCCATGAGGATCATGGGTTGGAAAACCTAAAAATACATCTATCTGATCTATTAACTTTGGTGATTTTATATGTTCTAATTGTTCAGCTACATCGTGCACTTCATCCCAAGAAAAATTTAATTTCTCAACTAAAAAAACTTCCCATAATCGGTGTTTTCTAACAATGTTTGCGGCCGTTTTTCTTCCAAAATTAGTCAATGTCACTCCTTGATACTTCTTATAAACAACGACTTCTTTTTCAGATAACTTCTGAATCATGTCCGTTACCGAAGAAGCTTTTGTCTCTAATTTTTTAGCAATGGAATTTGTACTGATCACTTTATCAGAGTCTATTTCTAAATGATAAATAGCTTTTAAATAATTTTCTTCAGAAAACGTAAACATGTATAAAATTTATACTGCAAATATATACTTTTTATTCTTATTAAAATATATTTTTAGTTATGTCTAAAAATTTAATTACTTTTGTCGAAATTATATATTAAATAAATGAAATTATTTGTAATTTTTATCTTATTTCTAAGCATTATTTCTTCTTATTCACAAACAAATAGCATTTCTGGAAAAATCACATCAGAAGGTGAAAATTTACCTTACGTGAATGTTTACTTGAAGAAAACTACCATAGGAACTGTTACAAATGAAAATGGGTTCTTTCAAATTGAAAAAATCACAAACGGCACCTATACAATTGTTATTAGTTCGGTTGGCTTTAAATCTAAATATGAAAAAATTACCTTTTCAGGAGGTGAAAATATAGTTCAAAATTTCTCATTGAATGAAAGTAATTCTTTAGAAGAAATTGTTATTTCTGGAACTCTAAAACCTGTTACAAAATCAAATAGTCCTGTTCCTGTAGAAGTATATAGCAAAACATTTTTCAAAAAAAACCCAACTCCTTCTATTTTTGAATCAATGCAAAATGTCAACGGAGTAAAACCACAATTAAATTGCAACGTTTGTAACACAGGTGATATTCATATAAATGGTTTAGAAGGCCCTTATACGTTTGTTTTAATTGATGGAATGCCAATTGTTAGTGGACTTTCTACCGTTTATGGTTTAACAGGAATTCCGCAAGCTTTGATAGAAAGAGTTGAAGTTGTAAAAGGACCAGCATCTACTTTATATGGTTCTGAAGCTGTTGGTGGAATTATAAATATCATCACCAAAAAGCCATCTAATTCTCCTGCTTTGGCAACTGATTTTTTTGTAAGTTCTTGGGGAGAAGTTAATACAGATATTGGAATGCGTTATAAATTGTCTGAAAAAATGCAAGGTTTATTGGGGATTAATTATTTTAATTATCAGAATAGAATTGATAATAATAAAGATGGATTTACAGATTTAACACTTCAAAATAGAATCTCAATTTTTAATAAAGTAACTATTGAAAGAGAAAGCAATAAAGTCTTTACAATTGCTGGTAGATATGTCTATGAAGATAGATGGGGAGGAGAAGTGGATTGGAAACGTGAATTTAGAGGAACTGATATAAAATACGGAGAAAGTATTTATACAAATCGTTGGGAAACTTTTGGAACGTACCAATTGCCAACATCTGAAAATATTAATTTTCAGTTTAGTGCAAATGGTCATTATCAAGATTCTTTCTACGGAACTGATAAATATGATGCAGAGCAAATTATTGGCTTTGGACAATTTGTTTTCAACAAACAAATTGATAAAAATCACGATTTACTATTAGGACTTGCATACAGATATACTTTTTATGATGATAACACATTTGCAACTATAGACGAAAAAGGTGTAATAAATCAACCTTCCATAACACATCTACCTGGAATTTTTCTTCAAGATGAAATTAGTTTGAATAAACAAAATAAAGTATTAATTGGCGCAAGGTGGGATTACAATAGCTTACACGGAAGTATTTTTTCGCCAAGAATAAATTATAAATGGAATTCTAAAGACAATTCAGATGTTTTTAGATTCAGTATTGGTAATGGTTTTAGAGTAACCAATGTTTTTACAGAAGATCACGCAGCTTTAACTGGAGCAAGAGAAGTTGAGTTTGACGGAGAATTAGACCCAGAAACTTCTTGGAATGCAAACGTTAATTATGTAAAAAAAATAGTACGAGAATATTCATTAATCACTTTTGATGCAAGTGCTTTTTATACTCATTTTAATAATAGAATTTTACCAGATTATGAAACAGACCCAAACAAAATTATTTATGCAAATCTAAATGGGTTTTCAGTTTCTAAAGGAGTTTCATTAAATTCAGATATCACATTCACAAACGGTTTATCAATAAATGCAGGAGTCACATTAATGGATGTTTCAATTACAGAAAGCGACATAAAAACCAGACAATTATTAACCGAAAGTTTTAGCGGAGTTTGGTCTTTGTCTTATAAATTTAGAAATAATTTTACAATAGACTATACAGGAAATATTTATGGACCAATGCGTTTGCCGCTAATTAGTGATACAGATCCAAGACCCGAAAATTCTCCTTGGTTTAGCATTCAAAATATTCAGTTAACTAAAAAATTTAACAATAGTTTCGAAATTTATGGAGGTGTGAAAAATCTATTAAACTTTACGCCTGCAGCAAATAGTATTGCACGTGCTTTTGATCCTTTTGATAAAAATGTAGATTTTGACCAAAATGAACAAGCTGTAGCTACTCCAAATAACCCAAATGCATTGGCTTTTGATCCAAGTTACGTATATGCTTCTAACCAAGGAATTAGAACTTTTATTGGTGTTCGATTCACAATTTTTTAAAATAAATTAATGGAAAAAATAATTTTTTCTTATTTTATTTAGCTGTTTTGCAACAAATACAGAAATAAGAAAAACAAAATTAAATGTCATTCTTATTTATACTGATTGGTATAAAATATGCCAAGGAACAATACAGAAAAGTTTAAGAACAAAGAGGTTCTTATAATTTTAAATGAACAATTAGCTGGTTTTTTTAATAGTAAAAAAATGATAACTATTTTAAATAAATATTTAAGCGTCCCTTAATACAAAGTTATATATTTGTATTAAAACAGTATCCAGTTGAGTACCCAAAACATTGTAAATCAATATCAAAAATCTGCGAATGTATCGCAGATAATTACACAGCTTCAAAACGAGAATAACCATTTTCATATTTCGAACTTGGTTGGTTCTTCATTGTCTTTTGTTATTTCAGAAACGTTTAAAAAAGCAGACAAGCCCTATCTTTTAATTTTTAATGACAAAGAAGAAGCTGCCTATTATTTAAACGACTTAGAAAAATTATTAGGAGAAAAAAATGTGCTTTTTTATCCAGGTTCATACAGAAGACCTTATCAAATTGAAGAAACCGACAACGCCAATGTTTTGATGCGTTCTGAGGTTTTAAATAGAATTAATTCTCGTAAAAAACCCGCTGTAATTGTAACCTATCCAACGGCATTATTTGAAAAGGTAGTTACAAAGAAAGAACTGGAAAAAAACACCCTAAAAGTTAATGTTGGTGAAAACTTATCGCTCGATTTTGTAAACGAGGTTTTGTTCGAATACAAATTTAAACGCGTTGATTTTGTTACGGAACCTGGCGATTTCTCTTTACGTGGAGGAATTATAGATGTGTTCTCTTTTTCTAATGACACCCCCTATCGAATTGAGTTTTTTGGGAATGAAATAGACAGCATCCGTTCTTTTGATATAGCAACACAGCTTTCTAATGAAAAGCTGAAAAAAATTTCTATAATACCGAATGTAGAAAATAAAATGCTACAGGAAAAAAGAGAAAGTTTTCTGAAATACATTGATAATAAGACCGTAGTTTTTTCAAAAAATATTGATTTATTAGCTGGAAAATTAGATAAATTCTTCGAGAAAGCAGAAAAGGATTTTAATGATTTATCTAAAGAGATTCAAAAAGCAAAATCAACAGAATTATTTTGCGATGGTAACTTTATAAAAAACCAATTACAAGATTTTACATTGGTTAATTTTGAAGCAAAGCATCATTTTGAACCCGTTTCAGAATCACATAAAAAGACACTGAATCAGTTTAATCGTTCGGAAATTATAAATTTCAATACCATCCCACAACCTTCATTTAACAAGCAATTCAATTTATTAATTGAAGATTTAAATGAACATCATAAAGCTGGTTTTACCAACTATATTTTCTGTGCAAACGAACAACAAGCAACACGTTTTCATGATATTTTTGATGATGCTGAGCAAGAAGTTCATTATGAAACTGTTGTTTTTCCATTGTATCAGGGATTTGTGGATGTAGATAATAAACTAGTTTGCTATACAGATCATCAGATTTTTGAACGTTATCATAAGTTTAGATTGAAAAATGGCTATGCGAAAAAACAAGCGATTACACTTCAGGAATTTAACAAACTTGAAATTGGCGATTATGTGACACACTTGGATCATGGAATTGGAAAATTTGGTGGTCTACAAAAAATTGATGTACAAGGAAGAAAACAAGAAGCAATCAAACTTGTTTATGGAGAACGAGATGTTTTATATGTAAGTATTCATTCGCTGCACAAGATTTCTAAATTCAATGGAAAAGACGGTAAAGCACCCAAAATATACAAATTAGGTTCTGGAGCTTGGAAAAAAATTAAACAAAAAACCAAAGCAAGAGTGAAGCATATTGCATTTAATTTAATTCAATTATATGCAAAAAGAAAACTTCAAAAAGGAATTGCTTTTGGTCCAGATACTCACATTCAACATGAACTAGAGGGAAGTTTTATGTATGAAGATACGCCAGATCAATATACTGCGACACAGGATGTAAAAAATGATATGGAGAAAGCACAACCCATGGATAGATTGGTTTGTGGCGATGTTGGTTTTGGTAAAACAGAAATTGCTATAAGAGCTGCTTTCAAGGCTGTTGACAATGGCAAACAAGTTGCAATTTTAGTTCCAACAACGATCCTTGCTTTTCAACACTATAAAACATTTACAGAACGTTTAAAAGATTTTCCTGTCAGAATTGATTACTTGAACCGCTTTAGAACAGCAAAGCAAAAAACGACAGCTATTAATGGCGTAAATGATGGTGCTGTGGATATTATTATTGGAACACATCAATTGACAAATCAGCGTTTACAATTTAAAGATTTAGGCTTGTTAATTATTGATGAAGAACAAAAATTTGGTGTGGCTGTTAAAGATAAATTAAAAACACTCAAAGAAAATGTGGATACGTTAACGCTGACTGCAACTCCAATTCCTAGAACATTGCAGTTTAGTTTAATGGCAGCAAGAGATTTATCTGTGATAAAAACGCCCCCACCAAACAGACATCCAATAGATAGTAATGTGATTCGTTTTTCGGAAGAAATAATTAGAGATGCTATTTCTTATGAAATTTCTAGAGGAGGTCAAATTTTCTTCATTCATAATAGAATTGAAAACATTAAAGAAGTTGCAGGCTTGATTCAAAGGTTGGTTCCCGATGCAAAAGTCGGCATCGGTCACGGACAAATGGAAGGTAAAAAACTAGAGGAATTAATGCTCAGTTTTATGAATAATGAATTTGATGTATTGGTTTCTACAACCATTATAGAAAGTGGTTTGGATGTGCCGAATGCAAACACCATTTTTATTAATAATGCTAATAATTTCGGACTTTCAGACTTGCATCAAATGCGTGGTAGAGTGGGTCGTTCTAACAAAAAAGCATTCTGTTATTTTATAACGCCTCCTTATCATATGATGACTGATGATGCTAGAAAACGTATAGAAGCATTGGTGTTATTTTCTGATTTAGGAAGTGGAATTAATATTGCCATGAAAGATTTAGAGATTCGTGGAGCAGGCGATTTATTAGGCGGAGAACAAAGTGGGTTTATTAACGACATTGGGTTTGAAACGTATCAAAAAATATTGCAAGAAGCAATTGATGAATTGAAAGAAAATGAGTTTAAAGAATTATATCCAACAGATGCTTCTAAACCAAAAGAGTATGTAAAAGAAGTACAAATCGACACTGATTTTGAGATTTTATTTCCTGATGATTATATTAATTCAATAACGGAAAGATTGAGTTTATATAACAAGCTAGGGAGTTTAAAAGCAGAAACAGAATTGCAAGTATTTGAAACTGAAATTGTAGATCGATTTGGGAAGATACCGAATGAAGTCAGTGACCTCCTAGATTCTGTTAGGATAAAATGGCTTGCAAAAGAATTAGGTTTGGATAAAATCATTCTTAAACAGAAAAGAATGATTGGGTATTTTGTTGCTAATCAACAAAGTGAATTTTATCAAACTGAAGCGTTTTCTAGGATGTTAAAATACGTTCAGCTCAATGGAAAAAGCTGTGTAATGAAGGAAAAAGAAACCAAAAACGGTTTGCGCTTATTAATTACTTTTATAAGAATTGATACTGTAAAAACGGCGTTAAGTATTTTGAATAAAATTTAAAACGCTAAACAATTTCCATTTTCTTCAACAAGAAAGAGGCGTTCATGTTTTTACAAACCCCGTTCTTTAACGTGTAATCAAAATGCAATTCGTTTGCTATAATTTCTGCATCAAAATAATAGTTTTTAATATCAGAAAACTCTTTTTCTAAATCACACAAACTCACATCATGGGTTGCAATAATTCCTGTAGACTTGGATTTTGTCAACTTTTCTATAAATTTTTTGGATCCAATAGCCTTGTCTTTACTGTTTGTACCTTTTAAAATTTCATCTAAAATGATAAAATAATCATTGGTTTGAATTTCATCAACAATAAATTTTAAACGCTTTAATTCTGAATAAAAATAAGATTCATCTTCTGATAAAGAATCTGTCGTCCGCATACTTGTAATTAATTTTATTGGCGAATACTTAAAACTTGTTGCACAAACAGGCAAACCACAATTTGCCATCACAATAGACAAAGAAATGGTTCTTAAAAAAGTACTTTTTCCAGCCATATTTGCCCCAGTAACAATAAAGAATTGTTCTTTATTAATCGTAAAATTGTTATCAATTCTTTTGTCAATATTTAATAAGGGGTGCCCTAAGTTGGATGACATTATAATTCCTTTTTCTGCTGAAATTTCTGGAAAAATAAATTTCGGATGATTAAAATAAAAGTTTGCCAATGAATTTTGAGCATCAAAAAAAGCAACTACTTCAAACCATTTATCAACGGTGTGTTTGTAATTAGAAATCCACTTTTCTACTTTATAAGCATTGTAAATTTCTGACAAGAAAAGACCATTTCCAAAAAAAGCGATTAGGATATTATTTCGTTGATCAAACCCGTCTAAAATTTTAGAAAACTCTTTAAAAATTTTGGAAGCTTTTTTAGTTTCTGATTTAATTATTACTTGCTTTTCCTGTAAAATTTTTGACAAAAATTCTTCTCCTTCAATTTCATTTAACAAAACATGATATTGCTTAAAAGTCTCTCTTACTTTATCTGTTTCTGAATATAAATTACTTGTCCTTTTCAATAAATTCCCTGATATAAAAAGACCTATAAAGAACCAAATTAACACGGATGAAAACGGAAAAACCCCAAGGAAAAGCATTCCAATTAAAACCAATGAAAGGGTAGAAAAAATAATCTGTATTGTCTTTATAAATTTAGGTAAAACAGGCTTGTAATTCTGAATCCAACCAACAATAAAATCAGTAGTATCTTTTGTGGTAACCAAACTTGCTAAAGCAGAAAAGTGTTGTCTCCACCTTACTTTTTTAGACAACTCTTTAATGGTCTTTTGTTTGTCCACGATTCCCTCCGTTTTATTTTCTGTCAGCACCTTTGAAAGTAACGCTCTTCCTTCATTCGTAACCGTTCTATTTGTATATTGAAAAAAAGAACCCACGCCAAATAAATCAATATCATTGCTATAACTATGTAAAGGATTTACAAATTCTTTTCCTGCATTTAAGTCATGAAAAATGCTATTTGAAACATCAATTTCTATTTTGTTAATGTTAATTTTCGCGGCAATAAGTGCTCTTTTTCTTTGCAAGTTAACCTGTTTTACAACCAGAAAACTAAACAATAAAATGCCCGAAAAAGCAATAATAAAAACAGCTGGATAACTGCCAAACATTATATAAATTAAAAAACTAGTCGATAAAAAAACTGCGAATCTAAAAACACTTAAGTTAAACGATTTACTTTTTAGTAGGGCAGCTTCTTTTTCGAATGCTGTTTTTTCTTGACTATAAAAATTAAAAGGCTTTTTCATTTAAATATTAGTTTACATAACTAGAAATTCCTCCAGATAAATTTAAGACATGCAACGCTGGATACTTTTCTTTTAACATTTTTGTTGCACGATAACTGTTAAAACCTCTTTCACAAATTAGCACATAGGTTTTCGTAAAATCTACTTCAATTGTATCTACATTAAAATGTTGAATAGGGATTGTTTGATGCACCTCAAAAGGCAACTTCAAATTAGGCAAAACTGCAATCAATTCTATATTTGAATCCCCTAACTGTTGTTTTAATGTTTCTGGAGATATCTGCCAATCAGAATTTTGAGAAGTACAAGCTTCATCAAAATAGGTTTGAATTTTATATAATTTTTCAATTTTATCTTTTAAAAATGCCGGATTTAACTTCATTTTTAATTGTGTATTTTGAAGTGAATTGTAAATCAATAATTGGTTTGTTAACGGTTTTCCAATTTCTGTAATCAATTTTAAAACTTCATTTACTTGCAGGGTTGCTATCATACCAACAATAGAATTCAAAGTTCCTGCCTCTTCACAATTTGGAATATCAGTTGCCATTTCTGGAAAAGCATCTCTTAAATTTGCGGAATAACTTCCGTCTTTTTGCAAGACATTAAACGTGGAAACATAGCCGTCAAACTTATACAAAGATCCATAGACCAAGGGTTTGTTTTTTATAACACATGCATCATTTAACAAGTACTTTGTAGGTAAAGAGTCTGTCCCATCTACCACAATATCAAACTCAGAGATAATTTCAAAAATATTTTCTTTGGTGATCGGTTTGTCTGTATAACTGACCACCGAATAAGGGGCTCTTTTTTGAATAAATTTTGATAAAACAGCTGCTTTTGATTTGCCAACATCGTCCAAAGTATAAAAAACCTGTCTGTGTAAATTGGAAATGTCAACAGTATCAAAATCTACTAAATGAATTTTTCCGACTCCACTAGCGGCTAAGTATACTCCAATAGGACTTCCTAAACCTCCACAACCAACAACCAAAATAGCAGCGTTTTGTAGTTTTTGTTGACCAACTTCCCCTATTTCTGGCAAAGTAATTTGCCGTTTAAAAAGTTGTCTTTTCACTAATTTCATAGCGTACAAGATAGTTAAATAAAAAAGTCATTACAAATGCTGTAATAACTTTTAATTTTTCATAGCGCATTGTGTCAAAATAATGGGAGAGCCCTCCTTAATATATCACTCAAGAGTATCCAATAAATTAAAAATTAATATTATTTATATTTTAATTTCATGGCCACTAAATATAAGGTAGAAATTATAGTAACAGAATTCGCTAAAATCATTGGAAAGCTTTTTAAATGAAACCCATATATTAACCATAAAACGACTCCAAACAAAAAGGAAATATACATTGACAAAGAAAGCCCAGAGGTATCTTTTGTTTTGTAGGTTTTAAAAACTTGAGGCAAAAAGGCTGCTGTCGTAATAATTGCGGCAACTAAACCAACAATTTCATAAAAATCAATCATTCTTTTTTATTTTTTCAATGCATTCATTTGTCATTCCAATTGGTCATTAATAGATCTAAATATTTACTTTTTCTGAATTTCTCTTTTTAAAAAAGTGGTAAATAATTTAAAAAAATCTCGAACTGACAACACTATATTTTATTCGAAATAAGTGAGTTACTACTAAAAAAAGTATCTTTAGAGAACGATGTTTATAATTTTACCAGGAACGATAATTAATTTTTTAGGATTTTTTCCTTCCAACTGTGTTATTGTTTTTTCGTTTTCCATCACTCTTTTTTCTATTTCTTCTTTAGATAAATCTAATGGAAGCTCTAGAGTAAAACGCATTTTACCATTGAAAGAAATAGGGTAATTTTTAGCACTTTCTACCAAATATTTCGGTTCAAAAACAGGAAAATCTACTGTAGAAATACTCTCTTTATTCCCTAACAAACGCCACAACTCTTCTGCTATATGAGGTGCATAAGGAGAGACTAAAACAGTTAAAGGAGCTAATATTTGACGGGTATTACACTTTAAAGCAGTCAACTCGTTTACAGCAATCATAAACGTTGAAACGGAAGTATTAAAAGAGAAATTCTCAATATCTTCTTCTACTTTTTTAATTGTTTTATGTAAAATTTTTAACGCATCTTTTGTGGGTGCTTCATCTGAAACTTCAAAGGTTTCTCCATTAAAATAGAGTTTCCATAATTTCTTCAAAAAGGAGGAAACTCCAGAAATACCAGAAGTTTTCCAAGGTTTTGCTTGTTCTAGAGGACCTAAGAACATTTCAAATAAACGAAGTGAATCTGCACCATATGCTAAACAAATAGCATCAGGGTTTACTACATTGTACTTAGACTTCGACATTTTCTCTACTTCTCTTCCTACTTTATAAACGCCTTCTTCTAAAATAAATTCGGCATTTTTATACTCGCTATTTAGTGCATGATTCTTAAATGCTTCAACATCCAATTCATCAGAAGTATTTACCAAAGAAACATCTGCATGTAAAGCCGTTTTTGTAATCATTATTAAATCTGCAAAATTCGGATTCAAAAAATTATTATCTAACAAATAATTTTTAACAACACTTTCAAATTCATCATCAGAACTAAATAAGCTTTTTGAAACAATTACTGTTGGAATCTTATTTAAAATATCATCATTAGATTTTTCATCAGAACAACCACAACCATTTCTCACAAAAGCAGTTGTTTTATATACAAAAGCAGAAGTTCCTAAAATCATCCCTTGGTTAATCAGTTTTTTAGCAAACTCATCTACAGGTACAATTCCTTTATCAAACAAGAATTTTTGCCAAAAACGAGCATACAATAAATGTCCTGTCGCATGTTCTGATCCTCCGATATATAAATCTACTTCTTTCCAATATTCTAAAGATTCTTTACTTGCAAATTCCTTAGAATTTGTAGCATCCATATATCTATTAAAATACCAAGAACTTCCTGCCCACCCAGGCATTGTATTTAATTCTAAAGGATAAACGGTTTTGTTTTTTAACTTATCGTTAGAAACAACCTTCTTTCCTCGAGAATCCCAAGCCCATTCTGTTGCATTTCCTAAAGGAGGTTTACCATCTTCAGTTGGCAAGTATTTTTCTACTTTTGGCAACACAATTGGCAAATGTTCTGCATCAATCATTTGTGGCATTCCATCTTTGTAATATACAGGAAATGGTTCTCCCCAATAACGTTGTCTACTAAAAACGGCATCACGCAATCTGTAGTTTATTTTTCCATAACCAAAACCACGTTTCTCGATTTCAAAAATGGATAATTTTAGTGCTTTTTTATATTTTAATCCAGATAAGAAGTCTGAATTTGCAATTTTTGTTCCGTCTTTACCTGTATGTGCAACTTCAGAAATATCTACCCCTTCAAAAATATTAGGAATTGGAATCTCAAAATGTTTTGCGAAATCATAATCACGTTGATCTCCACAAGGAACTGCCATAACTGCTCCTGTTCCGTAGTTTGCTAACACATAATCTCCAATCCAAATTTGCACTTTTTTTTCAGAAAAAGGATGAATTGCATAAGCCCCAGTAAAAACACCAGAAATGGTTTTTACATCTGCCATTCGATCGCGTTCAGAACGCTTTGCTGTTGCTGTAATATATTTTTCTACGGCTACTTTTTGAGCATCTGTTGTAATTTTAGAAACCAATTCATGTTCTGGAGCTAGCGTCATAAAACTTACTCCGTATATTGTATCTGGTCTTGTCGTAAAAACATCAATTTTATAAGACTTCTTTACTGGGCTCGAAGTGACACTGTTTTTACTTTCTGTTTTTTCAATCGCTTTTGGAAATTGAATTGCTGAATTAATTTTAGAAACTACACCAAGTACATTTTCAATTACTTCTTCGTTTGTAAAACGAATTAAATTAAAACCTTCATTATTGAAAAATTCAGTTCTTGCTGCTTCATCTTCTTTACCAGAAAATTCAACAATTATATTTTTTGCGATACACACATAATCTACCAAAAAGGTACCAATTGTGTACTTTTTTCTAAATTTTGATGCTCCTTTTTTATTCTTTAATTCATCCCAGAGTGATGTTTCTGCTTTTGATAAATTCTGACGTAATTCTTTTAAAACTTCTAATTCTTTATAAGTTAATTTTACTTCAGATGATGATTTTTCAGAACCAGTATCAACATTAAAAGAAACCATTGCGCCTTGAGAGCGTCCAATCCAATTGGTTTGAGAATCTTTTAAAGGTTGTGGCCAATCGATTTTCTCTAATCCGTCTAACAAACGTTGAGCGTATGCAGAAATTCGCATAGACCATTGTGTCATTTTTTTACGAATAACAGGATGACTTCCTCTTTCTGAGACTCCATTTACAATTTCGTCATTTGCTAAAACGGTTCCTAAAGCAGGACACCAGTTTACTTCTGTATCAGACAAAAATGTTAAACGATATTGTAATAGAATTCCTTCTTGTTCCGTTTTTGAAAACGCTTTCCATTCATCCGCAGAAAAAACAGTAATTTCTTCATCTGCTACTGCATTTACAGTCGAATTTCCTACTGTTTTAAAAATTTTAATCAACGTAGAAACATCTTCTGCTTTGTCTGTATCCTTATTATACCAAGAATCGAAAAGTTGAATAAAAATCCATTGTGTCCATTTATAATATTCAGGACTTGAAGTTCTCACTTCTCTGCTCCAGTCAAAAGAAAAACCAATATTATCTAATTGTCTTCTATACGTTGCAACATTTTCTTCCGTTGTTTTTGCTGGATGTTGCCCAGTTTGAATTGCATATTGTTCTGCCGGTAAACCGAAAGAATCATATCCTTGAGGATGCAAAACATTAAAACCTTTATGACGCTTGTAACGTGCATAAATATCACTTGCAATATATCCTAAAGGATGCCCAACATGTAAACCTGCTCCTGAAGGATAAGGAAACATATCTAACACATAGTATTTAGGTTTATCCGATTCATTACTGGCTTTAAAAGTTTGGTTTTCTGCCCAAAATTTTTGCCATTTCTTTTCTATATCTAGGTGATTATATTGCATCCGCTTTTCTTTTAGAAGCTGCAAATTTACGTTTATTCTTTGTAAGCATGAAACGGATTTCTTTTAAATTAAGAGCATAAAAAAACTGTCTAAATTTCTTTAGACAGTTTCGTATATTATTTTTTAAATAATTATTTGATAGATACAGAAACTATAGTATTTGCCCACCCCATATTTAATGTCATATCATCAGCAAACATTATAGAGAATGCTTCAATACTTTTCATAGATGTAGAAACTGTTCCTGAAACTCTTACAACATCTTCGCTTTCTTTATAAAAATAAGATCCCCAAACATTTTTTGCTGTACTTAAAATAACTGTCCAATCTCCTTCTGTTTTTGGAATTGTAAATAAAGTATAAGTTCCTGCTTTTACTGCTTTTCCTCCAAAAGTTACATCTTTATAAAACGTAATTTCTGCAGCTTCATTTGCACCAGTTCTCCAAACTTTATCAACTGGAGCTAATTTACTTAACGTTCTTCCTTTTAATTGTGGTCTTCCATATATTACTTTTACAACTTTATCAGAAATTTTATAACTACTTGGATATGATGCTGCATCCATAGGGCTTTTATCTAAGCCATTAAATTCTTGAGCTGTTGCTACTGTAGAACTAATTAATGTGATTGCGAAAATAGCAATTGATAAAATAGATTTTTTCATTGTTTCGTGTTTTTATAAATTATTGAATAGTAGTAAGCAAGTCTTTCAAAAAAAGAAAACCTTACAAAAGTTACTACTAATTTTTTGTTAATAATTTTGAATGAAAAAATCTACTACACCAATTATTTATTATTTTGAATAAAGCGCATAAAAAAAGTCGAGATTTCAGCATGCTGAAATCTCGACTTACAATATAAATTTTGAATTTATTATTTCAATTTTTTCTTAACAGCTACTTCTTTGTATGCTTCAATAAGATCACCTGTTATAATATCATTATAGTTTTTAATTTGAATACCACAATCATATCCTTTTGCAACTTCTCTTACATCATCTTTAAAACGTTTTAGTGCTGTTAAAGTTCCGTCATGAACTACAATTCCTTCTCTAATAATTCTAATTTGAGAATCTCTAAATATTTTACCAGACATGACCATACAACCTGCAATGTTACCTACTTTAGAAATTTTATAAACTTCTCTAATTTCTACATTACCTGTAATTTCTTCTTTCATTTCAGGAGATAACATTCCTTCCATGGCATCTTTTAAATCATTGATTGCATCGTAAATAATAGAATAGGTTCTAATATCTACTTCTTCTCTATCTGCAACGACTCTTGCATTTCCTTGTGGACGGACATTAAATCCAACAATAATTGCATCTGAAGCTGTTGCTAATAACACATCACTTTCTGTGATAGCTCCAACTCCTTTGTGTAAAATATTTACTTGAATTTCCTCTGTCGATAATTTTTGGAAAGAATCTGTTAATGCTTCTACAGAACCATCTACATCTCCTTTTAAAATGATGTTTAATTCTTTAAAATCACCCAATGCGATTCTACGTCCAATTTCATCTAACGTTAATGTTTTCTGAGTTCTTACAGATTGCTCACGTTGTAATTGCGCTCTCTTTGACGCAATTTGTTTTGCTTCTCTTTCATCATCAAAAACAACAAACTTATCTCCAGCTTGTGGTGCTCCGTCTAAACCTAAAATTGATATAGGTGTTGATGGTTTTGCCTCTTTTAGGTTAATTCCTTTATCATCAAACATCGCTCTTACTTTACCACTGTGTTTACCTGCTAACAAGTAATCTCCAATTTTTAAAGTTCCTGCTTGTACTAAGATTGTAGAAACATATCCTCTACCTTTATCTAATGATGCTTCAACAACAGCTCCAACTGCATTTTTATTAGGATTCGCTTTTAATTCTAAAATTTCTGCTTCTAACAATACTTTTTCTAATAATTCTGGAATTCCTTCTCCTGTCTTAGCAGAAATATCTTGTGATTGTATGCTTCCACCCCATTCTTCAATCAATAAATTCATTGAAGATAATTGTGTTTTCACATTATCAGGATTTGCGTTTGGCTTGTCTATTTTATTGATTGCAAAAATAATTGGTACGCTAGCTGCTTGTGCATGCGAAATTGCCTCTTTTGTTTGCGGCATTACATCATCATCTGCTGCAACTACAATAATGACTAAATCTGTTACTTGTGCTCCACGTGCACGCATTGCTGTAAAAGCCTCGTGACCTGGTGTGTCTAAAAATGCTATTTTCTGATCACCTACATTTACCGAATATGCACCAATATGTTGTGTAATTCCTCCACTTTCTCCATCAATTACATTTGCTTTTCTAATATAATCTAATAAAGATGTTTTACCATGATCCACGTGACCCATTACCGTAATAATTGGCGCTCTATTTTTTAGATCTTCTGGTTTATCAATAACTTCCTCGATAGATTCCTCTACTTCAGCACCAATAAATTCTACTTTATGATTGAATTCTTCTGCAACAATCACTAATGTTTCTGCATCCAAACGTTGGTTCATCGTTACCATCATTCCTAACATCATACATGATGAAATAATGTTGGTTACTGGAACATCCATCATGGTTGCAACTTCACTTACAGTAACAAATTCTGTTACTTTTAATATTTTATTATCTAATGCTTGCGCTTCTAATTCAGCATCAGAGTGTTCTCTATGAGCCTCTCTTTTATTTCTACGATATTTTGCGCCTTTTCCTTTTGAAGATTTCCCTTGCAGTTTCTCTAGCGTTTCTCTTACTTGCTTCTGAATTTCTGCTTCTGTTGGTTCTTCTTTCTTAACGGCTGCTGGTCTTGCTACTCCTCTTCCTCCTCTAAATGGAGGTCTTCCTTGACCGCCTCTATTGCCTTGGCCTGGTCTACTACCTTGACCTGGTCTTGCTGTTGCTGAACCTGGCGCTCCTGCTTTTGTTACAATACGTTTACGCTTCTTTTTAGCGTCTGCATTTGCATCTTTTTTAACTTCAGGTTTCTTTTTCTTAGGTCTTTCAAATTGTTTTAAATCAATTTTCTTTCCTGTGAAATTTGGACCGTCTAACTTTTTATACTGAGTTTCTATTGCTTCTGCATTTTCAGCAGTAACTTCTTCTACTTTTTCTTCTTCTTTTGATGCGTCTTTTTTAGCCTTCGGTTTTTCCTCAACTTTGAAAGCTTCCTTTTCGATTTCAGAAACAGGCTTTTTAACGGCTGGTTTAAGCGTTTTTGCTTTTTCAACAACTGGCTTTTCTACTTCTTTTACCTCTTCTTTTTTAGGCTCAGTAACAACCTCCACAGGCGCTACTTCAACCTTTTCAATAGGCTTTTTTCCGATAGCATCGATATCGATTTTGCCGACAGTTTTAAACTCTAGCTTATCTGCTTTTGCTTTTAAAACCTCTTCTTTCTTAACGTCTTCCGCTTTTTTCTTTTCTAACTTAGCTTCAAGTTCTTCACGAATAGCTTCCTTCTCCTTACGTTTTTCTTCTCCAACTTCTTTAGATGCAGCTTTCTTGTTTGCATCTGTTTCAAAGCCATCAAGTAAAACTTGATAGACATCACCCGTAATTTTAGTGGTAGGTCTCGCTTCTATTTCGTGACCTTTATCCGATAAAAATTCGACTGCCCTATCAAGAGAAATATTTAATTCTCTTAAAACCTTATTAAGCCTCATTGTTTTGCCTTCAGACATATATTCTTTTTAACTTTATACTTGTAAAAATATACTTTTTACTTTACTTCTATGCGATCTTTAGTCCTCGAATTCTTCTTTCAGAATTCTTTGAACGTCCATAATTGTTTCTTCTTCTAAATCGGTTCTTTTTACCAACTCTGCAACGCTTGTTTCTAAGACGCTTCTCGCAGTATCTAAGCCAATCTTTTTTAATTCAGTAATAACCCAATCTTCTATTTCGTCGATAAATTCTGTTAACTCAACATCTTCTTCTTCTAGACCTTCTCTTTTAACGTCTATATCATAACCTGTTAACTCACTTGCTAAACGTATGTTTACACCACCTCTACCAATTGCTTTAGAAACTTCTTCTGGTTTTAATAAAACGCTTACACGTCCTTTTTTACCATTTTTTTCTTCTTCAAACATCTCAATCTCCATTGAAGTCACTTTTGCAGGACTTAATGCTCTAGAAATAAATAATTGCTCGTTTTTGGTATAATTAATAACATCTATATTTTCATTTCCTAACTCACGAACAATACCATGAATTCTAGAACCTTTTACACCAACACAAGCTCCTACAGGATCTATTCTATCATCATAAGAATCTACCGCTACTTTTGCTTTTTCTCCAGGAATTCTTGCAACCCTTTCTACAGTAATTAAACCATCAAAAACTTCTGGTATTTCTTGTTCGAATAATTTATTTAAAAAATCAGGTGACGTTCTAGATAATATGATTGCAGGCTTATTTCCTCTTAACTCAACAGATTTTATAACACCCCTTACAGAATCTCCTTTGCGAAAAAAGTCAGAACGAATTTGTTCGCTTTTTGGTAAAACAATTTCATTCCCATCATCATCTAATAGGATAATTGCATTGTGACGAATATGGTGCACTTCTGCACTATACAAATCACCTTCTAATTCTTTAAAATGTTTAAAGATATTTGTACTATCGTGTTCGTAAATTTTAGAAATTAAGTTTTGGCGTAATGCTAAAATTGCTCTTCTCCCTAAGTCTATTAATTTAACTTCTTCCGATACATCTTCACCAATTTCAAAATCTGGTTCAATAAGTTTTGCTTCCGCTAACTCAATTTCTTCGTTGTCATCTTCAGAAAAACCATCTGCAACAACAACTCTATTTCTCCAAATTTCTAAATCTCCCTTATCTGGGTTTATAATAATATCAAAATTATCATCAGACCCAAACTTTCGTTTTAATGCAGCTCTAAAAACTTCTTCTAAAATAGACATTAATGTTACTCTGTCTATACTCTTGTTGTCTTTAAATTCTGAAAACGAATCAATTAATGCTATATTCTCCATGCTATATTTTACTTAAAATACAATCTTCACTTTTGCTTCTATAATATCTTTGTATGCTACAGTTGCTGTTTTCTGAACAGTAACTTTCCCTTTACCTATTGGTTTTGGCTCTCTTGCTTTCCACTGTAAAACAACTACATCTTCATCTGCTGCTACTAAAGTCCCTTCTAATTCTTCTTCAGAAGTTTTTACTTTTAGTATTCTATTGATGTTTTTAAGATATTGTCTTTTTACTTTTAATGGATGTGCAATATCTGGTGTAGAAACTTCTAATGAAAAATCTTCTTCTTCTCTATCAAAATGGGAATCTACATTCCTACTAATCCTAATGCACTCACTTAAAGGAACTCCGTTATCACCATCTACTGTTACCTGAATTCTGTTATTTAGTGAGATTGATAAATCTATCAAATATAACGACTCATTCAGTGATAGTGCTTCATCTACTAAATCTTTTACCTTTGTTTGGTCCATTTTAAATCTTAAAATAAAGTATAAAAAGAGGGGCCTTTTAGCCCCCTCCTTTCTCCATTTATTATAAATTTCGGTGCAAATATACGAATTGTTTGGAACTTACCAAACTATGTTCAAATCAATTATTTTTAAGATTTATATCTATTTAAACAAAAAGACAGCTACTTTTTAGAATGCATAACTGACACCAAACAACCAATAGGATTGTATTTCGTTATTTACAGTGGCAATTTTTGCATTGGCGTCTGAAATCAAAGCATCATTTAAAGCTTCTTGTTTATTATCTCTCAAACCCAATTCAAAACCAATTCCTATTCCTTTCCAAAGAGTATACCCGAAAGAGTTGGTCCAAGTCCAGTTAGACAAGTCTCCCTCTTTGTAACTTTGAAACACAGAAAGGTTCGATTTGACATTTAATTTATCGTAGGTAGCGGTATAATCTGCAACTATTTTTGCACCTAATGAAGAACTAAAAACACTTTCTCCTTTACTAAAAATAAAATTGTAGTTTCCTGGATGAATAACAACGACCAATCTTTCCGTGGGTGTCCATGTCAGACCAACCCCAACATCTAAAAACCCAGGATCGTTGAAATTATCTATTAAAGTTGTTCTGTACTCTCCAAAAGTAGAAACCGCCCATTTTTTACTCAACCTTCTACCATATAAAGAAGAGATTGTAAAAACGTCTGTTGCCGTTTCAAAATCTTCATCACCAGATTTTGCTGCATCATCCAACTTCACCCAACCTAAGTTGATTGCAGCAGCGTTTCTCCAAAAGAATTTATCTTCAATTAAATTCGCAAAACCATTCACCGTAACACCAATATTACCAGCAGATGAATTTGGAGCAGCTCTAGAATACCAATTATTAAAACCAGATAAATTAGCACCAACAGTTCCAAAAGCGCCTTTTCTCCAACCAGGAAGTGCATTGATTTTTGCTTGCAAAGCAGCTATTTCTCCTTGCAGCTCTGCTACTTTAGCTTTCTTAGGAGCTTGTTCGGCATTTAATTCCTCAACGGTTTGACCCTTTGCTGAAAAGCTAATTAATACCAATAGAAATAAGGTTGATAATTTTTTCATTTTTTTTTAATTTTTTTTTTGATTTTAAGTGACTAAAGTACATGTTTCCCTTTAGACAACAAAAAAGTTCGTAAGTCACTTTTTATCTGTAAAATTTTAAAAAAATTATTTGCTTTTGAAGATTGGCACTGTTGAACATGCTTCACCAAATAAAATAGAAGTGGCAATGGGTTGTAATTTTTCAATTAAAAAAGCATAGGCAGCATCGGGTATTGGCTTGTTTGCACACCCTTTTATTATTACAGGAGAATTCACAAATTCTTTCAAATCTAAAAAGCTAATTAATTCTTGATAAAGAACTGTTTCTAACAACTCTAAATCGCCAATAACAACTTTGCTTGCAAATGGCATCAATTCTGAAGCAACTAACATCAGAGCCCAAGAAGGAATGATCGCATCTACAGAACAAGAAACCGCCACAAAAGAATTTTTGTATTGCGTCCAGTCATGGTTTTTTACAGAGGCTCTAAAGTCTTTTTCTTTCAAGACTAACTCTTGAAACAACCAATTTTTTACATCAAATAAAACTCTCTTTCCTTCGGGATAGATTTCTTCTAAATCAAAGGTTTTTAGTTTGCTATTTGTAACTCTATTTATAATTTCTTTTGACATTATTTTAAAAATTCAACAGTTGAAAATTTTACAAAGTTTTAACATTTTCTCCATACATCACGACAAAAAGCGTAACACTCGAACTGACAATACACTACTTGTTGCGACTACATACTGAGGCTACCAAGTATACTAGAGCATTCCCAATTCTAGTTTTGCTTCTTCACTCATCATCTCTGAGGTCCAAGTAGGGTCGAAAGTAATTTCTACCTCACAAGTTTCAATTTCTTTCAACGATTTTACTTTCTCTTCAATATCAACAGGTAAGCTTTCAGCTACAGGGCAATTTGGAGATGTTAAGGTCATTAATATTTTTGCATTGTTTTCTTCAGAAACAAAAACATCATAAATCAAACCTAACTCGTAAATATCTACAGGTATTTCTGGATCGTAAATTGTTTTTAAAACATTTACAATTTTATCTCCTATCTCTTCTAATTCTTTATCTGTCATCTTTAAAGTCTTAATTTGTTAATTTAATTTGTTGTCCTATTGCATACATTTTAATATGCTTAATCATAGAAATCAACCCGTTTGCTCTTGTTGGTGATAAATGCTCTTTCAATCCAATTTCATCAATAAAATCAGTATTCGCATTTAAAATGTTTTCTGGTTTTTGATGAGAATAAACTCGCAATAACAAAGCTACAATTCCTTTGGTCAAAATAGCATCACTGTCTGCAGAAAATTTAATGGTGTCGTTTTCTAATTCAGAATACAACCAAACTCTAGACTGACATCCTTTAATTAAATTTTCATCTAACTTGTTTTCTTCGTCTATCATAGGCAAAGATTTTCCTAATTCTATAATATATTCGTAGCGCTCCATCCAATCATCAAACATGGAAAACTCCTCAATAATTTCTTCTTGTATTTCTTTGATAGTCATTTTTAAAACTTATTTTTGCGGTATTACAAATACCTTTTAAAATACAAAAATACAATAAAAAAAGCATTAAAAACGCTTGTTAAAGGTTAAGTAAATAGAATATTAATTTTGTTAATTAGTATCATTACATATTAATTAACGTATTAAATTCCTTCCTTTCTGGAAGGTTCAGATAGGGAAATGAGTAAATTATTAGCCGTTGGTACAGTCGCATATGATGCCATTGAAACTCCTTTTGGAAAAACAGATAAAATACTAGGGGGTTCTGGTACTTATGTAGGTTTAGCTGCAAGTCAATTTAGTGTAAAAACAGGCGTTGTTTCTGTGGTTGGTGGCGATTTTTCTACCTCCTACTTAGAAATGATGAATGCTAAGGGAATCAATACCGAAGGAATTGAAATAATAAAAGAAGAAAAAACTTTTTTCTGGAGTGGTAAATATCATAATGATATGAACACGCGAGACACCTTAATTACAGAACTCAATGTCTTAGAAACATTTTCGCCAGTAGTTCCTGAAAACTTTAAAGATGCAGGTATTGTCATGTTAGGAAATTTACATCCTTTGACACAGGCTGCTGTTTTAGATCAAATGTCTGAAAAACCTAAGTTAGTCGTTTTAGATACGATGAATTTTTGGATGGACATCGCTCTGGATCATTTACATGTTGTCTTAAAAAGAGTTGATGTAATTACAATTAATGATGAAGAAGCACGTCAATTATCTGGTGAATATTCTCTGGTAAATGCGGCAAAAAAAATTCATGAAATGGGTCCAAAATACGTAGTTATTAAAAAAGGAGAACATGGCGCTTTATTGTTTAATGAAGGGAATATGTTTCATGCACCCGCTTTCCCTTTAGCAGAAGTTTTTGATCCAACAGGAGCAGGAGATACTTTTGCAGGTGGTTTCTGTGGCTATTTAGCAAAAACAGAAGACCTCTCTTTTGAAAACATGAAAAATGCAGTCATATATGGATCTAATTTAGCGTCTTTCTGTGTAGAAAAATTCGGAACAGAACGCATGCAGACGCTAACATCAAGTGAGGTTAAAACACGTTTGCAAACTTTTAAAGAATTAACGCAATTTGATATAAAAATATCTTAATTTTAATCCGCAGTTTTAACTGTGGATTTTTTATTAAAACAAACCAACAACAAAAAACTACAAACACCAATGAGTGATGCTATTAAACACGAATGTGGAATTGCACTTGTTCGATTAAAAAAGCCTTTACAATTTTATAAAGACAAATACGGATCTGCTTTTTACGGAATTAATAAAATGTATTTATTAATGGAAAAACAGCACAATCGTGGACAAGATGGCGCAGGTTTTGCCAGCGTGAAGTTCAATGTTGAACCTGGTACGCGATATATCAGTAGAGTTCGCTCTAATAAATCGCAACCGATACAAGATGTTTTCGCCCAAATTAATGACCGTTTGAATACTGTTTTAGAGCAAAATCCTGATAAGAAAGAGGATGTTGCATGGCAAGAAGAAAATATGCCCTACGTCGGAAATCTATTTCTAGGACACGTTCGTTATGGAACTTTTGGTAAAAATAGTATCGAAAGTGTACATCCTTTTTTACGTCAAAGTAATTGGAAACACAAAAACTTAATCGTTGCTGGTAACTTTAATATGACAAATTCTAAGCAATTGTTAGATGAATTGGTTGAATTAGGACAACATCCTAAAGAGTTTACAGATACGGTCACTGTGATGGAAAAAATTGGTCACTTTTTAGAAAATGAAGTGGGTAAATTATATCAGCAAGCAAAAAAAGAAGGATATAATAAAAAAGACGCTTCCCGTTTTATAGAAGAAAATTTAAGTATTAAAAAAGTACTTCAAAGGTCTTCAAAAAATTGGGATGGTGGCTATGCAATGGCTGGATTAGTGGGGCATGGAGATGCTTTTGTTTTGAGAGACCCTAACGGAATTAGACCTACTTATTTTTATGAAGATGACGAAGTTGTTGTGGTTGCTTCTGAAAGACCGGTGATTCAAACCGTTTTTAATGTAAATATTGAGGACGTAAAAGAATTAGAAAGAGGACATGCTTTAATCATTAAGAAAAACGGGGAAACATTCATCGAATTAATCAATGAACCGCAAGAAAAATTATCTTGTTCTTTTGAGCGCATTTACTTTTCTAGAGGAAGTGACGCAGGTATCTATAAAGAACGTAAAGACTTAGGGAAAATAGTATTTCCAAAAATTTTAAAATCGATCAATAGCGATATTTCTAATACTGTATTTTCTTATATCCCAAATACTGCAGAAACGTCTTTTTATGGAATGACAGAAGCTGCTGAAGATTTATTAAATGAACAAAAAACAGCGCAGATTTTAGCAGGTGGAAAAAATTTATCAGCAAAGAAAGTTACCGAAATTCTTTCTGAAAGACCTCGCTTCGAAAAAATTGCAATTAAAGATGCAAAACTAAGAACTTTTATTGCAGACGATAGCAGTAGAGATGATTTGGTAGAACATGTTTACGACATTACCTATGGCGTTGTAAAACCTACAGACAATCTTGTTATTATTGACGATAGTATCGTAAGAGGAACTACTTTAAAGAAAAGTATCATTAGAATTTTAGACCGATTGAGTCCAAAAAAAATCGTCGTGGTTTCTTCTGCACCTCAAATTCGATACCCAGATTGTTACGGAATTGACATGGCACGAATAGACGCTTTTATTGCGTTTAAAGCGGCTATTGCGTTACTAAAAGATACCAATCAATATCATATAGTAACTGAGGTTTACGAGAAATGTAAAGCACAGCAACCTAAAACAGATATAGAAATTGTCAACTATGTTAAAGGAATTTATAGCCCTTTTACAGCAGAAGAAATTTCTAAAAAAATTGCAGAAATGTTAAAAACTGCCGACATTAAGGCGGAAGTTGAAGTTATCTATCAATCTATTGAAGGCTTGCACAAAGCGTGTCCAGACAATCTTGGTGACTGGTATTTTACTGGAAACTACCCAACTCCTGGTGGACGTAGAGTCGTAAACGAAGCTTTTATTAACTTTTACGAAGGAAATAACAAAAGAGCCTATTAATTAACGTTCTCTTTTTATAAAACAATAAAACCTCAACTTAATGAGGTTTTATATATTCTATTAAATGCTCTAAAAAGTACACTATCGTTGCGCAACAATATTTTTAATGAGTCAAACATTGCTTTCTTCCCCTTTACAGGGCTTTACGGATTTTAAATTTAGAAATGCATTTCATCATTTTTTTGGAGGAATAGACACTTTCTATTCGCCATATATTCGGTTAAATGGAAAAATGGTGATAAAAAACTCCTACCAAAGAGATCTTCTTCCAGAAAATAACACGACCCTAGAAGTAATTCCTCAAATTATCACCAATGATGCAGAGGAATTTCTATTCGTTTCAAAATATGTACAAGAATTGGGCTACAAAGAATTGAACTGGAATTTGGGCTGTCCGTATCCAATGGTTACCAAACGAGGGATGGGTTCTGGCTTGATTAGCGATACGGAAAAAATAAATAACATTCTTCATCGAGTGCATAATGAATCTGACATTCTTGTTTCAATGAAGATGAGAATGGGCTATGAAGCTCCTGAAGAAATATTGGATGTTTTGCCAATTCTAGATAGCTATCCTTTAAAGAATATTGCAATTCATGCTAGAATTGGCAAACAGTTGTACAAAGGAGGAACCAATTTAGAAGCATTTCAAAAGTGCTTAGATAATAGTAAACACAAAATGTATTATAATGGAGATATTACCTCTGTTGCTGCATTTAAAAAATTACAAGAACGTTTTCCAAGCATCGATCACTGGATGATTGGACGCGGTTTAATTGCCGATCCTTTCTTACCAAGTATGCTTAAAAATAACACTGATGAATACCCAAAAAACAGGTTCGATATCTTCAATGAATTTCACGATCGTATTTTTGAAGAATATGATGCGGCGCTTTCTGGCCCCACCCCTATTAAAATGAAAATGCTTGGCTTTTGGGAATACTTTTCTCAAAGTTTTTCAAATCCTCAGAAGACATATAAAAAAATTAAAAAGGCAGGAAATGCTAAAGCTTATGCAATTGCAGTGAGAAAAATTATTAAAGAAGCAAAAAGCAGTTCCTAATTAGTGAAATACCTTTTAAAGAAAAGGCTTCGCTAGATCAGCTTTCCTTATTAAAATCACTTACAATCTTTGCTACAACTGCATCCGTTCTTTCTCTATTAATATCATATTTGAGACTTATCCCTTCCTTTTCTGGAAATTGTTCAATCGTAACCGTTGTAGATGGAAATGCAAAATCTACGCCTAATTCTTTTGCTAATTTTACAATTGAAATGTGCAATCGGTGTTTAGAAGATTGTTCTATACCCCAAGCTAAACTTTTAAAATATACATTGATCATAATTAACAACGCAGAATCTCCAAAACCTGTAAATTCTACATTAAAAGAATCTGAACGTGTTTCTGGATGTGCAATGATCAATTCTCGAACGCCTTTTACAAAAGCTTCAATCAATTCTGGTGGTGTATCATAGCGAAGACCTAAATTCGTATTATATCGTCTAAACAAACGCAACCCTTTATTGTTGATTACAATTTCAGACAATTTACTGTTCGGTATTTGATACACAGAAGTATCTGCCGCACGGACACTTGTCGATCTAAAACCAACTTTTTCTACGGTACCCACTACTTCTCCTGCTTCAATCCAATCTTCAATATGAAAAGGTTTGTCAAGAAAAATCATAATAGTTCCTATCAAATTTTTCACGGTATCTTGGGAAGCTAAGGCTACTGCCAAACCTCCAATTGTTGCACCAGCTAAGATGGTCGTAGCATCTACTCCAAAAAGAACCAACAATTTAAAAACTCCAAAGACAATAACTAACCCCGTAAAGAAACTATCTAAAATAGGGACTAACTGATCGTCTAATCTTCCATGGGTTTTTTGGGCAAATTCTCCGTAGATAAACATGACGACTTGCACTAACTTCAAGAAAACATAAATCCAAAAGATTGTTTCGGCAATATTTAACAACAAAAGTACCCAGGTATTAATATCTAAACCGAATTGTAGGGAGGGAAAAATTTTATTTACAAATGCGACACTTACTAACAAACTGATAGGGTGTGCTAATTTTTTTAGTATTTTATTTACTTCTAAGTTGGTGTTTTTTGTAATTTGATGTTGGATCTTTCGTAATAGAGAAAAAGCAATTCTTTTTACAATTAAAAAGATAAAATACGCCAAAGCGAGCATGAATAAAAAACCTATAAATTGCCATAATTCTAATCCGAATATTTTTTTGTGACCTGAAATAGGAATTAAACTTTGTGTTTTCTGAACATACCATGGATACACTTCTTTGTACAAATTTTCAATTTTTGAAACTGTTTCTGAGGAATAATACCAATTGTTTTCAATTTTTTCTAAATAAATTTGAGGCATTCTCTGAGGAAATAAGACATATCTGAAGTAGGAAGAATAACCAATAGTATCTTTATAATTTGGATTTGTAGGTATTTTATTTACATCTACATACAAACCTTTACCATCTAATACTTGTTTTATTTTTAAGGCTTTTTTAATTGCTTCATCTTCTGAAAGTCCTAAAATTGTTTTTGCTGCTTTTTTAGGCTCATAAGAGTCTGTTTGTAAAAAATGTAAATGTGTAAAAACGGCCGCATGCGGATTACTTATGTCTACAGGAATACTATCTTGAGCAACCGTAAACATTGGTATCAATAAAAGGAACCACAAAAAAAATTTCATATTTACTTTATTAAAAATGTGTTTGTAAAAAAACAAATTTAAACCTTTTCTTTTTTTCATTGTCATAGATGTATCATAAAAAAAACAAAAAAATGATGAAAAAAGTAATCACACTACTCGTACTTGTATTCGCTTTTACATTTTCAACACAAGGGCAAAATAAGAAAGCTAAAAGAGCGTCAAAATTAACGATTGAACAACAGACAACTTTAGCAGTAAAAAAAATGACCTTGGCTTTGGATTTATCTGAAAAACAACAAAATGATATCAAACCAATTTTAATGGCTAAGATAACAGAGAGAAAAATGGCTATAAAAAAGAGAAAAGCAGCCAAAAAAGCTAAAGAAAGACCTTCTGCTGATGAGATTTACGAAATGAAAATGAAGCAATTAGACGGTTTGATATTGATAAAAAGCAAGATGAAAAACATTTTGGATGAAAAGCAATATGAGCGGTTTGAAGAAATGCAAAAAAGAAGAATGAAAATGGCTTTGAAAAAGAAGAAGATGAGGAAAGGTAAAGAAATTCAGGCGAGTAAATAGTCTCGGTTGATTTTTTTGTTCGTTGTTTAAAAATCCAATTTCTTATTTTAAATTGGTGTCATTTATGAACTTGTATTTGCGTTAGGGATTGAAACGGCATCCTTTTTTTAAACGAAGTAACGTTTTAGTTGATATTAAGATTACCACAGAAAGTGAAAAAGATTCTTTGAAATGACATGAAAAAAGATACAGTGGAAAGCCCGACCTTTATGGAACGCCCAAGTTTTAATCTCATTTTAAAAGAAAATCAGTCCCAATTTTTTATTCTTTAAACCAACTTGAATATTCTAAATAATTGGTCGCAATTCTATTGATCTCTCCAGAAATTAATTCTTGGGAAATATCTTTTACTTTTTTGGCAGGAACTCCAGCATAAATACTACCACTTGCTACTTTTGTATTCTTAGTTACCACTGCTCCTGCAGCAATAATTGAATTGGATTCAACCACACAATCGTCCATAATAATAGCTCCCATACCTACTAAAACATTATCGTGAATTGTGCAACCATGTACGATTGCATTGTGCCCAATTGAAACATTATTACCGATTGTTGTTGGCGATTTCTGATAGGTTGCATGGATGACAGCACCGTCTTGAATGTTGACTTTATTGCCAATTTTTATAAAATGTACATCGCCACGAATTACTGCATTGAACCAAATACTACATTCTTTTCCTAGTGAAACCTCCCCAACAATAGTTGCGTTTTCTGCGATATAACAATCTGTTGGTATTTGAGGATGTTTACCTTTTACGGGTTTAATTATTGGCATATTTTTTTTGTTTTTTATCGAATTTGTAGATAACTCAACTCATCATTAAATCTGAATTTTCACCACCAAACCTTCATTGGATCTTACATTAAAAACAGTTTCGTCTTCAAAAATTAAATACTGCCCTTTTATTCCCACTAACGTTCCAGTATAATTAGGTGTTTTTATCAAGTTCAAACTTTTTGGTTTTTCGGGGTATTTTTTTACGGGAAAGTTAATCTTAGTTTCCGTATTATTTTCAATAAAATATTCTTTTGCTTCCTCAGGAATAAACTCTTTAAGCTTGTCTCTCCATGTTTGTAAATTTGCCTCTTCAAAATCATTCTTTAACATTTTGCGCCAATTGGTTTTATCCGCAACATGTGCTTTTAAGGCTACTTCTGTAATTCCTGCTAAATAACGATTAGGGGCTTCTACAATTTCGATTGCTTCGTGCGCTCCTTGATCTATCCAACGAGTAGGTACTTGCTGCTTTCTTGTTACCCCAACTTTCACATTGCTAGAATTTGCCAAATACACAATATGTGGTTTCAATTGTACTGATTTCTCGTAAGTCAGATCTCTATCTTCTATGCCTAAATGGGCTTTACTTAATTCAGGACGCAGAATCCAATCGCCAGCATTTGGCGTATCAAAAAAACAAGATTTACAAAAACCTTGTCGATAAATCTGTTTTTCTAAATGACAATTTAAACATTCATAGGTGATAAAACTAATTGCTATTTCTTTATTCAATAACTGATTCATGTTTATAAAATCAGTTTTCATATCTAAATAATACTGAATTTCCTTCCCATTTTCAGTTAACATTTTTTTTAAAACTCCTTGATAGTTCATATGAAATATTTTACTACTTTTATTCTTGGTTTACAAAAGTATTTTCGATGTAAAAATCGAATGAAACAAACTTACGAATTTCTATGGCGTTTCAAATTATCAATTCTATAATTTCTTGGTTTTTAAAAAAACGAAAGCATCAGATAGCCTTGTTTTTAAAATATCCTGTAGATGTTCAAGAGGAATTGCTTTTGCATCTTTTAAAGACTGCTAAAAACACAGAATTTGGTATCAAAAAAAGATTTTCATCTATCAACAATTATGCGGAATTTTCGGAAAATGTTCCTATTCAGGAATACGAAACTTTTGAGCCTTTAATAGAACGTTGTAGAAATGGGGAACAAAATTTATTTTGGCCAACAGAGATAAAATGGTTTGCAAAATCTAGTGGAACTACCAATGCAAAAAGTAAATTTATACCTGTTTCTGAGGAAGCTTTAAGGTATTGTCACATGAAAGCAGGGAAAGACATGTTGTGTTTATACATTAATAACAACAAGGACACTCAGCTTTTTACGGGTAAAGGTTTGCGGTTAGGAGGAAGCTCTGAAGTGTACCATGACAATGGCTCTCATTTTGGAGATTTGTCTGCCATTATTATAGAAAATATGCCTTTTTGGGCGGATTTTAGCTCCGCCCCAAGTCAGGAAGTTGCGCTAATGAGCGATTGGGAAACAAAAATGGATGCTATTATTGATGAAACCATTACTGAAAATATTACAAGTTTAGCAGGCGTACCAAGTTGGATGTTGGTCTTATTGAATCGTATTTTGGAGAAAACAGGCAAAGAAAATATTCTAGAAGTCTGGCCAAATTTAGAAGTCTATTTTCATGGGGGTGTAAACTTCAATCCTTATAGGGCTCAGTATCAAAAAATTATTCCAAAAACTAATTTTAAATACTATGAAACCTACAATGCTTCTGAAGGTTTTTTTGCAATTCAAGATCGAAATAACTCAAAAGAGTTGTTATTGATGTTGGACTATGGAATTTTCTATGAGTTCATTCCTATGGATAAATATGAGGGTGAAAATTCAAAAACAATACCACTATCTGAAGTAAAAAAAGAAATTAATTATGCGATTCTAATTACTACAAATAGTGGTTTATGGCGTTATCTAATTGGTGACACCGTTAAGTTTACATCGACAGATCCCTATAGAATTAAAATCACGGGACGTACAAAACATTTTATCAACGCTTTTGGTGAAGAGTTAATTATTGAGAATGCGGAAGAAGGCTTGAAAATGGCTTGTGAAAAAACCAACGCGATCATTAAAGAATATACGGTTGCCCCTATTTTTATGGACGGCACAAAAAGTGGCGGCCATGAATGGATTATTGAGTTTGTAGAAGCCCCAGAAAGTTTGTCTTTTTTTACTATAATTTTAGACAATACATTAAAAGCGATTAACTCAGATTACGAAGCTAAACGCTATAAAAATATGACGCTAATGCTTCCTAAAATCCATAGTGTTCGTAAAGGTTTTTTCTACGAATGGCTTAAGAAAAAAAATAAATTGGGAGGTCAGAACAAAATACCAAGACTCTCTAATTCTAGAGATTTTGTTGATGAACTTTTAAAGATTTAAAAAATGAATTCTTTCTTTGAACAAAACGCTTCTTTATTATTAGAAAATCCAGAGTTAGCAAATGTTTTTGAAAATATTATGAGTTTTGAAAAATTTCCAAAACATGCTATTTTACACGAAGCTGGTAAAATTTGTAATAACATGTACATTATAACTTCTGGAATTGCTCGCGTTTTTTATTACAAAGAGGATAAAGACATTACTTGTCACTTTGCTGCTGAACAAGAAACAATTACTAGTATAGATAGTTTTATTCAGCAAAAAAAAAGCAAATATAATATTGAAGCTTTAGAAGATTTAGAGGTTTTAAAAATTTCACATTCAGATTTACAAAACGTATTTGAATCTAACCCTAAATACGAACGTTTTGGACGTTTATTTTTACAGCAAATTTATATGGATTTAGTTGAAAGAATAGATGATTTACAATTACATTCTGCGCAAGAACGTTACGAAACTTTGTTCGCAAAGAAACCCTACTTATTTCAGCGAGTAGCTTCCAAACACATTGCTTCATTTTTCAGTATTACTCCGGAAACTTTAAGTAGAATTCGAGGTAATACTAAATAAAATTTAAACTGATTGATACTCCGTTTGAAACTCATTTAGTACCGTCTTATTTCTTGATAAATGTCAAGAATAATTTACAATTTGTAAAATATCTTTGTATCATAATTTATAAATTTATGACAATTTCAGAATCACTTCAAGAATTTTATAAAAAAAATAATTTTAAAGAAGATGGTGGTAAAAACGATGCTTTTTTTGAACTAAAATTTAAACTCTTCACTTTAAAATTACCCAATTCTAAATTTAGAAAAGAAGTAATCCATATTCATGACATTCAGCACATCTTGTACAACTGTAACACTAGCTGGAAAGGCGAAGCATTTATTGCTGGGTGGGAAATAGGTACAAAAATATGGAAGCATTTACCAATAGGAATGATGAGTTTGTGGGCAATGGGTTTTTCTTTGTTTATGTACCCTAAAGAGGTTTTAAAAGGATATCTGAACGGAATAAACTCAAGAGGTATTATCGATTTAAAAATAAAGAAATTAACACTTTTAAAAATGTCCGTTTCAGAATTAAAAAAACGAATTAAGAAACAAAAAAAGTAAATTGGTTTTCTTTTTTGTTTTGGTGTGTTTTAAGTGAAATCATTTTTCTTTTTCCTTTACTCGTTATGGCGTTTTTTTTCTTTTAAAAAATAAGTTATAAAAATGACTGCTATCCTACTATCAATAGTACTTTCAATTATATTCTTATTACTTAGCCTCATACACTTAAATTGGGCAATGGGTAATAAATGGGGTTTTAAAGAGGCAATACCAACAAAAGAAAACGGAGATAGGGTTTTTAACCCTAAAAATTTTGACTCGATAATAGTTGGTTTAATTCTTCTTATTTTGGCTTGTTTTTATTTATTACAAGTGAATGCAATAGGATACAAACTACCAAAATGGAGCCACTTTTTTTTATGGATAATTCCTAGTCTTTTTTTACTGAGAGCAATTGGAGATTTTAAATATGTTGGTTTTTTTAAAAATATAAAAACCACACTATTTGCAAAATGGGATAGCAAATTATTTTCTCCTTTATGTTTAAGTATTAGTATTATTGGTTTTTTAATTGTCTTTTTAAACTAAATCTTTCGTTCCACAACATAATCAATCATTGTAACCAAAGAGCTTTTATATTCAGATGCTGGAAAATCTTTAAGAATTGCCAAAGCCTTGTTTTTGTAATCATTCATCTTGGTCATTGTGTATGCTATTCCACCATTTTCTTTTACAAAAGCAATAACTTCTTTTACACGTTTTTTGTCTTTGTTGTGTTTTTTTATAGAATTAATCAACCAAGATTTCTCTTTTTTAGTACATGTATTTAAAGTATGAATTAAGGGCAACGTCATTTTTTGTTCTTTAATATCAATACCCGTTGGTTTTCCTATTTTGGCATCAGAATAATCAAATAAATCGTCTTTAATTTGAAAGGCAACACCAATATATTCTCCAAATTTTCTCATTTTCCGAATACAATCTTGGTTTGCACCAACAGAAGCAGCTCCAATACCACAACAAGCAGCAATTAATGTTGCGGTTTTTTTTCTAATAATATCAAAATAAACAGCCTCTGTAATATCTAATTTCCTAGCTTTTTCTATTTGCAATAATTCACCTTCACTCATTTCGCGAACGGCTATGGAAATTAATTTCAACAAATCAAAGTCATTATTATCAATAGATAATAAGAGTCCTTTTGATAATAAAAAATCACCCACTAAAACAGCAATTTTATTTTTCCACAGTGCATTTACAGAGAAAAAACCTCTACGCCTGTTGCTTTCGTCGACAACATCATCATGGACTAAAGTTGCTGTATGAATTAACTCAACAACAGAAGCGCCTCTGTAAGTCCGCTCATCAAAACCACCATTAGAAACCATCTTTGCGACTAAAAAAACAAACATTGGTCGCATTTGTTTTCCTTTCCTACGCACTATATAATAGGTAATTCTGTTTAAAAGCGGAACCTTAGACAACATCGCATCCTTGAACTTTTTTTCAAAAAGTTCCATCTCAGTTAAAATGGGAAGTTTAATTTGTTCTACTGGATTCATTTACTACAAAAATACTAAATATAAATAAGAAGTCATTGATTTAAAAGAAGTTGAAAATCAGTGAAATTTGAGTTTTTTTCAAGCTTTATTTGCCAATTGCCCACAAGCAGCATCAATATCTTTACCTCTACTTCTTCTTACGTTTACAGTAATGTCATGCATTTCTAAGTTAGAAATATAATTATTGATTGCTGCCGAACTTGCTTGTTGAAACTCGCCGTCATCAATAGGATTGTATTCTATTAAATTCACTTTACAAGGCACCGCTTTACAGAAATTGACTAAAGCTTTTATGTCTTCTTTTTGGTCGTTAATTCCTTTCCAAACAATGTATTCATAAGTGATTTCTCGTTGGGTTTTTTGGTACCAATACTCCAAAGATTCCCGTAAATCTTTCAAGGGAAACGTTGTGTTAAATGGCATTATTGAAGTCCTAACTTCATCTATAGCAGAGTGTAAAGAAACAGCTAAATTGAATTTAACTTCTTCATCTGCCATCATTTTTATCATTTTTGGCACGCCAGAAGTAGAGACGGTAATTCTTTTTGAAGACATACCTAAACCCTCTGGAGAGGTAATCATTTCTATAGATTTCATCACGTTTTTATAGTTCATTAAGGGTTCTCCCATTCCCATAAAAACGATGTTTGTCAATTTTTTTTGATGATACAATCTACTTTGTTTGTCTATCACAACAACTTGATCGTAAATTTCATCAGGATTTAAATTACGCATTCTTTTTAAACGTGAAGTTGCACAAAATAAACAATCTAAACTACAACCAACTTGACTAGAAACACAAGCTGTTGTTCTTTTTTCTGTAGGTATTAAAACAGATTCAACCACAAAACCATCGTGTAATTTAATTCCATTTTTTATAGTTCCATCCTTACTTTTTTGCATAGAATCTACTTTGATATGATTGATTACAAAGTTTGCTTCTAACATTTCTCTAGTTTCTTTAGAAATGTTTGTCATCGCTTCAAAAGTATGCAAAGACTTACTCCAAAGCCACTCATAAACTTGATTTCCTCTAAAAGATTTATCGCCATTTTCTACAAAAAAATCACGTAATTGTTCTTTAGTTAAGGCTCTTATGTCTTTCTTTTTATCCAAAATAGAAAATTATTAAAGATTAAAAAACTATTAAAAACGGAAAGATTAAAAAGAAACTTAGTGAAAAATAATTCACAAAAAAACTGGCACTTAAAGTTAAGAACCAGTTTCATTTAATCTTTTAATATTTCAATTCGTAAATGGTTTAATATTTCAGTCTCTCAATTAAAAATTATATAATTAACATAGCATCTCCATACGTAGAAAACCTATATTTTTCTTTTATTGCTAATTGATATGCTTCCATTACAAAATCATAACCCCCAAATGCAGCTGCTTGCATTAATAAGGTAGATTTAGGTGTGTGAAAGTTGGTAATCATTGCAGTTGCAATACTAAAATCATACGGAGGAAAGATAAATTTATTTGTCCAACCTGTAAACCCATTCAATTCTCCTTTAGATGAAACTGAAGATTCTATCGTTCTCATTACCGTTGTACCAACAGCACAAACTCTTCTTTTCTCTTTTTTTGCGATGTTAATTTTAGCTGCAGTTGCATCTGAAATAACAATTTGCTCAGAATCCATTTTATGCTTTGATAAGTCTTCAACCTCTACAGGACTAAATGTACCTAAACCAACATGTAATGTCGTTTCTGCAAACTCAATTCCTTTAATTTCTAGACGCTTAATTAAATGTTTAGAAAAGTGTAAACCAGCACTAGGTGCTGCTACAGCTCCTTCATGTTTTGCAAAAATAGTTTGGTATCGTTCATCATCTAAAGCTTCTACTTCTCTACCAATACCTTTTGGTAGTGGAGTTTGACCTAATTGTAATAATTTTGCTCTAAATTCTTCATAAGAACCTTCAAATAAGAAACGTAAAGTTCTTCCTCTGGAGGTTGTATTATCAATAACCTCAGCGACGAGACTATCATCTTCACCAAAAAACAATTTATTACCTATTCTGATTTTTCTAGCAGGATCTACTAAAACATCCCATAATCTGTTTTCAGCATTTAATTCTCTTAGTAAAAAAACCTCTATTCTAGCACCTGTTTTTTCTTTGTTACCAAACATTCTTGCAGGAAAAACTTTGGTGTTATTTAACATCATAACATCCCCTTCATCGAAGTAATTTATAACGTCTTTAAAAACCTTATGCTCTATGGTGCCTTCTTTTCTGTTCAAAACCATTAAACGAGATTCGTCTCTATGTTCTGTAGGATATTGGACTAATAACTCTTCAGGTAATTCAAATTCAAAATGCGATAATTTCATATATTTTTGGGTATAAGATGGCAAATATACGATATCGGAATAGGCGTTGTCAAGTGTTTGACTGTTTATTTACACTTTATCTATTTTAATGCCAATTTGTTGCATGTCATCCCAAAATTTTTGATACGACTTTGTTACCACTTCTGCCTCTAAAATTTTAATGGGAACTTTCAATGCCAAAGGAGCAAAAGCCATTGCCATTCTATGATCTTTATACGTTTTTATAGCAACATTTGAGTTTATTTTCGAAGAGATTTTTAAGTGTAAACTCTTGTCTGTCACAGAAATATTAGCGCCTAAATTTGTCAATTCTTCTTTGAGTGCTTCCAGTCTGTCTGTTTCTTTAATTTTTAAGGTATGAAGCCCCACTAAATTACAGGCAATATTTTCTGAAAAACAAGTTACAGCAATTGTCTGCGCAATATCTGGTGCATTTTTCAAATCAATTTCTAACGTTTCTTTTTTAGTTGCACGCTCTTTTCTTAAGGTGATAAAATTCTCACCGAAAATAGTTGCTACTCCAAAATGTTGGTAGATTTCTGCCAAACAAGAATCTCCTTGTAAACTTTCTTTTTTATAAGCAGATAGTTCAATTTCAGACCCCATATCTGACGAAGCAATAATAGCATAAAAATAACTCGCAGAAGACCAATCAGATTCAACAACTACCGTTTGTTTCGCTATTGACTTTTTAGGAGTAACTTGAATAGAATTTCCTTCAAAACTAGTTTCTATTCCTAGTTGATTCAACAAACTCAAAGTCATTTTAATATAAGGAACCGAAGTGATTTTTCCAATCAATTCAATTTCTAAACCGTTCGCTAATTTTGAGGCAATCAATAACAATGAAGAAATATATTGACTGCTTACGTTTCCGTTAATTTCAACTTTGTTTTTTGTAATTTTAGTTCCCTTAATTCTAATTGGCGGATAGCCTTCTTTCGCTTCATAAGAAATAGTTGCCCCAATATCTTTTAATGCATTCACCAAGATTTCAATAGGTCTGTTTTGCATTCTTTCAGAACCTGTTAAAACGACTTCTCTGCCTTCTTTTACCGCAAAATAGGAAGTTAAAAAACGCATTGCAGTTCCTGCATGACCAATATCTACGGTTTCTTTGGCTGTAGAAAGCGCATGTTGCATGTGCACAGAATCATCAGAATCTGATAAATTTTCGATGGTAATTTCTGGAAATAGATTTTGAAGAATTAACAACCTATTCGATTCACTTTTAGAACCAGAGATGGTTATTTTCTCATGAATCTTTTTATTTCCTAAAACATTTAACAATATATCCATTTCCTAAAATTCTATAAACTGGGTTTCTTTACAAAATGCCAAAGTTAACATTCAAAAGAAATCTAACAAAGTTTCTACGCACTATTTTAATGTAATAAATTGAAAGTGCTCTAATTAGATATTTATCAAACTTTTGCTTTGTATTCATACTGAAATTTCTGACACACAATTGATTTTCTAGCAGAAAGAATATCTTAGTTTTTATTTGTTTATTTTTGCGCTGAAAAGCAATTAAAACACTTATTTAAGGGTTTATATTTAGGAGGGTTTAAAATATTATGAATAAAATTAAAAAAATATTTCGTTCGTTTGAGCAAAGCTTTTCGCTACTTTTTATTTTAAAATGGAGTGGTATTTGTTTGCTCATTGGCGCATTTACAGGGAGTGCATCTGCTGTTTTTTTATGGACTTTAGAATGGGCAACAAATTATAGAGAAGCCAATGTGTGGGTTATTGCACTGCTTCCAATTGCGGGGCTGGTTATTGGTTTGTCTTATCATTATTACGGAGAAAGTGTGGTCAAAGGAAACAATTTATTGCTCGATGAATATCATTCTCCTCAAAAAATAATTCCCTTCAAAATGGCTCCTTTGGTCTTTTTAGGAACCATTCTTACTCATTTATTTGGTGGATCTGCGGGGCGAGAAGGAACTGCTTTACAAATAGGTGGTGCAATTGCAGATCAGTTTACTAAAATTTTTAAGCTCTCTAATTTAGATCGGAAAATTATATTAGTTGCGGGAATCAGCGCAGGTTTTTCATCTGTTTTTGGAACCCCTTTAGCAGGCGCTATTTTTGCATTGGAAGTAATGGTAATAGGAAGAATAAAATTTAATGCGATGCTCCCTAGTTTTTTAGCGGCTGTTTTTGCAAACTATTTTTGTAATCTTTGGGATATCGCTCATCATACGCACTATACAATTGCTGCGATTACAGCAATAACACCAGCAACTGTTTTATGGTCTTTATTGGCAGGTATAATATTTGGACTGGTAAGTATGCTGTTTTCAAAATCCACCCATTTCTGGGGGAATTTATTTAAAAAATACATTTCGTACCCTCCACTTCGTCCCGTAATTGGTGGGGTAGTTTTAGCGGCGATTGTCTATTTAATGGGTACCACAAAGTATATAGGATTGGGGGTACCAACAATTGTGGATGCCTTTAATATTGATTTGAGTTCTTATGACTTTTTCTTGAAATTACTGTTCACTTCTTTCACATTAGGTGCTGGGTTTAAAGGAGGAGAAGTCACCCCATTATTTTTCATCGGGGCGACACTGGGAAATGCTTTAATTTGGATAATCCCTTTGCCCATGGGGTTATTAGCAGGAATGGGATTTGTAGCAGTTTTTGCAGGAGCAACCAATACTCCAATTGCTTGTACCATCATGGGTATTGAATTGTTTGGAATAGAATCTGGTGTTTTTATTGCCTTAGCTTGTACAAGCTCTTATTTGTTCTCTGGGCATTCTGGTATTTACACTTCTCAAATTATTGGAAGTCCAAAACATTTGTTTTTTAAAAATGAAAAAGGAAGCACTCTTGCGGATGTAGAAAAGCATCGGGGTAAAAAATAGCTACTGAGTCTAAGTTATTTTACAATTCTAACTCATCTGCATCGATCCAATTTTTCTTTTGAATCACAGTTCCTTTCTCTAAAATAATAACTCCAGGGTTAGCTCTAATCATTGTTTTTAGAGTCGTTTCATCACAAAATAAAAAATCGAAGGGTAAATTGTGTTTTTCTTTTGCAAGAAGTAAATCCTCTGAAAAAGAAGCAGAAACTCCATATACAGTATATCCTTTTTCAATTGCTTTTGTTGTAATTCCTTTAATTTTAGGAAATCCGTTTGTAGCTACCTTATCTAAATTATAAATAATAACAAGGAGTACTTTTTCCTTTTTCAATAATTGGGGTGCTAAATCTGCTTGTGTATCTTCTAGCATAAAATCGTGCACAGGAGGGATGCTTCCATCTTTTGGAAAAACCATTCCTTCAGGAAGATTTTTACCAATGGCATAAGCTCTAAAATCTATTAAAGGCAGGTGGGTTAAAACGTGTTGTACAATATATAAGAATACAGCCAATGATAAAAAAGTAATTACTTTTGGAATTTTCCCTTTAAAAATAGGTTTAATTAATTTTACTTTTATCAATAAAACAAAGATGAACGCTATTAAAATAACATTTTTATAGAAGGTATCCCAAGGAGTCAATTTTATGGCATCCCCAAAACAACCACAGTCTGTTACTTTGTTGTAATAGGCAGAATACCATGTTAAAAATAAAAAAACTAGCGTTAAAACTAACAAGCTCCAAATAGTAAATTTGGATTTATAGCCAATTAAAATCATGACACCTAAGAGGATTTCTGCAACAATTAAAACAATTGCAAAAGGCAATGCATACGGAATTAAAAACTCCATATTTAAAACTGATTCAGAAAAATATTCTTGAAACTTATATTGAGACCCTATTGGATCTACCAATTTCACAAAGCCTGAAAAAATAAACAAAGCACCTACTACTATTCTAAAGAGTTGGACTAGTATTTTCATATCGTATCACTATTTATTTGAACTTAAAATTAAAAAAACTTATCACAATGACAAATAATTTGTAATGCTACCAGTTTACTAGCATTGCAGCTTCAGAACTTTACGAACCCTCCAAGTGAATCATCGCAAAAACCGCATAATTAATCATGTCTTGATAATTTGCGTCTATCCCTTCTGAAACAATCGTTTTTCCTTTGTTGTCTTCAATTTGTTTTACCCGCAATAATTTTTGTAAAATTAAATCTGTTAAACTAGAAACACGCATTTCTCTCCAAGCTTCCCCATAATCATGATTTTTATTTAGCATCAATTCTTTGGTAATTTCACTATGCTTATCGTATAAAATGGTTGCTTGTGCTGTGTTTAAATCAGGATTTTCAACAACGCCGTTTTCAATCTGAATTAATGCCATAATAGCATAATTAACAATTCCAATGAACTCAGATTTCTCTCCTTCATCAACTTTCTGAACATCATTTTCCTGTAATTGACGAATTCTTTGTGCCTTAATAAAAAGCTGATCTGTTAACGATGGCAAACGTAAAATACGCCACGCAGAACCATAATCAGACATTTTCTTAATAAATAAACTTCTACATTCGTTTATTACAGTGTCGTATTGTTTTAAGGTGTTTTGCATTTTTGTGAAAAAGTATTTTTCCAAATGTAGTAAATCTTCAATGCTTTTCATTTATTTTTACCATGAATTTATCAACGCAATTATAAACGATGTAGACGCAAAAATAAATTAGGAACACATGCAAAAATGAATCGATTTCTTATTGATTGGTAGTCCTAAAGAAGATGCAATACAACAAACAATTACTAAGTACCAACTATTTTGCTTACAATACATAAAATGATACTATAAAATGACCATAAATTGCAAGGGAACTTTAATCGATTTGACAGCCCCAAAAGTGATGGGGATTTTAAATATTACTCCAGATTCTTTTTTTGACGGAGGAAAATATAGAGACGAAGCTGAGATTATAGATCAAGTTGAAAAAATGCTTGTTGATGGTGCTACTTTTATTGATGTTGGTGCCTATTCTTCTCGACCTGGTGCAAAACACATTTCTGAAGAAGAAGAACTCCAAAGAATACTCCCTGTAATTAATTTATTATTAAAAAAAAATCCTGAAATCTTACTTTCTGTAGATACCTTTAGAAGTAAAGTAGCTCAAGAAGCTATAGATGCTGGAGCTGCAATTGTAAACGATATCTCTGGCGGGAAAATGGATGATCAGATGTTTTCAACAATTGCAAAATTGCAAGTCCCGTATATTTTAATGCACATGTTAGGTACTCCTCAAACCATGCAAAAAAATCCTACTTATAAAGACGTAACCAATGAAATTATTTCCTTTTTTGCAGCACAGATAGATCAACTTCATCAGCTAAAATTAAATGATATTATTATTGATGTTGGATTTGGATTTGGAAAAACAAACACTCATAATTTTGAGATTTTGAAAAACTTAGCGCTTTTTAAAAGTTTAGAAGCACCCATTTTAGCCGGGATTTCAAGAAAATCAATGCTATATAAAACATTAGATATTTCCGCGCAAGAAGCATTGAATGCAACCACTTCAGCCAACACCATAGCCTTATTAAATGGGGCAAGTATTTTACGTGTTCACGATGTAAAAGAAGCTGTTGAAGCGGTAAAAATTGTAGGTCAACTTTCTTTATAGCAATTAATAATGCTTTATAAGTGGTAAAAAAGTACTTCTAAATTTTAAAACTAAAGGCAAGCCTCTCGCAATAATCCATAGTGTAAAGGCAAACCAAATAGCCGTTAGCTTTAAATTGTAATAATCACAAATCAATAGTGTTGGTATAAAAACCAATCCTGTTGAGAGAATTAAAAGGTTTCTCAAGTATTTCATTTCTCCCATTCCTTTAAATATTCCATCAAAAATAAAAGTAATTGCACATATCGGTTGAGTTAGTAATACAATCCAGAAAACATGCTGAAATTGTGCTAAAACAGCCAGGTCTTTTGTGAATATTTGTCCTATGAAATTGTAAAAAATAAAACCCAATACGCTTATGATTGAACCTGTTGCGAGTCCGTATTTAAAAAGTTTACGGCTCAATACGACCAAAGACTTATAATCTTTTGCTCCCAAAAATTTACCAGACAGAATGTTTCCTGCACTAGAGTAACCATCAATCATAAAGGCTCCTAAAAGCCATATATTAATACCAATTGTATAGGCAGCAATATACTCCTTACCATAACCCGTCGCGTAAGAAGTTGCAAAATAGAGGGCCGTATTTAAAGCAATCGTTCTAATAAAAAGGTTTCCTATCATACCCAATAAACGGGGAACTTCTTTATGTAAAGACATTCCTATTTTTAGCGAAATAGTTGTTTTTTTAAGTAACAAAAAGAGCGCTATAATTGCCATTGTAATTTGAGCAATAACACTTGCGTATGCAGCACCTTTTATATTCATTGCAGGAATATATCCTTCTATTCCGTAGACAAAAATAAAGTCTAAAACAATGTTTAATAACGCACCAATAATAGCAATAATCATTGGGTAATAGGTGTTTTGCAAACCTCTAAAAATACCAAAAACTGCAAACACAAAAAGTGAAAATGGAAACCCAAAAATTCTTATTTTAAAATAACTAATGCAATAGGCTAACACCTGGCCTGATGCATTATAAAATTGAAAGATTTGTTTTGCAAACGGGTAAGAAATTGCTAGAATAAAGACACTTCCTAACACTATAATTGTAATTGCCTGCGCAGGCAACGTTTGTACTTCGTCTCGTTTATTGGCACCTATATATTGAGATATAATGGAAGAGATAGCACTTCTAATTTGCCCAAAAACCCAGATCAACATAGAAATAAAAGCGCCTACAATACCAACTGCTGCTAGGTTTTCCGTTGCGTTTTCGCTAATATGACCAATAATTGCAGTGTCTGTAATAGACAGTAAAGGTTCTGCAATCCCTGCAATTAAAGCAGGAATTGCTAATTTATTAATCTTTTGAAAACTGATATTTGTATTCATTTCTTAAATTTGTAAAGGTAACTAGATTTGCGTTAAGGATTGAAGTGAAAAGCCCACAGTGAGGAACGAACGAGGACTTGAAACGAAAAGCCTGACCCTTGTGGTAACGACCAAAAAAATATAAAAAAAACACCAAACTCAAACAAAGTTTCATACTTCCGTTATTGATCTTAAAAGGGAAGCTGTTTAATACTTCAAATCTACAGGCTCTTTAAAATCGACCTCAAGAGTATAAATTTCTTTGATGTAACTTTTGATTTCATTGATGAATTCATCGAGCTTTTCTTCTGTAATTTCTACTGCGGGTTTTCTATAATTTGAAGAAAAATTAACAGCTAGAAAACCGCTATTTAAATTCTTAAAAGAATAAATACCAGCTTCTAAAGGTAGACTAAAGTCATACTTTTTACTTTTGGTATATAGGTATGCATATAACAATACCTGGATTGCCTTGTACTGTTCTTTCTCTCTTAATTTTTCAAATTCTAAGACGCGTAAGTCAGCCCCACTTACCATTCCTGTTTTATAATCTATGATTCGTAAAACGCCGTTCAATTCATCTACTCGATCTACTTGTCCATGAATTTTAATTGGAAAATCAATTTCTTCAATAGTTATTTCTGTGGCAATATTTTCTTCTGTTGCAATAATTTTTAATTGATTTTTTTTATCTTTTAATAGTTCTTTTTCTTGAGCTAAGAAGTTATTGACAAATCTATTGGCAACTTCGAAAATTAAACGGTTTCTGCCTGTAGAGATATCGCCGTTTTTAAATTCTTTTTTAAAATATTTAACAACGAGTTCTTTGGATTTTTTTTGCATCGAATCAACCGCATCCTCCAATAAAAATTGCCCCACATAAGGGGTGTACAATTCATCTAAAGTTTCGTGAACAACTGTACCTAATGTGTTATAAGCAACTGTTTCCTCTACGTCCTCAAATTCTTTTAATCTGAGTATTTTTTGTTTATAAAACGAAATTGGATTGTATAAATAATTCGTTAAAGCTGATGGTGAGATTCCTTTTTTAGCCAATTCTTTGAGCCTCTCGATAACGGATTCATTCTTTGCGACTTCTTTCAATTTTACTTTTTGGGTCACGACTTTAGGAGCGACAATTTTCTGAACAACATCTGTTCTCATCATTTCTAATTGGGTAACAAACCTGCTTTTTTCTCCACTTCCAAAAACATCATGTTCTGTATTGTAAATGATGAAAACGTTTTTTGCTCTTTGTAATAATCTAAAAAAATGATAGGAGAAAATAGCGTCTTTTTCTCTGTAGGTTGGTAAGCCAAACTCAATCTTAACATCGAAAGGAATGAAAGAATTTTGTTGACTAGTTGCGGGTAAAACACCTTCGTTTGTAGCAACTAAAATAATGTTTTCAAAATCTAAAACACGGGTTTCCAGCATGCCCATTAACTGTAAACCTTTTAAGGGTTCTCCCTGAAAAGACAAACTTTCTGAAGCTATTAATTGCCTAAAAAAAAGTGATAATGTTTTTAAATCTGGAAAGTATTTATACTCTTTCTGTAAAGTTTTTAATTGTGTAAATGTGGTGTAAAAACGAAATAAATATTCTTTTTCTAAATCGTTTACATCTTCTTTTAAAAAATCCATTAAATTTAAAATTCTATCGATAAACGAAGTAATAGAATCGTAACCATTAAAAATAGCACCCAATATTTTCTTAAGCTCTGGAGAGGTGTTTTCTAATAATTTATGGAGGTGATTTTGATTGATAAATGTTTGATTCTGTTTTGCAATTTCATCTGAAAAAGCATCTATTTCTGGAATAAATTTATAGATAGATTGCTGCTTAAAAAACCGAATTACATCTTTAAAGTAAAATTCATTTACAACTACTTTTTGTAATTTTTCTTGAGAAATAAACAGTTGAAAAATAGAAAACAGCAAGTTGGTTGTAGGCACATCTTTTAAAGGATATCCCATTGTAATATTAATTGCGTTAATGTTTTTTGGCAAAGAGTTCAGTGTTATAGGCAACAACGTTTCATCTGCTAAGACCAATGCGGTATTTGTAAAATCTGTGATTTTTTCTAAAATTTCTCCTGCATATTTTAATTGAGTCGTGTTTTTAGAAGCTCCAATTACTTCAATTTTTTTTGGTGTAGAAAATGTATTTCCTACGATTTTTATATCGTTTCTATCGTAATATTTCCATTCCGCTATGTATTTTCTAATAAATTTTCCTGCTTGATGGTTTGAGTTTAAAAACACGGTATCAATGTCCCAATAAATTTCTGAATTTCCTGTTTCTAATATTTTTTTAAACAGATATTCTTCCGCTTTATTCAAAGCATTGAAACCAATAAAAAAGAATTTTTTATGTGAATTTTGCTGTAAAAAAACATCGATTTTTTGACAAGATTCTCTGTAAATTAGACCTTGGTATCCGATATTTTTTTCTTTTAAAAACTGATAAAAAGCAGTGTAAAAAGTAGTTAACTTTTCAAGAAAAGAATAATGGTCTTTCATTAATTCTGTTTCTTTAAACTCGCCTTTTACAGACCATTTTTTTAAGCGTTGAATATCTCTTAAATAGATGAAAATATCTTTGGCATCAATCAAATGTTGATCTATTTCATTAAAATCTTGAATAACAGTGAATGCCCAAGAAGCAAATACATCAAAAGAAACAAAGTCTTTCTCTAAATTTTTATAAATGGTGTAAAAGTGAAATAACAACTGAACACTGTCTGCTTTTTCTATTCCCGAAATTTGATTCACAAATTGCTCAATGCTTAAAATTTCAGGCAAAAAACCTACCCTAATCTTGTCTTTAAAAGTTTGTTTTACAAACACTTTTGCTCTTTGTGATGGAAGTACAAACACAACATCTTCAAAAGATTTTGTGGTCTTTAAAATAGTGTCTAAAGTCTCAGATATGAAAGATTGCATTAATTTTTTTTAGAATCAATTTGGATTTGTAAATTACAAAAACTTACTTTTATACCTCTCTAATAATTAAATTATTTTTTTATGAAAAATGAATTAAACGTTGTAGGCATACAAGCTGATTTGGTTTGGGAATGTCCCACTGAAAATCTTACTTTTTTTGAAGAAGAAATAAATTTTTTATCTGAAAACACCGATCTGGTTATTTTACCTGAACTATTTACAACTGGTTTTAGCATGAATGCTGAAAAAATTGCTGAAAAAATGAATGGAAAAACTGTTTCTTGGATGCAAAAAATAGCGAAAGAAAACAGCTTGGCTATTTGTGGAAGTTTGGTGATTGAAGAAAATAAAAAATACTACAATCGGTTAGTTTTTGTTCATCCTTCAGGAAGAATAGAAACCTATAATAAAAGACATTCTTTTACCTTAGCTGGTGAAGACAAAGTGTATACTTCCGGAAAAGAAAGCCTAATAATAGACTATAAAGGATGGAAAATTTGTCCATTAATTTGTTACGATTTGCGTTTTCCTGTTTGGGCAAGAAACACACTTAATTATGATCTTTTAATTTATATGGCAAATTGGCCAGTAACCAGAATTAATGCTTGGGATACTCTTTTAAAAGCACGTGCAATAGAAAACATGAGCTATGTAATTGGTGTAAATAGAACAGGAAAAGATGCAAACAATTATGAATATTCAGGAAATTCTTTGATAGTAGATTTTTTTGGTAAAGAAGCTTCTACTCTAAAAAAGAATGAAATTGGTATTATAAAAGGAACGTTGATAAAAACTAATCAAGATAGCATTCGAAAAAAATTAGGGTTTTTAGAAGATAAGGATACTTTTGAAATAAAATTTTAAACACCTAATTGGAGCGAAAATAACCCTATTTTATCATCTCTAAGCGGATAAATTCAAAAAAACAGAAAAGACCGTGAAATACTGTTTTTATAAATTAGTGATGAGAATAAAAAAAATTAACGAATAAATGAAAACTAATTTTTTCCATTTTGGAACGGTAATTGTCATTACTTTTTTATAAGTTTGATTTTTATGAAAAAATACACCCTCTTTCTTTTTACATGTCTTCTAATAAATACTAGTTTTTCTCAAAAAAAAACACAGGTTTTTAAAACCGGCGAATCGCTTCGCTATAAAATGAGTTATAGTGGTTTTTTAACCGCCGGAACCGCCCTACTTGAACTAAAAGAAACGGAACTTAACGGTAAAAAAGTTTTTCACTCAGTAGGAACTGGACAGACCTCTGGTATGATCAAATGGTTTTTTAAAGTTAATGATAACTATCAATCTTATTTTGATAAAGAAACGATTAAACCCTTCCTTTTTAAAAGAAAAATTGACGAAGGAGGCTACAAGAAACATAGAATCACTTCATTTAATTATACTTCCAAAAAAGCATATATCCAAGATTTCAGTTTACAAAAAGCTACTTCGGTACCGTTTCATAATGTACAAGACATGCTTTCTTCTTTCTATTATTTAAGAAATAAAGAGTTGAAAAATATGAAAGTAGGAGACGAAATTGCTATTGATATGTTTATGGATTCTCAGGTATACCCTTTTAAATTACGTTTTTTAGGGAAAGAAATATTAAGAACAAAGTTTGGAAAAATAAAAACTTTAATCTTTAGACCGATGGTTCAGTCTGGTCGAATTTTCAAAGCACAAGAAAGTGTTACTCTTTGGGTTACAGATGATGCAAATAAAATACCCGTTAAAATGAAAGCAGACCTATTGGTTGGTTCGCTTCGAGCAGATTTAGACAAATATCAGGGCTTGTCAAATCCTTTCATGAAAAATTAACGAATTTTAATCGAAACTTTTTAGGAACTTCATTCAGATAGCTACCTAAAAAAACTTTTTTATTTGTACTTTTGAAAACTATATTGAATAGCACACATTTTTTGAAAAAAATACTTTTAATTTTACTGATTGTCACCTCATTTTCATCTTGTAAAGATGAAGAAAAAAAACCTGTAATTAAAATTGAAGAAAAAAAGCCCGAAATAAGATTTGGTTATAAGATGGATGATTTTCAAGTCATACAAGACACGATAAAAAAAGGCGAAAGTTTTGGGATTATTTTAGACAGACACCATATCTTTTATCCTAAAATTTATGAAATTGCAGCTACTATAAAAGAAACCTTTGATGTAAGAAGAGTTCGAGCTGGAAAGCCTTACACCATTTTAGCAAGTAAAGATTCTACAGAAAAAGCTCAAGTTTTTATTTATAAGCATGATAAGATTAACGCAACGATTATCGACTTTAAAGACTCTTTGATAACCGCCAAGCGGCATCAAAAGCCAATTAAAACGATGGTAAAAAAAATAGCAGGAATTATTAATTCCAGCTTATCTGTTACAATGGATAGTTTGCATTTATCCCCGAACTTGACATGGACAATTGCAGATATTTATGCTTGGACCTTAGATTTTTATAAACTTCAAAAAGGAGATTCTTTTAAGTTCGTTTATGAAGAAAAATTTATTGATGATACTATTTTTGCTGGTTATGGAAATGTAAAATCCGCAGTTTTTAAACACAATGGAAAAGATTTGTATGCTTTTAGGTTTACAGCAGATAGCATCAAAGGAATTCCAGAATATTATGATGATGAAGGAAGTATGCTTCGAAGTCAGTTTTTAAAATCTCCCATAAAGTTTCAATATCGAATTTCATCAAGATATAATCTGAGAAGAAAAATTGCTTATTACGGGAATAGAATTAGACCCCACAGAGGTACAGATTTTGCTGCAAACGTAGGAACTCCAATTTTAGCGACAGCAAGTGGAACCGTTTCTGCATCTGCAAAAAGAGGTGGTAATGGAAATTATGTTAAAATAAAACACAATAGCACCTATTCTACGCAATACCTTCATATGAAAAAACGTAAAGTTAAAAAAGGACAATACGTAAAACAAGGAGATGTAATTGGTTGGGTAGGAATGACAGGAAATACAGGAGGGCCTCATGTATGCTATCGTTTTTGGAAAAGTGGAAAAGAAGTTGATCCCTTTAGACAAAAATTACCTCCAGCAGCACCTCTAAAGAAAAGCTTAAAACCAAAATATTTAGAGTTTATCAAACCATTGAAATATCAATTAGAAAACAAAATACTTCCAGCGAAAGCGCCTGAGGTAATAAAAAGTATCGCACAAAATTAAAAAAAATGTCTTTAAAAAACATCAACCCCACTACAACCAACGCTTGGAAAGAATTAACAGATCATTTTAATGATATTAAAAATATCAATATAAAAGATTTAGATAAAGAGACAAATAGAAAAGAAAATTTTTCTTTGAAATTTGATGATTTATTGGTCGACTATTCTAAAAATAGAATTACAAAAGAAACAATGAATCTATTGGTAAAATTAGCGGAAGAAGTTGATTTGAAGGATGCAATAGAAAAACAATTTTCTGGTGAAATAATTAACGTAACTGAAAATCGTGAGGTTTTACATACTGCATTGAGAAGCACCACAGATGCGCCAATACTAGTTGAAGGAAAGAATATCAAACCTCAAATACAAGCTGCTTTAAGAAAAATTAAGAGTTTTAGCAACAAAGTTATTTCTGGAAAATGGAAAGGCTATACTGGAAAATCTATTACTGATATTGTAAATATAGGTATTGGAGGTTCCGATTTAGGTCCAGATATGGTTGTCGAATCTTTAAAATATTATAAGAATCATTTGACAACGCATTTTGTGTCAAATGTAGATGGAGACCATGTTTCTGAGGTGATAAAAACCTTAAACCCCGAAACAACACTTTTTGTAATCGTATCAAAAACATTTACAACACAAGAAACAATTTCAAATTCAGAAACCATTAAAAATTGGTTTTTAAAATCTGCGACTATTTTTGATATCCCGAAACATTTTGTGGCGGTTTCTACAAATTTAGAAGCTGTGGATAATTTTGGTATAGACAAAAACAACGTTTTCCCAATGTGGAATTGGGTTGGTGGTCGTTTTTCTTTATGGTCTGCAGTTGGTTTGTCTATCAGTTTATCTGTAGGTTTCGATCATTACAAAGGATTGTTAGCAGGAGCTGAAGAAATGGATCTTCATTTTAAAAATGAAGATTTCAATACAAATATTCCAGTAATTTTAGCACTTTTAAGTATTTGGTATAATAATTTTTATGGTGCCGAAACAGAAGCCGTTTTACCCTATTCTCAGTATTTAAAAAAGCTGCCAGATTATTTACAACAAGCCATTATGGAAAGTAATGGAAAAGGGGTAGATAGAAATGGTGATAAAGTAAATTACCAAACGGGAACAATTGTTTGGGGAAGTACAGGTACCAATATGCAACATGCCTTTATGCAATTAGTGCACCAAGGAACCAAGTTAATTCCTGCTGATTTTATTGGTTACAAAGAATCTTTATATGGTTTGACAGCCCATCACAAAAAATTAATGGCAAACTACTATGGTCAAATAGATGCCTTGGCTTTTGGTAAAACGAAAGAAGAAGTTCATTCCGAATTAAAGCTTTCTGGCAATGAAGATAAAATTGGATCTCTTTTACCTTTTAAAGTTTTTGAGGGCAACAGGCCAAGTAATGCTATTCTTTTTGACAAGTTAACGCCCCATTCTTTAGGAAAATTAATCGCACTTTATGAACATAAGATTTTTACACAAGGAATTTTGTGGAACATCTACAGTTATGATCAATTTGGCGTAGAACTAGGTAAAGAGCTTGCTAACAATCTTTTAAATAACCAATAATAAGGTTTTTGAAACAGGAAACTGGTAAAAATAGAACGATTTGATCGAAATATATCCCTAAAATACATTTCTAAAAACCACCTTACATGAGGTGGTTTTTTTATTTTTAAATTTAGTAACTTTGTCTAATTATAAAAAAGTAGTAAAAGAATGAAAGACATACACTCATACTGGGCATATATAGTACTTGCAATTTTAATTTTTACAGTTGTTAATGCCATTATTGGGCTCCAGCAAAAAAAGAAATTTACAGACAAAGATTTTCGACTCGGCTTATTTACTTTAATCGTTTCTCACCTCCAGTTATTAATTGGTTTAGGGTGGTATTTCATGTCTCCTTGGTACAAAGCTTTAAAAGACAATGGAAGTGAAATTATGGGAGATAAAACAACTAGATTATTAGCTGTAGAACACCCAACCGTAATGATTCTTGGAATTATATTGATTACAATAGGTTGGTCTAAACACAAAAAGAAAACAACAGATAGTGCAAAATTTAAAACATTTGAACTCTTTTATGGACTGGCTTTGTTGTTGATCCTTTCAAGAATCCCATGGAATAACTGGTTTTAGATATGAAACTTTTAAGCTATATATTATCACCAATTTTTGTAATTACTTTTACTTTAATTTTGATAGTTTTTCATCCTTTTCAGTGGCTAAGTTTTAACTTATTTGGCGTAAAAGGTCATGCTAAAGTTGTAGATGCATTAAATTTTTTCTTGGTAAAATCTATGTTGATTATTGGGGTAACTGTCCGTGTAATCAATCAATATAAAATTCCAGAAGAGACCTCCATTATTTTTGTCTCCAACCATCAATCAATTTCTGATATTCCACCCATTGGATGGTTTTTTAGAAAGTATCACCCAAAATTTGTTTCAAAAATTGAATTAGGAAAAGGGATACCAAGTGTTTCATATAATTTAAAAAAAGGGGGAAGTGCACTTATTGACAGAGATAATTCAAAACAGTCCATAGGTGAATTGATTCATTTTTCTAAAAGAATTCACAAAAATAAATGGGGAGGCGTTATTTTCCCAGAAGGAACAAGAAGTAGAGATGGTAAACCCAAAAAATTTGCTGAAAGCGGATTAAAAGTGATGACAAAAATTAATAAAGAAGGATATTTAGTACCTTTAACCATTAATAACTCCTGGAAAATTTTTCAATACGGAAAATTTCCTTTGGGAATCGGAAACCCAATTACCATTACCACGCATGAACCCATCAAGATAAGTTCTTTGCCTTTTGATGCGTTATTTAAGAAAACAGAATCTATTATAAAAAAACACATAAAATAAAGCTATGTCTATACACAATGTTAGAAAAGAAGTGATGTTAACTTTAGAAAAAAGTATGCAAACTTTTGTTGATAAATACCTAATACCTGCTGAAAAAATTTGGCAACCCACCGATTTTTTACCAAATTCTCAAAAAAATTCTTTCATTTCTGAGGTAGAAGAAATTAGAGAATTATCAAAAGAATTACATGACGACTTTTGGGTTGTTTTAGTAGGAGATACTATTACAGAAGAAGCTTTACCAACTTACGAATCTTGGTTATTAGATTTGGATGGTGTGTGCCAAGATCCAGATAATAATTGGGCAAAATGGGTAAGAACATGGACTGCTGAAGAAAACAGACATGGAGATGTTTTAAACAAATACTTGTACTTGTCTGGTCGTGTAAATATGCGTGAAGTAGAAATTTCTACGCAACATTTAATTGCAGATGGTTTTGATATCGGAACTTCAACAGATCCCTATAAAAACTTTGTATATACCAGTTTCCAAGAATTAGCAACGTATATTTCTCATAATAACGTCGCTAAAATCGCACGTAAAAAAGGACACAAAGCATTGGCGAAAATGTCTAAAATTATTGCAGGAGATGAAATGCGTCACCATAAAGCATATACAGATTTTGTCAGAGAAATATTTAAAATTGATCCAAGTGAAATGATGTTGGCTTTTCAACACATGATGAAATACAAAATTGTCATGCCAGCAATGCATTTAAGAGATTCTTTTGGCGCAAAAGGAAGCCTTTTTGATGATTTTTCTGTAGTCGCTCAAAGAGTTGGAGTCTATACTGGATTCGACTATGTGGATATTTTAAAGAAATTAAATGAAGCTTGGGAAATTGATAAAATCACCAATCTTACACCAGAAGCAGAAAAAGCAAGGGACTATTTAATGAAATTACCTGAGAGAATGTACCGAATTACAGAAAGAATTGTAATTCCAGAGACCGAATTTAAATTCAAATGGATGATCAACCCTAGCTAATAGGAATGGACAATCTTCAATAAAGAAAAACCCTTCAGAATTTAAATTCTGAAGGGTTTTTCTTTTTAAATTTAGACTATTTAAAACGTATTTTTGGTTATTTACACCACGTTAATTACTTCTTCAATTTGTGGCGCATACTTTTTAATAGTAGCTTCTACTCCATTCTTTAAGGTCATTTGATTTACAGAACAACCTGAACAAGCACCTTCTAGCTGAACTTTTACAATAGCATCTTCTATAGAAAGTAGTTTAATATTTCCTCCGTCACTCATTAAAAAAGGGCGAATTTCTTCCAAGGCTTTTTCTACGTTTTCTAATGTTTCTTGTGCTGTCATAATTTATTTTTTTATAGAACTACAGCCACTCATTGTCGTAATTCTAACAACTTCTGTTGGTGGTAAATTTTTATTTCTTTTTAGTAATTGAGACACCATTTCTTTCGTAATATCTTGAAATGATTTTTCTAAAACGGTTCCTTTTTGTAAAGCTACAGGATGTCCAACATCTCCAGATTCACGAATGCTTTGTACTAATGGAATTTCGCCTAAAAACTTTGTCTTAATATCTTCTGCTAAATTTTTTGCCCCGTCCTGACCAAAGATATAATATTTATTATTGGGTAATTCTTCTGGTGTAAAGTAGGCCATGTTTTCTACGATTCCTAAAACGGGTACGTTAATATTTTCTTGTTGAAACATTGCCACTCCTTTTTTAGCATCTGCCAAAGCAATATTCTGCGGTGTACTCACCACAATTGCACCATTAATAGGCAAAGCTTGTACTATTGACAAATGCACATCTCCTGTTCCTGGAGGCAAGTCGATTAAAAGAAAGTCTAATACGCCCCAATCTGCATCAAAGATTAATTGATTTAATGCTTTTGAAGCCATTGGTCCCCGCCAAATTACCGCTTGATCTGGGTTTGTAAAAAAGCCTAAAGACAATAATTTAACCCCATAATTTTCTACAGGTTTCATTTTAGAACGCCCCTCAACTTTTACAGAAAGTGGTTTTTCTTTTTCTACATTAAACATAATATGCTGAGACGGACCATAGACATCTGCATCTAAAACACCCACACTAAAACCCATTTTAGCTAAACATATTGCTGTGTTTGCTGTAATGGTAGATTTTCCTACACCACCTTTTCCTGAAGCAATCGCAATAATATTTTTAATATTTGGTATTGCTTTTCCTTTTATTTGATTTGGATTTTCTTTTGTGACTGGCTTTTCAACTTTTACATTGATTTTCACTTCAATATTTGCAGCAACAGTTGTTTGAATCGCTTTGATAATTTCCAATTCAATTTTCTTTTTCGCCTGTAAAGTCGGGTTGCTGATTGTAACGTCTACAATAACTTCATTACCAAAGGCTACAACGTTCGTAACATTATTATTTTCTATCAAACTTTTCCCTTCTCCTGGAGCAGTGATTGTCTCTAATGCTTTGTATATGTCTTGCTTTTTAAAACTCACGTCTTATTTTTATTTAATCTTAATTGCAAAGGTACGGCTTACTGTTCAAAAAATAAAGCTTGTAGTTTATGATTATTTAGCTACTAGTATTAAATTATCTACACAATTTTTACCAATGGGCTCAAAATGATTTTTATAATTATTTCCTGTTTTTGATAAATTAGAAAATATTAGGATAACTCTTCCATAGGGTTCCAAAACACTTTTTCAAAATTTTGTATTTGGTTCTCAACAATAACAATCCCCTCATTTTCTAGTAATTGCTGCATTAAATTGGTACCATTAAAATGATGTTTTCCTGTAAGAATTCCTTTTCTATTTACAACTCTATACGCAGGAACATCTGCTAAATTGTGTGCCTTATTCATTGCCCAACCGACCATTCTTGCAGCTCTAGCGGCACTTAAATATGTTGCAATTGCCCCATAGCTGGTAACTTTTCCGTATGGAATGAAGCGCACTACTTCATACACTTTCTCAAAAAAATTATCGGACGCTTTCACGAAGTGAAGATAAGAAGTTTTCTATAATAAACTGAGTTAGATAATACCAAAAAGGGCTTTTAATATCCAGTAAGATCTTTTTTATCTTGTGGAAATTATACTTTAAAAACTAGTTAGATGCTTCATGACCCAACTCAGGTTCCTTATTATTTGATAGCGTTTTATCAAGAAACACAACAAATATAGGAATACGATTTTGTGTTTAAAAACATAAGTTCGTTCTTCCGAAGTTTCAGAAATCGTAGAAGAGAATTGCTTGTACTTGAAAATTTTTAATACTTCAATCTAAATTGAATATACGTAATGGGCTTACCAACTTCTAAATATTGATTTTCGTAAAAAGTTTGTGTTTCTGTAACTTCCTTAGGAGAACCTTCGTTTTTATATACATTGTGGTTTGCATTCAAAATTTCATGACCTTCTCCATGCAACAGCCCTAAGGTATAACCGTGCATAAATTCGCTGTCGGTTTTTAAGTTCATGATTCCTTCTTCGTTTAAAATATGATGGTATTTTTTTAAGAATTCAGAATTTGTCATTCTATGTTTTGTGCGCTTATACTTTATTTGTGGATCAGGAAAAGTAATCCAAATTTCAGAAACTTCGTTTTCGGCAAAAATAAAATCAACCAACTCTATTTGAGTTCTTATAAAGGCAACGTTTTCTAGGGTCTCTTCTATCGCCGTTTTTGCTCCTCTCCAAAAACGAGCGCCTTTGATATCTATTCCAATAAAGTTTTTGTGCGGATTTTTTTTAGCTAAAGCGATGGTATATTCACCTTTCCCACAACCCAGTTCAACAACAATAGGATTGTTATTACCAAAAAAAGAATGCCATTTACCTTTGTGAGAAAAATCGGTTACAACTTCTTTTCTAGTTGGCTGAATGACATTTTTGAAGGTTTCATTTTCTTTGAAACGTTTCAGTTTGTTTTTACTTCCCAAGATATAAAATTAAGACCTGTCTTCTGTTCCTTCTTGTTGAAATTTACGAGATTCTTTCATCCAATACCCAAATAAAAGCAATAGAATGAATAAAAACCCCCAATTTATTACGTTAGAAACCCACCAACCAAAATCGGCAGTCGCTATATTTTTACGTAACACATTAAAAGGAACGAATAATAGATCCGTAAATAAACTACCAATCCATCTGAAAATATTGTTTGCTATCATAACTTAATTATCTTTACGCTACAAAAATAACAAAAGAAACAATGCTAGCCAATTTTTTAGAGGAATCTAAACCAATCAATTTCATCATTTATTTAGGGCTGTTTTTTTGTTTCTTTTTTACAAGTCTATTTTCTACGCTTTTTGTAGATCCATTTACTTGGATTATCGCCCTAGAAAGTATCGCTTTTATGATGCTTTGGAGCGTCATTTTTTTCTTTTACAATTTTGTTGTTTCCAAAAATAACTTAACGTTTAGTCATTCTTATGCTTTCTTCCTTTTTGTACTCGCAACCCTTCTTTTTATTACTAAACTATTTGAGTTTAAAATACTGATATTATTACTTATTCATCTTCTTTTTCTGAGGAAAATCTATAGTTTACGTTCTCCAAAAAGAGTACTTAAAAAGCTTTTTGATTGTGGTTTTTGGTTAAGCATCCTGTGTATTTTAGAACCTTTTTCAATTGTATTCTATAGCTTGCTACTCGCTTCAACTTTTCTACAACAAAAAATCACAGCACATACTTTAATTACTCCTATTCTTGGGTTTATTACACCTTTAATCCTCCACTATACCTACTTATTCTGGAATGATGCTACCGAAGAATTTACACAACTATTCTATTTCGACATTCGTGAAAATGCATTTATTTTTGCAGAAGACACTACTCTTTGGATTTTTTGTACCATTATTTTACTTACCTTCTTTTCAATTCTCTTAAAGTCACCCAAAGTATTATCTGTAAATAATTCTTTTAAGAAAAGTTGGCAACTTTTAATCATAAACACCCTTATTGCGATTGTTTATGCTTTCATTATTACTGAAAAAAACGGATCAGAACTTGTGTTTTTATTACTACCTACATCAATAATTATTGCAAATGGTTTTGAAACTATTCAAAGTAAGCTACTAAAAGAAATCCTATTTTATTTATTATTTATAGGAACTATTTTAAGTTTTTTCAATATTTCAATCTTTTAGCTATCTCCTTTTTTGTTAATAATTTGTACGATCCTCGCTCCTTTAAAAACTTTGAAAACTTTAAAAGTTTTAAAACTTTAAAAACTATCTTTGTACTTCATCTAAAACGTTGATTTTATGATTCAATCTATGACGGGCTATGGGAAGTCTGTATTGCAATTACCTACAAAAAAAGTAACCATAGAAATTAAATCTTTAAATAGTAAAAACCTTGATTTAAACGTTCGAATTCCTTCTTACTACAAAGAGAAAGAATTGGCTGTTCGTAAAAAACTAGCGAGTGCATTAGTTCGTGGAAAAATAGATTTTTCAATTTATGTAGAAATGACTGCAGATGAAACTTCAACTATGGTAAATCATGGTGTTGTAAAAGAATATATCCAACAATTAAGAAATGTAGTTCAAACAGGAACTTCTGATGATGTTGAGTTGTTAAAAATGGCGATAAGAATGCCAGATGCTTTAAAAACAGAACGCGAAGAATTAGATGAAAACGAATGGAATCTTATCAATGAAAGTATCACAATTGCTCTTAAAGAAATTGTGCAATACAGAGTTGATGAAGCGGCTTCCTTAGAAATAGATTTTAAAGAACGAATTACAAACATTAAAAACTATTTGGAGGAAGTAAGAGCGCTGGATGGAGAACGTGTTGAAACCGTAAAGGAACGTTTAAAAAAGGCGATTGAAGACTTAAAGGTTGATACAGATGAAAACCGTTTTGAACAAGAGCTGATTTACTATTTAGAAAAACTAGATATAAATGAAGAGAAAGTGCGACTGGCAAATCATTTAGATTATTTCTTACAAACATTGGCTTCAGAAGATTCTAATGGTAAAAAACTAGGGTTTATTGTTCAAGAAATGGGCAGAGAAATAAATACTACCGGTTCAAAAGCTAATTTTGCACCCATGCAAAAAGCAGTAATTCAAATGAAAAATGAATTAGAACAAATTAAAGAACAGATTTTAAATGTATTATAAAGTTCCTGCAAGGTTTCAAATACCTTGTTGGCATTTAAATATTCTAAATAATAAGATGCTGAAACAAGTTCAGCATGACAAATAATAAATTGTATGTCAAATTTTAAAGGAAAATTATTTGTTTTTTCGGCACCCTCTGGTTCAGGTAAAACCACAATTGTACGTCATTTATTAAAGCAAGAAACATTTAATTTAGCCTTTTCTGTCTCTGCAACTTCAAGAGACCCGAGAGGAGAAGAAAAACACGGTGAAGACTACTATTTTTTATCTTTAGAAGAATTTAAAGATAAAATTAAAAATGATTCCTTTTTAGAATGGGAAGAAGTTTATCGAGATAATTTTTACGGAACTTTAAAAAGTGAAGTCGCCCGGATTTGGGCATTGAAAAAACATGTTATTTTTGACATTGATGTGGTTGGTGGTTTAAGAATTAAAAAGAAATATCCAAAAGAAACGTTGGCTGTTTTTATAAAACCTCCAGGTATCGATGCGCTAAAAATTCGTTTAAAAAAACGTTCTACAGAAAGCAAAGACAAGATAAATATGCGGATTGCAAAAGCTTCTGTTGAATTAGCCACTGCTCCCCAATTTGATAAAATCATAAAAAATTACGAATTGGAAGTTGCGCTTAAAGAAACAGAAGAATTGGTTCGTGATTTTTTGGGTATCGAAAAGGAGCCAAAAGCGAACAACTAAAAACAAGAAAATGAAAATAGGATTGTACTTTGGCACTTTCAACCCAATTCATGTTGGCCATTTAATTATTGCCAACTATATGGTTGAAAATTCAGATTTGGATGAAATCTGGATGGTCGTAACACCACACAATCCCTTTAAAAAGAAAAGCACATTACTTGATAATAATCATCGTTTTGAAATGGTTTACAAAGCAACAGAAAATTACCCAAAGATTAAACCTTCAGCGATTGAGTTTAAACTACCCCAACCAAATTATACCGTTCATACTTTAGCACATATTTCTGATCGCTATCAAGACAAAGAGTTTTGTTTAATTATGGGGGAAGACAATTTAAACAGTTTACATAAATGGAAAAATTATGAAACCATTTTAGAACATCATCACATATATATGTATCCAAGAATTACTGAAGAACCCCTAGACACTCGGTTTAATACCCATCCAAAAATTCATAAAGTAGCAGCGCCAATTGTGCAAATTTCCTCTAAAATGATTCGGAAAGGAATAAAAGAGCAAAAAAACATACAGCCACTTTTGTCAAAAAAAGTTTGGGAATATGTGGATGAAATGAATTTTTATAGAAAATAATTAAATTATATTTGCAACCTTTACAAACGGAATATCCTCAGTGAAGCATTCGTTGTATATTTGTTGAATATCAAATACATTTTTGTGAGTAATAGAGACAAAAAAAAAGGAAAACTAAAACGAAAACTAACTGACAAATACCGGTTGGTTGTTTTAAATGAAGACACTTTTGAAGAGCGTTTTTCCTTAAAATTATCACGGTTAAATGTATTTGTTTTAGGAGGTATTTTCTCAATACTACTAATCATTACGACCATTTTATTGATTGCTTTCACACCTTTAAAGGAATACATTCCTGGATATTCCTCTTCTTCTTTAAAAAGAAAAGCAGTAAGTTTAACTTTTGAGGCAGATTCATTAAAAATAAAATTAAACATTTTAGAAAACTACACAAAAGCACTAAAACCCATTTTAACAGGCGAAATTGAACCTGAAAGTATCGACTCTATTCAAACGAAAGTAAAACAGCACTTACTTGATGAGCTTGAATTAAATGCAACAAAAGAGGATTCGTTATTTAGAGAAAAAATAGAAAGTGAGACTCGTTTTTCATTACAAAACAATGGACAAAGTAATCTTAAAATTGTGTTTTTCGCTCCTTTAAACGGTGCTATTTCTCAAGGTTTTGATGCAACATCCAAACACTTTGCTGTAGATATAACTGCCAAAACTGGCGATCCTATTAAAGCAACTTCAGATGGTACGGTTATTTTTTCTGGCTGGACTACAGAAACTGGATACGTAATCATTCTAAAACACTCTAAAGAATATCTCTCTGTATACAAACACAATGGAAATTTACTAAAAGAACAAGGTGATTTTGTGAAATCTGGCGAAGTAATCGCCACAGTAGGTTCTTCAGGAGAATTAACAACAGGTCCCCATTTACATTTTGAACTTTGGAGCGGTGGTTATGCTGTAAATCCAACAAATTTTATAGATTTTAAATAATGAGTATCAAAGCTATTTTTGCCATTCCGTTTGCTAAAATTGCGACTAAGAAAGTCTACAAATGGGCAAAAAACCCTCATAAAACTCAAGAAAAAGTTTTTAAAAATTTAATTTCTAAAGGACGTAAAACTGCCTTTGGAAAAGATCATAATTTCTCAAGTATTGTTACCTACGAAGATTTTAAAAAACAAGTTCAAGTTACAGATTACGAAGGTTTAAGAACCTATGTAGATCGGGTTGTTGCAGGAGAATCGGATGTTCTTTGGACAGGAAAACCACTCTACTTTGCAAAAACATCGGGGACTACTTCTGGTGCAAAATACATCCCTATCACCAAAGACTCTATGCCTACCCACATAAAAGCAGCAAAAAATGCCATGTTGTTTTATATTGCAGAAAAAAAGGAGGCTAATTTTGTAAATGGAAAGATGATCTTTTTACAAGGAAGTCCTATTTTAACCGATAAGAATGGCGTAAAACTGGGAAGATTAAGTGGCATTGCAGCCCATTATGTTCCTCAGTATTTATTGAAAAACAGATTGCCTAGTTGGGAAACCAATTGTATTGAAGATTGGGATACCAAAGTAAATGCAATTGTAGAAGAAACCGTTGATGAAGACCTGTCTATGATTAGCGGAATTCCTTCTTGGGTACAAATGTATTTTGAGAAATTGATTGCAAAAACAGGAAAGTCGATTTCTGAAATCTTCCCAAATTTCAATTTCTTTATTTATGGTGGTGTTAATTTTGAACCTTATAAAAATAAGTTCGAAAGTTTGATTGGCAAAAAAATAGATTATATCGAATTATATCCAGCCTCAGAAGGCTTTATTGCCTATCAAGATTCTCAAACTGAAGAAGGAATGTTGTTGCAATTAGATTCAGGTATTTTCTATGAGTTTATTCCTGCAAATGAGTTCTTTGAAGCAAACCCAACAAGAATTTCATTAATCGATGTAAAAATTGGAGTGAATTACGTAATTATTCTAAACACAACAGCAGGTCTTTGGGGTTATAACATAGGAGATACTGTCGCGTTTACCACTACAAAACCGTATCGAATTAAAGTTACAGGAAGAATAAAACATTTTATTTCTGCCTTTGGCGAACACGTGATTGGCAAAGAAGTAGAAAAAGCCTTAAAGGATGCAATTATAGGAACGCCCATAACTATAAGTGAGTTTACGGTGGCGCCACAAGTAAATCCTGAAAGTGGTTTGCCCTATCATGAATGGTTTATCGAATTTGAAAAGGAACCTGAAAACTTAGAAGCGTTTGCTACTATAATTGATACTGCGATGCAAACACAGAATATTTATTACTTTGATTTAATTGAAGGGAAAATATTGCGTCCTCTGATCATTAGAAAAGTAAAAAAAGGAGGATTTCATGAATATATGAAATCTATTGGTAAATTTGGAGGGCAAAACAAGATTCCGCAATTGTCTGATGACAGAAAAATTGTAACTGTTTTGACTAATTTTTTAATTGAAGAATAAAATAACAACAAAATGGGAGGAGATTACTTATTTTTAATATTAGCAATAGGATTGGTTATTGTGTATTTTTACAACAAATATAGAAACAGACGTTCATGAGTACGATTAGAATTACCAAGCAATTTAATTTTGAAACGGGCCATGCATTGTATGGTTATGACGGGAAATGTAAAAACGTTCACGGACATTCATACAAACTTTCTGTAACCGTTTCTGGGAAACCAATTTCAGACAGTACCCATGTTAAATTTGGAATGGTCATTGATTTTAGCGATTTAAAGAAAATTGTAAACGAAGAAATTGTAGATATTTTTGATCATGCAACGGTGTTTAATAAAAACACGCCACATGTTGAGTTGGCAAAGGAATTAATGGACAGAGGACATCATGTTTTATTAGCAGATTATCAGCCAACAAGTGAAATGATGGTGATTGATTTTGCAAAGAAGATTGAAAGAAGATTGCCAGAGAATATTAAGCTACATGCTATAAAATTGCAAGAAACAGACTCAAGTTTTGCCGAATGGTTCGCGAGTGATAATTAGACTTTTTTTAAGCTCATTTTAAAGGTTTAAATAGAAATTAGTATTTCTATTTCCCGTTAAAAGCATTCATTGTATTTGCCAACCCAGCCGTACCAAAAGAAGTAATTATTTTTTCAGTTACAGATAAGCGTTCTATTAATTGGCTGGTTTCCTCTTTGTTCCATTCACCAAGAACAAAATCTGCTTGTCTACCTCTGGAATAATGACCCCCAACTCCAAATCTAAAACGCGCATATTGTTGGGTGTTCAACTTTTCTTGGATGTCTTTTAATCCATTATGTCCGCCAGCAGAACCTTTTGCTTTTAAACGAATAGTTCCAAAATCGATGTGTACATCGTCTGTAACTACCAGCACATTTTCTATCGCTATTTTCTCTTTATCCATCCAGTATTTCACTGATTTTCCGCTTAAATTCATAAACGTACTTGGTTTTAAGAGTAAAAATGTTTTTCCTTTAAACTTATAGGTAGCCACATCACCTAGCTTTTCAGTTTCAAAAGTGGTGTTGTTTTCTTGTGCCGCTTGATCCAAAATTTTAAAACCAATATTATGGCGCGTGTTGGTATACTTTTCGCCGATGTTTCCTAAACCAACAATTAAAAATTTCTTCATCAATGCTTCTTTAGATTCAACCTTTTTACCAATTATATGAGAAAAAAAATTTCTTAAGTTCATTTGTCAAAAATACTAAGAAATAATCAATGTAAAACCCATTAGTAAATTCAGGACAAAAAAAAAGCGTTACAAATTTGTAACGCTTTTGTAGTATCTATTTGCTAAATTTATTCAGCAGCAGTTTCTGCAGCTTCTTCAGTTGCTCCTTCTGCTCCTTCTGCAGCCTCTTCTTCTTCTTCAGTTGCATTACGAGAAGTTCTAACTTGAACTACTACGGTGTTGTCTGGATGCATAAATGTATATGCCTCATTAAATATTGATGAGATCAATAATTTACTTCCAATTTTTAACTCAGAAATATCTGCAGTTACAAAATCTGGTAAATTAGAAGGCAATGCTTTTACTTTTAATTTACGATTTGTAAAACGTAAAGAACCACCGTTTAATACTCCAGGAGAAGTACCTGTTAATTTTACAGGAATCTTCATTGTAATTTCTTTATCTTCAAATAATTGATAAAAATCTACGTGAATGATTCTGTCTGTTACAGGGTGAAACTGAATGTCTTGTAAAATTGCGGGTATCTTTTGTCCGTCAACCTCAATACTTGCCGTATAAACGTTTGGAGTAAATACCAACTTTTTAAACGCTTTTTCTTCTGCTGAAAAGTGTATTGGGTTTTCTCCTCCGTATATAACGCAAGGAACCATACCAGCATTACGTAAGGCTTTCGTTGCTACTTTACCTACGCTTTCTCTTTTTGATCCTTTAATTGTAATTGATTTCATTACTTTTTTCTATTATTTATTTACATTAAAAATTGTCCACTAATTGAAGTATTGTCTTGCACTTTGTGCATAACATCCGCAAATAATGGCGCGCAAGATACTACTTTTATTTTAGAAGTCTCCTTCTTTAAAGGAATTGTATCAGAAACAATTAATTCTGTTAAACCCGAATTTTCTATTTTTTCATACGCATTTCCAGAAAGTATTGGATGCGTACAAATTGCACGAACACTCAAGGCCCCTCTTTCCATCATTAAATTGGCTGCGTGAGCTAATGTTCCTCCTGTATCAATCATATCATCCACCAAAATAACATTCTTCCCTTTGACATCTCCAATGAGCTCCATATGAGAAATTACATTGGCTTTTTTACGTTGTTTGTAACAAATGACCACATCACAATGCAAATGTTTAGAATATGCATAGGCTCTTTTAGAACCGCCCATATCTGGTGATGCAATTGTTAAATTCTCTAAATTTAAACTTTTTACATAGGGCATAAAAATAGTAGAAGCAAACAAATGATCTACCGGTTTTTCAAAGAAACCTTGAATTTGATCTGCATGTAAATCCATGGTCATAATCCTTGTAGCGCCAGCAGATTGCAATAAATTTGCCACTAATTTTGCTCCAATAGCAACCCTAGGCTGATCTTTTCTGTCTTGTCTTGCCCAACCAAAATAGGGCATTACTGCAGTAATATGTCTTGCAGAAGCTCTTTTTGCAGCGTCTAACATCAATAACATTTCCATTAAATTGTCTGCATTTGGAAATGTAGAACCAATAATAAAAACGCGTCTTCCACGAACAGATTCTTGAAAGGCGGGTTGGAATTCTCCGTCACTAAAATAAGTAGTTTTTACTTTTCCTAAAGACGTGTTGTATTCTTTGGCAATCTTTTCTGCCAAAACAGTGCTTTGTCTGCAGGCAAAAAGTTTTGGTGCTAATTGATTTGTAGGCATTTAGTTGGTGTTTTATGTTGGTTTGTTACAAGAAAACAAAAGTAAAATTATTTTTTGAGTTTAGAATTAAATTATTGACTTTAAAATAAAATAATTCAATACACTTGTGCTGCTATTAAACACTTGCTCAAGTGGCGGAATTGGTAGACCTGTCTGCCGACAGGCAGGCGCGCTAAATTAGTAACGATGTTTTATGTGTATGCGATTTCTAGTATTGAAAAAAACTATATTTACGTAGGCTTAACTTCAAATTTTGAAGAAAGGCTAAAAAGACATAACGGATTAAGAGAAAAAACAACAAAACCTTACGCACCTTTCAAACTTTTATACCTAGAAGAAGCCAAAACAAGACTAGAAGCAAGAAATAGAGAAAAATATTGGAAATCGGCAATAGGTAAAGAAAATTTACGATATTTGCGCGACTCCAAATAAATTGCTCAAGTGGTGGAATTGGTAGACACGTTGGATTCAAAATCCAATGTCGCAAGACGTGTGGGTTCGATTCCCACCTTGAGTACAAATTATCCCCAAGAATAAATTATTATTCTTGGGGATCTATTTTTTCAAACCGACCGCTTACGCGGTGTAAATTAATTGATAAACCTGCCTACCGGCAGGCAGGTAATTAAATAACTAAAAAGCCCGAACAGCACGCACATTGTCTGCGCTGAGCTTATTGTCGTAGAACTGAAAACCATTGCCGAAATTCTGATCCCACGTGACACCGCTATCGCTCTCCGTCGAACTCCAGTAGTAATTACCACCAAAATTACCAACATTCCCAAGGCCCGAGACAGCTCCAAGTCCTATGGTTGAATACATTAAATTTAATTCATCTTTTGAGGGCAAGAACCAGTCAGTATAACCTCCCAATGTTAAATCTGCACAAATTCTTGCAGCTATTGCTGTTTCAGAACATCCACTAACGATTGCTGTTGTATTAGCAGCTCCAGCTCCTACAGCTGAACCCGTTCCGCCTATAAACTGTCCGTTACAACCCCACTGTGCGCTGTTAGATTGGTCTGACATAGCTGTAATCAAACCGTGGGTTTCTCCTTCAACATAACCAATATCTCCACTTTGAAACAGATAAAATACAACACCGCCTCCATAAAAATCACCTACTTTGGGGTTCTGTATTTGGATTGTAATAATTTACTTCAAAATCAGGCACGATTCCTTTATATAATTCTGAATTACTAATAACCTCGGTTGATACAACATCATATAAATCTTTATTTATTCCCGATAATACCTCTATTGTAAATGTTTTAATTGTTTGCCAATTAGCACTGCTCCAATAAATTTCAGATGGATAGATGCTAATATTTGGTTCATTACTTATAAGTTTAATCGTTACACCAATATCTGAACCCTCTGAAATAATACGTTCAGCCAATTTAATATATACAATTTTAGATTGATTAGCTGCTGTGAAATTTATCATTCTGGGACTAAATGATACTCTTGAATTTTCAAATTGAAGTGTTGTTTCAGCGGTCCCTCCGGTAAGATTCGTCCATTCAGTTCCATTGAATACTTGGAGTTGTCCACTAATCCCGCAATCACTACACCAAATAAGCAGACCAGCAGCAGCAAACGGTATTTTATCACGATTTGTCTCCGTCATACGTGGGGGTAAAAGACCTCATTTGGTAGAGGTAATATCTAATGCCGCAGAGGCGTGTGGAGTTTCATTGTTTATACCTACTTGGGCAAAAGTGCTAACAGTTAATAGGAACGTTAATAGAAGTGTAAAGAAGTGTTTCATTGGTTAATTTTATTTTGCTTTAAAAACTATTTACTGTTACTCTTTTATAAATTTTAAAGAACCAACAGCATTGCTAGAGAGATACTTCAAAACATAAATACCGCTACTTAAGTTTGCAATGTCTAAATTTTTAGATGTTGCATTTACAGTATACGAGCTTACTTTTTTTCCTAATACATTATAGATGGTAACACTCTCTATGGTGTTTTTTGCAGAAATGTTTACTTCATTTTTTGCAGGATTTGGATGCAGACTTACGTTTAATACGTTGTTTTTAGCAACGCTTGCGGTAGAGGATTCTTTTACGTATATCGTATAATCTTCAGATTGACCTTGATTAAGGGAACTTGTACAAGGAGAGGTTAGTTGTGGAACTCCATGTCGATCATCTAAATCACATATTAATCGAATTCTTACATAATCATTATAAGGAATGTTTTCGGGGTAACTAATTGAAATTTCAACAGTTGATTCAGATGGAATATCATCATCTAAATATTGTTGTTCACTAGCGTCTTCAAAATCTCCATCATCATTCCAATCAATCCAAACACCAAGTTGTTGAAAATTATAAAAAGATAAAGCAACTTCTAAATCATAAGAAACTGAACCATCTATCTCAAAATAATTGAGACAATTTGAAGTTTCGTCTATATTTCCATCATCACCAGCTGAATAATTTGAAGTCATTGTAACACCATTTAAAGTAACACCCAAAATTCCAGATGTCCAAGTAGATACTGAGTTTGTACTACAAACAGCATTAGGTGCAACAAAAGGCTGATTTAACTGCTGAGAACCTTTAGAGTTTACAATTGAAGAACCTTCCATTACTGCCCTCACCCTTGTTTTTTGATCCGCTGTCATTCTATCAGTACACCGATAATAACTCATGATATTTTTTTTGGTATTATCATTTTCCCAATTTTCACTTGTGCAACTATTTTCATCAGGGCAGCTACTCGTTTCTCTTTTATGTGGCACAGTATCTGCACAACGATCACCATCAGTACTTGGATTGTCATTAATAGGACATTGCGCTTCATAGGCACCTCCAGTAGCACCATCATCTCCTTGAAATGTATGGTATAAATGAAAGTAATGACCTAATTCGTGCACAACCGTGCTATTATCTCTAGAACGCGAAAGTGGCCAATCAGTATTGTCACCTGTTGGATCGTAACCAAACACAGTATACATCATTACCGATCCTTCTTGGGAGCCTCCGTTGAAAAAATTAGCATATCCCTGATATCCACCACCACCATTATTCCCATCAATTTCTGAAACGATCCAAATATTTAGATAATCTGATGTTGGCCAAAGACTTAATTGTTTTAGCGTACTTTCTGATGCACCATTTCCATATAATGATACTCCGTCTTCTTCATAACCTTCTACATCAGAAGCGTCAATTCTATTGATACCAGTTGTAATTTCACACGTTGGAGACCTTTGTGCAAGTTTCATTTCAATTTGAAAATCTATAGTACTCCCTGTAGTTTGCCCGCGATAGAAACTATTTAAATGAGCGATACTACTTTCTATTTGAGCATCAGAAATATTAGTACCTGTTCCTTTCTCTTCTCCTAAATGTAATACATGAACCACTACAGGAATTGTTAAAAGATCAGTACTTTGATTTGCTGACTTCCTTTGTTGAGATTCAGTGCGAATTCTTTGTGTTGCTAATTTAATTCTTTGCTCGGAAGCCTTTTCTTGTGCAATAAAATTTGGATTCTTTTCTAACTCAGAACGGTGTACATCAAAACCACAAAACTGTCCATAAGAAAAATAACTAAAAAATAAAACTACTGATACTAATTTTTTCATAATGATTGGGGAAGGAGGTTAAAAGCACCAAATTTAGGGTAATTTAATCAAAAAATAGAATGAATTTGTTTTTTTAAAACTGCGGGAACAGTCGTAATTAAAAAAGCGATCAATAAGGGATCAATTTTCTTGATTCTATTTACTTTTTTTTTAATTTTTTAAAAAATTCAGTTCTTGGTTGTTTAAGAGAAGGAAACGACATTTTGTTTATGCCTCGACTTTAGGAAACCGAATTTGCTAGAGAAATTAATTGTGAAGAATGCCTGTTTCGTCATTTGGAAAACCTCGTTAAAAGGTAACAGCTGTTCTAAAACATGCTATTTTATGAAAAGGGAGTTTTTTTTTAAAAAAATAGTATCTTTGTGAGCTAATTATAAAAAACCCCCACTTTAAAATGAGAAAATCAATCTTTTTATTTGCGTTCCTATGTTTCGCATTTACCATTACTTCATGTTCAAATGACGATAATGAAACAACACCACCAACAGTCGTAGACCCTTTTGCTGGCAATAGTTCAGTAGAAGATGCAGTTATCACAGTTACAAGTCAAGATATAGATGTTTCGTCTATAGGAGCAACTATTCTATCAACACTTCCAGAGCCAAATGGTGAACCTATAGAAATGACCGTACCCAGTGAAGAATCTTTAGCATTTCCAGAGGAAGGCTTTAACATTAAACTTACTCCAAAAGCTGATTTTGAAGGAATTTATGTTCAATTGAACGGAGCAAACGGTGCAACAGACTATTTAGACATCCCAAAAAGTAGCTTAGTATCAGAATACGATCAAAATTTTTCACCTAGAAATGAAGATACTAGCTATGAAATAAACATTGATTTTGGAAGTAACATTAAACCCGGTACATTTTGTTACAAAATTTGCATCTATGATGCCGAGGGTAATATTTCTGCGCCTATTGAAGTTTGTGTTACCGTTAAGTTTTTTGGAGGAAACATTGATTTAATTGGAGAATGGAATCTTAATACAATGAAACAAATAGCAGAAGATGTCACTTCTCAAGAATATACAGCAGGAGCTTATGTTTGTGAATTAGATTATGAAACAGAGTGTGAGGGTAGTGATTTTAAAATTGAATTAAACTATTGTGATGCTGTTCCAGAAATTAAACTTGCTATCAACCAAGACGGAACGTATACTGCAACAATTACCCAAGAGAAATCTACATACGAGGTCTTAGATTCGGCTACCTGTTCAGTTCTGACTAAGGAAAATGAACCTGCACAGACATCGATAGAGGAAGGAAATTGGTCGTTCGATCTTGATGGTAAAAATCAAAAAAGACTAATTCTTATTATTCGCAAGGAAACACTAACTTTAGCTGGATCGGAGCCAGATGAGAAAACATATGAATCAGGAGAATCAAGTTTAGAAGAAAATGTTTTAAATGTTTCTGGAAATAATTTTGATATTACGCTGTTTGATGAAGAAGATGGCGTACTCAACACTTATTATTTTTCTAAGTAATAAAAATATTTCATAAAAAAAAGAGCCAAATCTATTAAGATTTGGCTCTTTTTTTATTTCATTTTGTGCAATAAATTATGAAAGTCTGAAAGAACAATCGTTACTCCCTTTTTATCAATAAAAAAGTTTCAGTTCTTGGTTGTTTAAGAGAAGGAAACGACATTTTGTTTATGCCTCGACTTTAGGAACCCGAATTTGCTAGAGAAATTAATTGTGAAGAATGCCTGTTTCGTCATTTGGAAAACCTCATTAAAAGGTAACAGCTGTTCTAAAACATGCTATTTTATGAAAAGGGAATTTTTTTCATAAAAAATAGTATCTTTGAGAGCTAATTATAAAAAAATACTTTAAAATGAGAAAATCAATCTTTTTATTTGCGTTCCTATGTTTCGCATTTACCATTACTTCATGTTCAAATGACGATAATGAAACAACACCACCATCAGTCGTAGACCCTTTTGCTGGCAATAGTTCAGTAGAAGATGCAGTTATCACAATTTCTAATGATGACATAGATGTTGCAGCCATTACAGGAGCAACAATTAAATCAACACCTCTAGTAGCGAATGGTGATATAGAAATGACCGTTCCCGCAACAGAATCTTTAGCATTTCCAGAGGAAGGCTTTAAAATTGAACTTGCTCCACAAAATGATTTTGATGGAATTTATGTTCAATTAGACGGAGCAACAGACTATTTAGACATCCCAAAAAGTAGCTTAACTCTTATAGATCAATCTACAGGAAAAACTTCTGCTAGAAATGAAGATGCTAACTATGAATTAAATATTGATCTTGGAAGTGAGGTTACGCCAGGGACATTTTGTTATGATATTTGTATCTATGATTCTTTTGGAAATATTTCTAACCCTATTGAAGTTTGTGTTACCGTTAAATTTTTTGGAGGAAACAGTGCTTTGGTTGGAGAATGGAATTTAAATACCGTGAAAATAACAGAAGGTGATACTAATAGTGAATATGCA
>Ga0209199_1000255_pt1 | contig 82797 bp, 72 predicted proteins | sample COGITO_mtgs_1105_7_FD_184805 | JGI IMG/M metagenome (GOLD analysis project Ga0209199, IMG submission 184805) | Pelagic marine microbial communities from North Sea - COGITO_mtgs_110523 (SPAdes) (version 2) | ecosystem: Environmental > Aquatic > Marine > Epipelagic ... | reverse complement strand
CTAAGAAACCTGATCGCTTTTCAACGTTTTGCCGATAAAATTTATGGGGGAGTACTACCCAAATGTACTCTTTATAAATTAGTATGAAGAAGAAAAATAAATTTTAACATAAATTAAATAACTATTAAAGAAGGTTTTAAACCACTTTTGGTCTTGATCCGTAAAGAATACCAAACAAAACCCACTGCGTAGCGTCATAAAATAGCTGTAAAATAAAAACCCCGCAACTTAAAAGTTGCGGGGTTTTTATTTGTTTATGCCATAGAATACGCAGCAGGTCAGAACTTAAAAATCGAAGGATAGTATTATTCATATGTTATTTTTTTGTCTATCAGTTTATTATTTCTAATTATCAAAATATAATTAGGCACATGATGGTAAGTTCTAGGTATTAAAACTGGAATACCTCCTCCATTTTTTTTTAAATTTTTATATTGTTCATTTAATAATTTTTTTTCTTTTTTATATCTATCCCTAAATAAACCAAATAATATTTCTTTTTTTATTCTAAAATCATTTAAGTGCTCATCGTGAATAAAAATTATTCTACCTTTGATTTCAGCTATTCGATTAACATTATAATTAATTTGATAAACACTATAATTAAAAGGGATAAAATCATAATAATCAAGAATATACGTGATTCTATATATTTTTTCATTGCTTTTTTTAGAATAAAGTGAAGATATTTCGATTGCAACCTCTTCATTTTTATTATCTGTATTAGTTATATAGTTCTTAATAAACTCAATAACCTGATCCTTAAGTATACAGTCTTTAATTTCTGAAAATAGATATTTGTAATTATCCTCATACTTCTTATTCAAAGGGGTTTGAACCCACCATAAGTCTTTTTGTTCTTGTGCTATACTATTATTATAAAATAGAAGAAATAAGAATAATATTACTAATTTTTTTACCATGCTCCATTATTTTTTAATGAATAATTATATCCATATTTATTAAACTGATTACCTGCACTTACAATCCATTCATTACCTCTATATAGGATAGACATAGACGCTCCTTTAAAACTATTATACATTAAACTCAAGTCAGCTTTACTTACTCCTATTCTACCAGGTGTATATTTCCCCCGCTACCGCACGAATCCTTTCCCCGCTACCGCACGAATCCTTTCGTGTGGTACTTTGTAATTAACCATCTAACATTCTAAATATCAGCACATCTTGTATCAATCCTTCTTGACCTGCATAATCAGCTGCGCTACTATAAACATATTCTTCTGGTTTATAAACCAATCCTTCTTCTACAGGATTATTATGTACGTAATCTATTTTTTGTTGTATTACCTTATTGCTCCATAGCTCAATAGGTTTATTATCATGTCTCCAAAACTGATAATGTTTAACATTAGAACTTTTTTCTGCTTCTTTTTTGAAAAAATATAATAGAAACTCTTTTCTACTTTCTCTTGGATTTTCTTGTATATTTTTTACAATTGATTTACTTGTAAACCGTTTTAAATCTCCAATCAATAATTCTGGTTTTTGATTATTTATACTTCTAAAAACTAAATGAACGTGACTACTCATTATACACCAAGCATGAATTTCTAATCCTTTATTTTTTTGACAATACTCTAAACTCTCTATGAATAAATCTTTATATTCATTTCTTGTAAATACGTCTAACCAGCCTACAACAGCAAAACTTATAAAGTATAAACCTTCAGTATTATGGAATTTATAATTTCTACTCATATTTTTGTTTTGACATTATCAATTCAGTTTAAGATACCACACGAAAGGATTCGTGCGGGAGCGGGGGTTCTAATATCTAATTTTGAGGTAGGCCTTGTTGTTCCAATTCCAAGATTCCCAGAAACAAGAAGTTTTGAACCCTGTACTCTCACCCCTTCAGAAAAATCTCCTGCAATTTATTGTTAATTGTGATGAGCTTTGGAACAAGAGCCCTTTTAAATGCCATATCTCCTGATATATATCTGCGCATTTGCAAATCACCATAACTAGGTGATAAACTAAAAGCATTATTGCCTACTGAACTTGTTCCAAATTGTTGTGCTCTCTCAATCCAAAACTCATTCCAATTAATACAATTAGTAAAATTCTTTTTTTCATAATAATTTTGTTTTATAGTTACTATTTGTTTTTATGTCTTGTCCTGAAATATGGCTACAGGTTAAAATTGAATTAAGCTGATAATTTATACACCCTATTTGGTGTTTTATAATCTAAAGATAAGTGTAATCTTATTTCGTTGTATAAATTAATTGCGTTTTTTTTGGTTAATGTTTTGTCCTGAAATATAGGACAACATGATTCCGCTACAAAGTTTGACTTCGTCGAATCTTCGATTTCCCAACTTTGCGCTATATAATTCTTCATTTACCTCTATATTTTAATACTGATTGTATTTTGTTATGATGTTTTGTTTCTTCTTTTTTAGTGCTCCTCAAAGTCAGGAGACTTTGCGTAACAGGAGGGCTTTTTAGTTTTACTTTATTCTTTTAAGCTTTAGTTCTTTTAGAACACCTAATTCTTTCCGTTTACATAAATACTCCTCTTTAGAATAAGGACCAAAAACATTTGAATATCCTTTTGTCATTTCATTAAATACAGATTCTTGTGCTTTATTAATTATCCAGTACTGCTTAAAAGAACTATTTTCAAATGCTGTATTGGATTCCGTGTAAGTCATCGTTTGCCTTCCTGAAATGCTATCCCAAGAAAATTGAGATACTACAATAAAAATAGAATCAAAATCATACTCTAATACAGTATTTTTAATTATTTGAGTATTTTGATAATCTACAATTGACACGCCATATTTGCCCTCATGAAAAAATTTATAACCACTACCTAAGTCAGGATAATTAGAAATTATATCTGAACAACTCATAAATATTGAAGTAATTAATACTATGGAAATAAATATACTCTTATTTAACATAAATCTTATCTTATTGTGGAATAGTAGTAGTTCCATTAAAATTAACATTAAATGGCCCTCCAAAAATTAAAGGAATAGCAGGAGCTAACGGAGCGATAGGTATTAGAAAAATATTGTAATTAATGGCTGCTCCAATAACATTTCCAACATTTCTCTCCAAAGAAGCTACCCCCCGCTACCGCACGAATCCTTTCGTGTGGTACTTTGTAATTAACCATCTAACATTCTAAATATCAGCACATCTTGTATCAATCCTTCTTGACCTGCATAATCAGCTGCGCTACTATAAACATATTCTTCTGGTTTATAAACCAATCCTTCTTCTACAGGATTATTATGTACGTAATCTATTTTTTGTTGTATTACCTTATTGCTCCATAGCTCAATAGGTTTATTATCATGTCTCCAAAACTGATAATGTTTAACATTAGAACTTTTTTCTGCTTCTTTTTTGAAAAAATATAATAGAAACTCTTTTCTACTTTCTCTTGGATTTTCTTGTATATTTTTTACAATTGATTTACTTGTAAACCGTTTTAAATCTCCAATCAATAATTCTGGTTTTTGATTATTTATACTTCTAAAAACTAAATGAACGTGACTACTCATTATACACCAAGCATGAATTTCTAATCCTTTATTTTTTTGACAATACTCTAAACTCTCTATGAATAAATCTTTATATTCATTTCTTGTAAATACGTCTAACCAGCCTACAACAGCAAAACTTATAAAGTATAAACCTTCAGTATTATGGAATTTATAATTTCTACTCATATTTTTGTTTTGACATTATCAATTCAGTTTAAGATACCACACGAAAGGATTCGTGCGGGAGCGGGGCTTTTCAACGTTTTGCCGATAAAATTTATGGGGGAGTACTACCCAAATGTACTCATTATAAATTAGTATGAAGAAGAAAAATAAATTTTAACATAAATTAAATAACTATTAAAGAAGGTTTTAGACCACTTTTGGTCTTGATCCGTAAAGAATACCAAACAAAACCCACTGCGTAGCGTCATAAAATAGCTGTAAAATACAAACCCCCGCAACTTAAAAGTTGCGGGGGTTTTATTTGTTTATGTCATAGAATACGCAGCAAGGGTTAATAATCAGGTTTCCAATTTAACCATTCTTTAGGGGCTTCTATTTTTACCATGTAATCTATAGATCTACTATCTGAATAGTTTTGATTAAAATTAACAATTGTATCTCCTTTTACTTTAAATTTTGATTTATTAAGCATTCCACCGTCTCTAGAACTATAATAGACTAAATAAAAAATTTCTTTTCTCTCTTTTATAACAAATCCAATTTGTCCATTTTTAGAATTAAAAACAACATCATCTAGTTTTTTGTTTTTATCTAAAAAATAATAAAAATATCCATTTTTAAAAAAACGATAATAAATATTATGATCCTTACTTGAAGTGTGGTAAGTAACATTTTTGTAATATTCATTTGGTTTCTCTTTGTATATAGCATTCGTATCAATACCTATGGTTTCTGGATTAATCTTTTTAGAAAGATATTTTTTAAATATTCTGCTCCAACCTCTGTGCCAGCCACTAATTTCTAAAGTGCCTTCTTTTGTGGGAGTTACGCCTCCACAAGAATATAAACAAAGAACAATTAAAAATAAAACAACTCTTTTTAAACTTACCATAATGTATAAGGGTTTGCTGATTGATATTGAAAATAACCTGTAGGCGCTATATCCAATTTTTTAAACCAAGGTTGATAAGATATTCCTGTATGAGCACCAATATTTTGAATCACATGTCGAATTCCTTCTGAATTCCCTCCTAATCTATACCCTTTATATCCAAAATATAATGCTCCCATACGCTGATTAGGATCATTTGATGTCCCTCCCTTATATTGACCTCCTTTAACACCTTTTTCTCCGAGTAAACCAAAAAGATATTTTCTCCTTTCACTTGAATTAGGATGACCTGCTACTGACTCAGTATCTTCTTTATTTACATAATCTCCTGTAAAGAGGTTAAAACCAATACTATAATCCTTATAACTTAAGCTTAAAGCGGCAGTTCTATTTCTATCAGTTCCTCCGGTCATCCGTTCTGGAAAAGGTGCTCCATCATTTTCATATCTAAAACCAAAACCTCCATTTCTATAACTTAAACCACCTACTTTTTGAGGATTTACTCCACTAAAAGTAGTTTTATATACTCCAAAACCTTGTTTACCATCATCCCAATTTACACCCCAAGATTTTCTATATTCCCATCCTTTATTCCCATTTCCATGTGCTGAACCATATAAAGTTACTCCATAACCTGCAGAAAAAGTGAAATTTCCATCATTATAGCTTGCACTTACATTAACACCAAAACCTGTTGCCCTTCCAAAAGCCAGAGCTGGACTTAGTCCAAAACTCCAATCTCCAATTTTGACATCTACGGAAGGTAAAAAACTACTAGCTGCAGCTATAGCAGCAGTACCCCAAAAACCATTAGTTAATATTGATTTAAACAATGCAGTGGGGCCAATAGCACCTCCAATGGCACCAGATATGGCTCCTCCTAATATTGCTTGACCAAAACCACTCCAACTCCAATTTCCAGTAATCGCAGCGCTTACAATATAAGCAACAGCTCCCGCTGTTGCTCCAATTAAAGCTCCTACCAAAATAGCTGTAAAAAAGAACTCTCCACTTTGGTCTGTATATTTTAACGGGTTATTTAGTACATACCCATACCGATTAAAACTTTGGGTACTAAACGGTTCTTGAATATAATTATCTGGAGATAAAAAACGTCCTAATTTAGCATCATACATCCGCCCGTTCATATGTATCAGAGCAACACTCATAAAATGCTCATGCCCAGTATAACCACGGTTTAATAAAGTGGTACTGTTTTCAAAATCAATTTCAAGACTTCCTTTTTTAAATTTATCTACGCCTCCCCAAGCCCCAAATTGGCGTTGTTCTAAAACAGTCGCTGCACTATTTGTAATGGCTAAAATACTACCTAAATAATCTCTATGCAAATAATGGTATCCATTGGCTTCCCCTGTCTTTGTTTGTTTTATATGTACCACGGGTGCTGAATACGCATCTCCGCCTATGTAAGTAATAATCTTCGTGTTTCCTTGTTTATCAACTTCTATTTCTACAGGGGTAATTCCTGAATAATGCTTTTGATATCTACGGTCTAGTTTATTCTCTTCGTTTCCTCCAAAATAAGCATGGCTTCTATTTTGTAAAATGCCATACTCAAAATCTACTTTAGCTTTGTCTTTTATAGCTATAGAGACTGGTTTTTTATAAGCATTGTATTTTATTTTTTGTATCGGTTGGTTTTGATAATGTAAATTACCATTTGTATTTAAATCGACCCCTTTTAATCTATATACATTATTGGATTCATAATTGTAACTTCCTATTTCAGAATTAGAGGTTATCCGTCCTCGGTCGTCATATTCTTGTGACCGAGATACAGAACCTGATATATTGGTTAAACGATCTAAGTCATCGTAAATAAAAGATTCATTCCACCCTAAGCTATTATTTTTTCTACTATTTAAATTTCCTCTAACCGAATTAAAACTATAATCGACATCCAATACAACACTAGAAGCGCTATCATAAATTTTAGTTAAGAAACCGTATTGATCATAGGTTCTATTTTTGGAGATACCGTTTCCTAAAGTTGCTTTTAAAGCTTGCCCTCTTTGGTTTACTTCATTAATTTTCCATAAAGAAGCATTGGTATTTAAATCTTTTATTTCAGTTAAGATTCCAGAATTGGTATCAAACACATTTTTCACTTTAACAGTACTATTTACATTATCTGAATGATTTGTGGTAATATAGACCTCCTCTGAAACTCTGCCATAAGAATCTCTAATAACTTGATGTTCAAAATAGGCTTTTCCGTTTTGCTCTTTTGTGATATGAGGCCTTTTTTTAGTGTCATAAAGGTAAGTATAACTATAATTCTCGTTGGTTCTTTCATTCTTTCCTTTAATTGATGTCAATAATTTAGTGGCTGAATTATAGGTATAATTCAAATTCATATTGGTTTCTTCTCCTGTTATTTTTTTTGTTATTATTTTTCCAAAGACATCATACATATACGTAGTCGTTCCTTTAGGTGTAGTTTCTTTTAAAACTTCTCCTAAATTGTTGTATTCGTAGGTATAGGCACCAGCCGAAGGATCTGTCAATTTTATTTTTCTACCCCAACCATCTATTTCTGTGCTTACAATATGACTCCCATAGTTGGCGGTTTTCATAACGCCATTACCATAATATTCGTAATGAATCGTTCCACCAGGGTCTTCCATCTTAACAATATTACCCATACCATCTTTGGTGGTTCTTACCGTTTTGGTGCCATCATTTACAGTAGTCACTAAACCATTATAAGTAATATTTACCGTTAAACCGTTATAACTGGTTCTCGTTATTTCTCTTCCATAACTATCAAAAGCTACAGTATTCGATTGATCAGGTACTGTAAAATAAGGCTCACTTTCCACAATACCTCTACCGGCAACATCATATTGAAAGCTTTTTTGAGTCCACTTGTTATTAATTCCTAGCACTTTACTTTTCATGACCCAACCCAACGCATTGTATTCAACTACTTCATCAGCTCCTTGTGAATAGTTAATGGTTTTTCTTAAACCACCACCACTAATGTAGCTATATGTTAATGTAGTTGTTTTACCTAGATAATTTTTCTCCGAAATTAAGCGATTCCATCCATCATAAGTAAATTTAACTACTTGATTATATGGGTTCGTTGTTGTCAATGGATTTCCAAACGAATTGTATGTGGTCTTGGTTTTTAGACCTTCAATATCTGTAGATTCCGTTAAGAAACGCCCACTAGTATCGTATTTAAAATTTTCTGTTCTTGCCAATAAACCGCTTGGGGCCAGCCTTTTTCTTATAACATTCCCAAAAGCATCATACGTAAAACTTTCTGTATTCCAAGCCGTTCCATTTCCTTTGGCTTTTTGCTGTGTTAATAAATTATTACTATAACTATATTGTTCTTCTGTAGTAAATGCATTACCACCAATAGTACTTGTTTCTATTTTTTTGGTAACTCTACCAGTATGGTAATACTGACTATTGGCTGATGAGTTATTACTATAAGTATATGTTATTTGCCTATTTCCTCCGTTATATACTGTATTCTCAGTTAATATATTCTTATAAGAATCATAGGTGTAATTTTTCGATGTAGTAACTCCACTCAAATTATTATGTTGTATCACTTTAGTTGTAAGGTTTGTAAATACCTTGTTACTTGCTAAATTAATATTATATGTATTAGTGTTTTTAGATATATAACGATTGCCTTCATGAGATGAAGTAGACACCCATTGCTCTGTAACGGCACCTTTTTTAGTAATATCGTGTTTAGATATTGTCCACAACGTACCCACACCATCTCCATACCAGTTACTTCGTTTTGTTTTTAAAAACCCTTGAAAACCAATATTTATATTTGAAACCGCCCCATGGTACCTAAAATCTTGATAGCGTTTAATTCCCGCACCTTCCTCTGTTAGTTTTTTTACTAATTGAAATGAATTTGCCCTATTTATATTCATATAAGGATAGGATTGGCTAGTATCTGAGGTGTATGTTTGATACCCATATCGACTGTCAGGTATTCCTAAACGTTCATAATTAATCGTAGTTTTTATACCATTATTGGTGATACTTTGTAAAGCAACATCTTTTTTATGGTCTTTTGCAAATTCATACATATATATATTATTCACGCTTATATAACCGTATTCTAGATTACCATTGCTAATGTTGGCTTCTAAAAAGATAGGACTTCCAAATTTCCCTACTTGACCACTGGTATCTGTATACCCTGTTTCATAGGAAAATGTAGGCGCAAGACTTGAACTAATTTGATTATTTTTATATACACTGATGTATTCAACAGATCTATCATAAGCAGAATAAGGAGTGATGACATTGTGCAACATTAAATCTGTTTTACCATCTCCATTTACGTCTTGTGCAGTATACTTATACTCGTAATATGGGTCCGTTATAGAAACACCATTTTTTACAACAGTCCCCCTTATTCGTTCATTTTGATAATAAGCAAAAGGCAGCCTTTTGGTTTGTTTATAAAAACTCTTTCCTTGAGACACAAAAAACTTCCAGTTTATAGATTTATTAGCAGTTGCTGTAATAAAATCTGTTTTTCCGTCACCATTATAGTCTCCGAATAAAATTGGGAAATCGAAGGATATATTTGAGTCTTCTTCTTTATGAATTTCTACTAAATTGTTGTTAGAATCTAAAGTGTAGATATACAGTTTCCCTTCTTGAAAATGATAAAGATCTTGCTTTCCATCACCATTATGATCTGCAATAGAAAACCGGCTATTCATTTTTTTAATTCTGCTTGCTAAGGCACCTATTTTAATAGGAGTAGACGAACTATTTCTTTTTAAATCAATAAAATATACTTCAGAGTTCCCAACATTTACAGGTACATCATCGCAAACACAGGCGTCACTACCTGGAATTTGAACTTCATAGCAGTTTTCGATATAATATTGTTCTGCAATTGCCAATACATCTGTTAGCCCGTCTCCATTAAAATCTCCATTAACATAGGTCATTGGAACCCTTTTAGTAAAACTTGAACTCGCTAAAGCGCTAAACTTAGCACCATTTTTTGCATGAAAACCTGGTTTTAATGTTGTTTTCCCAGCAGTATATGTAGCTTTCGCATTGGCATGTATTGTATTGGTAGCTTTGATTATAGCTGATGAAACAGTAGAAGTTCGTCCGCTTAATACGTCTCTGTTTATATTTGTAATTCCATTAGCATCTGAGGCAATGTTACAATCAACTTCCCCATAATCAATATAAGTTGGGGCATTCCAAACCTTATCATATTCATGTCTAATCGCAGAATTTTCATCCTTAGCATATGTTCTGAACCTTATTTGATTAGAAGATGTTTCTTTAATCGTTGTAACGGCTTGTTTATTTAAAATTTTATTATCATTAGAAAGTATTGTGCTAGAAAAAGCTTCCTTAAACCCATCTGTGTCAATATAATCTAACTTAGCCTGTGGGTTGTATAAACCAGAATACATATGAATTCTAGAGGCATTTTTTTTATTATAGAACAAAACATCTGTTCTTCCGTCGCCATCATAATCACCAGCATTTAATGCGCTAGTTTGATTATTAAAACCATCTAAAACACCTGTTTGAACTCTGTCCTTTATCCAAGAATCTGTATCATCATAGTTAAAAGTTATTGGGTTTAAATACTTATTTTTTGCGTTGTATTCTTTTATGGATACTAAACGTTGGTATCCTAATGAAGTACTATTATAAGTTAATTCATATTTTCTGTACTGAGAACCATTTCCTGTTACTTGGATGCTTCTTAATAAATTAGTTCTTCTAAAGCTATATTCTCCAACATATACCATTTCAGGTCTACTTCTATTCGCATAAGTAAAATCAATTTGGTTTGTGGGGGATGTACCACCAATTCTCCCACCAAATTTTATTGTTTTAATGCTCAATAATCCATTATCTGATTGATAATTATAGTCTACATAATTTCCTTGTGGATCTCGCCATCTAAAAATAGCCCATTCTAGTCTGCTTCTAGAATTTCCAGCGTTACCATACCAAGCTCTTGTTCCATTTGGATAATACACAATAAAGTAGGAAGGGCCGTAAGTACTTCCATAGGGAGAGTTTCCATAAGCAACAACCTTTACATTAGAATAATTTTCTGTTTGATAAACCGATCCATTAGCCCCATACGTACCAGATTTTATAATTAGCCGTTGCCCATCTATAGAAAAACGGTCATCTTTAAAATCAATACCATCCTGTTTATTATCATAATACTTGGTAGCAGGTATTCTACTAATGGTAGACAATCCTGAGAGATTCCAGCCCCATCCTGCTAAACCATTTCCTCCTTGGCTTGTATAGCTTACAGCAATATTTGGGGCTACATCTTTAATACCGGGTGGTACCATAATTGGTATAGAGTAACTTGCAGCACCTGTTAAAGATACCGACAAACTACCCGCTGTACTTCCTGCTTCAGTAGAAGTCGCTTCGGCTCTTAATTCTAAAGCTCCTTTATTAGAGGCTGTACTTGCTATGCTTGGTTTTTCTGCCTGATTTAAAGTTCTCTTTGTTTGTATTTTAATTTGTGTCGTATTTACTTTTAATGCCTCTTGTTCAAGAACACCTGAATCTTGTGCATTTGAGAATTTAAATACCAATAAAAATATAATAAGTAAGTGTATTCTTCTTTTCATAGTGCGTTTTTTACTTTTTAATAATTTTCTTAGTAATACTTTTTCCTTTCTTTAAATGTAGATGTAAAAAATAAGTACCAGCGGGTTTATTTATTAAATCAACTTCAATTTTGTTTCCTTTATTAAAGGGTAAATTTTCTAATAAACTAGAGTTGGTATTGTATAAACGGATGCTATGAATCTGTCTTAACAATTCTTGTTCCATTTGAATGAATACGTTATTATCGGTTGGATTTGGATATACAATAAGTTGGTTATCATAGATAGGTTCAACTTCTTCAATTGGTTCAACTTCAGTAATAATAGGTTCTTCATGAATTATTGGTTCTTCGTTTTCTTGGGGTTTTCTAGCAGCTGCAGGAGAACAAAAGGAAGGATCTCCACAATAGAAACTTTGTGTTTGATTGCCGGCGGTATCATAAGAAAATAGCAGTTTTGAGTCATCATTTATTTTTAGTAACTCGTGAATGGTAGGCTCATTACCATTTATAGGATCTATTCTTGGTTCATAAAAATACTGCCTGTCAGAAGAATTTGTATCTAATAAGTTTTGAGCAGCTGTTGTAAATGATGCTACACATATAATAACCAAATAAAGTAGTCTTGTTTTCATCGTGTTTTTAACTTTTTAAAGGTTTGTTTTTTATTAAAATTAGTACAGACCATAAAACATGGTATATTTAATTTTTACAACTCTAATGTTTAGAGTCATTATTTTTTAAGCCTTTACATATAATCAATAAGGCTGCCCTTCTGTATATTATTCCTTTTTAGAAATTTCTAACAACTGTTCCAGTCTAGATAACCTAGATTCTAAGGTGTTGTTTTTTGTGTTTTGAGCTTTTAACATCTTCTCTTGGTCTATGGTATACAAGGTTAACTCTTCTATTTTTTGTAATAGTTTTGCATTCATTTCTCCAAGAAAAATACCGTTTTTTGCTACTTCCTTAGCACTAGGAACATCTTTTAAATGACCATTTTCTTTAATGTGGCTTTCTACTTCTTTTAGTGTTGGCAAATGATATTCTTTTTCGAACACAAAATCTGACCAGCCAATTAAGTCTACTTTTACTTCTTTTGCATGAATTTTACCGTTTACAGATAGTTTAGAATCTGGGTTTGTGTTACCGATACCTACATTGCCGTTAAATCCTTCAATAAATACCGCAGTAGCCAACCCTTGTCCAGCAATATTTGTTTGGAAGTCGTAATCTCCTGCTCCTGAGTAATTTTTAAAAAGAATTTGATTAGAAGAATTTATATTCATAGAAAAAGTTTCATGGCCACTTAACCTTTTAAGTGCAATTTGGTTACCAGAATTATTATAACCTATTGTAAGTGGTGAATTTGGATTTGTTGTTCCAATTCCAACATTACCATTAACATCAATAGTCAAGTCTTTACCATTAAGCCAATTAACACCTCTTCCAATAATGAATTTATTCCCGTCAGAATTATCAATTCCAGTTACCCACCTTTGAATTCCAGTTAGAAGATATTGTAACTGAGAATCTCCTATCCCATCCTGCTCAATAGTCAGCCCTGTAGCATTTGATACATTTGAATCATTACTATATATATGGAATTTACTTAGAGGGTTCGTTGTTCCTATTCCAAAATTTCCATTAGATTTTATTCTAGCCCTCTCAATATTTCCTGTTTTAAATAATATTTGAAACCTATTACTCTCATTTTCTCCAGCATCTATAATGATATTATCGAACCTAGATTTAAAAAGCCATGTCCCAGGAAAAGTACCTCCATAGCTTTGTATTCTATTACTCCCTCCGTTTGCACTCGGAAATTTAAGCTGATATAATCCTAAGTTTAAGTCTTGTGTTTGTGTTTGTGCTTTTAATCCAAAACTCATTCCAATTAATGCAATTAGTAAAATTCTTTTTTTCATAATAATTTTGTTTTATAGTTACTGTTTGTTTTTATGGTTTATAACACCTGTATAACCTTATTGTTAATCTACTATCAATATCTTCACTCCTATTTTTTTTTGTTCATTTTTCTGAAAAACAACTAGTTCTTAGTCTTATGAAAACTAAGAAACCTGATCGCTTTTCAACGTTTTGCCGATAAAATTTATGGGGGAGTACTACCCAAATGTACTCTTTATAAATTAGTATAAAGAAGAAAAATAAATTTTAACATAAATTAAATAACTATTAAAGAAGGTTTTAGACCACTTAATGTTTTACTGTCGGGTAAAGAATGCCCAAACAAAACCCACTATGTAGCGTCATAAAATAGCTGTAAAATACAAAACCCCGCAACTTAAAAGTTGCGGGGTTTTTTGATAAAAAATTATTGCCTATTGTCGTCTAGAAAATTAATCTCTTGGAGATTTAAATCTATAATACAAGTATGTGTAAGCGTCACGAGGTATAATTGTAATCCACTTTTTGTGTTTTAAATACCATTTAAAACGAATAGAACTCATTCCTTTTGTTAGATAAGCCGCAATAAAAGGGTGAACATGTAATTGTACCTTTTTATTTTTAGAGTTTGACATAAATTTCTCTAAATCTGCTTCCAATTTGTCTAACAAAACAATGGGTGCTTCTACTTCTCCATTTTTATTTGGGTTGGCTTCGGTAGTTTTTATACTCAACTCGGGTCTTACCCGTTGTCTTGTAATTTGTACCAAACCAAATTTACTTGGAGGTAATATTTTGTGCTTTGTTCTATCAAAAGCCATTTGCTCTTTTAGATGCTGATACAGTTTATTTCTGTTTTCAGCTTTGTGCATATCAATAAAATCTACAACGATAATTCCGCCCATATCACGCAGTTGTAACTGGCGTGCTACTTCGGTCGCTGAAATTAGATTTACTTCTAATGCAGTATCTTCTTGAGAACCTGCTTTGTTAGAACGATTTCCACTATTCACGTCAATAACGTGTAAAGCTTCTGTATGCTCTATCACTAGATAGGCACCTCTACTCATAGAAACTGTTTTTCCAAAGGATGTTTTAATTTGTCTTTCGATTCCGTATTTTTCAAAAATAGGGGTTTGAGAAGTGTGCAATTTTACAATCTTCTCCTTTTCAGGATAAATCTCTTGCAAATATTCTCTTATTTCTAGTTCCAAAGTTTCATCATTGGTAACAATACTTGTAAACGACTCGTTCATTACATCTCTTAATATAGAGGAAGCTCTGTTTAATTCGCTTAAAATTTTTGTTGGGGTATTTGTGTTGGGTATTCTTTTACACATCGTCTTCCAACGTTCTAATGAGTTTTGCAAATCTTTATCTAGTTCTGCTACTTTTTTGCCTTGGGCAACAGTTCTTAAAATAACACCAAACCCTTTTGGCTTAATGCTCTTTGCTAATCTTTTTAAACGTTCTTTTTCTTTTGGGTCTTCTATCTTCTGAGACACCGAAACTCGGTTAGAAAAAGGAACTAAAACCAAAAATCTACCTGCAATGGACAACTCAGAATTTAATCGAGGCCCTTTTGTAGAAATAGGTTCTTTTACAATTTGTACTAATAGGTTTTGTCCTGTTTTTAGTACTTTGTTAATACTACCGTCTTTGTGAATGTCTTCTTCCTTTCGGAAATTCTTTAAAGTGAATTCTTTATACTTACCTGTGCTTACTTTCTTAATGAATGCATTTAATGAGTTTACTTGCGCACCCAAATCATGATAATGTAAAAACCCGTCTTTTGGGTACCCTACATTTACAAAGGCTGCATTTAAACCAGTTAAAACTTTTCCAATTTTGGCTAAAAAAATATCGCCAACAGAGAATTTGTTGTCACTTGTTTCATTATTTAATTCAATAAGTTTTCCATCTCTTAATAAGGCAAAATCAATATCAGATGAATTGGAACGAATTATTAATTCTGTTTTCATACTGAACTGGTTTTAGCACTACACATCATTGTGTAGATGGGGTTATTATTTTCAGGTATTTTTAATACCGTACGAGGTTAGTTTAACCTCTTATGTCAATGAACTTTTTGTCTTTCGCTAAACTATAAACGAAAAAGTAAGCAAAAACTTACTTTTTCTTATGTCTATTTGCTCTTGCTCTCTTCTTTCTTTTGTGTGTAGAGATTTTTGCTCTCTTTCTTTTTTTACCACTTGGCATAATGCTCTGTTGTTTTTTTAAACCTTATTGGGTTTAGATTAATATTTTGTTATTTAACGGCTACTTTGCTTTTTACTCCTTCAGTAAAAGTTTTAGCGGGTTTAAAAGCTGGAATGTTGTGTGCTGGAATCTTGATCGTTGTATTCTTAGAAATATTCCTACCCGTCTTCTCTGCTCTTGTTTTGATAATAAAACTACCAAAACCTCTTAAATAAACGTTCTCTCCACTTTCTAAGGCATCCTTAACTTCCGTCATGAATGCTTCAACAGTTGCTAATACATCTGTTTTTTCAATTCCTGATTTGTCTGAAATTTTTGATATGATATCTGCTTTTGTCATGTCTCTATTTTTATTAAATTACTTCTAAAAATGCGGATGCAAATATATGATAATTAATCAATTCCAAAAACATTAACAACTAAAATTATGTGAATTTTATAATGTAATATTGCAAATCTATTTTTAAATAATGAAATTTTCTAACACATTAATTTACTGGTACTTACAAAACAATAGGGATTTGCCTTGGCGAAAAACCAAAAATCCTTATTTTATTTGGCTCTCAGAAATTATGCTACAGCAAACAAGAGTTGCGCAAGGCTTGTCGTATTACCTCAAATTTACAACAACTTTTCCAACTGTTTTTGACCTCGCTAAGGCGGAAGAAAGTACCGTTTTAAAAATGTGGCAAGGTTTGGGATATTATTCTAGAGCAAGAAATCTTCATTTTACAGCAAAACAAATTGCAAACGAATTTAACGGCGAATTTCCTTCCTCTTATAAAGAAATTATAAAACTAAAAGGAATTGGCGATTATACCGCTTCGGCTATTTCCTCCATTTGTTTTGAAGAAGCTGCTGCCGTGGTCGACGGAAACGTTTACAGAGTGCTTTCTCGTTATTTCGGAATTAAAACACCCATCAACTCCGCTGCAGGAATAAAAACATTTAAAGCCTTGGCACAGACTTTAATTGATGAAACCCAACCTGGAGCTTTCAACCAAGCGATTATGGATTTTGGTGCACTGCATTGCAAACCTCAAAATCCGCATTGTGAAACTTGTGTTTTTGCCGATAGTTGTGTTGCCTTAGAAAAAAAATTAACAAAAGAATTGCCCGTAAAAGATAAAAAGATAAAAGTCAGAAAACGTTATTTTAATTTTCTCGTCCTTAAAACTGACGACCATAAGACGATTTTATCCGAAAGAGAAGGAAAAGGAATTTGGCAAGGCTTGTATCAATTTCCGCTAATTGAAAGTGAAAAAACCATCAATAAAAAAGAGCTTATTTTATCAGAAGAATTCATTCATTTATTCCCCACAGAAACCACCATTTCTCTATTTAATGAAAAAGAAATTGTCCACAAATTATCTCACCAACATTTATACACACATTTCTGGATTGTTGAAGCCAAAAACACTGCTGAAGCGAACATAAAATGGACAGAAATAGAAAAATATCCAGTACCCATTTTAATCGCCAATTTTTTAGAGGCTTTTCTTGGTAAAAAGTAATTGATATTTTTAGTACTTTTGATATACAAACGAGTTGATCAATTTCAATAATTTTTGAATTGATTCATAATAAATTGCATTAAAAACATGGCAGGAACAATAAACAAAGTAATTTTAATAGGGAACTTAGGAGATGATGTTAAAATGCATTATTTCGATGATAAAAATAGCGTGGGAAGATTTCCAATTGCAACCAGCGAAAGTTACACAAACAAATCCACGGGAGAAAAAGTAACGACTACAGATTGGCACAATATTGTGGTTCGAAATAAACTCGCAGAAATTTGCGAAAAATATTTAAGCAAAGGGGACAAAGTGTATGTGGAAGGAAAATTGAAAAATAGACAATGGGAACAAGACGGCGTAAAACGATATTCTACAGAGATTCAAGTGAATGAAATGACAATGTTAACTACTAAGAAGAACCTAGAAAAAACGAACACTCCTCCACAAGATCAAGCTCCTTCTGTGACCGCACCAAAATCTGTTGCACCTGAAGAAAAAGAAGATTTACCCTTTTAATTAACCAAAAAAAAAGCATTTGGACCCAGATCCCGAAATTTTATATTTATTTTTTGCGGCAATAGATTTACTTACGACCTTTAATGCAATTGCGCTCATTGCTTTATTCGTGAGTTCTGCATTAGTCTCCGGAACAGAAGTTGCCTTTTTCTCACTTTCTCAAACCGATATAAACGCACTTTCTAACAACGGAAAAGAAAAGAACATTGTAGTAACTTTACTAGAGAAACCTAGGAAATTATTAGCGACAATTTTAATCACCAACAACTTTATAAACATCTTAATTGTATTATTATTTGCCGCATTAGCAGAAACGTTGTTTGCCGATTTCAGCTATGAATTACCATTATACTTCTTTACAATTCCACTTCGTTTTTTAATAGAAATTGTTTTAGTAACTTTCTTAATTCTCTTGTTTGGAGAGGTTTTACCAAAGGTCTATGCTTCTCGAAACGCCCTTCGTTTTTCTAAAAAAATGGCGAAATTTATTCAAGCAATAAACTTCTTGCTGACCCCCTTTAGCTTACCATTGATTTCACTCACAAAATGGATTGAAAAGAAATTGGGAAGTAGAAATTCTAACTTTTCAGTAGCCACTTTATCACAAGCACTGGAGCTAACATCTGAAGGAGCTACGACAAAAGATGAACAAAAAATTTTGGAAGGAATTGTGAATTTTGGAAACACAGAAACGGTGCAAATCATGAAACCTCGAATCGATGTTTTTGCCCTTTCTGACAAGGAAACTTACGAGGTCGTTTTAGATAAAATATTGAAAAATGGCTATTCTAGAAACCCCGTTTATAAAGAAAATATCGACAATATTATCGGTGTATTATACGCAAAAGATTTATTAGCACATTTAGACAAGACTACTTTTAAATGGCAAAACCTAATTAGGGCGCCTTTTTTTGTGCCTGAAAACAAAAAACTAGATGATTTATTAGACGATTTTAGAGCCAAAAAAAATCACATCGCAATTGTTGTTGATGAATACGGAGGAACTAGCGGATTAGTAACCTTAGAAGATGTTATAGAGGAGATCGTAGGAGATATCAATGATGAGTTTGATGTTGATGAACTATTTTACTCTAAGATTGATGAAAAAAATTATATTTTTGAGGGTAAAATTTCGATCAAAGATTTTTGTAGCGTTTTAGACGATGAAGCGGAGGCTGTTTTTGAAGAAGAAAAAGGCGAGAGCGAAACCTTAGCGGGTTTTATTTTAGAAATTTCTGGAAAATTCCCTAAAAAAGGAGCGAAAATAAACTTCAAGAGCTACACGTTTACCATTGAAGCGCTAGACAAAAAACGCATTAAACAAATTAAAGTAACCAGAAATGCGTAACCTTTTTTTATTGATTTTTATCGGCTTTTTTCTTTCTTGCAAAGAAACTGTTTTACCAAAACCAAAAGGATATTTAAGCTTAATCTACCCCGAAAAATCCTACAAAAAACTTACCTTAAAGAGACCTTATTCTTTTGATGTTTTAAAAAATACAACGGTAATTAACGAGGACAACAATTGGTTGAAAATTAAATACCCTGCACTAAAAGCTTCTATTGATATTACTTATAGGCCTGTAAACAACAACTTAAAAGAGCTTTTAACAGAAGCAGAAAAACTGGTGTTTAAACACACACTAAAAGCAACACAAATTATTCCAAAAGATTTTATAAACCCCAAAAAAAAGGTGTTTGGTAGTTTGTATGAAATCACAGGAAATGCGGCTTCTCAAATTCAATTTCATATTACTGATAGTACAAATAATTTTATAAAAGGATCGCTGTATTTTTATGCAAAACCAAACTACGATTCCATTTTACCTGCAGTGAATTATATCAAAGAAGATATTTTAAATTTGTTAGAAACTTTTGAATGGAAACCCTAATTTTTTGGAAGGCTGTTTTAGATCGTAAACTATTTTTTAATGGCATTCCAAATTTATTTAGGATTTACAAATAATTTTTAAAAACCTTCTTCAAAACTGACAATGGTGAACGCACACATCAATAAAGTATCCCTTTTATTTTTAGCAACGCTATTTATAAGTACTTCCGGCGTTTTAGGAAAATACATTGCTTTATCTCCAGAAACAATTATTTTTTGCAGAGCCAGTCTTGCCGCAGTTTTCATTTATATTTTTTGTCGCATAAAAAAAATAGATTTAAAAATTAAAACCAAAAAAGATGGGATTGCTTTTGTAATAAGTGGTTTTTTCATGGCAGCTCATTGGGTAACCTATTTTTATGCTTTAAAGCTTTCTAATGTAGCAGTCGGGATGTTATCCATGTACACTTTCCCCGTGATAACTGCTTTATTAGAGCCTTTTTTCTCCAAACAGCAACGAAGTCCAATGCATGTCTTTCTTGCGTTTTTAGTTTTAATTGGGGTCTATTTCCTAGTACCCAATTTTTCTCTGCAAAGCAATCTTTTAAAAGGAATTTTATTTGGTATTTTGTCTGCTTTCTGTTTTGCGTTGAGAAACCTTACGTTGAAAAAACATGTTCAGAAATACAATGGAAGTATGTTAATGCTGCACCAAATGATTATTGTAACGGTCCTATTAATGCCTGTTTTATTTTTCAGTGATTTTTCTAACTTGGAAAGTCAATTGCCTTTATTAATTCTAGTCGCTTTGCTAACCACTGCAATAGGACACACCATGTTAGTGAGTTCTCTAAAACATTTTTCGGTGGCTACAGCGAGTATTATTAGTAGTGTACAGCCCATTTTTGGAATTGCAATCGCCTACTTCTTTGTCAATGAAATACCAAATTTTAGTACTTTTATTGGGGGAAGCTTAATTTTAGTAACCGTAGTAATTGAAAGTATCCGAAGTGGAAAATAATTTAAAAAAGGAAAATGAGGTAGTATAAAATTCGGAAACAAGTTCAGTACAGATAAAAACAAAACGATTTTTAAAACAAGTCTTTATTACTAATATTTAGATAATTTCGCTTTACAAAATCTAAGATTGTTTCTAGAATTTCACCCATATTTTGGCATTCTTTAAACTTAACATCTCCCACGTATTTTATCAACTGTTTTCTTAGTAACGCTACATTTTCTGGAAAAGAAATGGTATCTGATTTCATGCATTTTATCAACCGATTCGTCCTTCTTGGAGCTGTTATCATTCTTTTTGCCATGAAGGAACGCTCTTCTATTTTGTACTGCAAAATAGAATCGTTTTGCAACTTCTTACTGACCATCTCTATCATGTTAAAATTCTCTTTTAGAAACTGCAAGTTGTACACTTTTAAGTTTCCTTCAAAAGATTGTTGATCAAAATCGATGGCTCTAATTTTATAAATAATATGATCAAAATCATGCGTGGGTGTAATTACATAATTGTAAGACCGCATGTCTCCAAGCAAACGAATAAGGCAGCGTTCTTTAAATTTTACAAATTCTTTGGCAATTTGTGCTTTTTCTAATTCGGTGCATTTGGGTAACATATCTCTAATAAAATCGTCTCCTGGAATACCTGCAATGTGCTCTTCGATTAAAGTATCTTTATGTACCAAAAAATTCATGTTATGAGGCGACAAAATATGTTCTAATTCTAAACCATAAATGCGAGAAGCATCTGCTTTTTTTACATAAAAATAGGTGAAATTATCATTTAAAATATTTCTAATTTTAATTCTAAAAGGCTTCGAATTTCCAAAGGTACAATAGTCAATAGCATCTACATTTAAAAATGGAATGCTATCATCATTACCATCTGAATGCAACATGGTATATACTTTCTTCAAGCTTCTGTCAATATCTTCTCTTTCAAATTGAGAATAATAAGCTCTTACCCAAAGTGTGTCTTCATCGTTTTTATCGTAGACAACAACAGAACCTTGAAAACGCAATAGATCATCATAAAAAATAGGGATTTTTATGATCCTATTGTAGTTTTTCAAATACGCGTTTAGCATTTCATTTACAGGAAATGTTGGCTTTTTCTTGGACATTAGTTTTCTTTCTACAGCCATCGTCTATGTTGAATTTCTTCAAAAATAAGGATTATTAAGCAAGTTCAAACATCTTTCCTGGCAAAGGTTTTAAGATTCCTCTTAATTCCATTTGTAGCAAAAGAGCGGATAATTGATAAATAGGGATAGTACATTCTAAAGAAATAACATCTAACAATTGCGCTCCTTTTTTATGCAATAAATCGTAAATTTTTTGTTCTACTTCGTTTAATTCTATAAACAATTCTCTTTGGATTGGTTTGGGCTTTTCTTGCACATCCCAATTTAACATTTTTACAACATCTGATGCTGAACTCAGCAAATGTGCTTTGTTATTTTTTATTAAATTCGTACAACCTCTGCTGTAAATATCTGTCGTTCTTCCTGGAACGGCAAACACATCTCTGTCGTAAGAATTGGCGATATCTGCGGTTACCAAAGAACCTCCTTTGGATGCCGATTCTATAATAATTGTTGCCTTAGAAATACCTGCAACGATTCTATTTCGTCTTAAAAAATTTTCTCTTAACGGCGCGTCTTCGTGCCAAAATTCCGTTAAAAACCCACCATTTTCATTTACTTGATGAAGATATTTTTTATGTACCTTTGGATAAATTTCCTCTAAACCATGAGCTAAGACCGCAATCGTTTGTAGGTGGTTTTCTATCGCAGCCTTGTGCGCACAGATATCTACACCGTAAGCAAAACCACTTACAATGATCGGGTTGTATGCTGAAATTTCTTTTACAAATTGATTGCAAAAATCCCGCCCATATGAACTCATATTTCTAGTACCCACAATAGAAATAATTTTAGGATTCGAAAAATCTAGGTTTCCATCTTTAAATAACAAAATAGGACTATCAATACAATGTTGAAGATTTGTTGGATATTCATCCTCTAAAAAATAAGAATAGGAAATCTTATTTTTCTGAATATAGGCAAATTCTTTTGCGGCTAAGGCGATGTTTTTAGGATCAAAAAGATGCTTTAAAACATGACTTCCTATGCCGTTTATTTTTGATAATAAAGCCGCCTTTTCTTTAAAAACTTGAGCAACATCCCCCACGTTTACAATGAGTTTTTTGGCTAAAATATCGCCAATAGCTTTGCATTTTTGTAAACGCAAAACTGCCAATAATTTTTCTTCTTCCAATTTCCTAACATTTTGAATACCAATATATAAAATAATTGTTAATAAAAAACAGGACAAAGTGTTTCACAAAACAGCAAAATTTTTATATTTGTTAGGATGACATTAGCTACTTACATTAACGATTTATTATACAGATATGATTGTGTAATTGTTCCAGATTTTGGAGGATTTGTAACCAATAGAATAGGTGCAAAAGTGAAGAATCATATTTTCACTCCACCAACAAAACAGATTACATTTAACAGCCTGTTAAAGCATAATGATGGTTTATTAGCGAATTATATCGCTTCTTCAGAGAACATTTCTTTTGAGAAAGCAAATACCGTTATTTCTCTCGCTGTAATTAAGTGGCAAAATGAATTGCAAACCAAAGCTGTTATTATAGAAAACGTAGGAAATTTATCTTTAAGCGAAGGGAAAAAGATAATTTTTGAACCAATCGTTACTGTTAATTATCTAACGGAATCTTTCGGACTGGCAACTATAGAAACTTCTGCTATTCTTAGACTTAAAGAACAAGCAAAGCCTTTGGCACCTGTTCTTATCCAAAGCGAGAAAAAAGGAGTTGCTACCTTTATTAAATACGCTGCTACTGTGGCCGTTTTATTAACATTAGGATATACTGGTTATAATGGACATCAAAATGAGCAGCAAAACAAAGTGATTGCAAATCAACAAATAGCGATTCAAAAAAAGATACAAGCAGCAACTTTTGTCATTTCAAATCCATTACCTACAATTAATTTAAATGTTGTTAGAGAGATTTCCAAACCTTTTCATGTGGTTGCAGGTGCTTTTCAGTTTGTCGAAAATGCAGAAAGAAAAGTAAAACTCCTAAGAGCAAAAGGGTTTGATGCTAAAATAATTGGCGTAAACGAATGGGGACTTACCCAAGTTACCTTCAATAGTTTTGCAAGCCGTAATGAAGCAACAAATCATCTTTACAAAATTCAAAAAACAATTTCAAGTGACGCTTGGTTGTTGATTAGAACTTTAAAATAATTCGAAATCTTCTTCTTTATTTTTAAAACTAACTTTTAAATAAGTGATTGCTATCTTTGTAAAAAAAGTATGGAAGCAAAAACACCAAAAGAATCTTTAACAGTACTTACCGATTTGGTATTACCGGGTGATACCAATTATTTAGACAACCTTTTTGGCGGTGAGTTGTTAGCAAGAATGGATCGAGCTTGCAGTATTGCCGCTAGAAGACATTCTAGAGGCATCGTTGTTACTGCCTCTGTAAACCATGTTGCTTTCAACAAAGCAGTACCTATGGGAAGTGTGGTAACGATAGAAGCCAAAGTTTCTAGGGCTTTTAAATCTTCTATGGAAATCTATGTAGATGTTTGGATCGAAGACAGACAGTCTCGATCAAGAACAAAAGTAAATGAAGGCATTTACACTTTTGTTGCAGTAGATGAAATAGGAAGACCGGTTATAGTTCCACAAATTACACCAGAAACAGACTTAGAAAAAGAACGTTTTGAAGGGGCTCTTAGACGCAAACAATTGAGTTTGGTACTTGCAGGGAAATTAAAACCAACTGAAGCTACTGCCCTAAAAGCATTGTTCAATTAAATTGTTTTAGTTGATGATCACATCAATAGTTACCATCTGTAAAATTACTTTTTTGAATTCGGACTAAATAATCTGATTGCTCTTAAATTACGACCTAAAACATTTTTTCCTCTATCTTTTTAAAATCCAAGAAGACGGATTTAAACGTGTCGTGTTTTTAAACAACACAAAAATTAACTTGGTTTTTTTAGAAACTTTGTCTGTAAAAATCTGACCAATTCTTTGTCCTGTTTTAATTTTATCTCCTTTTTTAACATAGGTTTTTTCTAAGTTATTATAAGAAGAAATATAATTTCCGTGTTGAATTAATACGTTTTTTCTACCTTCAGAACTCACTAAAACATTTAACACTTCCCCATTAAAAATAGCTTCCGCATAATTTCCTTGTCGTGTAACAATATGTAAACCTGTTCCATTTATTGTAATTCCTGGAAATGATGGGTGTGGCTGGTTTCCAAACTTTCTAACAACAATACCCTGATCTACAGGCCATGGCAAAAACCCCTTGTTAAGCTCAAATTTTACGGCTAAAGCTTTCGCCTCGGGACTTAAAATAAAGACGTTCTTCTCAACTAGTTTTGTGTTGTTTTTTTGTTTTGATTTTGCAATTCTATTTGCTCTTGCAATTTCTTCTCGAATCTTTCGATCAATTTTAGCTACGATCCTTTTCTCTTCTCTAATTTTATTTTGAAGTTCCTTTTTATACGTACTCTCTTTTTCCTTAATCGCTGTTATTAACTTTTCTTGCTCCTGTTTATCAACCTCTATTTGATCTTTTTGTCTTTTTTGAAAAACAATTAGGGTATCTTTTAAGGTCTTTTGAAAAACTAAAGAATCATTCAACAGCTGAACTTGATTCGTTTGAACCACAATATCTTCTCCTTGATTTTTTCTAAAAGAAGTATATTGTTTCATGTACTCCATCCTTTTGTATGCTTGGTAGAAGTTTTTTGATGAAAGTAAAAACAGGGTTCTACTTTGTTGCGATTTACTTTTGTAAGATTTAAAAATCATCGCCGCGTAATCCTCTTTTAGGTCAGCTAACTTTTTATTTAAGTTTTCAAGTTCCACTTGACTAACCTGTATTTCTTTAGATAAAATAGCGGCTTCAGAATTTATAGTCGCAATTAATAGCGTTCTCACTTCTATTTTTTTTTGAATATCTTTTAAATCTTCTAAGGCATTTTTTCCTTTCTTTTTTTCATTAAAAAGCAGATTGTTTACCTGTTTAATTTCTTTATTCAGCTTTTTGCGTTGTACTTCTAATTGTTTTCTAGTTTGTCCAAATACAGAAAAAACACTTAAGCAAAAAATTAAAATTAGGGTATATCTTTTTTTGTTTTTCACTATAATTTAATTTGTTTGTAGCCTTTAGGAATTGAAAAAGAAACATCAACATCAGTATTAAACTGAACAGATTTTATTATAAAATCTATATTAGTAAACGCATCAGGTTGTTTTGCTTTTATTTGAATTTCCGTTGGAAAAACGGCATCGTTAACCAAAGTATATGAAGGATACGAAATATCTAATCGTTGGTTTTTTGAAGTGTGAACAATAGCTTGTTTGTCTAACTTAAAATGAGAAGGATTTACGGAAAAGAAAACATCATACAGAATTGCCTGACTTTTTGGAGATAGAACATACGCGTTATCAGTAATTACAACATGCTGTTTTTGCTTCTTAACATTCATCAGAGATTGCCCCAATAATAAATTTTGGAGTTGTTGAAAGTTAATATCAGCGCCTAGTAGTTTCTTTAACATAGAAAAATCACCTTCAAAATAATTTTTAGCATAAGGGGAATAATAACGAATAGAGGTCGGTGTAATTTTTGCTTTAAATACGGTGATAAATTTAGTTCCTTTCAACCAAATAACTTCATCTTTTATTATTTTTAAACTAACAGAAATACTTTGTTTTAATTTTCCATTATTAAAATTGGCTTTCAACTTAGCCAGTACTGATTTTTCAGCAAAATTAGAAGCGACATGCTTTCTTGCTACTTTTTTGGCCGAGATTTTTTCGGCAATAATCGTTGTACTAATTAAATTACTTTTTGTTTTACAAGAAGTAAACACAAATACAAAAACTAGCAAACATTTTACAAAATTCATTCTTTATTTTTTATTTTCTCTAATTTTTCAAGATACTTTTTCGCCTCTTTTAAACGTCCTAAACCTTTATATGTTGTTGCCATTTCATTGTAAAAATTTGCTTCCATTTGATCATCTATCACAAAATCAACACCATTCTGTAAGGTCAATAACGCTTTTTCATATTTTTCCTTAGCATTCAGTGCCTTCCCTTTCATTAAGTATATAAAAGGTTGTGCAGGGAAAAGCGCAATTCCTTCATCAGCATATTGTAAAAGTACTTCCCAATTACTTTCAGATGTTATTAAAATTTGTTTTAAAACAGCATAAGACTTTTCATTTTCAAACTGCTCTTTTAAGGAAACAGGTTCTTTTTTTATGACCTCAATGCCAGGCGCCTCTTTTCTTTTTTCTAAATGCGCTTTTAACTTTTTAAGCTTTGCTGACAGGGTATTATTCTGTTCAATAACCTGTATTAAAGAAATTGCTTTTTTATAATTTTTATTTTGAAAATACAAATTTACAAGATTTTCTCTTTCTTTTATATTGAATGCAACAACTTTCTGCTGAATAGAAATTGCTTCAGAAAAACGACGTTCCTGTATATGAATTTCAACCAAATGTTTTAACATCCAAATATTAGCTGGCTCTTGTAATAAAGCCCTATCAATGTATTCTTTTGCAAGTTGCGTTTTTTGAAGTAATAAATAATTTTTTGAAAACTCGAAGAAAACAGCAACATTGTTCGTTAAAATTTGATGGCAACTTTCTAAATTTTCAACTGCTTTTTGAAAATTACCTATTGATTTCTCAGACAACGCTTTAAAAAAAAATTGTTGAAAATTTAACTCTTTTTCTTCTGTTGAATCTTTTGCGATTGGGATGCTATCTTGAGTAAATACCTGCAAAGAAAAAAACGCAAAACAAAAAGAAAAGAGAACCAATTTATAAGTATAAAATCTTCTCTTCCTTCTAAATTCTGCTGTCTTAATACTCTTTATCATTTATATTAATTCGCTATAATCTCCGATACTTACAGAAGTATATTTACCGTCGTATTTTGCATGATTTCCAATCATAGCATTCTCTAAATTCGCATTTGAAATTACGACATTCGATTGAATTAACGAGTTCACAATCGTTGTGTTTTCTAAAGTACTATTTGCCCCAATAGAAACAAAAGGTCCAATTTTTGAATTTTTTAGCACGACATTTTCGCCGATAAAACAAGGTTGAATAATTTTTGAATTTTCTAAAACCACCGCTTTAGAAACGAGATCATTTCCTGCTTCGTATTCGAAACCTAAGACTTGTTTGTTGGTAGCAACCGTTGGGTCTTTCTTACCACAATCCATCCAAGAGCTAACAGTTCCAGGAATAAATTTTGCGCCTTGTTGTTTTAAGGATTCTAACACATTGGTTAATTGATACTCATTGTTTTCCCTTAAATCATTGTCAATTAAATATTGGATTTCTGCTAATAACTTAGCGCCACTTTTAAAGTAATAGATTCCAATAATTGCTAAATCAGAAACAAATTCTTTTGGTTTCTCTATGAAATCAGTGATAAAACCATCCTGTAGTTTTACAACACCAAAAGCACTTGGGTTTTCAACTTGACTTACCCAAATTGCACCATCTGCATTTACGTCTAATGTAAAATCTGCCTTAAATAAAGTATCTGCATAAGCGACGACACATGGCCCACTTAAAGATTCTTTTGCACAATAAATGGCATGAGCCGTTCCTAAGGCTTCTTCTTGCACATACACAGCTCCTTTTGCACCTAAATCTTTCGCAATTTTTAATAATTGTTCTGTAGTGTCTGCTGGAAATCCTTTTGCTATCGTACCAATCACAAAGGCTATTTCTTCAATTTCCTCATCAATCACAGCAGCAATATCTTCTACCAAACGTTGCACAATAGGCTTTCCTGCAATAACGGTTAGCGGTTTTGGAACGGTTAATGTATGCGGTCTTAAACGAGACCCAATTCCTGCCATTGGCACTATTATTTTCATATATTTATTTTATATTGATAGGACTGCAATATACTACTAATTAAAAGATTTTAAAAATTAGCGCTTGATGATATCTCACTATTTTTAAGAAGCGAGGAGTGCTTTAATTTCCTTTATTCTAAGAAGATTTAATCTAGCCATTTTTAAGAAATACTACTAAAAAATTAAATGCAACAAAAAAACCAAGTTAACGCTTGGGTTTTTTGTTTCTTTGCAAAAATTAAATTTATTTCTGTGAATTATTTATCAGTAGAAAATATTTCTAAATCTTATGGAGAACGTATCTTATTTGATGACATCTCTTTTGGAATTAACAAAGATCAAAAAGTTGCTTTTGTGGCTAAAAATGGAAGTGGAAAAACTTCTATTTTAAATATTATTGCGAATTTAGATGTACCAGACTCTGGACAAGTCGTCAGTAGAAAAGGAATTTCTATTGCTTATTTGGCTCAAAAAGATGACATTGACCCAACTTTAACGATAGAAGAAACGATTTTTGCGACCGATAATAAAATTCTTTCTATTGTAAATCAATATGAAAAAGCGCTACAAAATCTTGATGATACAGCCTCCTATCAAACTGCATTTGAACAAATGGAGCAATACAATGCTTGGGATTTTGAAACTCAATACAGACAAATTTTATCAAAATTAAAATTAGACGATTTAAGTTTAAAAGTGAGTGCACTCTCTGGAGGACAAAGAAAAAGACTTTCTTTAGCAATTGTTTTGATCAATAAACCTGATTTACTAATTCTTGATGAACCAACAAATCATTTGGATTTAGAAATGATCGAATGGTTAGAAGCTTTCTTTGCAAAGGAAAAGATTACGTTGTTTATGGTGACCCATGATCGCTACTTTTTAGAGCGGGTATGTAATGAAATTTTAGAATTAGACGAAGGAAAAATATATAAATACAAAGGAAATTACTCCTACTACCTACAAAACAAAGAAGAACGTTTAGCTTTAGAAGCAACCAATTTGGGGAAAGCCAAAAGTTTATTTAAAAAAGAATTGGAATGGATGCGAAAGCAGCCAAAAGCAAGAACTACCAAGTCTAAATCTAGAACAGACGATTTCTATCAAATTAAAGAAAAAGCACATCAACGCAGACAAGACCATCTGGTTCAATTAGAAATCAACATGGAGCGCTTAGGAAGTAAAATTTTGGAGCTTCATAAAGTATCGAAATCTTTTGGAGACAAAAAGATTTTAGATGGTTTTGATTATGTTTTTAAACGTGGAGAACGTGTCGGAATTATTGGTAAAAATGGAACTGGAAAATCCTCTTTTTTAAATATTATCACAGGCAAATCTGAATTAGACGGTGGAAAGGTTGTTTTAGGTGAAACTGTTAAATATGGCTATTATACACAAGCTGGAATAACGATAAAAGAAGGGCAGAAAGTAATTGATGTTGTGAAAGAATTTGGCGAATTTATCCCTTTAACCAAAGGAAGAAAAATTTCTGCTTCCCAATTATTAGAACGTTTTTTATTCGACAAAAAGAAGCAATATGATTTCGTAGAAAGACTCTCTGGAGGAGAACAAAAACGCTTGTATTTATGTGCTGTTTTAATTCAAAACCCTAACTTCTTAATTTTAGATGAACCTACAAATGACTTAGACGTTGTAACCCTTAATGTCTTAGAAAATTTCTTGTTAGATTACCCAGGAAACCTTTTAGTAGTTTCGCATGATCGCTATTTTATGGATAAAATTGTAGATGCACTATTTGTGTTTAGAGGAGAAGGAATTGTAGAAAATTTTCCAGGAAATTATTCTGATTTCAGAGCGTATGATAGTTCTTCTCCAAAGGAAATAAAGAAAGAAAAAACGATTGAAAAGAGTGAGAAAAAAAACACGAAGAACCCTCTAAATTTTGATGAAAAAAGAGAATTTGGTGCTTTGGAAGCAGACATCGAAAGGCTTCAAAAAAGGAAAACTACTATTGAAACTCAGTTCTTAAATGTCGAGATTGAACCCGATGACATTGCAGAAAAATCTCAAGATCTGAAAGATACCATTGAAAAGTTAGAACAAAAGGAAGAGCGCTGGTTAGAGCTTACTATGAAATTAGAAGGGTAAAAGTTGTTAAACTAAATTTCGCCCAAGGTTTTTAAACCTTTTATGGAAAATTAAATACTTACAATATCTTCCAAATTTAACAAGGGTTGATTGTTAAAACGCAACAAAATTTGTGCGACAGCAATCGTGTCTTTTTCACAATAATTTACAATTCTTTGTAGGTTTTTTTCTTTGTAATAAACCGCAGCAACTTCACTACCATCAATATCGTCTTTTGGAGATGGGATGCCTAAAATAGCCGTTAGTAACTTCAGTGAGGTATAATGTTTATAGTCTCCAAACTTCCACATCTCTAAGGTGTCTAAATGGGGAACTTCCCATGGTTTTTTTCCAAATAAATTCAACTTTCTAGGCAATTCAATTTGATGCACTATCATTCTTCTCGCAATAAAAGGAAAATCAAATTCTTTACCGTTATGGGCACATAAAACGTTACTGTTTTTAACGAAATGCTTGTTTAATAAAACTTTAAAATCAATTAAAATTTGCTGCTCATCATCACCGAAAAAGGAAGTTAAACGCAATTGTTTTTTATTTGCTACATCTACAAAATAACCGACAGAAATACATATTATTTTTCCGAATTCTGCCCAGATTCCTGCACGTTGATAAAACTCCTCAACAGTAGCCTCTTCTTTGCGCTGATAACGCGTTTTCTTTTCATAAAGTTCTTGTCTCTCTTTAGAAAGAGCGCTCCAATTTTCTTCTTCTGGGACGGTTTCAATATCCAAAAAAAGGAGGTCATTTAATTTTACAGATAGATTCATAGCAATGCAAATTTCTTTTTCTTGAGGTAAGATAGTGAAAAATAAAAAAACAGTATCACAACAAATGAATTGATTCCCTTCAAGTTATCTTAATGTTAACTAAAAAAGATTAAGATTAAATGATTGTTAAGTACTTCTGATGCTATTATAATTATCCCTATTTTTGATATTCATAGTATTTTAATCAATTTATGAATAAAAGTGATATTAAAATCTTATTGGTAGATGATGAACCAGATATTTTAGAAATTGTAGGATATAATTTAAAGAACGAAGGGTATCAGGTTTTTACAGCAAATAATGGCCTCGACGCTATTAAATCTGCTAAAAAAAACAATCCTCAACTTATTTTATTAGACATCATGATGCCAGAAATGGACGGCATTGAGGCTTGTGAAAAAATTAGAAAAATAAACGCTTTAGAAAATGTAATTATCGCTTTCTTAACAGCAAGGGGGGAAGATTATTCTCAAGTTGCAGGTTTTGAAGCTGGCGCAGACGATTACATCACAAAGCCTATAAAACCAAAAGTTTTAGTAAGTAAAATAAAATCTCTTTTACGAAGATTAAAAACTAAAAAAGAGAGTGAACAGACTTTTAAAATTGGCGATATCGTCATTGATAGAGATGAATATGTGGTGTATAAAGCTGGAAAAAAAATAGCGCTCCCAAGAAAAGAATTTGAATTATTTTCTTTGCTAACATCCAAACCAAGTAAGGTATTTAAAAGAGATGTTATTTTGGATACCGTTTGGGGAAATGAAGTTGTTGTTGGAGGTAGAACGATTGATGTTCACATTCGAAAATTAAGAGAAAAAATTGGAGACCATCACTTTAAAACGGTTAAAGGAGTTGGTTATAAGTTTGTCTTAGAAGACGAAGATCATTAAAATAATCTCCATGAAATTCAAAAAAACGTACTCTTATGCACTTTGGTCCGCATTTTATTTAACGCTTCTTTCAGTTACTATTGGCGCTATTTCCTACTTCTTTATTGTTCAATTATTTGGTATTAGCACAGTTCTTATTTCTACTGTCATACTATTCTTTATCTCATTTTTCATCATTCAATATAGAGCAGAACATTTTATATATAGACGTTTAAAAAAAATATATGAAGACGTTTCTGTATTGGATATAAACGATTTACAAAAGGATTCTATAACTCCTGATATTGAAAAACTTTCTAAAAAAATGCAAAAATTTGTAGAAGGTAAAAGGCTTGAAATAAAAAACTTGACCGAGCGAGATTCTTTTAGGCGCGATTTTTTAGGGAATGTAGCGCATGAACTTAAAACCCCTTTATTTACAGTACAAGGCTATATTTTAACGCTAATTGAAGGCGCTGTAAACGATAAAGAAATTAGAACAAAATACCTTGAAAGAGCCAACAAAGGTGTAGAAAGATTGGTTGCTGTTATTAAGGATTTGGATATGATTTCCAAATTAGAAAATGATGGTTTAAAAATAAATATGACCGTTTTTAACATTTTAGAACTGATACAAAATGTCTTTGACATGTTTGAAATGAAGGCAAAGAAAAAAAACATTACTTTAAAATTTGATCGCGTTTATGAGTTTCCTGTTTTTGTGAGTGGTGATATAGAAAAAATTGAACAAGTTTTAATAAACCTCATTGTAAACTCCATTAAGTATGGAAAACCAAATGGCACAACAATTCTTGCAGTTGACTCTTATAACGAAGCGCATTTTATCGTGAAAGTCAATGACAATGGAGAAGGGATCAAACAACAACATCTTCCGCGTCTTTTCGAACGATTTTATAGAGTAGACCAAAGTAGATCTAGAGATCAAGGGGGCTCAGGTTTGGGCTTATCAATTGTCAAACATATAATTGAAGCGCATCATGAAACTATTTTACTAAAAAGCACCTATGGAGAAGGTTCTGAATTTTCATTTACGCTTAAAAAAGCCAAGTAATTGTATGCTGTTTACAGCAAATCAAAACCAATGTCTTTTCTATAATTCATGTTCTCAAATTGAATTTTATCGATGCTTCTATAACTTTTAGCTAAAGCTTCTTCCATGGAATCTCCAAAAGAAGTGATTGCCATCACTCTACCTCCACTTGTAAACACTTTTTCACCTACAACGGAAGTTCCTGCATGAAAAACAATCGATTCCTCGACCGTTTCAACACCTGTAATTTCTTTATTCTTTTGATAAGCCTCAGGATATCCGCCAGAGACTAACATCACAGTTGTTGCTGTTTTGGAAGTTACAGAAAAAGATTTTTCATGTAAATTTTGATTGGCAACCCCTTCAAACAAATCAAATAAATCAGAATCGATTCTTGGCAATACAACTTCCGTTTCTGGATCTCCCATTCTTACGTTGTATTCTACAACCGAAGGATTTCCATTCTCATTCATCAATCCAATAAAAATAAAACCTCTGTAATCAATTCCGTCTTTTTGCAAACCAGCAATGGTTGGTTTTACAACTAATTCCTCTACTTTATTTAAAAAAGCAGCATCTGCAAAAGGCACAGGAGAGATTGCACCCATTCCACCCGTATTTAAACCTGCGTCGCCCTCACCAATTCTTTTGTAATCTTTTGCTGATGGTAAAATTTTATAGTTTTTTCCGTCGGTTAACACAAAAACAGACAATTCTATTCCTTTTAAAAATTCTTCGACAACAACCGTAGAAGATGCTGCTCCAAATTTCTGATTGGAAACCATTTCTTCTAATTCCAGCTTCGCTTCTTCTAAAGAGTTTAAAATTAAAACGCCTTTTCCTCCTGCTAGACCATCTGCCTTTAGGACAAAAGGGGGTGCTAATGTTTCTAAAAAGGCAAAACCTGCTGTTAGATTTTCTTTTGTGAATGACTGATAACGAGCTGTTGGAACGCCATGTTTTAGCATGAATTTCTTAGAAAAATCTTTCGATCCTTCTAATAAAGCTCCGTCTTTTTTGGGTCCAATTACCTGAATATTTTTCAACGCATTGTCAGCTAAAAAGAAATCGTGAATACCTTCCACTAAGGGCGCTTCTGGTCCTACAAGCACCATTTTAATGTCATTTTCTAAAACAGCCTTTTTTACTGCTTCAAAATCTGTAGGATTGATATTGATATTTGTGGCTATTTTATGTGTTCCTGCATTTCCAGGAGCTACAAAAAGTTGCTTCACTTTTTTACTTTCTAATAATTTTAATGAAAAAGCATGTTCTCTACCTCCAGCGCCTAAAATAAGTACATTCATTGTTTGTTCTATTATTGTGATTGCAAATATACAATTAACACAAAAAAGAGCCGCTTTCACGCTTCTCTTTTTTTCTTTTTGCTAACAATGTCTATCCAAAGAGTTTCCCTAGTCCTACTACCTCCGTTTCCAATTGAAATTTTAATGTAAAATGCGGAACGATGTTATCAGAAAAGTCTACTTAATATTTAAAAGCACAAAGCAATCTTCTCGACTAAATACCCCATTTTAAAAAGTATTTGATTGCAGAAAAAGTATGTCTAAAAAATAGATTTGGACTTTTAGAGGAGCCTTGTTTTAAGACGTGTATAATTTCTTCTTGAGGAAAATATAATTTTTTCATTCCGAGGTTGTCTATCTTTTTACAAATATCAACATCCTCCATATATAAAAAATAACGTTCATCAAAACCTTTTAATTTGACAAAATCATTGGTTTTATATAAATGAAAACATCCTGTAATATATTCAGCATAAAAAGGTTCTTTTAAATTTTTATCTCGGTAAGTACCTTTAAATATGGTTGATTTAAAAATTGTTTTTAGCAAAGGAAATCTTCTTACAAAAAGTTCTAAAATATGAGGATACCTTCTACAGGAATATTGATGTGCACCATTTGGAAACAATACCTTTGGAGCAATCATTGCTATTTCACTATTCTTTTCTAATTCTAAAATTAGGTTTTGAATGACCTTTTTTTGAAAAACAACATCTGGATTTAAAACTAAATGATATTTAGAGGTATTTTCTATTGCTGTTAAAATTCTATTATGTCCAGCACCAAAGCCAACATTTTTACCCACAGGAATGTATACTATTTCTGGATAATTAAATTTATCTTCAAAAAGTTTGTTAGGTGTATTATCTATTAAGTACAATTTCTTTTGTAGCGGCAATTCTAAAAAACATTGTATTGTTTTGGTAAGCTCTTTTAAATTTTCATTATAGAGAACAATAGATGCTGTTATGTCTAATTTTTCTTTCATTAATTAATAAGCTTTTTCTTCTCCTTTAAAAACACTAATTAGTGTTTGAAAAATTATTTTTATATCTAAAAAAAACGACCAGTTTTCAATATAAAAAACATCTAAACGCACTCTATTTTCAATATCCGATTTTTTTTGTATTTCACCTCTATAACCAGATACTTGTGCTAAACCTGTTATGCCAGGTTTTACAGAGTTTCTAACAATATAATGATCTATTTCTTTTAAATACTTTTCTGTTTGAATATTCATATGTGGTCTAGGGCCAATAACACTCATATCTCCTTTTAAAACATTAAAAAATTGAGGTAATTCATCTAAACTTGTTTTTCTTAAAAAAGCGCCAATTTTGGTTATTCGTTGGTCGTATTTTGTTGCAGAAATTTTATGTGATAAAGAATTTGTTTTCATAGAACGTATTTTGTAACAACAAAATTGTTTACCATCTACACCATCTCTAATTTGCTTAAAAAAGAAAGCTCCTTTAGAATCTATTTTAACGATTACCCATAAAATTGGGAGTAACCAAGATAGTAGAAAAACGCATATTATAATAGAAAAAAGAATATCAAAAATTCTTTTTATTATATGGGTTTCAATCATTTCAAAAGGCAATTTTTTTCTTTTTAAAATTGGCATGGTTCCATAATACTCTAATTCAAATTTCTTGCTGTAAATGGCTTTATTTTCTGGAATTAAATTAAAATCAATTTTATGTGTATTGCAAAATTGACTGAGTTCTTTATGTTGTTGCTGACTAATTGAATTTACTTCACAATAAATTTCATCAATACTATCTTTTTCTAAATATAATAAGCCATCTGTAATCGTTCCTAAATATTTTGTTTCTTTGCTTTGTTTATCTGAAAAAAAGCCTGTGAAGCGATACCCTAAATCTTGCCTCTTAAGAAATAAATTAGCTACATTTTTAGCCGATTTGTTACTTCCAAAAACAATAACATTTCTGAAATTTCTACCTTTTAGTCTGTATTTTTTTAGCAAAAAGAAAGCAAAAAATTTGAAAAATGAAACAATTATGATAAGGGTAACAATAATAGCAAGTTGTTTATTTACAAATACCCCCTCTCTAAAAATAGTGAAGTATGCAAAAAATGCTAGAAGAAAAACAAAAAACTGAGAAAAAACTAAAGAAAAAACTTTTAAAAAACTTGTATACCTAAACACATTATAAAATTTTGTATGGTAAGAAATTAGCAACCATAAAAAAGAATTATAAGTTAAGAAAAGAATATTTGTATACTCTTGGTCCGAAAAATAAAATACAACCGCGTTAATAATTATTATATCTAATAATATTATTAATGGTCTAATGAAAGTTGAATATTTAACGGTTTTTTTTTGCATCTATTTTATTAATTCTGTAAACGTATTTTTAAATTGGTTCAAAATTTCTTCTTTGGAGAAATTTGAAGAAACAAAGGTTCTTGCATTCTTTCCAAGTTTTTCTTTCATTTCTTTATCATCCTTAACTTGTTTAACAAACTTTAAAATATCAATTATATTGTTAGAATCAAAATATTCTCCTCCTTTTGATTCATTTATTATTGTAGCCACCTCAGATTTTAAATTTCCAGTAATTAATGAATATTTTTTACTCTTTTTGTACATTTTTTAAAATGTTGTTGGGTTAATTTATAAACTTCTTTAGTTTAAATAAAATAATAACGCTTTTTAGGATAAATTATTAAGTTTAGAATAACTTTTTTCTTTTAAAACAAGTAAAATAAATTTTAGATTACCTATTAAATAACGCTTCCACATACGTTTTGGTTCTTGGATTAATCGATAAAACCACTCTAATCCATTTTTTTGCATCCATAAAGGAGCTCGTTTTACTTTACCTGCAACTACATCAAAACTACCGCCAACTCCCATTATAAAATTAACATCCTTTAATAATTCTTTGTTGTTGTACAAAAAATTTTCTTTAGTAGGAGTACTAATAGCAACAAACAATATATTTGCTCCGCTATTGGCAATTTGTTTAGCAATTTGTTGTTCTTCTTCCTTTTTAAAATAACCATTTCTATATCCTGCAATCATTTCTGGAGAAAACTCTAATGAATATTTCTTTACAACTTCTAAAACAACTTTTTCTTTAGCTCCAAGGAAAAATATTTTATATCTTTTCTTATATGCTAAACTTACTAAACTAATCATTAAATCAATACCTGTAACACGTTCTTTTAAAGGTTTTCCTAAAATCTTTGAAGCCCATACTACCGCTTCCCCATCTGCATTGATAAGGTCACATTCATTTACGCTTTTTCTCAATTGCATATCAGTCTGCATAGCTACAATTTTACCTGCGTTTACAACTACATGGTGAATTTGTTTTTTACTTTCAATTATTCTTGTAATCTTATCTAACGTTTCTTTTAGAGTAAGATTATGAATTAAAGTATTAAGTATGCTAATCTTTTCCATATTCACTTTTAAATTCTAAATAATGATAACTAAAGGCATAAAACATCCATGCTTGAGCCCATCTTATATAAGGAACTTTTGAACTAAATAGCTTCTTTTTTTGATAGTAAAAAGAACCATCATTAGACTGCATATTAGAAATTGTCCACGAAAGTACTTTATTAACCAAAATTCTATTCGCTTTTAGTTTTTTTAACTTAAATAAAGTTACAACCAATTGAGCAGGGGAATGTATATCTATAGGGTATAGTTTTTTATCATAATATTTTGATTTCCCTTCAGAAGTAAAAAAAGTTTTTAAATAATAGTTTAACCCTTTTGTGATGTTTTCTTGAAAATCTAAGTTTCCTGATATTTCTTGATATATTTGAATACATTCTAAATTGTATCCTGTATGAAAGTTATCTACCCATTGATGAAAAGGGAGTGTTCCATAAGCCCAAGATCCATTACTGTATTGTTTTTTACATACGTAGGCTACTACTTTTTTTGCATTTTCTAACAATAAAGGTTCTTTAGTATATTTATATACTAAACATAATAATTTTACACCTAATAACCCTGCGTTATAAACTTGAGTGTTGTCTAAGGGAGAGTATGAAAATGTAAAATCACCGTCATCATCATAGGATTTATTTAAGTCAGTTAAAACAAATTTAGAAGTACTAATTCCTGTTTCTAAATATGCTTCATTTTTAGTGACTTCGTATGCCTTAAAAAGTGCTTCTGCTATAAAGGTGGTTGCTACAACAGTAGGTGTGTATTTAGGTTGAAAAAAAGCACGTGCTTGCCAATCAAAATTATACCCCCAACAAGCGCCTGAATAACCTTTTGTTTTCAGTTTTATAATTTCTTCTGTAAGAAAGTTTATTTTATCTAAATATTTTTTTTTAGAATATATTGCATACAAATTACAATACCCTATTAAAAATAATCCTAACCCTTTTGGGTTGTAGTCTTTTTTTATACTAAATAACGGTCTTAAGTTAATTGGACTTCTTTTAAAAAATTGTATCCAAACTAATCTAAAAAATCTTGAATTTCCTAAAGGTGTTTTTTGAATTACCCAACTATTTAATCCATCATAAGGATCCCAACCTTTGAAGTCTTGGTTTTCACAATACTTTTTTAATTTTGAAAAACTTTTCTTAAAAAGACTCATTGACATATTCATAAAATAAAAAGCAACCTAAATTTTTTGTGGTAAACCGGTAGATAAACTATCTAATATTTTAAAAGTCGTTTTAGTTGTTAAGTAAATAGACTCAAAAGATATTGGTAATATATTATTTCCTTGTTTTAAAGAATTTATAAATGCCGAAACCTCTTGCTTATGCCCTTTCCCATCAAGTTTCAGTTTTATAATTTTATTTCCTTTATGCAAATCTCCACTTCTAAAATCGTGAATTCTTCCAATTTTTCCTCCAGAAAATACTTCAACTAATTCTTTTGGAAGCGACTTATCACCATTCCCCAAATATAATAAATTTCCAATAGAACCATCTTCAAAAGAAATAGTAATAGAGATATTATCTTGTGGTGTTAACGTCGTATTTTCTGTTTTTATACAATCTGCATATACTTTTACAGGTTTTGAATCTGTAAAGTATTGCATCAAATCAATAAAATGACATATTTCTCCAATAATTCTTCCTCCGCCTAAATTTGGGTTTTGAGTCCAATGGTCTTTTGGTATAAACCCCGCATTAATTCTAATGTTAATTACTTTAGGCTCTCCATTGTTAACAAACTCTCCCTTTATTTTATTTGCTAAAGGAGAGAACCTACGATTAAACCCAACCATTAATTTTACATTCCCCTCAGAATAAACTTTTTTTACTTTTTCGAGTTCTTCATAGTTCATTGCTAAAGGCTTTTCTACAAAAACATTTTTACCAGCTTGCAAAGATTTTATTACATAGTGAGCGTGTGAATTATGAGGAGTTGCAATAAAAACTGTATTTATTTCAGGGTTTGCTATTATATCTTGTGCTTCAGAAGAAGCATTATTAAAAGCAAATTTTTCAGCTACATTTTTTGCTGTTATTCCTTTAGAAGTAACGATTGTGTCTAAAGACGCACCCTCTCTTTTTACATAAGGAATTAAGTAGCTTTGAGCAAAACTTCCTCCACCGATAAAACCAACATTTATTTTAGCAATAGGGTTTGTTTTAATTCCAAACTTTGTTTTCTCTTTTTCAACTCCATCAGGATAGGATAATAATATTCCTATGTGTGGTTCTTCTACTTCTCCTAAAACAATATCATAGGCTTTTTCTGCATCACCAATATCAAAGGTATGTGTAATAAGGCTCTTTAAATTGACAACCTTTTGAGAAATAAGGTCTAAAAAAGTTTCCATATTTCGTTGTTCTGTATAGCGAACATATGCGTATGGATAATCTTTTCCGTCCTCCTCATATGAATTATCATATCTTCCTGGTCCATAAGAACAAGACATTTTTAATTCTAACTCTTTTCTATAAAAATCAGGATCCCTAGGGATGTCCATCTTAACTGCCCCTACAACAATTACTTTTCCTTTTTTTCTGCTAATAATTGCCGAAAGCTCAATAGGATCGTTGCTAGGAGCTGCTGCGGTAATAATGACACTGTCAAAGCCGTGACCTTTAGTGAAATTACTAACCGTTGTTAAAAAATTAGAATCAGTACGTAATAAGGCGTTTTCTGCACCGCTTTCTTTAGCTAATGAAACTAACTTTTCCGAAAGGTCTGTGCCAAACACCTGACAACCATTAGCCTTTAACAATTGAACAGTTAATTGACCTAAAAGACCTAGACCAATAACACAGACTTTATCTCCTATTCTCGGTTCAGCTTGACGAACACCTTGAAGTGCAATAGCCCCTAGGGTAGTAAAACTAGCTTCTTCAAAACTAACATTATCAGGGATTTTTACAACTAAATTTTGTGGAATACTTACTACTTCTGCATGCGAAGCGTAGTCTTGTCCTGCACATGCAACACGATCGCCAGGTTTAAACTTACTTTCGCTATCCATAGAAGCAAGAACTGTACCTGATGTACTATATCCGAGCGCCTTTAAGGAGTCTAGCTTCGTTTTCACCTTATCTAGTGTTGCTTTTAAACCTTCTTTTTTAATATTTTGAAGTACTTGTGCTACTAAATCGGGTCTTTGTTTTGCTTTGCCAATTAAACTGGCTTTACCAACTTTTACGGTGCCTCTTTCTGTACCTGCACTTATTAAGGAATATTTATTCTCTACCAAAACCATATTATTAGAAATTGATGGCTTTGGAACTTCGTCTATATATAGTTCTCCTGTTTTAAAGTTTTGTATTACCTGTTTCATTTATTAACTTTTTGAATTAAAAACATATGTTTTCCCCTTTTAGTTTTTGTTATTTCTAATACAATTTGCAAAGTTACAATTAACTTACCTTCTACGGAATTTTTAAGTTTATTTATAAACTCCTGATTACTTATACTTCTATTTAAAACTATTTTGATTAATATTACTCCTTTAATCTTTTGTATTATTTGAAGTTCATTAATATTATTAAATTCTTCAAAATGTTGTCCAAAAATAAAAGCTGTTAAGGATACTTTTGTTCCATCATTTAAGTAGATATAATCTTGTTGTCTCCCATGTATTATTTTAAAACTCTTTCCTTTAAAACCACACTTACATTTTATTTTTTCGGAATATTCTGCCTCATCCCCAGTATCATACCTGACCAATGGCATAACCCTATTGTCAAATCCTGTTGCAATGATTTTTCCTTTAACATTAGGGGAATTTATAATTTTACCATTATAATCTACTAATTCAGCATAACCATAGAAGTTAAAAATATGAAATTCATCGGAATATAAGCAATTACCCGCATGTATTAACCTTTCTGAATGCCCATACCAATGAGAAATTTTAGCATTAAAATAATTACCTATTTTTTCTTTATCTCCTTGAAACATTCCCTCAGAACCCAAAAAAACAGCTTTGATATTAATATTTAAAATTTTATTAGACTGTTCAATATTATTAATCAAATTTTTTAAGGATGATGGGTACGCATGTATAAATTTTGGTTGAAATTTATTGATAACATCAATTACATCAAAAATATTATCTTTATTAATAAGATAACATGAAATAGCTAATTTATTTTCAATAGATTGAAACTCGTAAAGTTTATTATTTGCCAAAGCTTCTCCTCTCACTACTAAAATTTTGCTGTTTTTTTTATAACCAAATTGTTTCCAATACCAATCAAAATGAGCTTTTTCTTTAGGTCTACTTACTCCTTTTTCTAAATAAAATTCAAAAGGAGTACCACTAGAGCCTCCTGTATTTGCCTTTATTTTATTTTGATTGGAAGAACTGACAAAATTTTGCCTATTTTTAATAATAAGATTTTTATCAATTATTGGAAAATCACAGATTCCATTATAGTCAGAACCTTTATAATGAGTTATATTGTTTTTAACAAAAGTCAACTGTTCTTTTAAAAGATTATGGGCAGTACTTTTATCTAAATGAATTATTCTATTTAGATATTCAAAATAAAATTCACCAAATTTAATACGGTTAGGCAATAGCCTATACATATAGCCTATGAAATATTTTAAAAAATAGGGCAAGGGTTTATATATCTTTAAGAAACCATATAGTTTATCTTCTAAATTCATTTTTTAAGAATTTTTAACTTTGCATAATAATATAATTAATACCTTTCTTTGAGTTGAAAATTAAGTCCCTCAAACAACTCAATATACATTTTTTGGTAATCCACTCTTTTGTGTTCAACTTTATTCTTATTAGGTTTAAGAATATAGCTCTCTAATTCAGCAGGTTTGTTTATATCGAAAATCTTTACACCTTTTGGTCTTTTGCAAACATTTGTAGCAATTGCCGATATCCCATAATCTAGAGCTTCTATTAACGAGACACCTAAACCATCTTCATGAGTCCATCTTATATATCCCTCAACATATTTAAAAAATGGGATTAGTTGAGTACCTCCTTGATTAATAAAAACTTTAATATTTGAGTTTTCTTTTTCTAACAGAGTAGACAGGTTTTTATTAAATTCTTCAAAATTTTCTTTCTTGTACAATATAACTACTAGTATTAATGAAATCTGTCCCTCCCTTATTGTTTTTCTGTTAAAAAAATTTAAAAGATCAGTAATTCCGTAATTATATTTTCCGTTTTTGGCCTTGTCCAATGTTCCATAACTTAAGTAGTATTTTTTTTCTGAATCTAACTTATTAATAAAATTTTCTATTTTATTATTTGAATTACTTTCAAAGCTTGGCAAATATGCTGGAATATTTTCTATTTTTAATGATGGTATAAAGCTCTTCAATTTATTAATTATATCATCGTTAACAGCAATTAATTTTTTTGCCCTTTGTAAATAAAATGAACTAATCATTTTTGACAACCAATTTTTTTTATGAAAGTGAATTACTGACTTTCCATGAAAATGAAAAATTACTTCATATTTTAAAATTTTACTAAAAATCACTAAAATAAATCTTGTTACTCCGTGAACTCCATGGTAATAGATATATTTACTTGTATTTATAAAAAATAAGTAATACAACAACCTAAAAAGATATACAATTTTAGAGTTTGATGATAAATTGTAAATCGATTTATTTTCTTTATGACTTCCAAATTCATTAATAATAAATACTTCTGTTTCGAATCGTTTGTTAATAAAGAGATTTAATTTTTTTATAAACAAAGAAATACCTCCTATTGGTGGTGGATATGGTCCAAATATAGCAAGTTTAATATTCATTTTTTATGTTTTTTTTTGACATGATTATTGAAATAATATAAGAAAAAACCACTATCCCACTATGTCTTTTTAAAATGGATTCAGTACACATAAATACCATAAAAACTAAAATAATAGATAGCCCTAAATAATCTTTATTTTTTATACATTTTCTCACAGATCTAAAAAGCAATAACATTAGTAATAAAAGCCCAAAAAAGCCAAAAAACAAAGTTGTTTCTAAATATTGATTGTGTGCATTATATTCATTTAAATATCCTGTTTTAAAATTAAGCTTTAAATACTCCTGATATAGTCCAATATGCCCATCTCCCGTACCAGAACCAAAAATTACATTTTCTTTTTCAATTCTATTAATGACACCCTCCCAATGTACTAATCTTGAATCTATATCTGAAATAGCCTCTTCGTTTGGTAATTTAGAATAAAACCTTTTCTGAAAATTTGGCGTTAGATATATTAATAAAGTAGATAAGCATATTAATAAAAACAGTAAAGACTTAATAAACGAAGAATTATTTTTAATTAGAAATTGAAATGTATAAATAATAAATACTATTGTTAATCCTAAAACACTAATTCTAGCACTTAGTATATATATCATTGTTAATAAAAAGGAAATAACAAATATAAAGAAAGTCTTCTTCTTCAAAGAAGACTTCTTTATTTCATAAACAAAATATGTAATGGCTATATTCAAAAATAATGAAAAATAGGTAGTGTGTTTATCTAAAACCTTTTCAAATTGATCATAAAAGAAGTAATTTCCAAAATTATTCATATAGAAATAAATAGCTTTAAATAACGCAAAAAGAGACGCAATGATTACAGAGTAACTAAAATATTTTAATAGAGTTGAATAATCTTTTTCTTTAAAATTAATTGATAAGAATACAAGAGGAAAAACTATAAAAGGCAAGCTCTGTTTTAAGTTTTTTAATCCCTCACTCATGTTAGTAGTATATAGTAACCCTAATAATGACAACCAAAAAAAAGAACTTAATAAAAAAAAAAGAGGGATCTGTTTTTTTAAATTTTCCTTTTTTTGTTGGAACGAAGAATAAAACATCCAAGAAATAAAACACAAAATTATTGCAAAAGAATTTAGGTTATATTTTGGAAAAGGTAATGTTATTAACACTGAAGTTAGACTCCAATAAAAAAACTTTTGTACAAAATTACTAGTTTTTATATTCATTGAAGCTCTTTTAAAATAAGATTAGACAATAAAGAGTGACCGTATTTATTAAGATGAACACCGTCTTCCATTAAATAAGCCTGTTTATCTTTTAGATAATCATACAAATCAATAATAACAACATTTTCATAGTTAGAAGAATGTTTTTTAAAAATAGAATTTATAAATTTATTATACTCTTCAAAATATAAAATGGGAGAAGGAGGCAAAGTAATTACAAATATGTTTTTTGTTGTTGGTTTAGTGGAAAGCACATCATACACCTTCCGTAAAGACCTGATAATTATATTCCTATCTGTTTTCTTATCATGAGCACCTATGAAAAGAATATAGTTCTGAACTTCTTCAATATCTTCAATGTTATCTGACAATTCTTCTATTTTAATAAAAACATCTGTTTCACAAGGGTAACCATAAATATCTTTTTTTGACCCAACAAAAAAAATATTTTTGTTTTTAATAAATAAATTATTTCTAAATTCTCTTCCTTCTCTCCAAGACATTTGAGAATCTCCGATTGTTATTATAGTTTTAGTGCCTTTTTGTTTTAGAGGTAAGTCAACGATTTGAAACTTTGTTAATTTTACATTTAGCTGAGATGGACTATTTAACCACTTTATTCCTTTAAAAATTAAAGTTGAGTCCTCTTTAACTATACTTGTTGCTCTAAAATAACATTTTATTCCATTATCTAAAGAAAAAGTTTGATTTGAGTTTGCTTTTATACTATTTGACTTAATTTTTAAATAATCAAGTGACAAAGTATCAATATTAACGTTTTCAAAAGTTTCTTTTATTTTAATCTCATTCCATGAATAGTTAAGAGAAAGAAACGTTTTGTCAGCATTAGCTATAAAATCAAATAGAAGTAAATTCAAAATAACAATCCAAGTAATTATAAAAATTGATTTTTTAGGCATAGGGCGATTTTTTATTACTTAGTGTCAATGTAAATATATTATTGATGTTAAAGTAATATATTGGATATATAAAAATCAAAGAAACTACTGAAAAAGCAATATTATTTAGAGAATAAGAGAATAATGAATCAAAAAACAATGCAAAATAAAGGACAAAAACTATTTTAAATTTATAAGTCTTCCATTTAAAAAAAAGCAGGGGAGATAGAATGATTAAAAGGTATAGTAGTCCACCTATTAATCCCATTTCAACAAACAAATGAGGGTAATAAGTATCAGTTGTAGCGAGATTTGTTGTATGATACCAGTTAAAATTTACGTCTTCATATACTGGTGAATTATAAGTAACAGAAGATGGGCCTCCAAAAGAACCAACTCCTCTACCAAAGAGGTTTAAATCTAATAATTCAGAAAACATAACACGATACGATTCCGCCCTTGCCGAATTTCCTTCTGTAACGTATTCCCTTACTCGATAAGAAAGATTTTCGCCCATACTAACTAACATGGAGGGCATAGTTACCAATGCAAGTAATAAGCCAAATGCAATGATTGAAATTAACTTTAATTTATTTTTATAGTCTAAAAATAATAAAAAGAAAAAAGTTCCTAAAGTTTTATATGAAAAGCTTAAAAACATAAAAGAAACAAAAATAAAAAGCAGTGTTTTTTTTCTTTTACCTTCATAGAAATTTCTTGTTAAGAAAAACGCTATTAAATTAATAAATCCAAAAAGCCCAAAAAAGGCGACAATTCCTGTGGCTCTAATAATGCCGGAAGTTGCATTATAGTACCTACTTTCATCAGAATTATATGAATAAAACCATTGGTCAATTCCTTTCAGCCAATAAATATAATTTATAATCTGAAAAAAATCATTTATGATTACAAAAAAAATAAATGCTTTTAATAATAATTTAAAATGAAACCTTATTGAAAAACTGTAAAGCAATACTGAAACTGGAAAAAGATATCTTATTCCTTCGGTTAAAGCAGCCTCAATATTAAAGGAATGAATAATACCATAAAGAAAAAAAGGAAAGAAAAAAAGGAATGAAAAAACAAAATTGTTATGGAGTTTTCTATAAAGTATTACATATAAGAACATATATAATACTGCAATAATTTTAATTATTACCGACTCCTTGTTAAAAGAAACCTTTAAAATTTCTGATATAAAAATCAAAATAAAAGGAAACAAAACAGTTAAATTTTTTAAAACGTTTATCGATGATTTTATTTTCATTCTGTAGCTTTTAATTTTTTAACAAAAAAGCTTATCACAAAAAAACTTATGACATTTTGTAACACAAAGGCAAAAGCAGCTCCTTTAACTCCATAAATGATATTTAACCATAACATTAAGGGCACTGAAATCATGAAAATAAAAAAAGAATAATATGACACATATTTCATTTTTCCTAAACTGAGAAAGCTAACCCCCTTAAGAGCGTAAAAAGATTGAATACCCCATCCAACTAACATAATTCTTAGTAGAGGAATTGCCTTACTATATTTTGTTCCAAATACAGTTTCTATTAAGAAAGGTAAAAACAACTCTGCTAACAAAAAAATTATCATTGATATTGTTATAAACCTATATTCAAATTTCTTATACTTTTGAAAAAAAGAAGGTATATCTCTAGATAACTCTGACATCTTTGGAATAATAAATTGCTGAACACTAGTTGATATAATATTTAAACCTTGAACAATAATTAAAGCAAATGTATAATAGCCAAATATTTCTCTATCAATTATAATATAATTTGCAATAAAAAACCCAGAGTTAAGTTTAAATTGATCTATTATCTGTGCAGTAAATGCTGTTTGTGCTAAGTATTTAATCTTTCCCTTTATTTCAAGATAATTATTAGAAAAATAAAAGGAACTTCTTATATTAAACAATAAAATAATCACTATTATGATAGTTGTTATTACCATTGACAAAACGTAGCCTTTTATAAAGAAATAATAAGTAAAACCTAAGACAAATAAGGAAGACAGAAGTTTTAAAATTAAAATTAAAGTACTTATTTTTTTAAATAAATCTATCGCTTGATAATATCTTATCAAAAGCATTACCACTACAGAAGGAAAAATAATTAGTGAATATAAATGAAACCAAAAAATGAATTCTTTATTTTTAAAAATTAGTCCAAAATAAGCCACTGTATTGAAAATAATAAAAACTGTAGATGAAAATACTAAAACGTGTTTAATAGCGAAACGCAATGAATAACTCCTTAACTTTTCGTCTTTGTTTTCAGGAATAACTTTTAAAAGTGCAAAAATTACTCCGCCACCACCTAAAATAATAGCCATATTTATAAACGTTTCTATTGTCTTAATAATTCCAACATCAGAGGGGGTCATTATTTTAGCTATTAATAAATGAGAGCCAAAAACAATAAACTGAACTGAATAATTAGATATTATAAGATGAAAAAAACCTTTGCTTTTTAGGTTAAAAAATAAATTTATAAGCTTGTTCAAGAATCTATCAAGTTAAAAAATTACATTTTCATTATTCCACAAAAATCCAAAACAATTTTATCCTCAGAAATTTCTAATGTTTTAAACTCATCATGTGCTACTAGAAACGCAATAATATCTGCTTTTCCAACAGCTTCTTTATAATCTGTTATTTTAAAAATTTTATGCTCTTTTATATTTGGCTCTACAATGTAATGCTCTTCATTATTTGCGTTTTGCAATACTTTTTGAGCAATATATTTAGCTGGAGACTCTCTTAAATCGTCTATATTTGGTTTAAAAGCTAATCCCATTATAGCTATACTAGGTTTGTACCCATTCTTTAACTGGAACTCTAATTTTACAGTTTGTACTTTTTCTGCACACCAAAATGATTTGTAGTTATTAATTTCTCGAGCAGTTCCAATAATCTTAGATTCCATTGGATAATCTGATACTATAAAATACGGGTCCACAGCAATACAATGACCTCCAACACCACATCCTGGTTGTAAAATATTAACTCTAGGGTGTTTATTTGCTAATTCTATAAGCTCCCAAACATTAATGCCAGCTTTATCACAAATTAAGGAAAGCTCGTTCGCAAAGGCAATTTGTACATCTCTTGATGAATTTTCAACCAACTTACACATTTCTGCTGTACGAGCATTAGTTTTATGTAAATCTCCTTTAATAAACTGGTTATAAAAAGCTACTGCTTTCTCTGTAGACTTTTCATTTACACCACCAATTACTCTATCATTATGAACTAATTCATACATAACATTTCCAGGTAATACACGCTCTGGACAATAGGCAATATGAATTTTATTTTCTAATTCTGGTCGCTCTGAAAAAATAAACTGCATCATTTTTTCTGTAGTACCTACAGGAGACGTTGACTCAATAATAAATAAATCATCCTCTTTTAATAAAGGTAATACAGCTTTAGTTGCTGCTTCAACAAAGGAGATGTCGGGTTCATTTTTAGCTTTAAAAGGAGTAGGTACTACTACCAAGTAGGTGTTTGCTTCTACTGGAGTTAGAGCAGCTTTTAAATACCCCTCTTTTACAGCATTTGCTATGGCTACATCTAATTCAGGCTCTACAATATGTGTCTTTCCTTTATTGATGGTATCTACAACCTTTTGGTTAATATCTACTCCATAGACATAAGTTTTATTTTGAGCTATTAATGCGGCAGTAGGAAGTCCTATATAGCCTAAACCAATCATTACAACTTGAGGTTTTTTCATGTTTTATATTAATTTAGATTCATTATAAAACTTACAATTCTTTGGCTAGCTTTACCGTCTCCATAAGGGTTATGTAACTTACTCATTGTTTCAAACCTTTGGCTATTATGTAACAAATCTAAAGATTCTTTTACTATTAACTCTTTATCAGTACCAACTAAAATGACAGTTCCTGCTTCAACGGCTTCTAGCCGTTCAGTTGTATCACGCATTACTAAAACTGGTTTACCTAAACTTGGAGCTTCTTCTTGAACACCACCACTATCAGTGATAATAATTTTAGCTCTATTCATAAGCCAAATAAAATCTTGATAAGCTAATGGGTCAATCAAAACAATGTTGTCAATATTTTTAAGGATTCTATTTACTGGTTCTTGAACTTTAGGGTTTAAATGAACTGGGTAAATTATTAATCTATCGTTATTGTCCAATGCTATTTCTTTTAATGCTTCACATATTCTTATAAATCCATTCCCATGATTTTCTCTTCTGTGTCCAGTAACCAATATCATTTCTTTATCTTCAATAGTCTGTGAGAACTCTTCAATAAATTGACTTGGTTTTTTATTTACTTTTTTCACACTTTCAAGCAAAGCGTCTATAACTGTATTTCCTGTTACGATTATAGTGTCTTCTTCTATATTTTCTATTAATAAATTTCTCTTAGAAATTTCTGTTGGTGCAAAATGATAATCACATAAACGTCCTGTAATTTGTCTGTTCATTTCTTCAGGAAATGGTGACAATTTATTATATGTTCTAAGTCCTGCTTCAATATGACAGATCTTTGCACCACTGTAAAAAGAGGCAATACTTCCTGCCATTGTAGTAGTGGTATCGCCATGAACAAATACATATTCAGGTTTAAACTTCTCTAAAACTTCTTTAAGATTTACTATTATATCTGCAGTTAAGCTATATAAGTTTTGATTTGGTTTCATTAAATCTAAGTCATAATCTGGGAATATTTCAAAAAACTCTAATACTTGATCTAACATCTCTCGATGTTGAGCAGTAACACAAACTTTAGTCTCAAATTTTTTATTATACTTTTGAAACTCTTTAACTAAAGGAGCCATCTTGATTGCTTCTGGTCTAGTACCGAAAATCAGAAGTATTTTTTTCTTTTTCATTATTTGAATGAATTTGTGTTTAAGTGTTGAGTTGTATTTAATAATAATAAAATATAGTTTACACTTATTTTAATGAATAGAGATTCAATATGCTTTGCACATGGCTCATAGCAGCCAAATTATAAATTTCATCGGGTTGTACTTCTTGAATAATTCTTATCAAATTAGAAGTATCCGTCATGTCTCCATAATGTAAAAACAAATTTCTATTGTCTACATGGGGGTCTTGGTACAAATGATCTATTCTTTGTGTGTTAAAACTAGACGCTCTTCTTTTGATACCATGCACTTCGTAACCTTTTTCTAAAAGTAGCTCTGTTAAATAGGCTCCATCTTGCCCTGTAATCCCTGTAATTAAGGCTTTCTTTTTCATTCTGAAATTCTTTAATTGTATACTATGTACTTATAAATTGTGAAAAAAAACTCACCCACTATCCCTATTTCTCATAGCTATTTAAATACCTATTTAATTTTATTAGAAGTAAAAATAGAATCATGCAACCTGCTCCAAATCCTGTTAGTAAAAAAGCATAATTATTTGTTACACCTTTTATCTTTGAGCCGATTGGTTGAAAATTGGATAGCACATTAATTACTTCATATTGTGTTGCCTTTTCTAGAGAAATCTCTTGTAAATCTTCATTTATCTCTTTATTCACAGCAAACAGTTCTAACTCTTTTGCAGTACTATTCTGGCCACCTAAATCGATGTTTGTTCCATTAGATTGTTTGTCTGCCTCGGCAATCATGACCCGCATGTATACTTCTCTTAAGGAATCTATCTCGATTAAATTTTCGCGATATAAGGAGTCCGTTCTGTTTAAATTCTCGTTGGTTAATACTTTTAATCTATTAAAATAGGCATTCTCTTCTACTGAAGAGATAATAACATTGCTTAATTTATTAAAAACATCATTCTTTTTTGCTGAAACAGTTACTTTATGATATCGATAATCATACTTTGTAAATGATTTTTCAAAATCTAAATAATCATAACTTTTTATTGTCAAACTGTCTACAGATAAAAGTAAGTCATCGTAGGCGTTAATAATATCACTATCAATAATTACAGGTTCAATCCGAAATTCATTAAGACTCGCCGCGGATATTTTATCTAAGTCAAAAACCTTTTCGATAGCCACTGTATCTGCTTGTTTAACCAAATTGTTGTAGTAATTTATATTTTCATACAACTGTCTTGTGCTTTTAAAATTAGGTTCTAATATTAAGTCTGACTCAAAAGCATCTACTTTTGTCACTTCTACAAAAAAGCCTAAGGTACCTCCCAAGAGAGCCGCAACAGCTATTTTCAATAAGTTGCTTCTTAAGAATAGAAGGACACTAATTATTCCATGAAAAATACCTCTAAAAATACTCCCAATAAAATTGAAAATCTTTGAAAATCCTTTTCCTATGATTACAAATAAAGAGCCTAAATCTACTTCTTCTTCGTGGTTATTTTGATTTGTTGACATGGTTTTAATTTAGTTATAAAATCAATATTTATGTTGTTAAAAAAATGTGTTTTTTACCTATACCCTCTAAACGATGAAATCTTAACATTTATTATATTTGTGCTATATTTATGTTAAGTATTGTTTAAACAGGACAAATGTACTATTTTTCACCAGATAATAACGCATTATAATGATCTTGATTATTGAGTAAATTAAGCGCTTCAAGAACCGCTAAATCATTTTTTAATTTATACTTATAAACGCCTTCTTGATAATAGTACCGTTTTAATATTTCATCTTTTAAAACGTTCTTTAAAATATCTTTATTTTTGGAGATTTCAGCAATCTTATCCTCAAATAATTTTTGTTGAATGACCTCATATTCTTTCGAAATATTTTTTGATAACGATGCTTTATAGGCCGTTTCAAATAGTGATTCCTGTTTTGTAACAAAAGTAGTATCTGACTTTAAGTAAGTTACAAATTGTTTAAATACTAAATCTTCAAAATCAGCAGCAATTTCAGTTGCTATGGATGCATTGTTATAATAATAGTTGGTCGAGAAATTAAAGAGAGTTCTCGATTTCAACAACTTTTTAGTTGCTTCCGTTTTTTTGGTAGTTTTAATGAGTATGTCTGGCAAAATACCACCGCCATCATAAACAACTCTTCCATTAGTTGTTTTAAATTCATGAATTCCATTGTCAGAAAATTTAGGCACTTTCCCATCTTCTCTCCTATTGGCATAATCTAATTCTTGAATACATCTTCCACTTGGCGTATAATATTTGGAAATCGTCACTTTTAATTGGGTTCCATATGTAAGTTCTCTATAACGCTGCACCAATCCTTTTCCAAAAGAACGTTGCCCCATAATGACGGCCCTATCATAGTCTTGCAAAGAACCACTTACAATTTCTGAGGCGGATGCAGAATGTCCGTTTACCAAAACTACAATTGGAATGTCTAAATCTAAGGGTTCATTGTTAGTACTGTAGGTATTGCTCCACTTTTTTACTTTTGCTTTTGTGGTAACAATTTTTTTTCCTTTTGGTAAAAAAAAGTTAGCAATAGAAATCGCTTCTATCAGAGAACCTCCTGGGTTTGAACGCAGGTCGAAAATCAATTTTTTAACCCCTTCTTTTTGTAGCTTTTTAAAGGCTTTTTTCACCTCGGCAGCAGCTTTGTTATTAAAACGCGTTAAGACGATATAACCCGTTTCTTCATCTATCATTTTAGAAAACGGAACAGGATTTATTTCTATTTTATCTCTAATTATTTCTTTTTGAATACGTTTTCCTTGTCTTTCAATTTCAATTGAAAGTTTACTGTTTGGAGTTCCTTTTAAAAAAGTAGCAAGGAGTTCTTTTTCCATATTTGCTAGCAATTGACCTTCTACAGAAATGATAACATCACCTGCTTTCAAGCCTACTTTGTCTGCAGAGAACCCTTTATATACTTCATTGATCTCAATGCCTTTTTTGGAATAATATACAGAAACACCAACTCCTCCATAAGCACCTTCTCTACTAATTTTTGCATCTTCTACCTCTTGCTCATTATAGAAATTCGTATAGGGATCTAAATCTTTGAGGGTGTTTTTAATGGCTTTATTTGTTAATTCAGCAGGATTAATTTCATCAATATAAAATAGATTTAACTCCTTAAATAAAGTAGTATAAATTTCTATCTGTTTTGCAATTTCAAAAAAATTAGATTTAAATGAAAACGACAAAAAGAGGGTTCCTACCAAAAGAACCAGTAGCGTTTTTTTAAACCGTTTAAATTGTATCATTTTTTGATTTTTTTGTTTCGTTAACAAACAACGTTAACAGTTTTTCCATCTTTAAAAACAAGGCCTCATAGGTGCACTCTTCTTTACCAATATACGAAATCATGAAGACATAGGGTTCTTCTAAATTATCATACACAATTTGCTTCTGCAGACGATAGGTTTCTCGCATCAATCTCTTGATGCGGTTTCTATCAACGGCCAACTTGAAATTTCTTTTTGGAACAGAAACACCCACTTGAGCTGGAAAATTTGATGTATGATCAGTTTGTAAAAAAATCATTCTTAGAGGAAACGTTTTTACATAGTTTTTTTCGCAATAAAGTCGCTCTATTAACTTTTTACTTTTTAAACGTTCTTCTTTTCCTAATGTATTTTTCATTCTTACAAACTTAATAGAAAAGAACTAATTTTCTTCCTTTTACCTTCCCGAAATTTATATTTCTTTATTTAAACTTTTTGAGAAACGAAAAAAATGTATCGAGAACTTTTATTAACTTTACACAATAGAGATAATTAACACCACACTAAATGGAATTCAGAAGGAAATTCGGAAGAAGAAAGGAATCAAAACCCAAAAAAGGTCTTTTTTATATAGCGCTTTTAGCAATTGCACTACTTCTTTGGTTTAAGGCAGAAGACATTATGAAGTCGTTATTTTAAAATTGCGACACGCAATAACATAGAAAATTTTATAAGAATTACTTAGTTTTGCTAGTATGCAAATGGGAAAATTATCTATAAAAACACATTCCCTAGTGTGAAGACAATTACAAAAATCAGTTTACGATTGTGAAAACAGAAAAAATTATTTTAGGAATTGACCCGGGAACAACAATTATGGGTTTTGGATTGATAAAAGTGATTGGTAAAAAGATGGAATTTATTCAAATGAATGAATTAATGCTTAAAAAATACGATGACCATTATCTTAAATTAAAACTTATTTTTGAACGCACAATAGAATTAATTGACACGTATAATCCTGATGAAATTGCTATTGAAGCGCCATTTTTTGGAAAGAATGTTCAATCGATGTTAAAGTTGGGAAGAGCTCAGGGAGTCGCGATGGCTGCTGGTTTGTCTAGAGAAATTCCAATTACAGAATACTTACCAAAGAAAATAAAAATGGCAATAACTGGAAATGGGAATGCAAGTAAAGAACAAGTTGCAGCAATGTTAAAATCCCTATTAGATTTAAAAACCTTGCCAAAGAATTTAGATGCTACAGACGGTTTGGCAGCAGCAGTGTGTCATTTTTACAACTCAGGAAAAGTGGTGGGCGGAAAAAATTATACCGGTTGGGCAAGTTTTGTAAAACAAAATGAAAAAAGAGTAAAAAAATAAGACTCGAGTTTTACAAAAATTTTTGAGAACCAAAGTAACTGAAAACAGCAAACTAATCTTGCAAACTGAAAACTAATTTATGTCAGGAATCTATATTCACATCCCTTTCTGCAAACAAGCCTGTTTTTATTGCGACTTCCATTTTTCTACCTCTTTTAAAAAAAAAGAAGACATGATATTGTCTTTAATTAAAGAAATTGAACTCAGAAAAAACGAAGTACAAAATACCGTTTTGGAAACCATTTATTTTGGGGGAGGAACCCCATCCGTATTATCTGTTGATGAAATTCAATTATTAATTGACACTGTTTATAAGAACCACACTGTGGTTGAAAATCCTGAAATTACCCTAGAAGCAAATCCTGATGATTTGTCGCAAGAAAAAATAATTGAACTTTCTAAATCACCTATTAATAGACTAAGTATTGGAGTGCAATCTTTTTTTGAAAAAGATTTAAAATTAATGAATCGCGCCCATAATTCAAAAGAAGCTAAAGAATGTTTAGCTTTAGCAAAGCAATATTTTGATAATATTTCTGTAGATTTAATCTACGGAATTCCAGATTGCTCTAATCAGGAATGGGAAGAAAATATACAAACGGCACTAAGTTTTGGAATACCTCATATCTCTAGTTATGCATTAACGGTAGAACCAAAAACAGCCTTAGCCAGTTTCATCAAAAAAGGAATCATTAAAAACGTTGATGATGAAAAAGCCCAAGAGCAATTTCATATTTTAATTTCAATATTAGAAAAAGAAAACTTTGTACATTATGAAACATCTAATTTTGGTAAGAAAGGTTTTTTAAGCAGGAATAATACTGCGTATTGGTTAGGAAAACCCTATTTAGGTATTGGTCCTTCAGCACATTCTTTTAATGGAAAACAACGAAGTTGGAATGTAAGGAGCAATACAAAATACATAAAATCTATTCAAGACAATGTACTACCGATAGAAAGAGAAACCTTAACAAAAACTGATGGTTATAACGAATATATTATGACTGGTTTAAGAACCGTTTGGGGAGTTTCCTTTGCTAAAATAAGCACTAATTTTGGAGAAAAATATCTAAATTATTTAAAAAAACAGTCTGAAAAATATATCCAACAAGAATTATTGTATCTTGAAAACGGAATTTTAAAAACAACTCCAAAAGGAAAATTTTTATCAGACGGAATTGCATCTGATTTATTTATTCTGAATTAGTTTTGGGAGCTATTGAACTTGGTTTAACACTAAAAAGCTGCAGCAAAAATGAAAGCAACAATTGAATACAACTCTAGAAAAATAACCATCAATGTTTCTGAACCCATAGACATCTCAATTCCAATTGATATGGAAAAAGAAAAGATTAATGCATGGGGTATTGATGACCCAAAGATTTCAGTTGAAAAATTTGATGGCTACGAGGTAAGTGTTGCTAATGGTGCTGTTGTTAATTTTAATCGCATTCAATTCAATCCTCATTCTCATATTACACACACAGAATGTGTGGGACACATTACGAAGAAAGTACATTCTGTAAATCAAAATCTAAAGCACTACTTCTTTGTCTCAGAAGTGGTTACAGTTGCTCCAGAAAAAAAAGGAGACGACTTTATCATTTCAAAAAAGCAGTTAAAAACAGCCTTAAAAAACAAAAAAAGAGATGCAATTGTAATCAGAACTTTACCAAATCTATCTGATAAAAAAACGACAAGATACTTTAATACGAACCCTCCTTATTTATCAGAAGATGCCGCTTTGTACTTGGTTGAAAAAGGAATCAAACACTTATTAGTTGATCTCCCATCTGTTGATAAAGAAAAAGATGGAGGTAAATTGATTGTACATCATACTTTTTGGAATACAAAAGGAACTCTTCGAATGGATGCAACGATTACTGAATTTATATTTGTTCCAAATACGGTTGAAGATGGGGAATATCTATTAAATTTAATGATTGCGCCTTTCGAAAATGATGCAACTCCTAGTAAACCTATTTTGTACAAAATAATAAAATGAAATAGAAAACCATGCACATTGAAGAATTTAGGGATTTTTGTATTGCAAAAAAAGGAGTGACAGCACATTTTCCTTTTGATGAAGTAACGCTTGTTTTTAAAGTGATGAATAAAATATTTACGCTCACAGGCTTAACCAATTGGGAAAAAGGTGAGGCGAAAATTAACTTAAAATGTGCTCCAGAAAAAGCAGCAACATTGCGTGATGAATATGAAGGTATCGCTCCTGGTTGGCACATGAACAAAAGACTTTGGAATACCATTACACTTAATTCTAGTGATGTTTCTGATGACTTGGCAAGAGAACTTATCAATCATTCGTATGAGCTGGTTGTAAATGGATTGACAAAAAAACTTCAGACTGAATTAGAGAATTTGTAATATGAAAAAAGAAGTTATCAGAAAAACATACAAACAAAAGCGCAGAGAACTATCTGAAAATCAGCGAAGAAATTTTCAAGAAAACATCTACCAACAAATTTATAATTTAGATATTTCTAAGGTTAAAAACGTGCATTTATTCCTGTCATTAACCAAGTTTAATGAAATAGATACGAAACCTATTATTGCTTTTTTCAGAAATAAAAAAAAGAAAATAGTAGTCAGTAAATGCAACTTTGAAAACAACTCACTTTCTCATTTTTATTTAGAAGGAAATACGCTTTTAGAATTGAATAAATTCGGCGTTCCTGAACCTGTAAATGCAGAACAAGTTTCTGAAGATGAACTCGATATTATTTTTGTACCGATGTATGTTTCTGATAAAAAAAATTACAGAGTTGGTTACGGAAAAGGTTTTTATGATCGTTTTTTATCCAATTGTAAAAAAGAAGCAAAATTTATAGGTTTAAACTTTTTCAAACCCATCGATCAGATTGAAGATGTCAATGAATTTGATATTGCATTACACCAAGTAATCTATCCCAAATAAACTTTAAATCACTTTTTATCTTTTATAAGTTTGCATGCGAGTAATTGGCATTATGATTAGATTTAAAACCTTAATATCAAGAAAATATTAATAAAAAATGATTGTACAAGGAAATATTGTTGACATACAAAATAAGCAAATTTTTAAAGGAGAAGTCGTGGTTGAAAATGGCAAGATTATAGAAATCAGAGCAGGAAGTCATGATCAAGAAAATTATATTTTACCAGGTTTTATAGATGCTCATATTCACATAGAAAGTGCGATGTTAGTCCCTTCTGAGTTTGCAAAAATAGCAGTAATTCATGGCACCGTGGCGACCGTCTCTGATCCACACGAAATTGCAAATGTTTTGGGTGTAAAAGGAGTTGATTTTATGATTGAAAACGGAAAGAAAGTGCCTTTGAAATTTAATTTTGGTGCACCGAGTTGTGTCCCTGCAACTTCTTTTGAAAATACAGGAGCAAATATTGATGCTGAGGATATAAAAAAAATGATGAAAAATCCTGATATCAAATATTTAGCCGAAATGATGAATTATCCTGGTGTTTTATTTGACGACCCCGAAGTACTTCAAAAGATTCAGCACGCAAAAAAGAACAAGAAACCTATTGATGGGCATGCACCAGGTTTAAGAGGAGAAGAGCTCTCTAAATATATTTCCGCAGGAATTTCTACAGATCATGAATGCTTTTCTTATGAGGAAGCTTTGGAAAAATTACAGAAAGGAATGAAAGTAATTATTCGTGAAGGAAGTGCCGCAAAAAACTTTGAAGCTTTAATTGATTTGTTACCAGAACATTTTAACAACATGATGTTTTGTTCTGATGACAAACATCCAGACGATTTATTATTAGGTCATATAAATCAATTGTGTGAACGTGCAGTTGCAAAAGGAATTGATGTTTTTAAAGTCTTACAAGCAGCTTGTATTAATCCGGTAAAACATTATGATTTAGACGTTGGACTATTACAAAAAGAAGATGCTGCAGATTTTATTTTAGTTGATAATTTAAAGGATTTTAATGTTTTAGAAACCTATATAAATGGGGAATTAGTTGCTAAAAACGGGCATTCTTTTATAAAATCTGTTCCTTTTGAAGTTTTGAATAATTTCAATACTGACCCCAAGGAAGTAGGTGATTTTGAGTTTCAATCTGCATCAGAAAAAATGAGAGTAATCGAAGTTTTAGATGGTGAATTAGTAACCAATCAAATTGAAGTCGATTCTTTAATTATTGATGGAAATTTAGTTTCTAATCTAGCAACTGACGTTTTAAAAATGACGGTAATAAATCGTTACAAAAACTCAAAACCTGCGATTGCTTTTATCAAAAATTTTGGATTAAAAGAAGGTGCAATTGCAAGTTCCGTCGGTCATGATTCTCATAATATTATTGCTGTAGGTGTTTCTGACGAAGCTATTTGCAAGGCCGCAAATCTAATTATTGAAAATCGTGGAGGAATTTGTGCCGTAAGTTCAACCGAAGAAAAGATCGTTTCATTGCCTGTTGCAGGAATTATGTCTGATAAATCTGCTGAGGAAATTGGAAAGTCCTATGCTGAATTAGATAGAATGGCAAAAAAAATGGGAAGTAAATTACGGGCTCCTTATATGAGTTTATCGTTTATGGCATTGTTAGTCATCCCTTCTTTAAAGTTATCTGACAAAGGATTATTTGATGGAAATTCATTTAAATTTACCTCGTTGGAGGTTACATAAAACGCTGCTTACCCTGATAAATACGGGCTGTAAATTACTGGATATCTTTTAGTAATAGTTGCACCGATTTATGTCCGTTCCATTCGTTTTCATCTAGCGTATAAACAATGTCAAAATCATTTTTAACGAGCCCTATTTTATCCCCTAAATTAAAGCCAATCGCATTGTAAGTTTTTTGATTATCCCCTTGAAAAACATTCAATTTTAAATGTGTTTTATCTGCACCTACCTGTTTCCCATATCCATTATCTCTCACGCAGGTAGAGGTGAAAGTAGGTTTCATATTTAGAGGGCCAAAGGGTGCCATTTGTTGAATAATTCTAAAAAACTTAGGAGTAATTTCAGAAAGCTCAATTGCTGCATCTATAGAAATTTCTGGAGTTAATAATTTTTTATCAATTGTTTTTTCTACAATTTCTTCAAATTTATTTTTAAAATTGAGATAATTTTCTGGCAATAATGTCAAACCTGCAGCATATTTATGTCCGCCAAATTGTTCAATAAATTCTTCACATTCTTGCAACGCATTATAGACATCAAATCCTTTGACAGATCGAGCAGATGCGGCTAATTTATCACCACTTTTTGTAAAAACTAATGTGGGTCTGTAATATTTTTCTATCAACCTAGAAGCAACAATACCAATGACTCCTTTGTGCCAATCTTCTTGATAAACAACCGTTGAAAAACCTTGCTCCTCCTCGTTATCTATAATTTGAATTAAAGCCTGGTCTGTAATTTTTTTATCTAATTCTTTTCTGTCTGCATTGAATATTTCTATAGAAGCTGCAAATTCAACTGCAGCATCAAAATCCATTTCTGTTAACAATTCAACTGCATAATTTCCATGTTTTATTCTCCCAGCGGCATTTATTCTTGGCGCAATAATAAAAACAACATCGGTAATGGTGAGTACTGTTTTTTTTGTTTGATGAAGGAGGCCTTTAATTCCGTTTCTTGGATTTTGATTTATGACTTGTAGACCATAATAAGCCAATACCCTATTTTCTCCATTCATGGGTACAATATCTGCAGCAATTGCTGTGGCAACTAAATCTAGATAGGGAACAAAATCGTGAATGGTTTGGTTTCTAGAAACACCCAGAGCCTGTATCAGTTTAAACCCAACTCCACAACCACATAATTCATCAAACGGATAAGTGCAATCCGCTCTTTTTGCGTTTAAAACGGCAACTGCTTTTGGTAATTTTGAGCCTGGTTTATGATGGTCACAAATAATAAAATCGATGTTTTTTTGTGTAGCATATGCCACTTTATCAATTGCTTTTATACCACAATCTAAGGCAATAATTAAGGAAAAATCATTGTCTTTGGCAAAATCGATTCCCAAATAAGAAATCCCATAACCTTCTGCATATCTGTCTGGAATATAGGTCGCAATATTAGGATAAATCGTTTTTAAATAAGAAAAAACTAAAGAAACAGCCGTTGTCCCATCCACATCATAATCTCCATAGATTAAAATATTTTCGTTCGCAACAATTGCCGTTTCAATTCTTGCAACAGCCACCTCCATATCTTTCATTAAAAAAGGATCATGAATCTGATCTAAATTTGGACGAAAATAGTTTTTAGCCTCAGCAAATGTTTCAATATTTCTTTGACAAAGAATCGATGCTATTGTAGTATCAACCTGAAGTTCTTTGGCTAATTTTTCTACTTTTTCTTTTTCGGATTGTGACTTTAACGTCCATCTCATAGCGGTTTATTTTTTATTTCTCATGTAGAAATATCGCTGTTTCTATCGCTGCGAATTGACGAAACATTTCCATTACTCCACAGTATTTTGTAACGGATAAATTCACTGCTTTTTGGATTTTATCTTCTTTTAAATTAGGTCCTGTAAAATGATAATCAACCTTCACTTTGTGGTAAAATTTTGGATGTTCTTCGGTTAACTCACCTGTTGCCTCAATTTTAAAATCCGTTATTTGTACACGCATTTTTTCTAATAAAGAAATCACATCTAACCCTGAACAACCCGCCAAAGAAGATAACATTAACGCTTTAGGTCTATAGCCTTTTCCTGCCCCTCCGTTTTCTTCCCCTGCATCCATGTCAAGAGAAAGTCCACTTGGATTGTCAGATTCAAATTGCATGTTTTCTCTCCAAACGGTAGTTACTAAGTTTTTTGTCATATTTGATTGTTTGTTTTGTTTTATTTTGTTTTATTAAATTGAAATAGTAAATTGTGCGTTCTTATTCTACAAAAATAAGGAGAAGACATTTAAAGTGACCCCTAAAAATAAATAAATCTTGTCAATAAAAAATAAAATTTCAGTACTCTTTTTATTAGTATTGTGTTTAGAGTTATTTTCTCAAACTGGAGGCCCTCCTGTTTTAAACGCAACTGATGATCAAGTATTTTGTCCGGGAAGTGCAATTAAAATTGCGCCTAGTTTTACTATTACACCAAGCCCAGGTGATCCTGGAATTGTCTCTTTTTCGATTCAGATTTCGTCTGGATATCAACTAAATTTTGACCTGTTAGATATAGATACGACACCCTATCCAAGCATAGATACAGCTGACTGGAGTCCTTCAGAAGGTAAATTAACCTTAACAACACCTGTTGGTGTACCATTTCTTTCATATCCAGAACTACAAAGTGCGGTAAGAGAGGTCATTTTCTCGACAACAGCAACAACAATTACGAATGAAAAAAAATTCTCATTGACCTTTGGGGATGCTAATTATTTACCTAAAACGGATCATTTTTATCAATATATTAAATCTACAGGGATTACTTGGGATGCTGCAAGAACTGAAGCAGCAACCCGAACGTATTATGGTAGAACGGGTTATTTAGCGACGCTATTATCTCAAGAAGAAGCAGATTTTGCAGGAAAGCAAGCGGCTGGAGCGGGTTGGATTGGAGGTTCTGATGCAGGCACACCCGATGTTTGGAAATGGGTAACTGGACCAGAAGCTGGAACCATTTTTTGGCGAGGAAGAGCAGATGGTTTTTCTCCTGATAATGGTTTTGCGTTTTGGAATAATAAAAACGGTTCTAACGAACCTAATAATTTTAACAATAGTAATGAAGATTATGTACACATTACAGCTCCTAACGTTGGAACTGAAGGTTCTTGGAATGATTTAACAAACACAGGTGATGCTGCTGGAGATTATCAACCAAAAGGATATATCGTGGAATTTGGAACTCCTGGTGATCCTACCTTAGATATTGTTGCAGCCACTCGTATTTATTTAACGCCAAATCCTACAATAGCAACTTTAATCAATCCCATTTGTTCAGGGGAAAATGCAATTTTTACTATAAGAGGTATGGCTAACTCCACTGTCAGCTATACAACTGACAATGGACTAACAACCCAAACGGAAACTTTAGATGGTTCAGGTCAAGGAACAGCAACTGTCTTAGGTGCTATGGCAAATACAACGATTAGACTAACGAGTATCGATAACGGTAGTTGTACATCTCCATTAACAAATTCCGCTACGGTAACCATAAATCCAACTCCAGCAATTACCTCATTAACTTCTAACGGCGCTGTCTGCATCGGTACAGATGCAATTTTCACAATAAGAGGTACGGCTAACGCCACTGTCAGCTATACTACTGATGGAGGACTAACAAACCCAACCGTAATCTTAGATGCTACAGGAAGAAATATCATAACTATTTCAGGAATCTTAGGGAATACTTCTATCAAACTAAATAACATTAATGGAAGTAGTTGCTCATCAATATTAACAAATTCAACCACGGTAACAATATCCCCAAGTCCAGCAATTACATCATTAACTTCTAACGATCCCATTTGTTCAGAAACGGATGCAATTTTTACAATTACCGGAACGGCTAATAACACTGTCAGTTATACGACTGACAATGGACTAACAAACCAAACAGTAATCTTAGATGGTTCAGGTCAAGGAACAGCAACTGTATCAGGAGCCATGGTAGATACTACAATTAAACTAACGAGTATCAATAACAATGGTTGCATCTCTTCATTAACAAATTCAGCCACGGTAAACATAAATCCAAATCCAGCAATTACATCATTAACTTCTAACAGCCCTGTATGTGTCGGTGCAGATGCAATTTTTACAATAAACGGTTCGGCGAATGCCACTGTAAACTATACCACTGATGGTGGTATAACAAATCCAACACTAATCTTAAATGCTACAGGAGAAAATACTGTAACCATTTCAGGGGTTACAATGGGTAATACTACGATCAAACTAAATAGCATCAATAATAGCAATTGCTCATCTATATTAACAAATACAGAAATAATAAGGATCACTCCAGATCCAGCAATTACCTCATTAACTTCTAACAATCCAATTTGTTCAGGAACGGATGCAGTTTTCACAATTAACGGTACTGCTAACGCGACTGTCAGCTATACAACTGGTGGTGGAGCAACAAACCAAACAGTAATTTTAGATGGTTCAGGAGAGGGGACAGTAACTGTCGCAACTCCCATCAACGATACAACTATCCAACTAGGGAGTATTAATGTGGGGAGTTGTTCAACAGTAGTAACAAATACCACTATGGTTACCTTTACCACTACTCCTGATTTTGATCTTGCTCAGAACACTTATATTTTGTGTAAAGATGTGGGCACGATTACGCTAAAGACTTTAAATCCTCTCGAGAATAATTATACCTATGAATGGAAGAAAGACGGAACAACTCTTTCGAGTGTTTTAGATTCTATTGTCACAAATAGTTCAGGAAACTATACAGTAAAAGCATTTTCTATAACAGGGTCCGGGTGTGAGTCCTCAGAAAAAAGTATTGAAGTTATAGGCTCAGAAGAAGCAACCATTACAAATAATAATGTAATTATTGTTGATGATTCTAATAATAACTCCCTACAAATCCTCACTTCAAATATAGGAATTGGCGATTATGAATTTATTTTAGATGATGTATCTGGTAGCTATACTGATAGTTCCTTTTTTGAAAATATAGCAACAGGAATGCATACTTTATATGCTAGAGATAAAAATGGATGCGGAGGAATTGCTACTTATGAATTTTTTGTTTTGGCCTATCCAAAGTTTTTTACACCAAACGGTGATGGAAAAAATGATATTTGGAAAATTGAAGGGGCTGATGACGGCTCTTTTACCGTTGCAGATATTTCAATTTACAATCGGTTCGGTGTGTTATTATTTCAATCTGATTCTTCTAATTTAGGATGGGATGGACTATCTCAAGGGAAAATATTGCCTTCAAATACGTATTGGTTTAAAGTGATTCTAAACGGTATTAATGGTCGAAAAATTGAGAAAACAGGCCGTGTTAGTCTCATGAGAAAATAACTCTTGGCTTTTTTTTGATACGCTACTATCTTAGGAAAGACGAGTTAGAAATAAGTGCCCTTCAATTATTTCAAAATGATGTGAACCCTTTTTTGTAATTCTAGAATTACATTTCTCTCAAACCACGGGTTTTTAGTTAACCAAAAACGATTTCTTGGAGAGGGATGAGGCATCACAAAATACTTGGGTAAATATTCCGGGTAATTATCTACAGTTTCAGTGAGTGTTCTTTTTGCTTTATCTTTTAAATAATAGTTCTGTGCATACATTCCTATTAAAATAATCAATTCTAAATTTGGCATTAACTCAAATAATTGTTGATGCCATTGTGGAGCGCATTCTTTTCTTGGAGGTTTATCCCCACTTTTTCCTTTTCCAGGATAACAAAATCCCATGGGAACAATTGCGAATTTTTCTACATTGTAAAAATCTTCATCAGAAACATTAAGCCATTTTCTTAATTGTTTCCCACTTGCATCATCCCAAGGAATTCCAGATTTATGCACCTTTGTTCCAGGAGCTTGACCAATAATTACAATTTTAGAATCTTTATGACCTGCAACAACAGGATTTGGCCCCAAATCTAAATGAGCTGAGCAAATGGTACATTGTTTTATTTCTGATAAAAGATTTTGCATTCTTTAAAAGTAATCATTCTTCTTATTCCAATCAAGAAACGAGGAGGAATCTCATTTTACATCCATAAATGTGAGGTTTTTAAATTGCTAAAAAGCTCATTTAAAATGACATTCTAACTTTTTAAGACCAAGGCATCTCCTTCAAAAGACAAAGTTTCAAAACCCGTTTTCATAAAATTACGAATATTTTGATGAGAAGAACCCTTTTCATCTTCTAAAACATTTTTATAATGTTCGCCAAAACAAAATAATGTTTCTTGTTTTGTTAGTTTTTGTTTTTTTGCAAATGCAAATAATTTACAAGAACCAGCGTTTTCGCCTGCATTGTTTTTTATATCTCCATTTGTAAAAGTGGTTGGAGTAAAATTGAAATTATCATCGATTACCTGCATTGTTTCTGCAAAAGTAATTTCTGTTGGGTTTACTTTTAGTTTTGTTTTGAATTGTTGGATGATCATAATTTGAGGTAACAGGTTTAATTTTTTTATGTACTATTATTTTGAGGTCTTCCCTTCCACAATCACAACAATTTCTCCTTTTGGAGGTTTGTTTGTATAATGTGCTAACACTTCAGTAGTAGTTCCTCTAATGGTTTCTTCAAACATTTTAGTCAATTCTCTTGAGACAGAAACCTGTCTTTCTGCTCCAAAATATGCTACAAAATGCCCTAAAGTTTTTACTAATTTATGAGGTGATTCATAAAAAATCATTGTTCTTGTTTCTGCTGCTAATAATAAAAAACGTGTTTGCCTTCCTTTTTTTACAGGTAAAAAACCTTCAAAGATAAACTTATCGTTTGGCAAACCAGAATTTACCAAAGCTGGCACAAAAGCCGTTGCGCCCGGCAAACAATCTACTTCAATGTTATTTTCTACACAAGCTCTTGTGAGTAAAAAACCAGGATCTGAAATTGCAGGCGTTCCAGCATCTGAAATTAAGGCGCAGGTTTCTCCGTTTTGTATTCTTTGTACAATTCCTTTTACAGATTTATGTTCATTATGCATATGGTGAGAGTGCATTTGTGTTGCTATCTCAAAATGCTTTAAAAGTTTACCACTTGTACGCGTGTCTTCTGCAAGAATAAAATCGACTTCTTTTAAAACACGAATGGCTCTAAAAGTGATGTCTTCTAGATTACCAATGGGTGTTGGTACTAAATATAATTTACTCATCTAATGAATTTTTCTTGAATATGAATTACATCCATGAATACAAATTTACAAAGAATTGTACGGATTCTGCGTTACCGATTGAAGCATTTGTTTGCGCTCTTTTTTGTTTTAAAAAAAGCGAGTGCGAAAAGCGGGACATTTCTATTTAGAAATGAACGCCCAAAAAGTTATAATTCAAACGAAATTGTTTAATTTTGCGGATTAGATTCTGAAATAAATTCAGGATAACAATTTTAGGAATTCCGCTTTGCGGAAGCAAATTTTCAAGAGAAATGTACAGAAGTCATTCTTGTGGCGAGTTAAGAGCATCGCATGCAAATACAGAAGTAACCTTGTCGGGTTGGGTTCAAAAATCGCGTAATAAAGGTTTTATGGTTTGGGTAGATTTACGTGATCGATACGGAATTACGCAATTAATTTTTGATGAAGAACGCACGCCAAAAGCAATGATAGAAAAAGCAAAATCTTTGGGAAGAGAATTTGTGATACAAATTACAGGAACTGTAATTGACCGTGAATCTAAGAATTCTAAAATGCCTACTGGAGCTATAGAAGTATTGGTTTCTAAACTAGAAATTTTAAATGCATCCATTACTCCTCCTTTTACAATTGAAGATGAAACAGATGGTGGCGAAGACATTCGAATGAAATACAGGTATTTAGATATTCGAAGAAACCCTGTAAAAGACAGTTTAATTTTCCGTCATAAAGTTTCGATGGAAGTTCGTAAATACTTGTCTGACCAAGAATTTATAGAAGTTGAAACTCCGTATTTAATAAAATCTACACCAGAAGGAGCAAGAGACTTTGTGGTGCCTTCTCGAATGAATGAAGGGCAGTTTTATGCGTTACCACAATCGCCTCAAACATTCAAACAACTGTTGATGGTTGGTGGAATGGATAAATATTTTCAGATTGTTAAATGTTTTAGAGACGAAGACTTACGAGCAGACAGACAACCAGAATTTACACAAATTGATTGTGAAATGGCATTTGTAGAGCAAGAAGATATTTTAACTATTTTTGAGGGATTGACGCGTCACTTATTAAAAGAAGTGAATCATGTTGAAGTAGATAAATTTCCAAGAATGTTATATGACGATGCCATGCGTTTGTATGGAAATGACAAACCAGATATTCGTTTTGGAATGGAATTTGGCGATTTAAATGCAGTTACACAGCATAAAGATTTTGGTGTTTTTAATAGCGCTGAATTGGTCGTTGGTATAGCAGTTCCTGGAGGGAATAAGCACACAAGAAAAGAGATTGATACTCTTATAAAATGGGTGAAGCGTCCACAAATTGGTGCTTTGGGAATGATTTATTGTCGTGTTAACGAAGATGGAACATTTAAATCTTCTGTAGATAAATTTTATGACCAGGAAGATTTAGCAAAATGGGCAGCAGAAACTGGCGCAAAAAAAGGTGATTTAATCTGTGTTTTATCTGGTGACACCAATAAAGTAAGAGCACAATTGTCTGCTTTAAGAATGGAATTTGCTGAACGTTTAGGATTGCGTGATCCAAAAGTATTTGCACCTCTTTGGGTAATCGATTTTCCTTTATTAGAGTTAGATGAAGAAACGGGTCATTATCACGCAATGCATCATCCTTTTACTTCTCCGAAACCAGGACAAATGGAATTGTTAGATACAGATCCAGGAGCTGTAAAAGCAAATGCATACGATTTAGTTTTAAACGGAAATGAAATTGGTGGAGGTTCTATACGTATTCACGACAAACAAATGCAAGCAACCATGTTGCGTCATTTAGGTTTTTCTGAAGCTAATGCCAAAGCACAATTTGGTTTCTTAATGGATGCGTTTGAATATGGTGCGCCACCTCATGGTGGTTTGGCTTTTGGTTTGGATCGATTGGTTGCAATTTTAGGCGGACAAGAAACCATTAGAGATTTTATTGCGTTCCCAAAAAATAATTCCGGAAGAGATGTGATGATTGATGCGCCTGCTTTTATAGCTGACGAACAACTGAAAGAATTGGGTTTAAAACTAGATGCTTAAGCATCTCAAATTAATAATTGAATCTTGTTCTAAATTTAGAACAAGATTTTTTAATTACTTTTAAGACTTAAAGATAAGTGTAAAAAAAGGTTTTAAAGATCAGTATGCACTCAACAAAACATATCTATAGAAAAATATTAATTTGGAGATATAAACATATTTCTGAAAGACAATTTGTATACATTTTAAGCGTTTTAGTAGGGTTTTTAGCTGGTTTGGGTACCTATATCTTAAAAGAACTTACCTATTTAATTAAAGAAGGTTTGGCAGGGAATTTAATAAAGGAGTATCAGTATACCCTCTATTTTATTTTCCCCATCATAGGATTTTTTTTAGTCTATTACATTAAGAAATTAGTGATTAAAAAAGAAATTGGTCATGGAATTTCTACAACGCTACATGCAATTTCCAGAAGAAATGGAATCATCAAACGATATAAAATTTTCGCCTCTTTACTAACAGCGCCGATTACCGTTGGTTTTGGAGGCTCTGCCGGATTACAAGGACCTGCAGTGAGTACTGGAGCTGCTTTGGGTTCTAATATTGCGCAGTTGTTTCATATGAATTCTAAAACCAGAATGTTGCTGATTGGTTGTGCAACTGCTGGAGCAATGTCTTCCATGTTTCAAGCGCCAATTGCTGCCATTATTTTTGCCGTAGAAATTTTTAGTTTAGACTTAGCTTTTGCTTCTTTAATTCCCTTACTACTCGCGTCCGTTTCTGCCGTAATTTCTTCTTACTTTTTTACAGGAACCGATGTTTTATTTGGGTTTAAATTGGTCGACGTTTTTGAAGTAAAAGACATCCCTTTTTATATTGCGTTGGCTCTTTTAACTGGAGTTGCTTCTGTCTATTTTTCTAAAATGTATTTTGGAATTACTCGTTTTTTTGAACGTTTTCAAAGTCCTCTTAAAAGATTGATTATTGGAGGAATTGCCATCGGAATTATGCTCTATTTAATTCCGCCTTTGTATGGTGAAGGTTATGGATTAATCAATAATTTATTACAAGGAAATACAGCAGAAACATTAAAAGATATTCCTTATAACATCGAATTACAAAATGTATATGTAGTGGTTTTAATGTTGTTATTAATTGGCATTTTTAAAGCAATTGCAATGACAACAACTTTTGCTGCAGGTGGCGTTGGAGGTATCTTTATTCCAACTCTTTTTATGGGAAGTGCTCTTGGAAATTCCATCGCTAAAGTAATCAATCACTTGGGGTTTTCTGTCTCTGAATCTAATTTTACCTTGATTGGTATGACCGGCTTAATGGCAGGCGTATTACACGCTCCCTTAACAGCTATTTTCTTAATTGCAGAAATTACAGGTGGCTATGAATTATTTGTTCCACTAATGTTAGTGTCTGCAATTTCATATGCCTTTACAAAGTATTTTATTTCAAACTCAATTTATACTGTTGAACTGGCAAAAAAAGGACAATTGATTACGCACAATAAAGACAAAAACGTATTAATGTTAATGCGTATTGACAAATTAATTGAGACTAATTTTAAACCTGTAAAACCAGAAATGACATTAGGGGAAATGTTAAAACAATCGGTATCAAAATCAAAAAGGAATATTTTTCCTGTTTTAAATGATGAGAAAAGGTTTTTAGGAAATGTTTTATTAGATGATATCAGACACATGATGTTTGACCAAAAGTATTATGAATCTACCAAAGTTGCTGATGTAATGAAATCTGCGGCAGAAATAATTTTTCATGAGGATTCTGTAGAGGAAGTGATGCAAAAATTTAAGCAAAGTGGTGCTTGGAATTTACCCGTAGTAAAAGAAGGCGTTTATTTAGGTTTTATTTCTAAATCTAAATTATTGACAGTTTATAGAAACAAATTAGTAGAGGTTACCTCTTAAAAAAGAAAAAATGAGAACAAATAGTTTTACTCTAAAAATGAGTAAGAATTCTGACCGTGATTTAGAAACCATTCTTGAAGAAAAAAACAAATACACAAAAGAAGCGATACAAGCCGTAATTTGGGAGCTAGAAAACAGGAATTTAAGAGAAAAAACAGTAATTCTTGAGGAAGAGGTTGCTGAAGAGATCACAAAAAACAATGAAAAATCCATTGAAGAAATACCACTCCCTAATTTGTATTCAAAAAAAACAATCCAAGGTTTTGCAATCTTCTTTTCAACAATTTTTGGTGCTTTTTTATTAATGCAAAATTTAAAAGAAATGAAAAAACCAAAAGCAAGAATTGAAGTTCTTTCTTTTGGAATTTTATTCACAATAGTATCGGTGACACTTTTAAATTACCTTCCAAAAACCTTGTTTACTCCGTTACTTTTCAATCTAACAGGTTACCTTATACTCATACATTTTTTTTGGAACAGAGATTTAGGCAAAGACCTAAAATATACAAAAAAGAATATTTGGAATCCTTTAAGATATGCCATACTAATTATAATGTTATTGGTCTTTTTGCAATTTTTACCCCAAATTTTGGGTGCATAAAAACGTTAAATAGCAGCTCAAATTATTGAAATTAATTTCATTTTGATGAAAACCAACTTTTAAAGACAGAACTTTTGTAATTTTACAGGATGAAATTAACATTAAAAATACTATTTATTCTCTTTTTTATTTGGATGACTATTGGATTGTTACTCATAAATACAGGACACGAAAAAGCACATATTGTAATGGGATTAGGGGTGTTTTACTTTTCGTTTTTATGTATGCCTTTATTTATTTATTATCGATATAGAGATGGAAAATATAAGAAATACATCTTAAATGATCAAAAACTAAGAGACGCTTTTAAACATCAAGCTAAAGATTAATATTGTTTCATAAGTTTCTAACATTCACCAAACCTTACTCCGGTATTTTGGTTTTTTATCAGTTAAAAAACAATAATACGAACCTATTATCTCTCTAAAAAAAAATCACTAATCAATATAATAACCGATAAAATTCCTTCGATTTTATTGAAGATTTTTTTAGGCATTTCCAATTCAAATCTTTGTATTTTTGCAATCTATGATCGACGAACGCGAAGTTACCTCTGAAAAAGCCGTATTAATTGGTATTATCTCTCAGCAACAAGATGAAACTCAATCTACAGAATATTTAGATGAATTAGAGTTTTTAACTTTGACTGCTGGTGGAGTTGCCGTAAAACGTTTTGTTCAAAAGATGGAAAGACCAAACCCTAAAACTTTTTTAGGTACAGGGAAATTAGAAGAAGTGAGAGATTATATAGCATCTAATGCTATTGGAACAGCTATTTTTGATGATGAACTATCACCAGCACAACTGCGTAATATTGAGAAAATTTTAGATTGTAAAATTTTAGATAGAACCAACCTTATCTTAGATATTTTTGCCCAAAGAGCGCAAACAAGTTCAGCAAAAACGCAAGTAGAATTAGCACAGTGTCAATATTTATTACCTCGTTTAACACGACTTTGGACACACCTAGACAAACAGAAGGGTGGAATAGGAATGCGTGGACCTGGGGAAACTGAAATAGAGACAGATCGACGGATCATTAATGATCGAATTGTACTTTTAAAGAAGAAGTTAAAAACCATTGATAAGCAAATGGCAGTGCAGCGAAAAAACCGTGGAAAAATGGTAAGAGTTGCTTTGGTTGGATACACCAATGTTGGTAAATCTACGTTAATGAATGTCATCAGTAAGAGTGCTGTTTTTGCAGAAAACAAACTTTTTGCAACTTTAGATACCACCGTTAGAAAAGTCGTTATTAAGAACATTCCGTTTTTATTGACAGACACCGTTGGTTTTATTAGAAAATTACCCACACAATTGGTAGAGTCTTTCAAATCTACCTTAGATGAAGTTCGTGAAGCTGATTTATTATTACATATTGTAGACATCTCTCATCCGAATTTTGAGGATCATATTGCATCTGTAAATTCCATTCTAGCAGATATAAAATGTGCAGACAAGCCGTCTTTAATGGTTTTTAATAAGATTGATGCCTATTCTCATGAAACTATCGATGAAGATGACATCATCACAGAAAGAGGAAAAAAACATTATACTTTACAAGATTGGGAAAAAACTTGGATGAATGATTATGAGGTACCATCTATCTTTATTTCTGCTTTAAACAAAGATAATTTGGAAAATTTCAAAGACAAATCTTATGAAGAAGTAAAGAAAATTCACATTCAACGTTTTCCTTATAATGACTTTTTATATTACGAATATAAAGAGGATGCGTAACAGAAAATTTGCACCTAAAAAAGGCATTAAAAGAGCTCTGCAAAAAAGGTCTAATCATTAAATTTATACTAAAAATTGAAACAAATCTGGCTTATCATTCAGGTAATCACCAAAGAAATTTCGGTCTTTCATTCTTTTGATTAAAGGTGCTAAATCTTTAGAAGATTTTAATTCCAAACCAACAACCGCAGCACCGTTAGCTCTGTTATTTTTTTTGGTATATTCAAAATGTGTAATGTCATCATTTGTCCCTAAAATTTCAGCTACAAATTCTTTTAAAGCCCCCGCTCTTTGAGGAAATTTTACAATGAAATAATGTTTCAAATTCGCATAGATTAAAGCACGTTCTTTAATTTCTGCAGTTCGAGTAATATCGTTATTACTTCCACTTACAATGCAAACAACATTTTTCCTTTTTATTTTATCCGCGAAAAAAGCTAATGCGGCAATACTTAAGGCACCAGCAGGTTCAACAACGATTGCATCTTTGTTATATAAATCTAAAATCGTCTGACAGATTTTTCCTTCAGGAACTGTTATCATTTCCGTTAAATTTTGCAAACAAATAGCAAAGTTTAGAGTCCCTACTTTTTTTACTGCAGCACCATCAACAAATGAATCAACTTTTTTTAACGCTGTAACCCTTTTATTTCTGATAGATGTTTGCATAGAAGGTGCTCCTTCTGGTTCTACTCCTATGATTTTTGTTTCTGGAGAGAGGTCTTTAAAAATTGATGACAATCCTGCTGACAATCCTCCACCTCCAACAGGGACAAAAACATAATCTATTTTCTCTTTCGTTTGATTTAAAATCTCTAACCCAACTGTTGCTTGCCCTTCAATTACTTTTTCATCATTAAAAGGATGAATAAACGTTTTATTTTTTGAATCACATGCTTGTTTTGCGGCATTAAAAGCGTCATCAAAAGTATCACCTTCAAGAACTACTTCAATAAAATCTTCCCCAAACATTTTTACTTGGTTAATTTTCTGATTTGGTGTTGGAGATGGCATAAAAATAGTGCCTTTTGTTTGTAGTAATTTACATGACAATGCAACCCCTTGCGCATGATTTCCTGCGCTTGCACATACAATTCCTCGCTTTTTTTCATCATCCGTTAGTGAAGACATTTTATTATATGCTCCTCTAATTTTATAAGAACGAACCACTTGCAAATCTTCTCTTTTAAACAGAATCGTTGCTTCATACTCTTTTGACAAATTGAAGTTTTTACTTAATGGCGTTTCAATAGCAACCCCTGTTAAATTTTTAGAAGCCACTTCTACGTTTTCTACACTCGGAAAATAGTTTTGTTTTGCTTGCATCATTCTCTAATATACAAAAGACCCTTCAGTTTATATAAACTGAAGGGTCTAAAAAATTTAATTTATTTTTTATTTATGCAGTTTTTACTACTTTCATTGCACCCATAGAAGCTCTTAATCTTTCTCCTACTTTTTCAACTGGATGATTTCTAATAATCGCATTAATACGAATTAACTCTTGGTTATCAACTCCATTTTCTGAGTTAAATGGTTTTCCAATAAGATCCGTTTTTACATTTTTCATGAAATCTGTCAATAAAGGCTTACACGCATGATCAAATAAATAACAACCATATTCAGCAGTATCAGAAATTACACGGTTCATCTCAGCCAACTTCATTCTTGCAATTGTATTTGCAATTAATGGCGTTTCGTGTAAAGACTCATAATAAGCAGAGGCATCTATAATACCAGAATCTGTCATTGCTTCAAAAGCTAATTCTACACCAGCTCTTACAAAAGCAACCAATAAAGTTCCATGATCAAAATATTCTTGTTCAGAAATTTCTTGATCAGTAACTTGTTGCTTTTCAAAAGCAGTTTCTCCAGTTGCAGCTCTCCAAGTTAATAAGTTTTTATCATCATTTGCCCAATCTTCCATCATTGTTTTAGAAAAATGACCTGTCATAATATCATCCATATGTTTTTGAAACAAAGGACGCATAATGTCTTTCAATTCTTCAGAAATTTCAAATGCTTTTACTTTTGCAGGGTTAGACAATCTGTCCATCATATTCGTGATTCCTCCATGCTTTAAAGCTTCCGTTACAGTTTCCCAACCGTATTGTATCAATTTTGCAGCATACTCTGGGGCAATTCCTTCTGCCACCATTTTATCAAAAGATAAAATTGCTCCTGTTTGTAACAAACCACATAAAATAGTTTGCTCTCCCATTAAATCTGACTTTACCTCAGCAACAAACGAAGACTCCAATACGCCTGCTCTATGACCACCTGTTGCAACTGCATATGCTTTTGCTTGTGCCCAACCTTTTCCTTGTGGATCATTTTCTGGGTGAACCGCTGTTAATGTTGGTACTCCAAACCCTCTTTTATATTCTTCTCTAACTTCTGAACCTGGACACTTTGGTGCCACCATAATTACGGTTAGATCTTCACGAATTTGCATTCCTTCTTCAACAATATTAAAACCATGAGAATACGATAACGTTGCGCCTTTTTTCATTAGAGGCATTACCGTTTTTACAACATTTGTGTGTTGCTTATCTGGCGTTAAATTAATTACTAAATCTGCAGTAGGTAATAATTCTTCATAAGTTCCAACAACAAACCCGTTAGAAGTTGCATTCATAAAAGATGCTCTCTTTTGATCAATTGCACTCTGTCTTAATGTATAAGAAATGTCCAATCCAGAATCTCTCATATTTAATCCTTGATTCAATCCTTGAGCTCCACAACCTACAATAACAATTTTCTTACCTTTCAAAGCGTCTACTCCGTCTTCAAATTCTGAAGCGTCCATAAAACGACATTTTGCTAATTGTTCTAATTTTTCTCTTAATGTTAATGTGTTAAAATAATTTGACATTTTATTTGTTTTTGTTTGATGATTAGAACTTAGATTTAAAAAAAAGATGAGAGACGGCCTGTTTTCACTTTTGCCTTCTATAAGCTATTTTCTTAGGTCTTTGTTCTTTTTAATTATAGTATGTTTCTAACAATGTTGATATTTTCATTTCCTCTTTAGTAACAGCAATACGACCAGAACGGGTATATTGCATTATACCAAAAGCACTTAACTTTTGATGTAATTCTACTAATTCTGCTTTTTTTCCTGATTTTTCCAGCACAAAAAAGTCTTTATTTACAGTAACAATTCTGGCGTTACTTTCTTTGATGATATTTTGAATCTGACGTTCTTCAAATAACAGTTCAGATTTAATTTTAAACAAACCTGATATCTGATAAATTGTAGCTTCATCATCGTGATAATAAGCCTTAATTACCTCTACTTGCTTTTCTATCTGACCAATAATTTTCTTTACATTCTCTTCGCTCATATTTACAACAATTGTAAATTTAGCCACCCCATCAATTTCTGAAGGAGAAATGTTTAGACTTTCAATATTGATATGTCTTCTTTGGAAAATTGCTGATATTCTATTCAACAATCCAATATTGTTTTCAGTATAAACTGATATGGTATATAGGTTTCTTTCTGTACTCATATTATTCTAATCTTATCTCTGAAACACTCGCTCCTGAAGGAACCATTGGAAATACATTTCCTTCTTTTTCTACACAAACCTCTAGGAAATAGGCTTCTTTACTCGCCATCATTTCTGCTACAGCATCCGCCAATTCTTCCCGTTTTGTGACTTTTTTTGCTTTTATATAATACCCTTCTGCGATTGCAACAAAATTTGGATTTACCATTTCTGTGGATGCATACCGTTTCTCAAAAAACAACTGTTGCCATTGACGCACCATTCCTAGGAATTCGTTATTTAAAACCACTACTTTCACAGCTGCCTTTTGTTGAAAAATAGTCCCTAATTCTTGAATCGTCATTTGGTATCCTCCATCACCAGAAATAGAAACAACTTCACGCTCTGGAGCGGCCATTTTTGCACCAATTGCTGCTGGCAAACCAAAGCCCATAGTACCTAACCCTCCTGAAGTAATATTACTTTTTGTTTTGTTGAATTCTGCATATCTACAAGCAATCATTTGATGTTGACCCACATCGGTAACAATAGCTGCCTCGCCTTTACTCTGAATATTAATTTCTTTAATTACTTCACCCATTGTCAATCCTTCTTTGGTTGGGTGGATGTCGTTTTTAATTACTTTCTCATATTCAATTTCGTATAGATCTTTAAATTGCTGATGCCAATCTTCATGAGAGTTTTCATTAATCATTGGTAAAATAGCGCCTAACGTTACTTTTGCATCTCCTAAAACAGCAACATCTGTTTTTATATTCTTATCTATTTCTGCAGGGTCAATTTCAAAATGAATTACCTTCGCTTGCGTAGCATATTCATCTAATTTTCCAGTAACTCGGTCATCAAAGCGCATTCCAATTGCGATTAGAACATCACATTCGTTGGTTAATTTATTTGGTGCATAGTTACCATGCATTCCTAACATTCCAACATTTAATGGATGAGAAGTTGACAATGCTGAAGCGCCTAAAATTGTCCAACCAGCAGGAATTCCTGATTTTTCTACTAGCGCTTTAAATTGCGTTTCTGCTTCACTTAAAATAACGCCTTGTCCCCATATAATGAATGGCTTTTTAGCTTCATTTATTAATTTTGCAGCTGCTTCTAAAGAACCTTCTGCTGTTTTTGGAACAGGAATGTAACTCCTTACTTTTGTACATTTTTCATAAGAAAAATCGAAGGCTTCAAACTGGGCATCTTTTGTTATGTCTACTAAAACAGGACCTGGTCTTCCACTTCTTGCAATGTAAAATGCTTTTGCCAAAGCGGCTGGAATGTCAGCTGCTTTTGTAACTTGACAATTCCATTTGGTTACGGGCGTAGAAATACCAACAATATCGGTTTCTTGAAACGCATCACTTCCTAATAAATGTGAAGGAACCTGCCCCGTAATACACACCATTGGTGTCGAGTCTATCTGTGCATCTGCAATACCAGTAATTAAATTGGTTGCTCCTGGACCAGAAGTAGCAATTGCCACACCTACTTTTCCAGAAATTCTTGCAAACCCTTGTGCAGAATGCGTTGCGCCTTGTTCATGACGCGTTAAAACATGGTGAATTTTATCTTGATATTTATACAATTCATCATATACTGGCATGATTGCTCCACCAGGATATCCGTAAATTATTTTTACATCTTCTTCAATTAAACACCTAACAATTGCTTCACTACCAGAAATTCTTTCGGTAACTTTTGTTGCATTTTGATTGTTTTTTATGGTCTGTGTTTCCATATTTTCAATTAGATTATAGCGGTTAAAAAATAGATTTTAGACGATTCTCTTTTGCGCTCAATTTTATTTTTATTTAAAGAATAGTAAAAGAATTAAATTATAGCTTTCTTCTATGCGCTATCAACTTGTTTCTTATTACAAATCCGTAACACATCCTTTAGATGCTGATGCTACTGTTTTTGCATATTTATACAAAATTCCTTTTGTATGTTTCAGTGCTGGGGCAACCCATTGTGCTTTTCTTGCTGCGATTTCTTCATCTGAAAGTAACACATTAATTGAATTGTCTTCTGCACTAATTCTAATTTTATCACCTGTTTTTAGAATTCCTATTGCGCCTCCAGATTGTGCTTCTGGTGTAATATGACCCACTACAAAACCATGGGTTCCTCCAGAAAAACGTCCATCCGTAATTAATGCTACTGATTTTCCTAAACCTGCGCCCATAATTAAGGAAGTTGGTTTTAACATTTCTGGCATTCCTGGTCCTCCTTTTGGCCCCACATATCGAATGACGACAACATCTCCTCTTTCTACTTCTCCGTTTACAATCCCTGAATTTGCAGCTTGTTCTCCATCATATACGACCGCTTTTCCTTCAAAAAGCAAGCCTTCATTTCCAGAAATTTTTGCAACAGCTCCTTCTGTAGCTAAGTTTCCGTATATGATTTGAATATTTCCTGATGATTTTAAAGCTTTGTCTTTTGGATAAATTACATCTTGCTCGTCAAATTCCATTGGGGCAACACTTGCTAAATTTTCTGCTAATGTTTTCCCAGTGACTGTCATACAATCTCCATGTAAATATCCATTGTCTAATAAATATTTCATGATTGCAGGAGTTCCTCCAACGCCATGAACATCTTCCATTAAGTATTTTCCTGAGGGTTTTAAATCTGCAATTAGCGGCGTTCGATCACTTACTTTTTGAAAATCTTCTAAAGTAAATTCAATGTCTGCAGCATGTGCTATTGCTAAAAAGTGTAGCACAGCATTTGTAGAACCTCCCAATGCATTTACAATGGCAATTGCATTTTCTAAAGACTTTTTAGAAATAATATCTAACGGTTTTAAATCTAATTCTAATAAGTTTTTTATTGCCAAAGCAGTTCGTTCTGCTTCCGATAATTTATTCGGATTTTCTGCTGGGATTGAAGAGTTGTAAGGCAATGCAAAACCCATACATTCAATAGCAGAAGCCATTGTGTTTGCGGTATACATTCCTCCACAAGCTCCTGCTCCTGGAATGGCTCTTTTTATAATTTCTCTATATTCTTCTTCTTCTATTTCTCCTGCCATTTTCTGACCCAAAGCTTCAAAAGCAGAAACAATATTTAATTTTCTTCCTTTATAATTTCCTGATGCAATGGTTCCTCCATACATCATTATTGATGGACGATTTAAACGCAACATTGCAATCACGGCTCCTGGCATGTTTTTGTCACAACCAACCACAGAAACGAGCGCATCATAACTTTGCGCATTCATCACTGTTTCTATTGAATCTGCAATAATATCTCTTGACGCTAAGGAATAATTCATACCCGAAGTTCCCATAGAAATTCCGTCTGAAACTCCAATTGTATTGAATCCTAGACCCACTAAACCTGCAATTTTACTTTCAACTTTAACCTCTGCTGCTAAATTGTTTAAATGCATATTACATGGATTACCATCATAACCAGTACTTGCGATACCAACTTGCGCTTTTTGCATGTCTTCATCGTTTAATCCTACTGCATACAACATTGCTTGAGATGCTGGTTGGGATTCATCTTGTGTTAATCTTTTGCTGTGTTTATTTAATTCCATTTACTAATTTCTTCAATTCGTTGTCTAAATTACTATGTTTTTCTATTTTCTTTGCATAAAACTAAATCATATTCTTTAAATTCAGGTGTTAAAAAAATACATTAAATAACTGTATTTCAGTTATTTAACACTTTTTAATTATGACACTCAATGCTTGAAATAATTTCATAAAAAAACCTTCTTTTTTTATGAAGGTTAAATTCGAAATTAATTGAACGCAAATTTAAATAATCGTACTTTGTCCCATATGAATATTTGTAAAATTTAAATTACTATCTTCTTGGTTTGCAATATAGTCTGCAATAAAATCACCCACTTTAGCTGTAGAGGCTGCATACTGGTTTTTACCTTTTAAGTCTTGCGTAGTAATTCCTAAATCTAAGGATTTTTCAACGGCTCTTTGTATTGCATCTGCTTCATCATGCAACCCTAAGTATTCTAATAGCATTGCTGCTGATAAAATAGATGCCAAAGGATTGGCAATATCTTTTCCTTTTGCTTTGGGAAAAGAACCATGAATTGGCTCAAACAATGCGTTTTTTTCACCAATTGAACTGGAAGCAAGAATTCCAATAGATCCTCCGATTACGCAGGCTACATCTGAAATAATATCACCAAAAAGATTTTCAGATAAAATAACGTCAAACTGTTTTGGGTGTAAAACAATTTGCATTGCTGCATTGTCTACCAGCATAAAATCTAAGGCAACATCTTTATATTGTTTTCCAATTTTGGCAACGGTTTTTCTCCACAAACGAGAAGTTTCTAAAACATTCGCTTTATCAACCAACGTTACTTTTTTCTTTCTTTCCTGAGCTGCTTTAAAAGCTAAATGTGTTACTCTAGAAATTTCTTCAACCGTATAAGAACAAACATCAAAAGCAGATTTTTTATCTTTACTTACTTCTTTTTTTCCAAAATAAATTCCTGCACTTAGTTCTCTATAAATAGCGATATCTGTTTCAGCAATGATTTCTTTTTTAAGAGGCGCGTTTTTTATTAATTTAGGATAGGTTTTTATTGGGGTGATATTACAGAATAATTCCAACTCATTTCTTAAACGTAAAAGCCCTTGTTCGGGTCTTACTTTTAAGCTTGGATCATTGTCGTATTTTAATTCTCCAATTGCTCCGAATAAAATTGCATCCGCCTTTTTACAGATTTCAATAGTTTCTGCTGGCAAAGGATCACCAGTTTTTTCAATTGCACAAGCGCCCACTTGAGCTTCTTTGTATAAAAAAATATGGTCATATGTCTCAGCAATAGCATCTAACGCTTTTTTTGCTTGCGTAGTTACTTCTGGGCCAATACCATCTCCAGGAATTACTGCAATTGTATATTTCATGCTCTTTGTGTAATCGCTATATTCTTATCTTATCGAAAATAGTTATTTTTTTAATTATTTGGATCAAAACTTACACAAAATTCTAAAGAAAAAATCCTTTTCGTTTTTTTAAGCCGTTGCTATTTTAGATATCTTGCTCACTTCTTTCATAATCGCGTGTATGCCCTCATCTTTTACTTCTTTTTGTTGATCTGCTATAATTAGGAAAGCATCATAGGCAAGGTCCAATTGCACTTTCGTTAATTCATAACCAATCTTTTTGGCTCTGTACGCCAAAGCAGCTCTACCGCTTCTTGCTGTTAATACAATAGCACTTTCTGTAACCCCAACATCTTCAGGGTCCATAATTTCGTAAGTTTCTCTGTTTTTTATAACGCCATCTTGATGAATTCCAGAACTGTGCGCAAATGCATTTGCACCAACAATTGCCTTGTTTGGTTGCACAGGCATTCCCATACTTTCACGAACCATAATACTTGTATCATACAATAATTTGGTATTGACACTTGTTTCCAGATTCAAATAGGGATGCTGCTTTAAGACCATTACAACTTCTTCTAAGGCAGTATTACCCGCTCTTTCTCCGATTCCATTAATGGTACATTCTATTTGACGCGCCCCGTTGATGACCCCCGCAATAGAATTTGCAGTAGCGAGTCCTAAGTCGTTATGACAATGACAAGAAAGAATTACATGATCGATTCCTTTGACGTTTTCACGTAAGTATTTTATTTTTGCTCCATACTCTTCTGGCAAACAATATCCGGTTGTATCAGGGATATTTAAAACCGTTGCGCCCGCCTTAATAACAGCTTCACAAACTCTTGCCAAATAGGCGTTGTCAGTTCTACCAGCATCTTCTGCATAAAACTCTACATCCTCTACAAAAGATTTTGCATAAGAAACTGCCTTAACAGCGCGTTCTATTACTTTTTCTCTAGTGGAATTGAATTTAAATTGAATATGAGAATCACTAGTTCCGATACCTGTGTGGATTCTTGGAATTTTAGCATATTTAAGAGCTTCTGCAGCGACTTTAATATCGTTTTCTACAGCTCTTGTTAAACCACACACTGTGGCATTTTTTACAATTTTTGAAATCTCTGTAACCGAAATAAAGTCTCCGGGACTAGAAACAGGAAAACCTGCTTCAATAATGTTAACACCTAACAAATCTAACCTTTCAGCAATGACTAACTTTTGCTTTGTATCTAGCTTACAGCCTGGAACTTGCTCTCCATCTCTAAGG